>Ga0209511_1000896_pt1 | contig 27657 bp, 40 predicted proteins | sample SSSSmetaG_FD_184141 | JGI IMG/M metagenome (GOLD analysis project Ga0209511, IMG submission 184141) | Glacier valley bacterial and archeal communities from Borup Fiord, Nunavut, Canada, to study Microbial Dark Matter (Phase II) - ​SSSS... | ecosystem: Environmental > Aquatic > Freshwater > Ice >... | reverse complement strand
AGGCCGACTGGATCGCCAACCGCCTCGCTCAGGCTGCTCGCACTTCCTCTGCGCCATCGAGCGGCCCCAATTTCGACGATACGTCGTGGCGCCGCAACACGGACGATGACCTATGAGGACCGTCCGCTCGCTCACCAGGGGCGCCGCAACCGCCGTCATGAGCGGTTCTGTGGGGTTACCTATCACGCAGGGTCCGCTTGGTACCGTTGATGACCAGACCGGCGCCGTCGTTGAAAAGATTTTCAGGCAGTTGCAGGCAATCTTTCCAGCGTGGAAACAGGCTTGGCCGGACGATAAGGCACTGATGACTGCTCGCCGAAGCTGGACCAAGGGTTTCATGGCCGCAGGAGTCAACAGCCTCGACCAAGTTAAATTCGGTATCGAGCAATGTCGCCTAAGCGGCTCACCGTTCGCTCCAAGCATCGGTCAGTTCATAGGCTGGTGTACGCCCGGATATGAGGCTTACGGCATGCCAGCGGCTCCTGAGGCATGGATGGAGGCCCTAATGGGCACCGCCAGCCACGAAGCGGTGCGAATCGCTGCGAATGCGACCGGAAAGTTCGATCTGGCGAAGGCCAAGCAGGATGACAAGGCGATGCGCGCTCGTTTTGAACGCAACTACGAAATCGTCCTGCGCCGCGCTCAATCCGGCCAACCACTCGACGGCAAGATCCTGACCGGCATTGGCCACGACAGCCAGAAGACCGAACTGGAACTGGCTAACGAACTGGCCGACCGCCAGACCCAAGAACGAATCGCCAAGCAAGGGATCCCGGCCGACGGAAAGTCTGCCCGCGAACTGCTGATGGCGAAGTTTGGCAAAAGGAATGCGTCATGACCCCCGCCCAAAAATCCAAAGTCTCCGAACTCCAGCTCCAAGGCTTCTCAATCACTGCCAAGCACAAGGACTTCATCGCCATGAAAAAGGGTGCAGATAGCCGGCTTGTGCGGACGGATGGGAGTCAGAAGCGGGCGAGTGGGGTGAAGGCATGAAGATCAGCAATCCACTCAAGAAGGCCGCCAGGGAATTCCTTAAGACGCTGGGGTTTATTGCTCTGTGCGTAGTGGTAGCAGGCTGCATTGGGACTGTAGCCATTGCCACCCTGAATTACGTGAAGTCTCTCGGCTTTAGCGTGACCGAGTCGGTGCTGATTGCCGTGTTCACGTATTCCCTGCTGCTCGCTCTCTGGGCTGCATTTCTGGCTTACCGGAGGGCTAAGTAATGGCCGACGAAATCGACTTCGCCCAAACCCGCATCGAAACCGAACTGGCATCAAAGCTCGCTGCTCGGGTGATTTATACCGGCCAGAGCGCCTATGAGTGCGAATGCGGCGACGAGATCCCCGAGGCGCGGCGTGTGGCTGTACCGGGCGTGAAGACTTGCGTGGCGCGCGCTGAAAGGGCTGCGCTGAAACTGGGAGGCGTTCGCCGTGGATAATTCTGAATTGAAGGCGCTGGCTGAGGCTGCAATTGAGCAAAGCGACAACATCGGCGAGGCGGCTTGGTATACGGCTGACTGCTTGCAGCACTTGCTCAGCGCCGGGGCGCCAGACGCCGAGTTCATCGCTGCCACCAATCCAGCGGTAGTGCTGGGGCTGATTGCAAAACTGGACGAGGCCAACAAGCGGATCATGGATCTGCTGTCGGTAGCTGGTGTTTTCTCTGCGGTGACCGAGCGCGACACCCTCAAGGCTGAGAACGCTCAACTCAAAAAACAGGAAATTGAGTTGAAGGCTGAGGCTGAGCAGCTCAAGGCTGAGTGCGAAGGGTTGCGGGCTGCGCTGACTGCTTCGCGTGACTTCGTCATGCATGAGGCAGAGGTTCGCGGCTTCCTCGATGAGCATGACAAGGTTTCGCACCGGCACCCCAAGCGCAAGGAGCTGATCGATTCCATCGACGCCGCCATGGGCAAAGGAGAGCTGTCATGACCGGCCATGTTGAAACACCGAAGGTCGGGATGATCGTCCGAAAAATGCGCAGCGGGTCGATGTATCAAATCGACATCGTGGAAGCGGATAGCGTGTACCTGCGGCCTTACTGGGCTGGACGCGGCTCCAGGTCGACATGGAAGACCTGTACCCACCTTTGGCGGGACTACTGCCGTGTTGACGATACGGCAGTCACGGCGGTGCAACCATGACTGACAAAATCAGCGTCAACTGCCAAGCCAAGCTCGCAGAGGCAATCACCAGCCTGACCGCCATGTTCCGCGAGCGAAAGTTTGTCGTCGTCTCCCTGCGTCCTGGCAAGGACCGCACGCTCGATCAAAACGCGCTGTGGTTCGCCCTGTACCAGCGCATCGCCCAGATGACGCAGATCGGTGATGTCGAGGACGCTCGCCGGTACTGCAAATTGCATTTCGGTGTGCCGATCGTACGCGCCGACGATGCCGACTTTCGAGACGGCTGGAATCGGATGTTCCTACACCTTACCTATGAGCAAAAGCTGGAGCTGATGGGGCCTTGCGCGATCTTCGGCCCCGACGGCTTCCCAGTGACTCGCCTGTTCAATCGCGCCCAAGGCATTGCCTACACAGACCGAATCGTTTCCGACTTCGCAGCGAAGGGCGTGTTTTTCAGTGATTTGCTTGGGGAGCAGGCCGCATGAAAATCCAACCATGGCAATTTTTGCCAGCGTTCGCAGAGGCCCTCATTCGGGTCGCAATCCGCCTCGTCGTCCTCGCCGAGTGCGCTTATCAGATGCCGGTTACTCCGGCTGAGTTTCAGGTGGGGATGGGGTTGTGAGAATTGCAATCATCGGCGGCAACTCGTCGGCAGATGTCGCGAACCTCATTGCATGCCTGCGTCGCGCCAGAGATGTGATGGCGGGACCTGTAATGCAGGTCAAGCTCGTAGCGTACGAGGACTTCGTACAGCTCAGAACACTTGCCATTGAAAGCGAAGATCCATTCAAGGGTGGCGGTCGCACCAAGGGCGAAAAGAAGCGTGCAGCCCGCGAGCGCCGCATGAAGGGTGGTTACTAATGGCTGACTTCAATTTTGTCGACTTCATGCAGGCCCTGACCCTGCTGATCCTGTTTTCGTGGTTCTGTTTGGAGAAGCAGTCATGAGCCGCAAGCACTCGCATTACTTCAAAGACGTGTCGCACATCAAAGAGCTCGATGTTTACCGGGTTCTGGAACTGTTCAATGTGGCCAACCCATGCATTCAGCACGCCACGAAGAAGCTGCTCTGCGCTGGCAACCGCGGCGCCAAGGATTACGAAAAAGATCTGCGTGAGGCGGCCGACTCAATTCATCGTGCACTGCAGATGATCTCTGAGGACTGCAGCAGGGTGCACCCCGTCGAATGGCCGGCCGATGAAGTTCGCATCGATGTGATCGGACAGAACGGCAATGGCGGCGAGCACTACGAATCGGGGATGACGGAATGATCGCCCGCAAGAAGAAGATCTGCGCGAACGATGCGTGCGGCACTCAGTTTGTTCCGTCACAGCTCGGCCAGAAGGTTTGTGGTTGGGCGTGCGGTCTGGCCATCGCCCCAGCGAATCAGGACAAGGCGGTCAAGGCCATCGATCAGCGCGAGCGCCGGGAGATCAAGGTTCGCAAGGAGAAGCTGAAGAGCCGCGGTGATCACGTCCGCGAATGTCAGCAGGCTTTCAACGAATTCATCCGGTGGCGCGATCAGGTAGCGGGGCACGCGTGCATCTCCAGCGGTCGGCCATTGGACTGGAGCGGTAACGCCGTAGATGCAGGCCATTACCGCAGCGTTGGCTCAGCACCACACCTCAGATTCGATGAGCGCAACTGCCATGCACAAAGCAAGGCCGACAACCGGTTCCTGTCGGGTAATGCGGTGGATTACCGGATCGGGCTGATTGAGCGGATCGGGCTGGAGGCGGTTGAGGCGCTGGAGGCTGATCAGGCTCCACGAAAGCACACCGTGGATCAGCTGCAAGAGATCAAAGCCAGGTACCGGGCACTGACCAGAGAATTGAAGAAAGGGGAAGCGGCATGAAACTTTTCGGCGCGCGCCAGGCTTGGCACGACTGCAAATATAACCCGGCTCCAGGCCAGACTTCGGATGTCGTAGAGCTTGGCGTGGTGGTGCAAGCTACCGAGCGCGGGCCGACAGCTGATCATGCGATACACGGCGCGCTGGCCGGTCACATTCAGTCGGCCATCGCCAAGCTTAACGCGCAGCTCCGCGCCTTCGGTAACGCCATGTACGCAGCAGACCCGACCGATGATGATCAAGAAGAGGCGGAAGAGGCAGTATTCAATCTGGCCTACTCGCGGGTTGAGCGCATGACTGCCAGCAAGCGGGAGCGAGCTGAATACGTTGCCAAGGGTGTGTTTCGCCGATATCGCTACATGCACCAGGGTGGTCAGTCATCGAATCCAGACCTATTGATCAATCCCGAAGCGTTCCGCAAATGGATGGATGCCGAGTACGAGATCAAGCTTGCTTCATCAGCATGGTCGCGTGAATGGGTGCCGTTTGTGCAATTCTGTTTCGATGCGTGCCAAGATATCGATCGGAAAGCGCTAAGCCCGATTGGCGGCGTCATTTATAAAATAAAGGAAGCGGCATGATCAGCATGAAAGAACGGATTTTGGATGCTATTGCTCAGTCTCAGCAGGACGGAAAGCCAGTCCTTGAGATTCATCTTTGGTCAGAGCAGGCGGTCAACGAGATCCATCGAAGTATAGAGTTCAATAACAGTCAATTTATGGGTATTCCAGTCAAATATTTAGGCCGAGAAAATAAGGTTCCGAAGGCAGATTTTATCTTGATCACTAAAGATTGACTTCCCGCACGGCTGGCAGGTACTATTTCCCCTGCTGAGTAGTTTGCCTGCGGCAAATTGCTCCACTAACCCTGCTTTCGAGCGGGGTTTTTTGCGTCCAAAGAAAACCAAACCAACGAGGAATGCCGCATGAAGCGATTCACCATGTACTTGGGGTTTGCGCTCGCCGCATGCCTGTCCTGTTTCTCCTTCTCGGCGATGGCTGAGCCGGTCGTCACTGCGTATCGCACTGCATTCGTCAGTGCTGAGCCGCAGGGTGTCGCATTCAAGCGTCTGGAACTGACCCTCGCCATGTGGCGAACGGGCAGCCAAACCTCCGACGAAGCCTTGAAGACCAATCTGCTCGCATCCAGCAACCACTTCGTGATGGCGTCGGCCAAACATGAGCCTGTTGGTGTTGGTGTTGGTGCGGGCATCTCGCACTGCTGAAGACGCCTGGTAGCAATGAAAAAAGCCCGGACATGTTTCGGGCTTTTTTGTACCTCCGAGGAAAGCCGCTACCCAAGTTGACGTTTTCCCGGATGTGCCGGTTTCCCGAAGACCTCCAAGCCTCTGCCTTCTGGCATGCGCAAATCGGAGGCGCCTTTTCGTTTGGGTGGCAGTCACCCTTTTTTATCCATAACCCAAGAGGTCCGAGCATGGAGTTCTTTCATCGCCTGCTCGAAAAGATCGACTTGGTAGTAGCGGGCCTCATTGGGGCCATTGTCGCCAGCTGGTGGCACAAGGACGATCTGACAAGCAAGCAGGCGTGGGCCATCTTCATGGTTACCGGAGTAGCGTGCTCTCTGTACCTGACTGGGATGGTCAGCACCTACCTTGGTATTGTCGACCCGAGCAACGTAGCTGGAGTCGGCTTCCTACTGGGCACCTTTGGCGGTTCGCTGATGGCGGCCGTCAACCGAGCCATCAAAGCAGCTGACCTTTGGGCGTTGATTCGCTCGAAGTTCGGGGGAGGCACCCCATGACTCCTGAAATCCTGAGTACAGCATTCATCGGCACCATTTCCGCCTGGGCGATCTGGTGCGTATTGAGCTGCAAGGTCAGAGACGGCGTGTTCGGCAAGATCATCTACGCGGTGATCGCCATTGCCGGTTACGCCATCGTCACCCGCACCGAAAACATCTTCTTCAGCCCGAGCGTTGCCGGGATCACCTTTCACGCGGGGCTCGCAATGGCCGGACTACGGCATTACTTCCTCGTCACCCACTGGGTGCGCGTGAAGGCATGGATCTGCAAGTACCTGCACTGCGAGCAATGCTCGAATCGTGGCGGGAAGAACCAATAGCTCGCGACACGTTTTGCGAGATAACGAATTGTGTCGCGACATTGGAGATAGCTCATGACCATCAGCGCTCAACACCTGCTCATCGGCCTAATAGCCCTTTGCGCATGGGTGAGCCAGCAGCCAACGCTCGCTAGCTGCCTACCGTGACCAAGAAAAACTGGTCAATCACCACTCCAGGTTACAAGCCATTCCCGATGATCCTGCTGGAAGAAGCGCTCGATCATGCTGGGGCGCTGGAGTTTGCGCGGTCGATCTGGCCGGAATGCACAATCATCTGAGGTAATCCAATGGCAGCCAAGCCAAGAACACCGAAAGCCGCTCCACCTGCTATCAGCTTGGTGGTGACGCAGACCTGTCAGGCGTTCGATATGGCCATCGCTCAGGCGATCGATACCGCAAAGGCTGCCGGCCTGCCACAAGGTTTTGTCGTATCTGTTCTTCATGGTCACGCGCTGATGCAGACTAATAGCATGGTGAAGTGAATGACGACCATTTCCTCCAAAGATGGCGTGGTTGGCTAATCGCTGTATGGTCGGACGGCATTTGGCATTACGTCAAACCATAGCCATTCTCCTTCCTGTCTTGGTGGGTTGAAGTTGTTTTTCACCTCGAACGTGTAGTCGCCATCTCGGCCGCTGGTGCCGGTTAGGTCAATTATGTAAGTACCAGTCCATCCCGCGAATGCTTCAGCCTGAAGGCCAAGTTTTCCGGCCCTATGAATAAGGGCGCCGGTGACGAGGGTGCGCTCGCCAGGGGTGTACTGGTAAGGAATGGCAGAAAGCTTAATCGGCTCTTCTGATCCGTTGAATATAACTATGTCTGCCTTTGGGTGCGGCATTCAGATGTTCCTTGCATTGATTGATCCCCACCAATACCGGCAACCGGCCACTATTTCAAGTAAATCGAGATCACCATGACAACCAAGCAACCCGACTGGGAGGCAATTCATAGCCTGTACCGGGCTGGGCTGCTTTCTGTTCGCGCCATAGCTGAGCAATACAGCATTAGCGACACCGCCATTCGCAAGCAGGCCAAGAAGCTTGGGTGGGCCAGAGACCTGACAGATCAGGTCAGGGCCGCAGCGAAAGCAAAGGTGGTTCGCACTGAGGTTCGCACCAATGGTTCGCAGTCTGAACCGCGAACCGATGAGCAGATTATCGAGGAAGCATCCGATCAAGCTGCTGCCGTCATCCTGGCTCACCGGTCAGGCCTGGCTCAGTGGCGTGGCATTGCTGGAAAGCTCAGTGACGTCCTGTCGGATATGGATGTGACCGCCGACAACCACGGCGACTTCGCCCGCTCCCTGAATGCCGGTGTAGACGCACAGCTCAAGGTCATCAAGGGTGAGCGCCAGGCCTACAACCTAGACACCGAGACTGGAGACAAGACAGTTTCCGACCTTGCAAGCCTGATGGACGATCTATCGAAGGAAGCCTGACATGAAGCTCGAGCACTTGAAGCTGCTCCGGGACAAGCGTTGGAGGCTGAACAATCTCTACTTCATCACCGACAAAGCAGGCAAGAAGGTCCGCTTCCGGATGACGGACGAGCAGATCGAGTACTTCGATGGGATGCACACCCGCAACATCATCCTGAAGGCCCGGCAGCTTGGCTTCACCACTGAGTGCTGCATCATCCAGTTGGACGCGGCTCTGTTCGAGTCGGCCAAGTGCGCCCTGATCGCTCACACCTTGAACGACGCCAAGCGCCTGTTCCGGGAGAAAGTGAAGTACGCCTATGACAACCTTCCTGCTGAGATTCGCGCTGCCAACCCTGCTTCTAACGATGCTGCTGGCGAGCTTGTGTTCAGCAAGGGCGGATCGCTCTACGTGTCCACGTCCTTCCGAGGCGGGACTTTACGGTATCTGCACGTATCCGAGTTCGGGAAGATCTGCGCCAAGTTCCCCCACAAGGCAAGAGAGATCGTCACCGGGGCATTCGAGGCGGTCGCCACTGACTGCTTCGTCACCATCGAGTCGACGGCAGAGGGTCGGGCGGGATATTTCTTCGATTACTCGCAGGGCGCTGAGCGGCAGCAACTGGCCGGTACAGCCCTGGGCCTGCTGGACTGGAAGTTCTTCTTCTTCAGTTGGTGGAAAAACAAAGACTACTGGCTCGATCCGACTGGCGCAACGATCCCGCAGCGCCTGACCGATTACTTCGGCGAGTTACAGGCCAAGCACAGGATCGTCACGAACGACGGTCAGCGCGCCTGGTACGCAGCCAAGGAAAAGACGCTCGGCTCCGACATGAAGCGGGAATACCCGTCGATACCGGCCGAGGCATTCCAGCAGTCGATTGAAGGCGCGTACTACGCCCAGCAATTCACCAAGCTCTACGCCAGTCAGCGCATCGGCGTGATCCCTGATAACAGTCACCAGCCGGTTATGACCTTCTGGGACATCGGTGTCGGCGACTCCACGGCTATTTGGTTCGTACGATTGATCGGCACCCAGTACCACGTTATCGACTACTACGAGAACTCCGGCGAAGGCCTGCGGCATTACATGAAGGTGCTCAAGGACAAGGGTTACACCTACTCCGAGCACTGGGGGCCGCATGACATCGATAACCGAGAGTTTGGTAGCGATGCCAAGACTCGGCGCGAGATCGCCCGTGAGGGCTACGAGATCGACGGACAGAAATACAGCATGAGATTCCAGGTAGTTCCGAAGATCGGTGTCGACGACGGCATTGAAGCTGCTCGGGAGATCCTTCCGCTTTGCGTGTTCGATGATTCCAAGTGCGAAACAGGGATCAGCCACCTCGAGAACTATCGCAAGGAGTGGGACGACAAGCGCGGTTGCTGGAAAGACAAGCCACTGCACGACAAGACATCGCACGGCGCTGACGGCTTCAGATACTTCGCTGTTGCGAAGACTAAGCGTGCACGCACCGCACGCCAAGAACCTCTGAGAATGTGAATATGAGCAGTGACGATCCAAGCAAAACGCTCAAGGTCGTCGATGATATGCGCGAAGATTGGGCCATCATCGACGTGCTCATGGGGGGCACCAGGGCGATGCGGGCGGCGAACATCAAGTTCCTTCCGAAGTGGCCAAAAGAAGAACCGGACGCCTATCAGTCGCGCCTTAATACCTCGACGCTGCTCCCGGCGCTGAGCGAAACGGTGCAGAACATGACCGGCCGCGTCTTTGCCGACCCGATCACGCTCACTGATGACGTGCCAGACCAGATCAAGGAAATGGCCGAGGACTTCGACCTTCAAGGCAATAACCTGCAGGTCTGGGCTCAGTCTCTGTTCAGTGGCGGCCTGTCGCACGGTTTATTCCATGTACTAGTGGATCACCCGCGCGCTGAGGGGTTGAAGACCAAGGCTGACGAGAAGTCAGCAGGGGTTCGCCCTTACGCGATGGTCATCAAGCCTGGCCAGGTGCTGGGCTGGAGGTCTGCGAACAAGGGCGGTGAACAGGTCTTGACGCAGTTCCGGTACATGGAATGCGTCGAGGTCGACGACGGGGCGTTTGGCACCAAGTCGGTTGACCAGATCCGTGTACTGGTGCCGGGCGGCTGGGCCACCTACATAGAAGTCGATGACGGCAAGGGTCAGAAGACATGGCAGATAAATGACGAGGGCCTGACCAGTCTTTCAGTCATCCCGCTGACCACCTTCTATACCAAGCGCACTGGATTCCTCACGGCTACGCCGCCGCTCCTTGAGCTTGGCAACATGAACATCAAGCATTGGCAGTCTCAGAGCGATCAGGACAACATCCTGCACGTCGCTAGAGTGCCGATGCTAGCAGTGATCGGACTGGAAGAGGGTGCGTCGATCACGGTGGGCGCCGGGGCCGCTACCAGGCTCCCGGAAAGATGCGACATGAAGTGGGTCGAGCATTCTGGCAAGGCCATCGAGGCAGGGCGACAGTCGCTGCTGGATCTGGTCGAGGATATGCGCCTCGCTGGCGCCAAGCTGCTCCAGAAGGAAAAGCAGGCCGTAAAAACAGCCTCCCAGTCCGAGGAAGAAGCCGCCCAGGAGATGAGCCCACTGCAAGCCATGAGCGGACAGCTCGAGGATGCGCTTGATCAGGTGCTCCATTACTTCGCGCTCTGGATGAAGCTTGATGATGGCGGTCACGTCAAGGTCAAGGGCAACTTCGATGTTGATTTCAGCCCTGAAACCACGATGCCTTTCCTGTTAAGCCTGAATAAGGCGCGAATTCTTTCCGATCAGAGTCTGTTCGAGGAAGTGCGGCGCCGCGGCTTGCTCAGTGACGAGCTCGACTGGAAAGACGAGAAAGCCAAGGTCGCAACTCAGCCCGTGAAGATCGAGCCGCCAGCGCCTACCCAGCAATAACCGAACACCGAATACAGCCCTGGCAGCCGCCGGGGTTTTTTATGGGCGCGATTCCGGATGGATAGCGCCGCTGCGGGCCGGATGGCTCAACAAATGGGCGGATGCCTGGAGATATCACCTTGAAACTGAAATTGGATGACCAAGGCCATGCGGTTCTGCAAGACGGCAAGCCTGTGTATGTGCATGACGACGGTAAAGAGGTCGCATTCGATGCGGCCGGCACCGTTACCACTATCAGCCGACTGAACAGAGAAGCTCAGACCCATCGTGAAGGCAAGGATGCAGCTGAAACTGCATTGAAAGCCTTTGAGGGGATCGCTGACCCGTCTGCTGCAAGGCATGCACTGGAAACTGTGTCGAAACTCGATCAGAAAAAGCTGGTGGATGCCGGCGAGATCGATGTGGTGCGCAACGAAATCAGCAAGGCCTTCCAAGGTCAGGTTGATGAGTGGTCTACCAAGGCACAAGCCTTCGAAAAGCAACTCTATGAAGAAAAGATCGGCGGTGCATTCAGTCGTTCCAAGTACATCACGGACAAGCTGGCAATCCCCGCAGACATGGTCCAGTCCAAATTCGGCGCCGCCTTCAAAGTCGAGGATGGCAAAACCATCGCTTACGACCAGCACGGCCAGAAAGTCTACAGCCGCACTCGTCCAGGCGAAATCGCCGACTTCGATGAAGCAATCGAAACCCTTGTTGAGCAATACCCGCACCGCGATCACATCTTGAAAGGCACCGGGGCTTCCGGCTCTGGCGCCTCGAACAGTAATGGGAATGGCGGCCAAGGCAAAAAAACCATCACGCGCGCGCAGTTTGATGCACTTGACCCTCAGGGCAGGCATGCACACATCTCCGCAGGCGGTGATTTGACCGAATGACCCCTAGGAGCAATCCATGAGCAACTCCCTTACCGGCCTGACTACCACGATCTACAACGCGATGGACAAAGTGTCCCGCGAACTGGTCGGCTTCGTGCCAGCCGTATCGTCCGACATGACCTTTGACCGCGCTGCCGTGGGCCAAACCGTTACCTCGCCTGTGGCGCCGGCTGCAACCGCATCCGACATCACTCCGGCAGTGACTCCGCCGAACGATGGTGATCAGACCATCGGCTCCGTGTCGATGACCATCCAGAAGGCTCGCCGGGTACCGGTACGCTGGAACGGCGAGGAAAAGCGCGGGCTGGACAACAATGGCGCGTCGTACAACATCATCCTGCGTGACCAGTTCACTCAGGCCATGCGGGCTCTGGTCAACGAGATGGAAGCCGACCTCGCCGGACTGCACCTCAAGGCCTCTCGCGCGTACGGCACTGCCGGCTCGACGCCTTTCGCCTCGAACCTGTCCGATCCAGCGCAGATGCGCAAAATCTTGGCCGACAACGGCTCCCCGATGAGCGACCTGCAACTGGTCATCGACACCTCGGCCGGCGCCAACATGCGTACCCTGGCTCAGTTGACCAAGGCCAATGAGGCCGACGACACCAGCATGCTGCGCCGCGGCGTATTGCTGGACATCCACGGCTTCGCGATCCGCGAGTCCGCTCAGGTCAAGACCGTGGCTGCTGGTACGGGCGCCTCTGCCACCACCAACACCGCCGGGTACGCCGTTGGCGCCACTGTTATCACCCTGGCCGTGGCTGGTACCGGCACCTTGCTGGCTGGTGACGCCATTGCTTTTGCTGGCGACACCAACAAATACGTGCTCGCCTATGGCGACACAGACGCCTCCAACGGCGGCACCATCACCCTGGCGGCTCCAGGCCTGCGCAAGGCGATCCCAGCGTCCGCTACTGCAATCACCATCGTTGCTGCCAGTACCCGCAACATGGCATTCGCCAAGTCGGCAATCGCGCTGGCTACCCGCGCGCCAGCACTGCCGGCCGGCGGCGACAGCGCCAAGGACCGCATGCTGATCACTGACCCGGTGAGCGGCCTGACCTTCGAAATCTCGATCTACGAGCAATACCGTCAGATCCAGTACGAAGTCGCCGTGGCCTGGGGCGTTGCAATGGTTAAGCCTGAGCACTGCTCGCTTTTGCTCGGCTGATAACTGCGCCTGGGGCTTCGGCCTCAGGTTCGCTAATTTCTGGAGAAACACATGAACGACAAGACTTTGAAAGTTGAGCCGTGGGGTGAGGGGCAGGGCGATTTCGTCGTGATCGATAAAGAAAACTTCGACGAAAGCGTTCACACGCTGTTTGTTGAGAAGGATCAGCCGGCCAAGGATAAAAAATCCTCGGGTGACGGCAAGAATTCGCAGTAATACGCCAAGCCGGCGAAAACAAAAGGTAGCAGGAGCCGAGCATGCTTACTGATCAGCAAAAGTCGGACGCCAGACGCTATGCCGGCTACCCAATGCAGGGTGACGTGACGCTCGATGATCGGCGCGACACTGCGTGGGGCTGGGTTGCGCCAATGATCTGGCAAACGCTGAATCATCGGCTGGACAGCCTGCGGCCAGAAGAGGCGGTCACGATGGCCTCGTTTCTGACCAAGCTGGCTGGACTGGAGGCTGATGTTCTGTCTGCGACCGGTAACCTCGATACGGATCAGGCGGCCGTCTGGGTGCACAACAAGAACGAGGTCAGAGACCGGATGAATCTTTACCGGATCTGGCGCCGCGAGCTATGCGGATTCCTTGGGGTGCCTGCTGGCCCATCGCTGGGCGACGGCGGCATTAGCCTGGCAAGGGGCTGACATGGATGGCACAAAGCTTCAGCTCAAGATTTACAAAGGTTACGGGCAGGCAGCCAAGCGTATCGGTTTCGACTACCAGCAATTCCGCGCTACCAGCGCCAATAACCCGCTGAACTCGAATCCGCTGCAGACGCTATCTGCCTCGTTTACCACGAACTTCAGCTACAGCGCTCCAAACAAGTACGGTCAAGCCGCTTGGCTCGGCCTGTTTGACGCAACACTGTGTGCGCCGGGCGACATCATGGTGGGCGAGGGCGGCACATTCTTCATCGCCGCCATGCAGTCAACGCTGCCTATCTACTGCGTGCAGACGAACCGGACCATCTCAGTCTTGCGCGTCAGCATGGATGACGGGGTGGGCCTCGGCGACTACGGCGGTGATACGCCAGCCACCGAGGCTCCGCTGATGACTGGCTGGCCTGCCAGCGTGCTCCAGGGCACTAAAGGCGAGGCTAACCCGACCAATCTACCGGGCGACGTACGCACGCCGTGGTGGGCGATTCTGATGCCTGCCTGGCCCGGCATCGTGTTGCGCACCAGCGACATCATCCTTGATGAACTTGGTCGCAAATACGTGATTTCGAGCGCCGAACTGACCGATATGGGCTGGCGCATGACCGCCATGCAAGCACAGGTGTGACATGGCCGACCTATCAGATGTGCTGAATCAACTCGCCGCAAGGGTGGCGACAATCGTTTACCCGGGCGGCTCAGGGCAGCCGAGTATCAGCGGCATCCCGACCAAGATTTACCCCGGCTGGCCCGTGGGGAACGTGCTTGAAGCCGATCTGAAGGCAGGGAAGGCGCACATCAGCGTCTACCCAAGAGGCCCGGACCGGAAAACCACGCGCTACCTCGGGCGGTCATGGGTTCCGATCACTGCGCCAGTGCACACCGTCACGATGACAGTCGCCGGTGCGGTCGTAACGCTATCGGGCGCCGTCAGTGCGCAGAACTTGCTGGTCAGCTTGAACGGTACGGGCTACGTCTACGCCATGCAGGCGAATGACACGCTCACAACCGCCGCTACCGGGCTTGCATCGCTTATCCCTGGCGCTTCCAGCTCCGGGCCGGTCGTCACGCTCACTGGCGCACACAGCGTCTTTGCGCGAGTCGGCGGAATCGGCACCTCGATCAAGGAAACCAAGCGACAGGAGCAGCAGTTCCAGATCACGGTCTGGGCGCCGACTCCAGCCACTCGGGACGCTACAGCCAAGCAGATCGATTCAATCCTGTCCGACGCCACCAACATGGCGCTGCCTGATGGGTCGGCCGGGATCATCCGCTACGCACAGACGCTTCAGACGGATCAGCTTGAAAAGGCCGGACTTTACCGTCGCGACCTGATTTACAGCGTCGATTACGCCACAACCCAGACACAGCAATTCGCCGAGGCTATCGCTCCGGCGCTGAACATCGTCAACGCCCAGACCGGGCTTCCTGTATCAACCAGCAACCCCTGAGGCCTGACATGGATTCCGACACCCAAGACGCTCCCGTAACCCAGGCATTCGGCAAGATGGTCACGTCGCCATTCAAGCTGACCGTCAAGTTCGCCTTCGCCGACTACCAGGTTGGCGAGCAGATCACGGACGCAGCCGAAGTTGCCGCCGTACTGGAAGGCGAAAACGCAGCAAACGTGCTTAAAACCGCCGCCTAAACCGCGAAATCACACACAAAGAGACCGCCCTAGAGGCGGTTTTTTCATTTGGAGGAAGCCATGCCCATTTATCCGGCAGGCGGCTTGAACACGGCAGCGCTCACGGCCCCCGACCTATACATCCAGGCCGTTCAACCAAAGACTCGCTACATCAATGGCGTGGCGACCGACATTCTCGGCATCGTTGGCGTTGCGTCGTGGGGTGCCGTGGGCAGCCCTATGCTGATCGGCTCGCCCGGTGATGCAGCGCAGAAGATCGGCGCACAACAGGTTCGAAAGTACGATTTGGCCACCGCCGTCGCTATATCGATCGGCCTGGGTGCTTCGAACATCCGCGCTGTCCGCGTGAGCGATGGCACTGACATCGCCGCAACGTCGACGCTGAAGGATACGGCCGCAGCCGTTGGTGCAACCCTGACCGCCTTCTATACCGGCACCCTCGGCAACTCGCTCAGCGCAACCCTGTCTGCGGGCACCGCGCCTTCAAGCTGGAAGCTGGTCATCTCGCTGCCAGGCGTATCGCCGGAAGTGTTCGATAACATCACGGGTAGCGGGCTCATTCTCTGGCAGAGCATCGTCAGCGCGGTGAACAGCGGCCAGTCCGGCATTCGCGGCGCTTCGCAGCTGGTGATCGCCACTGTCGGCATATCCATTCTCGCGCCAGTCGCTGTCGGCCAGACCATCGCTTTCACGGCTGGTACTGACGGCGCCACCACGATCACTGACGCGGTTCTGGTTGGCGTTGACGGGGCAGGCGCAGTCCGCAAAGGCATGTACGCCCTGCGCGGTACTGGTGCGCAGGTAGCGAACCTTGTTGACCTGAGCGACTCGACCCAGTGGCCAACCATGCTGACCTACGGCCTGTCCGAAGGCTGCTACATGGTTACGCAGGGGCCGGCCGGCGCTTCGTACGCCACTGTGTCGACCAGCCTGACCACTGCCGGCTGTGACAGCTACGCGCTGAAGGTCTTGGTGGGCGACTGGGTTTACTGGTACGACCAAGTGAACGGCAAGCAGCGGATGGTGGCACCCGCCACGTTCTCTGCCGCCGAAATTGCAGCGCTTGCACCGCACCAGTCAGCGCTGAACAAGCCGCTCTCCAATGCCGTATCGACGCAGCGCAACCTCGCGCAGCAGCCGTACAGCCTTCCGGAAATCGGCTCGATCAACACCTCCCGCCTGGACGTGATCACCAATCCATGCCCGGGCGGCAGCTACTTCGGTCATCGCTCCGGCCTGAACTGCGCAAGTAATCCGACCGTCAACGGCGACAACTACACGCGGATGACGAACTTTGTCTCGCTGACGCTGGCGGCATCGTTCGGTTACGTGGTTGGGCAGCTCCAGACCATCGATCTGCGCCGCTCCACGAAGTCGACCATTGAAAGCTTCCTGCAGACCCTGTTCGACCAAGGAATGATTGGCGACCCGAACGGCGGTCCGTCGTTCTCTGTCCAGATCGACGCCAGTAACAACCCCGACGCTCGCGCTGCTCTGGGCTACATGCAGGCAGACGTACAGGTCAAGTACCTGTCCGTGGTCCGTTACTTCCTGATCAATTTGGAAGCCGGCCAGTCAGTCACCGTTGTCGTATCCGCCAGCCCTCGCTAACAGGCGTCAACCCTTTCAATAGGCCCGTCCAAGTGATGGGCCTTTTTCATTCTGGAGAACGCCATGCAAGGTGGATACAACACGGGCAAGGATGTCTCGATTGACATCAACGGCCCTTACGGCCCGATCAAAATCCCGAAACTGATGAACTTCAAGAGCAAGCCGAAGATCGCCAGTACCGAGGTCACTCCGCTCTCCGGCGAGACCGACGAACTGAACATCCCCAAAGGCTGGACCGGGTCGTTCGACATTGAGCGCACCGACTCAACCATTGACGATTACTGGGCTAAGTGGGAGAGCGACTACTACGCCGGAGTATCTCAGCCGCCCTCGACTATCACCGAGACCTTCAACGAGCCAGACGGCAGCGTCAGCACCTACCGGTACGTCTCCGTTCAGCTGAAGCTGGAAAACGCAGGCGACAAGGAAGGCGACAAAACCATCAAGCAGTCGATGGCATTCACTGCAAAGCGCCGCCTGAAAGTCTCGTAACCCTGTTCGCATGGCAGCCCGGCAGGGCGCGGGATCTCGTCACCCCGCACGCCATGCTCTTTGACGACTCAATGACCAGAGGAATTACCCATGTCCCGCGTAACAGTGAAAGAAAACGTAGAACAGATCGACGTACCGAAAAAGCCGAAATTTGAAACCATCACTGACAGCCTGGGTCGCACGATTCAGTTGCGCCAGCTCGACCCAATGCAGCAATCGCGCCTGGTGATGGGTGTGGGCGGCGACGTTTCACAGAACAGCACCTGGATGAACGGCTTCGCACTGCCGGCCGCCATGGTTGCGCACATTGACGATGACTTCTTCGGCTTCCCGTCGAGCATCAAGCAGGTCGAGGTGATGCTTGCCCAGCTCGGCAACGAAGGCATGAGCGCGATCAATGAGCACCTGATGGCCAAGTACGAAGCCCTCAAGTCCGAGCACGAAAAGGCTGCGCTCAGCGCAGAGCAGGCCGCAGCAAAAAACTAGGCACGAACCCCGACTTTAAGCAGCGCTGTTGGCTGGTGAAAAGCGGGGTTCCATTCCATCTGGTTTTTGAGTGCGACAGCCTGAACGAGTACGAGCGCATGGCCATGTCCGTCACCTTCTCAGAATTTGAAGGTGCGGAATTCGACTGGTCCTCAATGAAGTTCAAGGAGCAAAAGTGATGGAGTTCAACAGTCTTGGCAGCCTTGCGCTGCATTTCTTGGCGCTTGAGGCTGCCGAACTGAAACACCTTCACGACGGCCTTGAGAAGTGCGCCGTACGCATCGAGAAGACAGCAAAGGAAGAGATCGGCCATTACCAGTCAGGCATTGGGTCCTTCGCCGCGTGGGCTGATCTGGCCGAATCTACCGAGTCAGAAAAGGCGCGCAAGGGCTACCCTGCTGATGCGCCGCTCCTGGCTACCGGAGAGATGCGTGACAGTATTTCCCATGAGACGCACGGGCTTGAAGCGATTATCGGCTCGAAAGATCCGAAGATTGTCTATCACGAATTCGGCACAGATAAGATGCCGTCGCGAGCAGTGATGGGGCCGGCAGTATTCAGCAACAAGGAGTACATCAAAAAGACTATTGGTCATGCCGCCGTATCTGGACTGATCGGCGGGCAGGCTATTCATGCTTCGCTGGGGTATGACGGGGAGGCGTGAGGATAATGGCTTATTTACATCACATGGCGTAGCGGCGAAATAGCAAGGCAGATAGAATCTGCGCAAAGGCCTTGAGCCAAAACGCAGACAGCAGATAAAGGAAGGGAACTCCGCATGGCAATTGTTAAATGCCCGGATTGCAGCAAAGAAATTTCAGATTCAGCTCCGTCATGCCCGAACTGCGGACGGCCGGCGCACGGAGCACCCATTCCAAAGATAGATGCAGGTCTCCGAGATAAGGCTGTTCGGCCGGTTGGCTTCATGCTTGTCATTGGGATACTCGTCCTCCCCATCGTCTTTGCTTGGTTTACTCTTAGCCGCGGGCGCACCACGAAGTCTAGGGTTATGGCTTTTGGTTACCTAGCCCTGTCAGTGCTTCTTTTCGCCATGCAAGGTGGGCCAGCTAGCAGCTCTACCAGTACATCCAGTGCATCGACATCTTCGTCGATTTCTGCTCCAGCCGCCGAACCAGCTAAAGAGCAGGTTGTGCAAGTTGGGATCGGTCAGATATTGTCGGACTACAAAGGCAATGAGGTGGCTGCGGACAATCGATATAAGGGGCGACTGATTCAGGTCACAGGGGCTGTTGGAGATATCAAAAAAGACTTCACTGACAACCTCTATGTGACCCTTGGTACTGGCGCGCTGTATGAGCTACCTACCGTCCAGGCTTTTTTTGATGACTCCATGAATCAGCAGCTTGGCAGTTTGCGCAAAGGGCAAAAGCTCACCGTGGTTTGCCGGGTAAAGGGGCTAATGATGAATGTCCTTGCTGAGGACTGCTTCATAAAGTGATCTGTTGTCACACCGTAAAAAAGCCCGCCATTGAGCGGGCTTTTTGTTATCCAAAAATAACCGCGAACACCGCGAACAAAAATGCAAACAGCGCGATACCAGAAAAAACCATCAGGACGCTGCTGAAGGTGAAAAGCGCGAGCGCATCTAGAGCGCCTAAAGTTTGTTTTTTGACCGACCCTGGTCTTCTGGTTTCTTGGCGCTGTCTTTTTTTGGCTCTGCAGCATCCTCGTAAACCTTGTTTCCATGCCACTCGAAAGTTCGCCCTTTCCTTGCCATCCAAAAACTCCACAATAGGATTTGCCCAGTATGTCGATCGAATCATATGCGGTCGCCGTCAAGGTGTCATTGATCAACCATGTTACGCCCGGCTTGCTCTCGATCAGTAAAGGACTGAACCATGCCGGTATGGATGCGGACAAGCTGAACTCCAAGCTTATGTCTATTGGGAAGCAGGCGGCTATCGGCGCAGCCATGTTTGGTGCTGGATTAGCGATAGCGGGACTGCTTAAGGCCCCGCTTGACGAAGCGAAGAAGCTTGCTCAGGCGAAAGCTGATTTTTCAACGCTAAACCTGAGTGCCGCTGAGAACGAGAAAGTATTCGCTGCAGCCTCAATGAATGCCCATAAAAATCTGGGTATGAGCATTACCGACAACATCAAACTAATCCAAGACCTGCATACAGCGATGGGGAATCTACCTCACGCACTTGAGAATGCCCCGGCTTTCTCGCAGTTTTCGATTGCGGCAAGAATCCGCAATGGCGGGAAGGATGTTGACGGCCTGGTAATGAATGCTGCAAAAGCTCTCGAGCACCGCGGCGACAAAGTAATGATGCATCCGGATGAGTTTCAGGACGAGCTTGGCAGGATGTCGAAAGTTTACTTCGGCTCCAAGGGCCGTGTTAATCCAAACGAATATTACAAGGCGTCTAAGACGGGCGGCATGTCTTACGCGCTACTTGATAAAGAGTTTTTGTACGGTCAATTCGCCGGATACATGTCAACGCAGTCTGGGGATTCGGCGGGCACGTCGCTGATGACCTCGTTCAGCTCGCTCGTTGGCGGCCATATGGATAACAAAGCAAAAGGCTTTTTGGCAAAGCTTGGCCTGCTACAGGTCGGCGTCAGTCCGGAGCAGGTAAAGCTAACCAGAGAAGCGGTCGACAAGCTTCATCTCTCGGTAAAAGACGCTAAAAAGATGATGGTTGCAATGATGCCTGTTACTGGCGGACTCTCTGAAAAGTACCTGTCGATGTACGCAAGCAGGCCTGATCTATTTAGCGATAGCGTCCTTGTTCCTGCGATTCGGCGGGTATTCGGCAAGGACCTGTCAAATGAGCAGGTTGCCGAGATCGAAGCGAAGTATTTCAACAGGGGAACCTCAAAGCTCCTTGGTCCTCTGGTATTGAGCGGATCGAAACTTGAGAAGGATGCGGCAATTTTCGGCAAATCGATGGGCTTCGGCCAGGCCTATCAGATGTACCGGCAATCTCCGGAAGGTGCCGAACTGGCTGCTGGAGAGGCATGGAAGAATTTCCTTGCCCTTATTGGTACGGTATATCTGCCGGTTGTAACTAGAGGACTTGAAAAGCTCGCGCACTGGCTTGATGTCGCCGGACAATACGCTGAAAAGCACCCGCAGCAGATAAAGGACGTAGTTGGCGCTCTGGCGCTGTTTTCAGGCTTCCTGATCACTGGCGGCCTGATCAACATGGTCATTGCTGCCGGTCGCGGGTTTCTTCTACTGAGCAAAATCTTTCTTCTGGCCAACCCGATCGGCCTGGCCATCGCCGGTGTCGCTCTTGCAGCCTATGCGGTGTGGAACAACTGGAAGGAAATCAGCGGCGCGCTGAAGGTTATATGGAGCGACATAAAGACCGGCATCGTCCAGCTATTCCATGGCGACATAGCCGGGGCATTCCAGACGTTCAAGGGTGTCTTTCTGCTGTACTGGCAAACCTTGTTTAACACCCTGATTGCCGGAATGAATACGATTCTCCCGGCGGCATTCCAGATGCAGAAGTTTCACTTCGGTGATAAGCCTCGCACTGAGTGGGGACGTAAAGATCCATTGGTTGTGCCTGTGCCGGGAAAAAGGGACGACTATGGAAACAACAGCTATCAGTTCTTTCTGGATGGCAAGCAACTGACTGATGTGGTCGTTAAGCGCATGGCCAGAGCCGCTTCCGCACCGCTCACGGGAGCCCAAGGCTTCGACCTGCTCCGCAACCCGGTAATGCCCGGAACGCCGAGCGCCGTTTATCGAAGGGGTTAACCGATGGGCTTCATGAGCTTTTTAGATAACTTCGCGCCGGGCGGCGATCCGTACGCAACGCGCCTGATTGTGGGTGGTGTCGAATTCGCAGGGCTTGAGGTTCCTGAGTCGGCAACGCCGGGCGCAGGCAAGCAGCAGACGGTGATTCACAAGCTGGTCGGCGGAAAGCGGACCGTTGACGTGCTGGGCGTGGATTACGACAACTTGTCGTGGTCTGGCTGGATGGTTGGTGCGACGGCGGGGGCCAGGGTTAAAGAGCTGGAAACTATGCGCGACACCGGCAATGCGGTGGACTTCAACCTTGGCGAGTACTACTTCTCTGTCGTCGTCGCCTCGTTTGTGCCGCGCTTCGAGCACCAGTACCGGCGCTTCTACACCATTGAGCTGGTGGTGGTAGAGCGCCTCGATGCGCCAGTCACGAAAAACGCTATGTCTGGTTCGCTTGACGGACTGATCAATAGCGATATCGGCAAGTCCTTAGGTTTGGCCAAGATCATCAACGTCTCGGCCATTACCGACACCATCAACACGGTGAAGGCTTCCGTGGCGCAAGTGCAGGACTTTGCGAACCAGACGGTCGAGACGATCCAGTCGGTTATCCGGCCAATCGTCGCAGCGCAGCAGATGGTCCAGTCGGTGATTGCCCAGGTCGGCGCCTCGGTGTCGGACATCACCACCTTGGGCGGCCTTATCCCCGGCAACCCGGTATCGAATGCTGCGAACAACCTGCTGCGGCAGGCGAACGCTGTTACTCAACTGGCGCCGCTGTACCAGATGCAGAGCGTCCTCGGGCGACTACAGAAAAACGTCCTGTCTGGCCCGCTGGCCAACGGCACGGTGAGCGTAACCACCGGCAACACCAGTCTGCAGCGCCTGTCAGCCGATCAGTACGGCGACCAGTCGCAATGGACCAAGGTTGCGGCGGCGAACAGCATCACCGACCCGCAAATCACCGGCATTCAAACCGTCAAATTTCCGCAGGGGTAATTCATGGACGTCAATGACCCGTTCGCGCCTTCCGAGGCGCGGCAAGTTGAGGGCTACGTCCTGCTCGCAGGGGTAGCGGTGCCATTTGTGTCGTGGGATGTCGATGAGAACTCGTTCTACTCGGCTGACACATTCTCTATCGTGTTCGCGCTGTCGGCCATGCCGATTGATATGGGCACCTTGAACTGGTGGAGTTCGCAGACCGATATCGAGATATCAATCAGCGCCACGATCATCGGCCAGAACGCCTGGGACACGAAAAACCTGATACTCGGCGGCGTGGATAAGTGGCATTTCGACCCAGCCAAGTTCGAAGTCACCGCCGAGGGTCGCGACTACACCAGCAAGTTTATCGACACAAAGACCAGCGAGAAGTTTTCCAACTACACCACCAGCCAAGTGGCGACACTTCTGGCCAAGCGGCACGGCCTGACACCAGTCGTCACGGCAACCAAGAACAACGTCGGCGCGATCACCAAATACGATCACACGCACGTCACGGACGAGCGCACCGAGTGGGATTTGCTGTCCTACTTCGCCGGAATCGATGGCTTTCAGGTCTACGTGACCGGCAACGAACTGCATTACGAGCCAGCGCTTGATCCCGCCCTAACTGATCAGTACGTCATCCACTGGCATGCGGCCAACCTGACCGCATTCCCGCAGAGCAACGTGGAAACCTTGCAGTTTGAACGCGACCTGACCCTGGCTAAGGGCGTGACGGTCGAGGTTCGTTCGTGGAAGAACGGCAAGGCCTACACCGAAACCTACCCAAACAGCAGCGCCAAAGGTATAGCTCCGGGGCAAGCCGTCGCCAAGCGTCAGGTGTACAGCATCGTGCGCAGTGGCTTAGATCGGCAGGGCGCGCAGGCATTGGCCCAGGCCACCCATAAGCAAATCACCGCCCACGAAATGCGCATGAGCGCGTCGATGCCGGGTGACAACCTGCTAGCGCCGAACACGATCGTACGCATAGAAGGCACCGACTCGACTTTCGATCAGCTGTATTACGCCGACTCGGTTCGGCGCTCGATGAGCTTCGAAAGCGGCTACACGATGAGCCTGACGGCCAAGAACCATAACCCTAATTCGATGGTGCTGCCGTGATCGGACAATTGACCAACGCGCTCCGGCTACACCGGGGCGACGGAAGCTCGGCGCCGCGCAAGGGCACGATCTCCGGCTACGACCCAACAAGCCATAGCGTGAAGGTGACGGTTCAGCCCGAAGGGTTCGACACCGGATGGATTCAGCTTTCGGCGCTGGGCGTGGGCAATGGCTGGGGCGTACTGACCGGGCCGCAGCTTGGCGATGAGGTGGCCGTCTCGTTTGATGGTGGCGATCTGAACTTGGGGCATGTCACTGGGCGCTATTTCAGTGACGCAAATCCACCGCCAGCCGTGCCTTCTGGCGAGACATGGATCATGCATCAGAGCGGCTCGCTGCTCAAATTCAAGAATGACGGCACGGTATCGCTGCATTCCAGCGTATCCATCAGCTATGACGCGCCGCAGCACAACTTTACAGGTGGTCCCGTTGCGATGGATCACACGCTGACGGTAACCGGTGGCGACGTTGTAGCGGACACCATAAGCCTGAAAACGCACAGAACCAGCGGCGTTCAGTCCGGCAGCGACACTTCCTTGGTACCAGTCCCATGAATGACCTGAACCACTACGTCGACGGCGATCTTTCGCTATCGCCGACCGGCGATCTATCGACCGTCTCCGGGATGGATCGCGGCAAGCAGCGACTTCTGCGCAGGCTGATCACCAACCCCGGCGATTACCTGTTCCATCCCGAGTATGGCGCGGGGCTTGGCCGGTACGTCGGCGCGCTGATCAATATCCCCGAGGTCATCGCGCTGATTCGCGGGCAGATCCTGCTCGAGGATTGCGTCACGAAAACTCCGGCGCCGGTAATTCGGGTGTCGGCGCAGAACGACACTCTGGCCGTAGCTGTCAGCTACGCCGATGCGCCATCTGGCGAGCCGGTAACGCTCTCATTTGAGGTAAATCGCTGATATGGCATCGCTCAATATCAAGAGCTTCACTGACCTGGTGCGCGATCAGGTATCAGCTATACAGGGGAGGGCGGCAGGCCTTGTTGACTTCACCATCGGCTCGATCCTTCGGTCCTGCGCAGAAAGTAACGCCAGCGCCCTGCAATGGCTCCAGCAACTGATCGTCACGCTGCTGATCAATACGCGCGCCTCGACCTGTGCAGGTCCCGACCTTGACAGCTGGATGGCGGACTTTGGCTTTCCTCGGCTGTCGGCCAACTTTGCTACTGGCAGCGTCACTTACTCACGGTTCACGGCGACCACTGCCGCTATGGTCCCTGTCGGCGCTCTGGTTGCTTCGGCTGATGGCTCGCAGCAATTCACGGTAACAATCGACACTACGAACGCCCTTTATAACGCCACGCTCGGCGGCTATCTGATCCCGGCCGGCACCTCGTCGGTAACGGTGCCGGTCATTGCGCTCACGGCGGGATCAGCAGGCAACGCGCTGGTCGGCATGGTGACGGTGATCGTCGGCAGCATCAGCGGTATCGATACAGTCACGAACGCTACGGTCTTCGCCAATGGCGTCGACCCTGAGTCTGACACGGCCTTCCGCGCGCGCTTCATTCTTTGGGTGCAGTCGCTGTCGAAGGGCACGAAAGCAGCCATCGGTTACGCGCTGGCATCCATGCAGCAGGGTGTCACCTACACGCTGACCGAGAATCAGGACTACAGCGGCAACACGCTGTATGGCTACTTCTATGCGGTGGTGGACGACGGCAGCGGAGCACCCTCAAGCACATTTCTGGCATCAGCAGCATCCGCTATCGAGACGGCGCGACCATTCACCAGTCGCTATGGGGTGTTCGGCCCTTCGCTGGTATCTGCGAGCGCCGGAATGGTCATCACTACCGACTCATCGGTGACGCATAGCGTCGTGGTGGCTCTGGTGACCACTGCGATCCAGTCGTATATCGCCAGCCTCAAGCTTGGGCAAATCCTGCCCTACACACAGCTGGCAGCCATTGCCTACGCAGTCAGTCCAGCCATCACCAACGTGTCAGCGGTCCTGCTCAACGGATCAACGGCAGACATTGCCGCAACCCAAAAGCAGGTCATTCGACCTGGCGCAATCACGGTGGCCTAAATGAGTGTCGGTGATCAAACGGACATGTTCGGCCGGCTGAAGAGCCTGCTGCCCGTCGGCTGGTTTAGCGACAGCAACCCTCTACTCGATGCGCTTCTGTGGGGGTACGCCCAGTCAATCTCCTGGGGGTACGCCCTCTATCTATATGCAAAGGCCCAGACTCGGATAAAGACCGCTTCGGATAGCTGGCTCGACCTGATCGCGCTGGACTTCTTCGGTAGTGGTCTGGTGCGCTATTCGGCTCAGGCTGATCAGAGCTACCTGAATCGCATTCTGATCAATATTTTCAGGGAGCGGACAACGCGCCATGGCATGGAACAGGTGTTGTTTGACCTGACCGGGCGCAGCCCCTTGGTTATCGAGCCTGCCCGCCCGCAAGACGTTGGCGGGCTGGGCCTTAATTTCTATCTGGGCAGCTCCGGGCCCGGACTGCTTGGGTCTGTGGTGTCGCCCTATCAGGCCTTTGTCACGGTTTATCGGCCGCTCGGCGCGGGCGCTGGAAATTGGCCCGGCATCCGCACGAATTGGTTCGGCCTATCCAGAACCGGCGGACTGGCTCCAGCCTCGCAGATTTCTCCACAAGTGACAGATGCCGACATCGTTGCCGCTATCGAGGCAGCCAAGCCTATAGCGACAACGGTCTGGTACCGCATCACCAGCTAACTCAAACCAAATCACACTTCAGCCCGCCTTGAGCGGGCTTTTTATTGGGGATTTCATGGACAGACAGATCGTTTACCCTGGCCAGATTCTGCCAGAGACAACCTTGCTGCAAATAGCGAAGGACTCCATGATCGGCCTGGCCAAGCTCTCGGCATCCATGCTCGGCACCAGCACGATTGCCAACGGCTTTGCGGTAACGCCTACCGGCCCGGCATCGCTTCAGGTCGTTGTGGCGCCAGGCGAAATATATGCCTCAGCCAACATCGACTCCACTGCCTATTCAAGCCTGGCCGCAGATACGACTCACTCAATCGTAAAGCAGGGTGTACTTCTTGATTCGGTCACCCTGACCTGCGCCGCCCCGGGCACGTCAGGCAAGTCCATCAACTACCTGATCGAAGCTGCATACCAGGACGTGGACGCAATCCCCGTTCTTTTGCCCTACTACAACAGCGCGAACCCTTCCGCCCCATTCAGCGGGCTTGGGAATAACGGGCTTACGCAGAATACGTCGCGTCAGGGCGCGGTTGTTGTTCAGGCCAAAGCTGGCGTTATGGCCACCACTGGCAGCCAAGTCACGCCCGCGCCGGATAGCGGCTATGTCGGCCTATACGTGGTCACCGTGGCTTACGGGCAAACCACGATCACATCGGCAAGCATTGCGCAGTACGCATCAGCTCCGCTGCTTCCTGCTGGGCTTGTTCCAGCTATCCAAGCCAACAACATGGGGTATGCGAAAGATTTCGGCACCGCAGGCGTTTACAAGTGCAGTTATTTTCCAGCAATCACCACACTGACTGACGGCATGGTGCTGGAGTTCGAGGTAAAGACCGCGAACCCTACGACCGCGACTTTCAGCCCCAATGGTATCGGACCTAACGCGATTATTGGCGGATCTCACTCTCCGTTGCAGGGCGGCGAATTCGTCGCAGGCGGTAAGGCCGAGGTGATGTGGCACTCGACGCTCAACTCCTGGGTCTTGCTTGGCTGTACTGGTGGCGCCCAGCAGGTTGGTCCGGCAACTCAATCCCAGCATGCAGTTCAGCTCCAACAGATGGCGGCAGTTGTCGGCGGTATTCGCAATGGCAAAATGTCGATTGCGGCTGCCAGCGCAACAGCGACATTTACTGCTGACGAGGTGGCGGTGAAGTCCGCTCTCGGCGGCGCTCCATGGCTGCTCAGCAACTTCAGCAAGACGATAAACCTTGCGGGCTCCGGTGTTGGCGGGATGGATACAGGCGTCGTTCCGGCTACTGGATATATTGCCGTATACGCTATCTACAACCCGACAACAGGGGTATCAGCATTACTTTCCGTTAACGCAACTTCGACGGCGGCGCCAGAGGTTTACGGTGGCGCAAATATGCCCGCTGGGTATACAGCGTCCGCCCTTGTCAGCGTGCAGCGAATTGCCAGCAGCTTATTCACGATAGGTTATCAGACGGACAGGACTGTATTTACCGTCCTTACAACTGTACTCAGCACGGCTACCCAGCAAGGTACGGCTACCGCACTGAATATCAGCACCTACGCGCCGCTAAATGCGAAATCGTGCCATGGCACGCTAACCATTACATCTAGCGCGTCCGGGTCAAACTTGGCGGCATCTATTGGAGGGTCTGGCGCTTCCATCGGAACCCTGACGCTGGCGATCTCTAACACCGGTGTGGGCGGCGGCATTGTTGCGCCCTTCCATGAGATACCAATCACAACCCCTCAGACAATTTACTACGTGGACTCAGCTAGCACCGGGACCATCAACTTTGCTGTCGCTCTTTCCGAATACACCTTTTAAGGAG
>Ga0209511_1000895_pt1 | contig 27710 bp, 23 predicted proteins | sample SSSSmetaG_FD_184141 | JGI IMG/M metagenome (GOLD analysis project Ga0209511, IMG submission 184141) | Glacier valley bacterial and archeal communities from Borup Fiord, Nunavut, Canada, to study Microbial Dark Matter (Phase II) - ​SSSS... | ecosystem: Environmental > Aquatic > Freshwater > Ice >... | reverse complement strand
GTTGCAGCCTGATAGACCTGAGCCATCTACCTGAATTGCATTATATTCGAGAGGAAGCGGGTGGTATCATGGTAGGCGGGGCTGTAACGCACGCCGAGGTTTTGCAAAGTGAAATAATCGGGGAAAAGGCAGCAGTTTTGACACAAGCGGCGGTGGAGGTAGGCGCACCTCAAATCCGCAATCGTAGCACCCTTAGCGGGAATATCGTCACCGCTTCCCCAGCCGCCGATACTGTACCACCTTTATTAGCTCTGGATGCCCGAATAGAACTGGCAAGCGTCAGAGGTAAGCGCGAAATAGCCTTGCGCGAGTTTATTACGGGCTTCCGGCAGGTTGATTTGGCGGAGGACGAGGTGGTTAGCTCGATTTTCATTCCGGCGGCAATAGGCGAACGGCGCGGGGCATTTTTGAAATTAGGGTTGCGTTATGCCCAGGCCATTTCGGTTATCAGTGTTACAGCCGTAATCGAGCTTGACATAAATAACAGAATATTAAAGGCGGGAATTGCGCTTGGCTCGGTGGCGGCTACGGCTATTCGCGTGCCGGAAGCCGAAAAGCTGTTGATTGGTCAGGTTTTGGACGAAAGCCTGATAAAAATAGTGGCGGAGGTTGCCCAAAATACCGCTCAACCAATTAGCGATGTGCGGGGCAGCGCGGCCTATCGCAAAGTGATGGTAAAAGTTTTCACGGCTAGGGCTTTGCGTTATGTGCGGGATAACAAAACTCCACCCCCTTCCGCTGACCCAAGTATTTATCTACAAAAACTTGGGTCTACTTCAATTACCGCTACTACTATTATCCCCGGCGATTTAAGTCAAGAGTCGCTGGAACTTACTGTTAATGGTGCCTCGGTGAAACTTGAGGGGGCGGGCGAGATGGTGTTACTGTATGCTCTGCGGCAAGCCGGGTATAATGGCACAAAAGAAGGTTGCCTTGAGGGTGAATGTGGGGCTTGCACGGTCTTGTTAAACGGCAAGGCGGTGGATAGCTGTCTGGTTCCTACCCCTACCGCCGCCGGGAGTGAGGTAGTAACAATCGAGGGATTGGCCCAAAACGGTCAGCTTCACCGATTACAGCAAAGTTTTATCGAGGAGGGCGGGGTGCAGTGTGGTTTTTGTACTCCTGGCCTGATAATGGCGGGAAGCACGGTGCTGGCGGAGCGTCCCGAAGGACTGGACGAGTGGCAAGGTCGTTCGGCGTTAGTCGGAAATTTGTGCCGATGTACAGGTTATGGCAAGGTTTTGGCGGCTTTGCAAGCGGCGGCGAGGTAAAATTATGGAACAAAAACTAACAAATCCTGGTGGGGTTGGTCAGCCTATTGTCCGGCGCGATGCCCAGCAAAAAGTAACAGGCGCAGCTCTCTACCCCGACGATTTGAATCTGCCCGACCAACTGCATCTGGCGGTACGTTTCACCGACAAACCCCACGCCCGTTTCAGCCTGGATTGCTCTGTTGCCGAGGCTATGCCGGGGGTGGTCAAAGTCTTTACGGCGGCGGATGTGCCCCAAAATTCCTACGGTATGATTGTGCCCGACCAACCCGTTTTGGCGGATGGTTATGTCCGTTGTATGCTGGATAGATTGGCGTTGGTGGTGGCCGAAACCCGTGAGCAAGCCCGTGCCGCTGCTGCTGCTATTGAGGTTAGTTACGAAGAATTGCCCGTTCTGAATAATATCGAGGTGGCTAATATGGCGGGGGCTACCCAACTTCACGCCTCCCATCCCGCCAATCTGCAAAAACATTTCCATATTCACAAGGGCGACCTTGAGGCTGGCTTTAAGATAGCGGCGGTGATTATAGAGGGCGAATACGAAACCCACCCCCAGGAGCATGCCTACCTCCAGCCAGAGTCGGGAGTGGCTTTTATAGATGAGGCGGGCAGGGTGGTAGTACGCACCGCCGCCCAATGGGTGCAGGACGATCATCGCCAGATTGTGCGTGCTCTAAATCTATCACCCGAACAGGTTTTGGTAGAGTATGTTTATGCGGGTGGAGCTTTTGGCGGCAAAGAAGATATTAGCATCCAGATTTTGCTGGCACTGGCGGCCTTGAAACTTAATCGCCCGGTCAAGCTCACCTGGTCGCGAGAAGAGTCTATTCGGGGGCATCACAAACGCCACCCGGTCAGGTTTAAAACGCGCTGGGGAGCGACTGCCGAAGGTAAAATTTGCGCGGTTGAGACCTCGGCGGTGGTGGATAGCGGGGCTTATGCTTCCAGTAGTGAGGAAGTGCTAAAGGTAATTACCATGACCGCCACCGGGCCTTACGAAGTACCAAACCTGAAGCTGGACGGTTATTTATACTTCACCAATAATCTGGTTAACGGGGCTTTCCGGGGCTTTGGGGCTTTGCAAACAGCCTTTTGTTATGAGTTGCAAATGGATAAAATAGCCGAAGCTCTGCAAATTGACCCGGTGGAACTGCGGATGCGTAACCTGTATCGGGATGGTTCGATTGAGCCAACCGGGAATATAGTGCCGCCAGGGGTGGGCGCAATCCAGACTCTGGCAACGGCAGCACGGGCGGCGGGTTGGCGACATACCCCTGATAAAGGTTGGCAACGCCCAGAGGTGTCTCAACCAGAAGATCAAACCAAAAAGCGCGGTTTGTCCATCGCCTGTAGTTACAAAAACGTTGGCTATAGCTTTGGTTTTCCCGAGCGTTCCAGCGCGGAGGTAGAGATTTTTGGGAATGGCAAAATCGAGCGGGTCATTGTGCGACACAGCGCGGCGGAGGTAGGGCAGGGTATAGTGACGGCCTTGTCGCAGGTTGCTGCCGAGGTGCTGGGTGTTTCCCCCGATATTATTGAGCTTGGGGCGATGTTCGATAATCAAGCCCCGATGTCAGGCAGTGCCAGTGCCTCCCGCTTGGCTTTTATGGCGGGTAATGCTGTAAAGGGCGCGGTGGAACGGGCTTTGCAACAGTGGTTGGGTGAGCAAAAGCCCCCGGTTAAGGCTTTCTATGAATATCGCGCTCCCACTACCACCCAACCCGACCCTGAGACCGGGGAATGTGTGCCTAATTATTGTTACGGTTACGCGGCGATGGCGGCGGAGGTGGAAGTGGACACCGAAACGGGCTTACTCAGGATTTTGCGGCTCATCAGTGCTAACGATGTGGGCAAGGCTCTTAATCCACAGATTGTGGAAGGGCAAATCGAAGGGGCGGTGGCGCAGGGTTTGGGTTGGGCCGTTACCGAGGATTTCAAGCAACAGGGTGGTATTCCCCGCACCCGCAATTTCACCGAATACCTGCTACCCACCGTGATGGATATGCCACCCACCGAAACCCATATTCTGGAAAATGCTGACCCGGTGGGGCCGTTTGGGGCGCGCGGCGTGGGCGAGATGGCGATGCTGTGTGTTGCGCCCGCTCTTAGCTCGGCAATTCATAACGCTACCGGGGGGTGGGTTAATAGTTTGCCCCTGACCCCAGAGCGAGTGTTTTTTGCCCTGAATCCAGAGTGAGAGGTTGTCGGTTATTGGTTGTTGGTAAGAAAATCAGGGTTTGTTATTAGTTTTACTTTGCGTTTCTTGGGAAAATAGTTAATAATAAGGGTATCGAAACTGCTCGAGTCGTATTATTAGGCCAATATGCTAACCCTTTAAAAGAAAACCACCAAGACACCAAAAAATTTAAATTTCTCTGTGTCCTCTGTGTCTCTGTGGTGAGAGAAAACCTTTTACAGTGAGGTAAAGTGCTAATGCTCAAAAAAGTGCTGGTGGCAAATCGTGGTGAAATTGCCTTGAGGGTAATACGTGCCTGTCGTGACCTCGGTATTGCTACCGTAGCGGTGTATAGCGAGGCTGACCGCCACAGTTTACATGTGCGTTACGCCGATGAAGCCTATCTGCTAGGCCCCGCCCCCTCCAAAGAAAGCTACCTGCGGATTGACAAAATAATCGAGATTGCCAAAAAATCCGGCGCAGATGCGATTCACCCCGGCTACGGCTTTCTTTCGGAGCGAGCCGAGTTTGCCGAAGCTTGCGAGGAGGCTGGAATAATTTTTGTAGGCCCCTCATCGGCGGCTATCCGAATGATGGGCGATAAAGTATCAGCTAAACAATTAGCCCGTGCTGCCGGAGTGCCGCTTGTGCCCGGTACGGATACCGAGATTACCAGCCCCGCTGAAGCCCGTCGGATTGCCGATGAAATTGGCTACCCGGTGCTAATCAAAGCATCGGCGGGTGGGGGCGGCAAGGGTATGCGGGTGGTGCGTCAGGCCGAAGATATAGAATCAGCTTTTGAGGCGGCGACCCGTGAGGCTGTCAACTCTTTTGGCTATGGCGGGGTTTATCTTGAGAAGTTGTTGGAACATGTAAAACATATCGAAATCCAGCTTTTAGCCGATAGTCATGGCAACGCTATTTATTTGGGCGAGCGCGAATGCAGTATGCAACGCCGCAACCAGAAGATGTTGGAAGAAGCCCCTTCGATGGTGCTGGACGATGAGTTGCGCCACCAGATGGGTTCGGTAGCGGTGGCAGCGGCTCTACGGGCGGGTTATGTTAACGCTGGCACGATTGAATTTTTGCTGACTGCCGAGCGCAAGTTTTATTTTATGGAGATGAACGCCCGCTTGCAGGTGGAACATCCTGTCACCGAGCTTGTCACCGGGATTGATATTGTGGTCGAGCAACTGCGGATTGCTGCCGGGTTGCCCCTGAGCTATCGGCAGGAGGATGTTAAAATCAACGGCTGGGCGATTGAATGCCGGATTACCGCCGAAGACCCCTACAACAACTTTCTGCCCTCAATTGGGGTGGTGGAGCGAGTGGTTGCGCCCAACGGTATCGGGGTGCGGCTGGATAGCGCGGTATTTGATGGCTACGAAATTTCGCTGTTCTATGACCCGATGATTGCCAAACTGATTACCTATGGCAAAGACCGGGCCGAGGCCATTACCCGCATGCACCGGGCAATTAGGGAGTTTCGGATTTATGGGGTGCGTTCGTCGCTGCCATTTTTCCAGCAACTTTTGTCTAGCGAACCGTTCCTAAGTGGGGATTTTTATACCACTTCGCTCGAAACTAACCCGGTTCTGAAACCAGACCTGGCACTAGCCCAACCTCAGCCCGACCTGGCTCTTATTGCGGCGGTGCTGGCGGAGCATTTTGCCCAATCTGGCGGGGTTGCTAAACCTAACCCCCTAACCCCCTTTCCTAGCAAGGAAGGGGGAAATTATGGCGAAGAATGGAAACGCACCGCCCGCCGCGAGAGTTTGCGGAGGAGATAATAAGAAGGATGAAGGATGAGAGATGAAGGATGAAGCAATCAGGGAAAAGGGGTTGGGTAAATACTCGTTACTCGTTACTCGCTACTTTTAGCCGACAACCGACGACTGACAACCAATAACCGACGAGGCCACATGATATACTATGCTAAAACCGCAAATACAGAGTTAAAGCTGGAAGTTGTTACCTCCGCCGAGGGTCAAACCACCCTTAAACTCCCCGACGGGCAGGAGTTAAAGGCTGATTTTGATCCAGTGTTGGGTCAAAACTTCTTCTCTTTGTTACTTGATAATCAGTCCCATGAGGTTTATGTTAAGCGGGGTGAAAACAGCGAATATATTATCACCCTCAACGGCTATATTTACACGGTTGAGGTTGAAAGTGAACGCCAGCACCGCTTTGCCTCATTGACCCATTCTGGTCGGGCTGATACGGGCGAGGTTAACGTCAAAGCCCCAATGCCGGGTCTGGTGACAATTGTGGGAGTGCAGCCCGGTGACGAGGTAGAGCAAGGCCAACGCCTATTAGTATTAGAAGCGATGAAGATGGAGAACGAGCTTCGTGCCCCCCGTGCTGGCAAGGTCAAAGCCGTCAACGTCCAAAAGGGCCAGACCGTCGAACAAAACAAAGTGCTGCTGGTAATTGAGTAATGGGGGATAGGGGTCAGGGATTGGGGGATGGTAGAAAACAGGGAATTTTTGTAGGGGTAGACCAATGTGTCTACCCTAAAAAGAGCAAGAATTTGTAGGAGGATGCTCCGTCATCCGATAACAATCGCAGGACAGCAGCCTGCTCCTACAATTATTCCCAAAATATCCTGTCTATCCTGTCCATCCTTGTTAATTTTCTTCCGACAACCGACGACTGACAACCGCTAACTGGAGAGCCATTTTGACCCTAAGTATTGACGATTTGATGCAGGATGATGACCCTACCGACAAAATTGATGAGCAGGTAGCGACGATTCGGCGCACGCACGGCAAAACCTTCCCCCTGAACTACGCCCTTAGCTGGGTGATGGCTAATCAGGTGGTGCAACGCTATTATGGCAAACTAGGGCTGGATGCTATTCCCCAATGGCGGGACAATTTTGGCTGGTCACAATTTAGCCTGACCCGCGCTACAAATTGCCTAATGCCTTTTGATAATACCGTCGAAAGTATGCGCTATATTTTGTTTGATGCGATTGCGGTAAACTGGAAACAGGCGGGCGAGAACGAAAATGCCCACTGCGACGTGGCAAACTCGATTCTGGTGCAGCACCGCCAACCCTCCAGCGCGATAAACGAGTCAATTACCCATCTTAACCTCGAAGACCAACAAGACTATGACCACTCCACCTGTTTACATGTGCCGCACGCTTATTCCTATACCAAACTGTTTCAGGTAGTAACTGACCTGATATGTCGTGCGCCCGAAATGGTTGGCAAACGGGAGCTGGCAATAGATGTTTCTTACTATGGCAAAGTGTTCGCCGAGCCCCAACACCCCCTACGTAAAATGGGGTTGGCCCAACCTGGCACAACCCGCGATTGGCTTGAGATGTTCCACGTTGCCACCAATACCAGAGTTTTTATAAATGTTTTCAATGGTGATATTCTTTACACTGAGCCTGATGATACCGTGCGCGTGCTGGATTATCCCGGCTGGAACGAGATGAACGAAGAACAGCTTGAGGCTTATTTTGCCGGAATGCTTAGGATTGGTCGTTAAGTAAGAGGAGAATTTATTATGGCGGAGGCTGGCAATGAGGCTGGTGGTCGGGAGCAATGGGAAGAAAAGCAGCTCAACCCAACTCTTAAAAAATTCCCGGAACGCAAAAAGTTTGAAACTAATAGCGGACTGCCTTATGAGCGGCTCTATACCTCTGAAGATATAGCTGGGCTGGATTACGAGCGCGACCTGGGCTATCCCGGACAATATCCCTTTACGCGGGGGGTACAGCCGACCATGTATCGCGGCAAACTCTGGACAATGCGCCAATATGCCGGGTTTAGTAGTGCCGCCGATTCCAACAAACGCTATCATTACCTCTTGAGTCAGGGTCAAACCGGGCTTTCGGTGGCCTTCGACCTACCGACCCAGATGGGCTACGATGCCGACCACCCGATGGCGGATGGCGAAGTGGGCAAGGTAGGCGTTAGTATTTGTTCGCTGGACGATATGGAAGTATTGCTAGGCGGACTCCCTCTCGATAAAATCACCACCTCCATGACTATCAATGCCACCGCCTCGGTACTGCTGGCCCTCTATATTGCAGTTGCCAAAAAGAACGGGGTAAGCCCTAATCAAATCGGAGGAACTGTCCAGAACGATATTTTGAAGGAATATATTGCGCGGGGCACTTATATCTACCCGCCTAAACCCAGCTTGCGCCTTATCACCGATATGATTGCCTATTGCACCACCGATGTGCCAAACTGGAATACCATCAGCATTAGTGGTTATCATATTCGGGAGGCGGGTAGCACCGCCGTCCAGGAAATCGCTTTTACTCTGGCGGATGGGATTGCCTATGTTGAAGCGGCAATTGCGGCGGGACAGGATGTGGATAAATTTGCCAGTCGGTTGAGCTTTTTCTTTAATTCCCACAACGATTTTCTGGAAGAAGTTGCCAAGTTCCGGGCTGCCCGTCGTCTGTGGGCCAAAATTATGAAGGAACGTTTTAAGGCTAAAAATCCCCAGAGTTGGATGCTACGCTTTCATACCCAGACGGCGGGCTCGATGCTAACCGCCCAGCAGGTGGAAAATAATATCGTGCGGGTGACGCTCCAGGCTTTGGCGGCGGTTATGGGCGGTACTCAGTCGCTCCACACTAACGGGATGGATGAAGCTCTGTCGCTGCCTACCGAAAAAGCCGCCCGGATTGCTCTGCGTACCCAGCAAATTCTGGCCTACGAAAGTGGGGTAGCCGATACGGTTGACCCTTTCGCCGGGAGTTACGCCATTGAAGCCCTAACCACTCAGGTTGAGGAAAAAGCCCAGGAATATCTGGATAAAATTGACTCATTGGGCGGCACTTTGAAAGCTCTGGAGCGCGGTTTCTTCCATCAGGAAATCGAGGAAGCGGCCTATAAGTGGCAAGAGGAGGTAGAGTCGGGTGAACGGGTTATTGTTGGGGTCAATAAATTTGTGATGGAAGAAACTGAGCATGTTGACCATCTGGTGTTGAACCCAGCCCTCCATGAGGAGCAAATGGCCCGTCTCAAAGCCCTACGCGCCCGCCGTAACAATAGCGATGTAACCGCCCGCTTGACCGCGCTAGCTTCCGCCGCCGAAGGTAGCGATAACCTGATGCCCCATATCGTCGGTTGTGTGGAGAATCTGGCAACTCTTGGCGAAATCTGTGATACGCTGCGAGGAGTATTTGGAGTTTATCGCCCCAGCTAAAATATTAAATCTATCGTAATTCTAACAATAGCTTACAGGCTCTAATTTAAAGCCTGTGCTATAATGGCAAGACATCGAACCTAACAGAAAATACAAGGAGCAAAATAGATATGGCTATTCAAATTACCGTAGTTAGCGGCAAACAGGATGAAAAGAAAGCTCCCGCCGGGCTAATGCGAACGCTTGGCACGGAGAAGGAAGATACTCACGGTCAAGTTAGCTTGGCTGAACTGGTTAGCAATTTGTTGGCTGAGGTAGCGACGGGTGTTACTGCCGAGACCGAAGTTGAGGTGGAGCTTAGTGGCATTATTGAGTTGAATAAAAAGGATGGCACGGTTGCCGCCACCTTTGATGTTGGCAGCGAAAGTCCCGGCGCACGTACCCTGAAACTCAAGTTCAAAAGCACCGTAAAACCTCGCTAGTAGGTTTTAGGAATCAGGCGTTAGGTTTTAGGAGGGGTACGGGAAGCCGTGTCCCTCACTTTTATTTTAAACAAAAAAAGTTCCGGCACTCGTTTTGGATTAGAGGCCAGAACTTTGGGAGAGAAAGAATGGATGGACAGATAATATAAATATCTGTGTGGAATGGATGAAGACTGATGTTGCAGGCCGTCAGAGTTAATCCGGGCCTGCGGTCGTATTTCTAGAAACTTCTAAACTTAGGCTTTTTTGCCATTAGTCGTCAACTTTTCGTTGAAGACTGCCACGTTTTGGTTCAATTCCGCTACGGAAGCATCACTGGCTTCGCGCATAGTGTTTAGGTTAGTAGCAGTAGCCTTAGTGGTTTCTTCTACAACTTCCTGAAAAATACTCTGGGCGCGGCGGGCTTGTTGAGCATATTCATCTACAAATTTTTTGCCTTCGGTCTGGCTGGCTTCAATTTGAGCCACCAAAGTTTTGTTGAATTGCAGCATGCGTTCCTGACCCCAGATAAGGTTATTAACCAAACTATAGTAGGTGTCGGTATAAAGTTCAAATAGCTTGTTGCTGGTAGTAGTCCAATCGTTCATGATAAAAATCCTCCGTAATTACTTGTTTTTATTTTTATTTTCCCCGGTGAAGGGATTAAAACTAAAGGGGCTAGGAACCATTCCGCCGGTATAAGCCTTGAAAAAGAAATCCAGGGTTTGGCGGTATTGGTCGAGTCCTTGTGCCCAAATTTTCAAAAATTCCTCACCCGCCTCGGTCAGGCTGTAAACCCGTTTGGCAGGGCCTTCGGTGTTGGTGTCCCAGATGCTTTTTACTTTGCCTTCGCGTTCAAGCTGGCGCAAAGTACGATAGACCGTCGCCCTATCGCCCTGACCAAAGCCCGGAACCATTGTCATCAAGCGTTCCCAAACCTCATAACCGTGCATATTCCAATCACGCAGCAGTAGCAACATATAGGGTTGCAGGAAAGTTTTGGGGGCAAAGTTAAACCCGGCGGACTCAGTTTCGTTTTTGGAAGGTGGGGTTGTCGGTTCTTCTGCTTCGGCCTCGTTCGCTTCCTCGATGATTCTCACCCCTTTTTTAACAGGTTCTTCACTGGCCTTAACCTCTTTTACGGCTTCTTCACTAGCCTTGACCTGATTGGTTACAGCTTTTTTGGCTTTAGCCTTTGCTGTCCCGTTGGTTTCGGGTTGAACTGGCGCGGCCTCGGCTATTTCGTTATTAACTGGTTTTTCTGTTTTTTCCATTGTTTTCACATTCATATCGTTATTTTTCATCTAGGTGCATTCTACACCTATATGCAGAACTTGTCAAGGGGTTCTGTGACAAATTTCGCAAACTCGCCGAAACTGGTTGTCGGTGGTCGGTTGTCAGCAAAAAGGGAATTCGTAGGGGCGGTTCGCGAACCGCCCGCCAAAAGAATTAACAAGGATGGACAGGATAGACAGGATGGGAAAAGAGTGAGGATAAAAAGGGATTTTTGTAGGGGCGTGGTCTCCGCGCCCTGCTCAGGAGTTTTCGATTTTGGATTTACCCAAAACCTAACGCCTAAAAGCTGCTGGCTGATAGCTTTTCCAACAACCAAGAACCAATAACTAACAACCATTACTGTCCCAAATAACGCAGGGCTTCCATGACTTGCTCTTCCAAGCTCAAGGGGCGGTCTGTGGTGAGGGCGGAGAGAGCGGATTGGACTTCGGAGGGGGTATAGCCAAGCCCGCTAAGAGCCTCAACAAGCTGTCGGCGTTCCTGGAGAGCGGCGGTTTTGCCATCAGCGGCGACAGGGAGACGGGCGGCGGGTTGCTCTACCAGCTTGCCTTTTAAGTCCAGAATGATGCGGGCGGCAGTTTTGGGGCCAATGCCCGATATTTTTTTCAGGAAATCCACGTTTTCCTGAGCAATCGCCAGATGTACCGCCCCGACTTCTTCTTTGCTCAACACGTTCAAGGCGGCTTTTGGCCCTACCCCCGCGACGGTTATTAGTAATTCAAAGAGGCTTAGCTGGTCTATAGTTTTGAAGCCATAGAGGGCCATCTGGTCTTCGCGTATGTACATATGAGTGTAAAGTTTGACCTCACGCCCGATTTCGCCCAGGTCGGAAATCAAGCTAATCGGCACAAAGACCCTTAGCGTAACCCCGCCCACCTCTACCAGCACAAAATCTATGCCCATCTGTTCCAGTCGCCCGCGCACCGCTGCAATCATTACTTGCCCAATCCTTGATTGTTAGTTGACCTTACATAAGTAAATCTTACAAAAAGGGGGAGAAATTCAGGAACGGCGACTGCGTAGCGCACCTACCACCCCAGCTATACCCAGCGTAATCAAGCCCACCACTAACACCAATGGGCTATTTTTGGAATTAGCATTAGCGGCGGTGGCAGCAATAACGGCTTTTTGCTGCTTAACCTCGACTAAAGCTAGTTCCGCCGCTTTTTGTTTGGCTTCTTTTTCCGCCGTCACTCGGGCCTCTACCATATTATCGGCCTCGTAGGCAATTTCTGAGCCGAACAAAATTATACAGGCAATAACATAGACAAAGAACAGAAAAATAATAACCCCGGCCAATGCCCCGTAAGTCCGGGCATAACCCGCGCTGGCAAAGTTGGTAATATAGAAGGTCAGGCCAAATTTTGCTACCTCAAAAAGCAAGGCCGTTAATACCGCCGCCAATAAAACTGGCTGCCAGCGCATTTTGCGGGGATTAGGTGGAGCTTTGCGGTCAGGCGAAAGCCAGTAAATAATCACAAAGATAAAAATCGTAATAGTGTAAGGCAACAGGAAAATCAGAATATCGCCAATAAAGTTCAGGCTTTTGCTGGAAAGTCCAAAAACCTCGATATTAGTGCTTTTAACTACCTCGATAAAAATCGTGATGGCAAATGATGCCAGGAATAGAAGTCCCAGGAAAAACAACATCACAAAACGCAACCCAGCCTTTACGAAGAAGTTGCGCGAGTCCTTAATATTCCAGCTTTCGTTAATCGCATTGATAATTTGTTCAAAAATGCCACTGCCCGACCAGAGGGTCGTTAAGAGCGAAAAGGCCAGCAAAAACGGGGCCGCGCTTTTTAGTGAGGTAGTGAAAGTTTTGACCAAATCTGCAATATCTACGCCGGAATCTCTAAGGTTGGAAAAGTTATTGACCAACGTATCAGTAATATCCTGTTGGGTTTTGGGGTCACTGATAACCAGACCCGCCACCGCCACCACGCCCAGAATTAACGGGAAAACCGAAAGCAAGGTGTAATAGGCAATCGCCGCTGCCCAAACTGTACATTGGTTTTGCCCAAAGGCTTTGGCACTATTAACAATTAGCTTGAAGAACGATTTCAACGTATTCACAAGAACTCCCTTTACAATCAACTTCCAATTTATTTTAGGCAAATCAAATTTATCTAAACGGATGGTAGCTTAAGATGCCTCAGATTTGGGCTATATAAAATACTAGCAGTGACTTGTAATATCACAATTCGATAACCTGCCGGAGAATACACTTCTTTAGCTTCCTCAACCGCTATATCAAGTTGAGGCTGGTCTTCATTAAGAATTGCCCGCGCAAGGTTGAGCCAGGGGTTGTTTATTCCTGGATTCTCAGCAAGGATAAAGGGCGGATGCCAGTCGGATGGTTCAGATATACAATGAGCCTCGATTAGCCTTAATGCTAAAGTAAAATTCGCAGGAGCAATGCGCCATTTGTGTGACCGCCAGGTTGCTACACAACGCAAGTTTGGAGTTAAGGCACTAAGCTCATCATCAGCTAAAGAAAACCTATCCTCCTCGTAAAATCGGGCTAATATTTCGCTAGTCCAACCCAGCCATTGATGAGGTTCAAAAACTGTAGTCCCCGGAATTCCTGTTTCTCCTGGATGACACCAGCCCCATGATAAATCGGGTGGGTCAAGTTTATAACGTTTAATAATTGGTTCTAGCTGAGACCAGGCTTCTTCAAGGTACTCAACAGAGATTTTTCTAAGAAATGTGTCAAAAGGGCCGGTCAACACGAAACCACCGACATCTAATCTTCGGCCTGCAATCATGGGCTCTTGTACAGCATCTAAATCTTCATATTGTCCACGCTGATGAATTGTCCACATAGTTACCTCACGAGAAAGAAGTTAGGAAACTAATAATCCGTGAATCTTAGCCGCTTGAGTTCTATCGGGAGGCCCGCCGCGCAGAAAATAACTTCATCCGCCATTTCTGCCGCTCGTTGGTTGAGGCGACCCAGCATGTCCCGATAGACCCGTCCCAACGGGTAAGGTGGCACAAGACCCATACCCACCTCGTTAGAGACCAGAATCAGACCGCGCCCCTGCTCCCTTAACCAGTTTATCAGCTCTATTAGCTCGGCGGTAAGATTTTGTTCAAGGGCCGCGTAATCGGGTTCGTTGGTAAGGGTGGTTTGCTCTGGTTCATCTTCGGTAATGCCGCCGGGATAGCCTTCATAGGGACTGATTTGCAATAAACGATTGGTACTCCAGAGCGTCAGGCAATCTATAAGCACAATTTGTTCCGCCCCTAGCTTCTCTTTAATACCTCTAGTAAGTTTATAGGGAGCTTCGAGAGTGCGCCAGGAGGCCGGACGGCTGGCCTGATGGGATTTTACCCGTTCGCGCATTTCATCATCGAACGGCTCAAGAGTCGCGACATATAACACGCTTTTCCCGGCTCGTTTTGTGGCTAATTCTTCGCTGAACCAGCTCTTGCCACTCCGCGCGCCTCCCAACACCAGCGTCACCCGCCGGGACTTTTCCGGCAACTCGCTCATATTCGAGTACCATCCAGCAGTCCGCTCAGGTGAGCGGTGTCGTTAAAGGAAGATAAAATAGCCTCTTTACCATTATAAATATCCACCAGCGAAATCGCGCAATTATCAAACCGCCATTTCCAGATCGAATTCAACTCCATACCCATCAGGTGGCATAGCAGCAGGTTGTTAGGCCCACCGTGTGCCACAATCAAAATATTATCGTCTTCTTTAGGATATTGCTCCACAATCTGGTTGAAGGCTCGCGTAATGCGCTCAATCGCCTGTTTTAGATTTTCGCCGCCGGGTGTGCCATAATTATAAGGGTCGCTACGCCACAACTTGAGTTCTTCGGGGTATTGGTCCTGCTGCTCCTGCCAGGTCAAGCCCTCGAATAACCCGCCATTAACCTCCCGCAGCTCCGCTAAAGATTTGGCTTTCAAGCCGCTGGGGTGGCCTTCCAAAGCTATTTCGGCGGTGGTTTGGGCGCGGCCCAGGTCACTGCAAAATGCTACGGTTAAGGGAACTTTTGCCAGTCGATGGCGCAAAGCCTCAGCCTGTTTTAGCCCGGTGGCGTTAAGGGGAATATCTATCTGACCCTGATAACGGCGTTGGGCGTTGTAGTCGGTCTGCCCATGCCGGGTCAGAATTATCTTAGGCATCAGTAACTCCTGTCGGTTGAGAATAACGAGTAGCGAGTAACGAGTGAAAAGTCGAAGGTCAAAAGGGTAATTGTAAGAGGAAGCTCCGTCGTCCGATATTTATCGCAGGATAGAGCCTGCTCCTACGGGCTCGGCTACCCCACGAATTTACCCATCCCCTGATTTCTTTCATCCTTCATCCTTCCTATTTCATCCTTCCCTACACCGGGAAGACCCCATGTTTGCGGGGGTAGCGCACAACCTCTTTGTGGCGGCTCAGTTCCAGCCCCTTTGCCAGAACCGCGCGGGTGTCTGCCGGGTCTATAATATCATCAATAAAGGCATAAGAGGCTGCCAGATAGGGGTCAATTACCGCCCGGAACTGTGCTTCTAGTTGAGCGCGGAGGGCGGCCTCGGCGGTTTCGCCACCCTGTTGCCGAGCTTCTGCTAAAACCTTGCGCCCGACAATATTAACCGCCCCTTCTGGCCCCATCACGCTGATTTCAGCGGTGGGCCAGGCCACAATCAAATCCGGGTCATAACCCTTGCCGCACATGGCGTAATAGCCCGCCCCGTACGCCTTGCGTACCACCACCGTCAGCTTTGGCACAGTGGCGGAACTGACAGCATAAATCATCTTAGCCCCGTGCCGAATAATACCATCTCGCTCCACTTTTGGGCCGATAATAAAGCCGGGAGTGTCGCAGAAAAAGAGTAACGGAATATTAAAAGCGTCGCAGAGGGTTACAAACCGGGCTCCCTTGTCGGCACTATTTACATCCAGAATTCCACCCAAAACCAGGGGATTATTCGCTACAATCCCAACCGGCCAGCCATCAATCCGGGCAAAACCCGTGATTAAATTTTTGGCCCAGCCGCCCTTCATCTCGAAAAAAGCCTTGTCGTCCACAATGCGGCTGATGATCTTGTGCATATCGTAGACCCGCCGTTGATTGGTCGGCACGATTTTGTACAAAATTTCCTCGCGGCGATTGTGAGGGTCAAAGGACTCGTGGTGGGGTGGATTCTCGCCGCTAGACTGTGGGAAATAGCCCAAATAATCCTTGATAGCCTGAATACAACTCTGGTCGTCCGGCACTTCCATATCGCCGACCCCGCTAATTTCACAATGGACTTTAGAGCCGCCCAACTCCTCCACCGTCACTTCCTCGCCCGTCGCGGCCTTCACTAGATGCGGCCCACCTAACGCCATTGAGCCTGTACCCTTGACCATAATCACAAAGTCCGCCAGCCCCGGTATATAAGCCGTCCCCGCCGCGCAGGGGCCCATCACCGCCGCCACCTGTGGCACAACCCCGCTCAGCAAAACCTGCTCTTTGAACAACGCTCCCGACCCGGCAAACTGGCTACCCGTTGTTTCCTGAATCCGCGCCCCTGACGAGTCCAGCAACCAGACAATCGGCATCCGCTCCTTAACCGCCATCTCGCGCAACTGCGCTACTTTATACTCTCCGGTTGCCCCCATCGAGCCAGCTAATACCGTAAAATCATAGGCCGCCACTCCCACCATCCGCCCGTTAATCAGCCCATAGCCCGTCGCTACTCCATCTGCCGGAAGCTTTTTACTTTTTAAATCGGGATGGGTGGCGTGATGGTCGGCTAAGATGCCAAATTCAGTAAAAGAATTATCGTCGAAAAGCAGGGCTAACCGTTCCCGGTTGGTCAGCTTGCCGGAAGTGTGTTGCCGCTCTATTTCTTTAGGCCCGCCCAACTCCAGGGCAATGGCCTTACGTTTTTGTAACTGTTCTACCAACTCTTCCATAGTTGGTGGTTCGGGGCGCAGGGGTGCGGGTTGGGCCGGGGCTGTACCCGCTCCTTCGGTTGTCATGGCTTCGCTCCTCATTGAGTATTTTGGGACAGGGTTGCTCGTTAATATTATGGTTTCGTTAAGCCCGAAAGTCAAATCCACGTAAATTTTTGTCAGATAAACAAACTGTAATATAAGCACTAAATATTCATGTTGACAGATTAGGTGGTACTCAATACAATGTAATTAAAGGGTAGATTGGTTGAACGAAATATGGTAATGCCGTTGTCATAAATATGTCCGCTTCTGTTTACCATTTATCGCAGTGTTAGTGCCTGAAACTTAAGCTGGTTTGTGCCCATTATCCCGCAAACCTTACGGTAAGCACACTACACCCCAATAGAGTAAAGATGGGTAAGAGCATCCTACCACAACTTAACTTAGTGATACATCAACAGAGGCAAGTTGCATGAGGACGATTTTTATCAGCCCATTATTATGGAAACGGCTACATCGCGCTGTTCGCCGCCGGGAAGAGGGTCAAGCCCTGGTATTGGTGGCCCTGTCGGCGGTGGCTCTAGTGGCAATAGTCGGACTTTCAGTAGATGGGGGAATGACCTTTTATGAGGCCCAGAAGCTACAGCGCGCGGCTGATGCAGCAGCCCTGGCTGGGGTAGTCTGGATACCAAACCTGCCGGACGTGGCAAACGCCAGAGGCCGACTTACGGTGCAAGCCGCTGGGTATAACAATTTTTATACCGATAATAACCAACAGCTTGGCTACAGCGTTGACCAGGTAAACAGCGGTGCGCCGGGTGACTACACCTCCTATTGGGGTGAAACGCCTACTCCTTACCAGTATAAAGTTACCCTCGCCACAAAAGTACCGCATTATTTCCTGGGGGTACTCGGTATAACCGATAGTTACCTTCAAAGGGAGGCTAAGGCAGAATATGCCCAACCCGCCCGCCTGGGAGGCAGTTTTAACTATTTCGGCAGTAGCGGTTTGCGTTATGATTGGGCCATCCGCAACGAAGCCTTTCAGGGTACTAGCCCCGCCCGCCAGCAATATTACAATACCCTCTGGCAACGCTATATCGGAGCTCGTTGTGACCAAAATCCCCGCCCCGACCCCTGCGTCGGCACTTTCTGGTTGGGCATGCTTGGCCCGGAAAATAATCATGCTAACGCCGATGCTTATTCTCCAATTGGGGATGGGGCAAAAAACGTTCGTAACGGTGGGCCCTATTCCGGCATTGGGGGGGTTAAAATAGATAACGATAGTCAAAGTGGCCCGGCAATTAACCCCGGCACATGTTACCGTATCAGTAACGTTCAAACCTGGTTTTATACTGTAAACGATACTCCCGGCTCACCTAATAGTTGTAATAAAAGTGCCAGCAGCCCAAATATTGTTAACAAAGACCGTCATCCCGACTCGGATGGGCAACAGGGTTTTGGCTACTCGATGGCGATTCAGATAGACAGTGCCGCCCTTGTCCCCAATTTTACCGACCCTACGCAACCTTATACCAGTTTCAAGGTTTCGGTTTTTGATGCGGCGATGTCGGATGTGGGTAGCGGTTTTGCCAGTGGCGATAGCCCCTGGAATACCTCAACCTCCTTTGGTATCCGGCCCGATAATAGCCTCTATATTGACCCATCTAAAGTTACTAATGAGGACAGAAATTCATCAGTAAGCGAACGTGAAAATGGAGTGCCTACCAAAGTTAACTGTGCCTATCCTAATACTTTCGAGTTTCCCGACCCCGCCAATTATGGACAATCACGGGTTAATAGTAGTGGGGTAAAAATTACAGGTGGTGATATTACCCCGGATACTCGTATCTGTTTTAACCAATCCCGCATGCGCTTTTCGCTTTACTATCCTCCGGCGGCAGTTGGCGTGCCGACCAGTTGGCGTACCAAAGGAGCTTTAGTAGCGGCTTGGGATACCCCTGAAATGTCAGTGCAACAAGGTGAATGGGGTGGAAGTGGTTCAACTGACAATAACCAGTGTTACCTGGCTGACACAGGTTATACCCAAATGCCGAACGGCACGAAAGTGAAATTTAACCCAACTAATACTACTTCCCTCAATGCAATTTTTGTTTATGCCTGTCCTGCCAAAAAGGTTTCAGAAGACCAGATTGCAGATTTTTATTGGAATGCAGCTGGTAATACTGATGACCCTTCAAGTCATGATGTGCGAGCAGTTGGTTTAACTGTTAATTCATCATCAAGAGTTGACCCCAGCCAGGGCTGTCGCAGTCTGGTTGATTCGGCTCTTTACGATAATAGCACCGATTACGCTAACGCCCTTAACCTGACAACCCTGGTCAATCCTCCCTATCGAAATGATCGAGTACCCTTTAACATGCGTGGGGCTGACCCAAACTATACCGGACCAACCGCTGCTTACAACAATATCCAGAATGGCCCGACTGGTCTTTATAATTTAACTGGCGGCTATCAGAGCTATCACGGTTGGCGTTGCTCCTGGGATTTTGATAGTAACAATACCCTGAATCCTGGGCCAACTGGCTATGATAACCCTGACCCAAAGGCCGAGAACTCTTTACGCAAGGCCGCTGAGGGGATTAACAATCAACCTTATCTTTACATCAGCAATTTCGGTTATGTTCCTGGCGACCCGTCTTGTGCTACGGTGAAGTGCCGCATAAGCTATAACGACGGGGTTCGGGCTAAGGCTAATTCTGGAGACCAATATAATGTGCGGGCGGGGGTTTATCTATTACAAGTGCAGGATTTTGGCGGAAGTGGTTACAATACTTACACTTTGAAAGCCGAGTATGAAAATCCCCAACTGGTGAACTATTGCTTCCCGGATGCCACCAGCTATAGTGGCACAGTCTGTGTAGATATGTATCCAGTTCCTCAGGTCTATGGGATTACCGCGATGTCGGTCTATATGAACGCCCGTAACAATACAAATTCGCCCCTTAACGTTATTTTCGATTTGGCCTATATTCCGCGCCAGAACGCCGGAGCATTGGCAACCCTGGAACTGTTTGACCCAGGTGATGTTGGGGCTCAACTTAATATCGAGTTACTGAAACCGAGTGGCTACGGTCAAAAGTTATTAGCCAACGGTAAAGTACCCTATAGCACCGACCAACGGCTTGATTTCAGGGTGGCGGTTTGTCCCTCTCAATATAGCGGTAACTCCTCAATACCCTGTGTCTTCCCCAGTGGGACTAATTCCTATATTACTGCTAATCCTGGTGGTGGGGCGGGTAACTCTTATTTTAACGACCAATGGCTCTTTTTGTTATTCCGTATCCCTGATGCCGCCGAGTATGACTCGATTGGGGCTACCTGCCAGCTACAGCAAGTGCCGGAACAGCTTTGCTACTATTATCAAGTTAACTATCAGTTAGCTTCAAGTGGTTCGGCTAACGATGGCACGGTCTGGCAATTGAACATCCGCAATCAACCCGTTCACCTCGTGACCTAGTTGTCGGTTGTGGGTGGAAAATTCGTAGGGGTAGACCAATGTGTCTACCCTTTTAAATTCCCCCTCCCTGTGTCGGGTTTAAGGGCGGACAGGTTTCATTAAAATAGAGTTTAGGGCATTGGGATAGGCTATCCAACCTAACCCCCTTCCCTAAAGCGGAAGGGGGAATAACTCTTCTAAAAGGCTGAAAAATGGTAGTTAAAGCCCTATTTCTAGCCTTTTTACAGGGGTTTGGGGTTAAAAAGCCTTCTTTTTACCCAAATCTTTATAAAAACTGTCCGCCCTTAAACTGTGTCGGGAAGGGGGTCAGGGGGTTAGGTTGATAGCAAGCCTCGTGAAAGGTGGCACAATCTTGTAATAAGTTGTATAATCCAGGGGTCGGATAAGTCTCGGAAAGACCCGGCAAAATTTTTAGTTAGCAAGAGGTACTATTGAACTAATGGCCGAGATTAGCAAGTCAATTGATATAAATGCCCCGGTTGAAGATATTTTTAACTTCGTTACCGACCCCCGCAACACTATAAAGTATTCCCCCCAATTTACCAAATTTGAACCAGTAGGGCCGCAGGAACAGGGTTTGGGCGCAAAGGTTGAAGCCGCCGGGAACTATATGGGCGTAACGGTTAAAACTACCCTGGAAGTTACCGAATTCGAGCCCAATAAACGCTTTGTTTCCCGTAGCACCACTGGCGTAAAAAGCACCACTATCTGGGAATTCAGGGAAATTAGCCCCGACAAAACTGAGGTAAAATTCACCAGCGATTATTCAATGCCGGGGCGGGGATTAGGCTGGTTGCTTGATAAGATGTTAATCGAGAAGGACGTGGAGAAAACCACCATCGAAACTCTGGTTAACCTCAAAAAGATAATGGAAAAGAAGCCCAACTTGCGCCCCGTTGCGCCCGCCCACTGGTAAATACCGATGCTAACCGCTAAACCAGCAGCCAGCGTGGGTTACTGGCAGGTTTTACGTCAGAACCCCAATTTTCGCAATCTCTGGATTGGACAGCTAATTTCCAGCGCGGGTGACTGGTTTAATAATGTGGCGGTGCTAGGTCTGGCCCTCAGCCTGACCAGCAATGGCCTTGCCGCCGGGTTGGTGCTACTCGCCAGCAGCATCCCTTTTTTTATTATGATCCCAATTGCCGGGCCAATCGTAGACCGTTTTGACCGCCGCAAAGTGATGCTAGCTGCCAACTTCGGCGGCGCAGTTTTAGCCCTTAGCTTCCTGTTAGTGCGGGATAGTGGGTCGGTTTGGATACTATTCGTCGGCAGTGCTTTGCTTATCACCACCGCTACATTCTTTAATCCAGCGGCCCAGGCGACCGTGCCAAATATTACATCCTCCGACGAACTGGTTTCGGCCAGTGCCTTGAGTAGCTCAACCTGGGCCATAATGGTGATGGCGGGGTCAGGGCTGGGCGGCCTTGTCAGCCAAATAGCCGGACGCGAGACAGTCTTTATCTTCAACTCCCTCTCTTTTTTGTTGGCAAATTATTTTATTTTTCAGGTTAAACCCCCCGCCCGCGCCAAACAGGAACGCATCCGTACCAGCACCTGGGCTGATTTTGGCGAAGGCTTGAAATACGTCCAGCAACATCTGCCCGTAATGGCAATGGTAGCAGTCAAAAGCGGCTGGAGTCTGGCGGGTGGGGTGCTGGTATTGTTGAGCGTCTTTGGTACACAGGTTTTTCAGGCGGGCGATGCTGGAATCGGGGCTTTATACGCTGGACGGGGTTTAGGGGCGTTAATTGGGCCGTTTGTGGTGAAAAGTTATATTGGCGACGATACCGCCCGCACCCGCAAAGTTATCTGGTGGGCCTTCCTGATATGCGGTTTTGGCTATCTGTTATTTGCCACTAGCACGGGCATTGGTCTCTGGTTGGCGGTAGTCGCCCTGGTTATTGCTCATCTCGGCGGCGGTGTTAGCTGGATGTTAAGCTCGATTTTGTTGCAACGACAGGTAGAAGACCAGTTCCGGGGTAGGGTTTTCTCGCTGGATATGGGAATGTCCACCCTGACCAGCAGCCTTTCCACCCTGCTCTGGAGTTTTTCACTCAATTGGGGAGCCAGCCCGGTTTTGCTGGCGGTCATTGGTGGGGCTACCTTTGCGGTGTACGGGATGCTCTGGGTGATTGTAAGTTCGCGAGGAAGATATAATCTTATAACTTAGACTACCGCAATGGGCTAATTTATGTGTTATTCTAACTAAAGAATCCACAACATATCAACAAACTAGAGAAGGAAAGTCGCGCATGGCCCAAACTCAGGAGGAATTTTCAGTCGAGGAATTTAGTTACAACGAGCTTAGTTCTAGCAAAGGGGCTAACCAAATCCATTGGAGTATGCGCCTAATGTCGTTGATTAGTTTGTTTGCCCTGGCGATTTACAGCTACGTTTTGTGGTTATGCCAGCGTTCGGCCCGTTCTTCTAATCCGGCCTACGCCAAGAGTCGGGTGCGAATGGCGGTTACGGCTTTTGGGCTGGATTTGTTGATTTCGGCCTATTTCAGCGCGATAACCCCGACTCTTCTGGAGCGGGGTGGTTTACATTTAGACCGTAAGAATATGCCCCGTCCGCTTTTCTGGTTTTTCGCCATAACGGGTTTTGTGCCCACCGCTTCAATGAGTCTTACGGTGGTGGGTGGTCATTATTGGGGAAAACGTATCAGGGAAAAACGGGGCTGGCGGTCTTTCCACATTGTCACCGCCCTGGTAGCTTATTTCTCCTGGTGGATTGCCTGCGCCCCGGTTTTTGTGATTTCAGTATTGGGCGAGGAAAAGGTTTTGGAATGGGCCAAACGCCGAGGTTTACTCAAAGGTTAGTGGGCCTGGGCCAAAAAGCTGATTACATTCCTGACAGACCCAAATCCCCTGCTCTGAGTGCATTAGCCGCCGTCCGCACTGGCAGATATAGCCTACTACTCTGGCGGGGTTGCCCTGCACAATCGCATAATCTGGCACGTTAGTAGTAACTACCGACTTTGCCCCCACCACCGCAAATTTTCCAATGGTAATCCGGGGCATAATCAGCGAATTTGCTCCAATAGACGCACCGTTTTTCACCCGTGTGGCAAAATCTAACAGGTTGCTTTTAGCTAATTGGTAATCGCCACTAAAACAGACCTGGGGGCCAATGCTGACCCCATTATTAATAATAATGCTACCATAGAGGGTGGCGCGATTCTGGATTTTGACACTATCGCCCACTACTACGGTACTATCAATATAAACTCCCTTACCAACCACACAATGCTCGCCGATAATCGCCCCGTCCCGCACCTGGGTTTGATGCCAGATATGCGTTCCCTGACCAATCAAAACATTGTTACCAATCTCGGCGGTTTCATGAATAGTTATCCGGCTTGGCAGCCCCATATCTCCTAAAGCTAACATCGCGGTCACGGCACCCCTCCTGCAATTGAGGCAAATATATTCTCTAATTATTACTTTAACAAAGAAGGGTGATAAGTACATTAAATGTTAAATCGAGCTTGTTACAGCTTATTAAGCGGCCCTGGAATCAAGAAGAATTTGGGGCTGAAATTCGGTTCTTTTTATGGTAAAATTGTTGTACCTGTATGGTACTCATATTAGTACATTACGCTTGTGAAAAATAAAAGAAATTTAAGGCAGCTAACTAATTGTGGTAACGTCGCAACCGGGCAAGAAAGGCAATCAGGATTAAATTATGAGCAAGTTGGTGCATTGGCTAGAACACCTGCGAGCCAGCATTTTTATCAAACTGCTCAGTGGGTTTATATTGGTAAGCCTGTTTATGGTTGGTTTGACCCTCTTTAGCGTCTTAACTCTGGGGAAATTGGGCGATAACGTCAATGATGTGTATGTCGCTCAGGATAAATTAAACCGCGCTACTCGCCTGGTGGATAACGTGGTTAGCTTACAAAATACTTTAATTCAACTTCAAACCAATCTTTATTCGATTAGCCAACAAAATGCCGATGCTATAGCTCGTTCCCAGGACAGCGGCTCCCTGGCCCGTTCATCTGTTAATAACTATCGCGGTCAACGTACCCTTGTAGATTCCCTTGTCAATAATTTAATAAATGTTATCGATACTGTAACGCTCAAAGAAATGACGGGTATGGATATGGCGGGGCTTGACCAACTGATGAAAGTTCAATTCCTGGATTTATTAAAACAGTTGGATCTGATAGTGGATGATACCGCTAACAATCGTCCGATTGATGCCCAAACCAAGTGGAAAACTGCCGAAAATAACCTGAGTTATGCTATGGTTCAGATTGATTTTTTTAGAAAAACCCAGGAACAAAACCTCAAACGTGTTTCGGATAATAGCGTGCGGGTGGTGCAGGATGCCCTTAACTTTAAAAATATTGCTCAGTGGATCTTGATTGTTGCGGCGACCCTGGCTTTTATTCTAGCGATAGTTTTAGGGGCAGTGCTGACCTATGTATTCACCCGCCCAGTGCAAAAACTCAAAGATAGGCTGGGTAAGTTAGCGGAGGGGGATTTAGCCACCACCCTGAATGTCGAGAACCGCGACGAATTTGGTGATTTGGGCCTGACTTTTAATCAGAGTATAGCCCGCTTGGGTGATTTAGTGGAACAGGTACAGAATCAGTCGGTACGTATTAGCAGTGCTGCCGCCGAGATTGCCGCTGCCAGTCGCACCTCCGCCAACCTTAGTATTGACCAGGCCGGGGCGGTTGCCGAAGCCACTGTAACAATCGAAGAACTAAGCCATACCGCCTTGCAGATTGCCGAAGCCGCTTCGTTAGTAGCACAGGCGGCGGAACAAGCCCTGACGAGCGTTAATGAAGGTCAGGAAACCGTCAAGGAAAGTATCACCGGGATTAATACCCTGAAAATTCAGGTGCAGGACATTGCCGAAAAAATCCTGGCTCTTAACGAACGCTCCCAGCGCGTCGGTCATATTATTGAGCAAGTGGCGGGCATCGCCGACCAGACCCACCTGTTGGCTCTTAATGCCGCGATTGAGAGTGCTGCCGCCGGAGAAAGTGGCAAACGTTTTGCGGTGGTGGCGGCTGAGGTGAAAAAGTTGGCGGAACGCAGCCGTAACGCCACCAAAGAGGTTCAGGCGGTTTTGACCGAAATCCAGAACGCGACCACCGCCAGCGTGATGGCGACCGAGCAAGGGATGAAACAGGCTGAGCAGGGGGTGGTATTAGCTCACCGTAGCGGCGATGCCAACGAAAGCATTATGCAGATGGTTGAGCGCACAGTGCAGCTTGCCAGTGCTATTTCGCTCGCGACCCAGCAGCAACGGAGTGCCAGTGAACACGTAGTGGTCTCTATGCGCCAATTAGCAACCGTTATTCAGGATGGAGCAAGCTCGGCGCAGCAGAGTAGCAGCCTTGCCAGTTCGTTGGATGAGGTCGCTACCGAATTGCGAATTGTCACCGACCAGTTCAAAGTCACCGAAGAAATAGTAGATACTGATAATTTCGGGGCAGATGGCGGCCCGTTTGAGCTTTTTGATGAATTAGTCGCCGCCGAATTTCTAGGGATTAGTCTGACTGACGGGGGCGGTGATGGCGGCCCGCCCGTTTTACCGACTCAACCAACCTCTGAAGGAAAATAAGGCATGTCCGACCCACAATCGCTAATCTCAACTTTTGAAAATTCTGATGAGCCCCTAAGCGAAGCCGAGCGTTTGGCCCTTGAGCTGGAAAAAAGAGCCCAGGCCCTCCAAACCGCCGATATGCAGGAGCCGTTGGTTTCGCTGCTTACCTTTTATCTGGGCGAAGAATGGTTTGCCGTCCCGCTTGACCAGGTAAAAGTAGTGTCGCGGTTGCTTGAGGTTACGCCTGTGCCGGGGGCATCCCCCTATGTGTTGGGGGTTATTAATTATAAAAGCGCAATTTATCCGGTGCTGGATGTTCATCAATTGCTGGAATTAGAGGCCAATCTGCCGACCCGCGCCAGTCGCTTTATAATAATAAATTATGGGCGGGATGCTTTTGCGGTGCTGGCCGATAGTATGACTGAGGTTAAAGAGGTGCGGCAAAGCGACCTGACAGGGCAGATTATGGTTAGCCAGGACGTGACGATTTACGTCAATAACGAGATTGCGCTGGATGGCAAGTTGTTGGGCTATCTGAATCTTGAGGCTATAATCCGCACGGTAGCCGGGGAAGAATATTTTAACCCTGACCCGAATGGGGCGGGGATAAAAGTATGAGTCAGCGTTTTATTGGCGGAACTTTAGCGCAGGGCAATTCGGTTTTTGGTTTGAGCGACGAGCAGTTAGAATTGGCTCTGTTGCGCCGTCAGCAATTCGGACAAAGCCTGAGTAGCAATAAAGGGCGGGTGGAATTTATTCTAATTCGTTCCAGCCATCAACCCTTTGCCCTGTTGATGAGCCAGATTTATAATATTGTGCGTCCTGGCCCCGATGGAATTGAGGTTTTGCGCCAACCTAACCTGAAACACAATCGTTCCTGGGGTGAGGTTTTGTATCAGGGTTCGGCTATTCGGGTGATGGAATTGCCCGTAATGTTAAAATTACCCCTGGTAGAACCGATTCAACGTTCGCGGGTTTTGCTAAGCGGCACTTTTCGCCCCGATGGTGGGATTGAAGCTCCCTTTGGGGTAGCGATTGAGGATGTACTGGCGGTTAAAAGCGTTTCATACGATGATATTCGGCTATTACCCAAATGGTTGGCCCGCAACCTGAATGGTTTGTTGTGGGGGGTGGTGTTGATGGATCGGGAGACTCTGGCGAAAGAAGGGGCGTTGGAAATTATCAAGAATGAGGCCCAACTAGAACCTTTAAGTTTTGCCGAATATGCCGAAAACCCCGAAGATTTGTTGCGGATTGCGCTGGCTGAGCCGGAAGTACTACTTGACTCGGACGGTAATATTTCTGCCGACCGCTCACCTGTCTACAACAACGAACAGTTGCTGCATGAGCTACGTTTTTCGGGTAAATTTGTCCATGTGCAACAGGATGAACGTCGCCCGGTGATGATTTTGAACCTGGATGCCCTCAAGCGGGTGATTTATCAGGAAGAAGAAGCCTGATGTCCGGCAGTGGTCGCGATACTCAAAAATGGTTGGCCCGCTTTAAGCCAGAAGCCACCCGCCATCTGGCTGAATTGGCAAGGGGCTTGCAGCAGTTAGACCTTCAAACATTGCGGAAGCCTGTCAATCTGAAGGCTACTTTTCAGGAAATAGCCCAGGTCAACCCAGAATTGCGCGAACTTTACCGTCTGGTGCATACTCTCAAAGGGTCGGCGGGGATGGTGGGACAAGCCGAGATTGCAGGGCTGGCGGAAAGTATCGAGAAAGAATTAGCTAACGCGCTTTTTGACCCGGCTTGTTTTGACGAAGCTTTAAGACCGAAGCTGCTAGGTTTGACCGACCAGATTACCGAAAAAGTTAGGCAAATTGGACAAGACTAAATTTCTCCAAAAATTCAAAATAGAAGCGGACACCCAACTACTGGTAATGAACCAGCGTCTGGTGGATTTGGAGCGCGATCCCGACAGTTCAGAGCTGATTAACGAAATTTTTCGGGCGGCGCACACTCTCAAAGGCAACGCTCGCTTACTCAACCTGCGAGAAGTCAGCAATGTTGCCCACGAGATGGAGACAATTTTTGGCGAAATACGCTCAGGCACACTTCGGCTTGAGTCGAATATGACAGACCTGTTGTTTGAGGCCTTGGATGTGCTGCAAGGCTGCGTTGACCGGGCTGCCCGTCAGGAAAATTCCTCGGTGGATACTTCCAACATTATCAACCGCCTGAAAGCGGTCTGGCAACCCCCTGAAGAAGCCGCCCCGGTGGTAGTTTCAGCCCCGGTTGAGATTGCTCCCCCCCCCGTAACCATTCCTCAATCTGGCGGCGACCCCGCTGCCAATCCAGCAATGTTGAGTCGCTTTCGGGATGAAGCTAACGCCCAGCTTTTGCGAATTAGCCAACGGTTGATTGACCTGGAACGGTCTGCTGACCAAAAGGAGCACATTCGCGATACTTTGCGGGATGCTCATACCCTTAAAGGTAACGCCTCTTT
>Ga0209511_1000894_pt1 | contig 27742 bp, 20 predicted proteins | sample SSSSmetaG_FD_184141 | JGI IMG/M metagenome (GOLD analysis project Ga0209511, IMG submission 184141) | Glacier valley bacterial and archeal communities from Borup Fiord, Nunavut, Canada, to study Microbial Dark Matter (Phase II) - ​SSSS... | ecosystem: Environmental > Aquatic > Freshwater > Ice >... | reverse complement strand
AATTGCTTATAATCCTTTTATGAAAATCAACGGTATACCCAAAGCCTCCAATGTCACGGGCATCTCAGAGACAGTGAAGGTCACCATTCCGGAGGGGTATTCCGTAGCGCAAATCTTTGATTTGTTGGTAAAGAAGGGCGTTTGTGCTTCCACTGATTTATTATATGATGCGATGGAAAATTATGATTATAGCTACTATCCTTTAGTAAATGAGATTGAGGAAAATGAAAACAGATGTTTTCGTCTGGAAGGATATTTATTTCCTGATACCTATGAGTTCAAGCGATTGAGTAAGGGCCAGGATGCGATAGGTAAATTCTTGCGAAATACAGAAATTAAAATCACGGATGAGGATAGGAAAAAAGCGGAAAGTCAAGGATATTCCGTGAATGAAATATTGACGATTGCCTCCCTAATTCAAAAGGAAATAGGGGATCCGAAGCAGATGCCATTGGTTTCTTCTGTTATTATCAATCGATTAGAAAAACCAATGCAAATAGAACTGGATGCCTCTTTCTTTTACTTGAAACGATATCTTAAACCATATATCGGAGGAGATATTAATCGATATAACTCATATTATGATACTTATATATGTGCTGCACTACCGGCAGGTCCAATCTGTAATCCAGGGAAAGATGCTATTCGAGCTGCACTCAACCCTGCAGAAACAAATTATTTGTTTTTCCATAGTGATGAGGAAGGAAATTATCACTTTTCAGAGACTCTGTAAAATTATAATAAAGAAGCTGTTGCAAAATGAAAAGAAAACGCGCATTTCATAAACAAGATATCTCCGAAATACAGAGCGTATTCTCCCACAAGTAAGCTAGTGTGGGAGTTTTGCAACAGCATCTTTGAGTTAATAATCATTTGACAACAAGAATAGCAACAATTCGACAACAATTAAAATAGAATTCTTGACAAACAGTATCTAAATGAATATAATAAAAAAGTACGTTTGCTTCATGCATTCCTACAATCCATAATAGTATTTGGCGAAGTAGCTCAGCTGGCGAGAGCACGCGGTTCATACCCGCGGTGTCGGCGGTTCAAATCCGTCCTTCGCTACTAAAAGTAGATACGCTTACTTGCACGGTTATTTCCGCGTGAGTAAGCGTATCTTTCTATTTATGCTATTGACGGAAAAGGAAAATACTTTTAATATAGAATATAGTTGTACAATAGGTAAGGCGGTGCATGAAGACATGAGTGAACAATCTGGTGTAAACATTAAAGTGATTCGCAAAGCGGATACCTTCACGATAGAGTGTCAGGAAAATGAAAGTATTCTTGAGGCCTTCCTTAGACAGGGCTATTATATGAGTGCTGTGTGTGGTGGAAATGGCAGCTGCGGGAAATGTAAAGTGCAGGTACTGAAGGGTAAACTTAATATTACGACACAAGACAAAGTAATGTTTATGGAGCAAGAGTTAGAACAGGGTTGTCGTCTAGCATGTAAAGCTTATCCGGTAGAGGATTGTACAATTGAGTTATACGTTTTGGAGGAATCAAACTTTGAAGTAGTAAATGACTTTCAAGGAAAGAGTATAGAAGTTACAAGAACGGAAAAACAAGAAAAAGAGACCCAGAAGATAGAAGCTGAAATAGGAGCTGAGATAGAATCTGAGATAAAAGCTGAAATTAAAGCAGAAATAAAAGCTGAAATAAAAGTTGAAGATATATTGGAGAAGACCTATGTCATTGGTATTGACTTAGGGACAACTACAATAGCGGTCAATTTGGTCGGCGTGACAAGCAAAAGGATATTGCAAACTTATACTACAATAAATAAACAGCGAGCATATGGTGCTGATGTGATTTCTAGAATTCAAGCCTCTAACAATGGGAAAAAAGATTTACTAAGAGACAGTATCCGAAAAGATTTGTTGGAAGGAATTCGCACGGTCATTGAAGGCGCTAAGCTTCCAATAGATTTAGTATCTAAGATTGCGATTGCAGGCAATACGACAATGGGGCATCTTCTCATGGGATATTCCTGTAAAACACTCGGCGTATTTCCGTATACACCAGTGAATCTTGGTACGATTGACATATCCTTTGGGGATCTTTTTGAATCAGACTATCTGGACATTCCTGTAGTTTTACTGCCGGGGATCTCGACTTATGTGGGAGGAGATATTGTTGCAGGATTACTAGCTTGTGATTTTGATCACACGAAGGCTACCTGTATACTAATTGATTTGGGAACAAATGGAGAGATGGCAATCGGTAATAAAGACAAGCTTTACGTAAGCTCGACAGCAGCAGGACCTGCCTTTGAAGGCGGTAATATTACCTGTGGTGTTGGAAGTATAGTAGGTGCGATTAGTCATGTGTCGATTGAGGATAATCAGGTTATTTATCAAACAATTGGTGAAAATCCACCGGTAGGAATCTGCGGAACCGGAGTCATTGAAATTACCTCAGAGCTGCTGAAAGTAGGATTGGTAGACAAAACGGGTTTGCTCCATGAAAAATACTTTGAGGATGGATATTTGGTAGCCGAAATGGAAGCCAAATCAGCAATTAGTGGGAGCGAATTTCCTATCTTATTTACACAAAGAGATATCAGGGAAATCCAACTGGCCAAATCAGCAATAAGAACAGGAATAGAGATTTTAGTTCGCCGGTTTGGATTGTCTTATGATAAGATAGATACCGTTTATCTTGCAGGAGGCTTTGGATATAAGATCAATATAGAAAAAGCAATTCATATTGGATTATTACCAAAAGAAATTCATGGGAAAGTAAAAGCAATTGGTAACAGCTCCTTGGCTGGAGCAATTAAATATTTAATAGATAATAACGCTAAAGAAAAAGTCACTAAACTATGTAACATGGCACAAGAAATTACTTTATCAAATGAAAAAGACTTTAATGATTTATATATCGAATACATGTCATTTTAATCGAGGGATTCCCATTAGGATTTGTTAGTATGTTATTAATATGTAAAATGATTTCGATTTAGACAGATAAAATATACGTTGGAAAGGTTAGGAAAAGAAAATGAGAGTTGGAATGGGATATGATGTTCATAAATTAGTAGAGGATAGAGATTTAATACTCGGTGGGGTTTGCATTCCATATGAAAAAGGACTTTTGGGTCATTCCGATGCAGACGTACTTATCCATGCGATTATGGATGCACTTTTAGGTGCAGCAGCACTTGGAGATATTGGCAAGCATTTTCCGGATACAGATTCAACCTATCGAGGAATATCAAGCTTGGAATTATTAAAGCAAGTAAAGGAACTGATTGAAAATAAATTATATGTGATTGAGAATATTGATGCGACTATGATTGCCGAGAAGCCAAAGCTTGCAGCATTTATTCCTGAGATGGTGACAAATATTGCTAAAATTCTTGGACTGACAGAAGACCGTGTTAATATAAAAGCAACAACAGAGGAAGGATTAGGATTTACAGGACTAGGACTTGGCATTGCAGCCAATGCGATTTGTCTTCTTGAAACAATTACGAATTATCAATATGAAAGTACGCCTTCCGACAGTGGATGTAGCGGGTGTAGTGGTTGTTCTAAAAAATAATGTATTCCCCTGTATGCTTTAGGGTATTGACAAATTATTTATTGTTGCATAAAATGTATACTAACAATACACAATAAAATGCAAAAAAAAAGCGTTGAACGGAAAAGTAATTCATATGATGGTATCAGAGATAGAATGTCCCCTGCTGAAAGCATTCTTTACTAAAATTATGAAGGAAGTGCATCCGGGAGCTGGTCTTGTGAAGCGAAGCTTAGCGAGACTCGGTAACAGCCGTTATCTGTATAAGTTGTATGTGATGAATCATTACATACAAGTAGAGTGGAACCGCGGATAACTTCGCCTCTAATATTAGAGGCGGAGTTTTTTATTTAACCAACAAAGAATTTCCACAACTTTTAGTCGTGGGTAAAATTTGAATAGCTCTTAAAATAATAAGGAGGCTTTATTATGGGAATGATACGATATATTAAAGAGGAAATGCAAATAATAAAGGAACGAGACCCAGCGATTAAAACACCTATGGAGGTATTCTTATACCCGAGTTTTAAGGCAATCATTCGATATCGTATTGCACACTATTTATATAAGAAAAATCACTTTTTTTTAGCAAGATGGTATTCTCAAAGGACGGCGAGAAAAACTGGAATTGAGATTCATCCTGGGGCAACGATTGGAAGGGGATTGTTTATCGATCACGGTATTGGTGTCGTGATTGGAGAGACCTCCATTATTGGGGACAATGTAACACTATATCAAGGAGTCACACTTGGAGGTACCGGAAAGGAACAGGGAAAACGTCATCCAACCATTGGAAACAATGTAATGATTAGTGCAGGAGCGAAGGTAATTGGATCATTTACGGTTGGTGAGAATTCTAAAATTGGTGCGGGTTCTGTTGTTCTCTCAGAGGTTCCACCAAATTCCACGGTGGTAGGTGTACCAGGTAGAATTGTAAAAAGAGATAATATTAGGATACCTAGAGAAGACCTAGATCAAACTCATTTTCCAGATCCTGTTCAGAGCGATATGACAGGATTAAGGAAAGATAGTGAATGCTTGAAGGATGAATTAGAGAAGATTTATGCCAGACTAGATAAATTAGATAAGAAATAAGAAACACTTACACATGGAAATGCCACTTGCTGGCGGAATGGAGAAAATGAGATGAAAATTTATAATACATTAACAAAAAAGAAGGAAGAATTTGTACCAATCGAGGAAGGTAAGGTACGAATGTATGTCTGCGGACCTACTGTGTACAACTATATTCATATTGGCAATGCCAGACCAGCAATTATTTTTGATACAGTCAGAAGATATTTTGAATACAAGGGGTATGATGTTAACTTTGTATCAAACTTTACGGATGTCGATGATAAGATAATAAATAAGGCAAAGGAAGAGGGAGTAAGTGCATCTGAAATCTCGGAGCGTTATATCAAAGAATTCAGAACTGATATGATTGCTCTCAATGTGAAGCAAGCAACGACTCATCCGAAAGCAACAGAAGAGATAGATGGTATGATAGAGATGATTAGCACGTTAATTAATAAAGGTTATGCATATGAGAAGAATGGTACGGTGTACTTCAAGACAAGAAAATTTGAGGGTTACGGTAAATTATCTAAGAAAAACTTAGATGATCTTGAGGCCGGAATCCGAATTGCAGTAAGTGACGATAAGGAAGATTCTATGGACTTTGTTCTTTGGAAGCCAAAGAAAGAAGGGGAACCTTACTGGACTTCTCCTTGGAGTGATGGACGTCCAGGCTGGCATATTGAATGTTCAGTGATGAGTAAAAAATATCTTGGTGAGCAAATTGATATTCATGCCGGTGGTGAGGATCTTGTCTTTCCTCATCATGAAAATGAAATCGCTCAAAGTGAAGCAGCAAATGGCAAAGAGTTTGCAAGATACTGGATGCACAATGCTTTTTTAAATATCGATAATAAGAAAATGTCAAAATCAGACGGAAATTTCTTTACGGTACGGGAGATAGGGGAACAATTTTCACTTCAGGTGTTGCGCTTCTTCATGCTAAGTGCGCATTATCGCAGCCCGATTAACTTTAGCAAGGATTTGATGGAATCAGCAAAAATTTCGTTCAATAGAGTTCTTACTGCAGTTGGCCAACTAGAGTATTTGTTGCAAAATGAAACACTGACAGATAAAAACATGACAGAACAAGAACAAGCCATTCTTAAGGAAGCAAATGTTCTTCATGACAAATACAACACCGCAATGGAGGATGATTTTAATACTGCGGATGCCGTATCCGTTATATTCGAGCTTGTAAAACTTGCAAACACGAATTGTGTGAATGAAAGCAGTAGATCCTTTGTTAAGGGGATATATGATTTAATTGAACTGCTCTGTGATATTCTTGGTTTAGTGACAAAGAAGGTGGAAGAACTGTTGGATGCAGACATTGAACAGTTAATTGAGGATAGACAGGCAGCCAGAAAGAATAAAGACTTTGCAAAATCAGATGAAATTAGAAATCTATTGTTGGAAAAGGGTATTGTGCTAGAAGATACCAGAGAAGGAGTAAGATGGAAAAGGAGTTAATAAATAATCCAAATGTTATGCCATTTGCGGGATATTTAAAAGAGACTCTGCAGCTACCTGATACGGACATCAAATCATATTCTCCGCTCACATTAGCTTATATTGGAGATGCAATTTATGATTTGATCGTTCGTACCATGATAGTTGGAAATGGGAATGCACCGGTCAATACGCTTCACAAACAAGCGAGTAAACTTGTGCAGGCTTCTGCGCAATCGGAAAGCTATCATAAAATAAAAGATCGACTTACAGAAGAAGAGGCAACGATATTTAAGAGAGGAAGGAATGCGAAATCCTTCACCTCAGCTAAAAATACTGGTATTGTGGAGTACAGAACTGCAACAGGGCTTGAGGCTTTGATGGGGTATCTTTATTTGACAGACCAAATGGAACGGCTATTGGAGCTTATCAAACCAGAAATTGAAAATAGGTAAGATTTTCTTAATAGTTTTGACATTCTTTTGCCTAAGTTTTCTGTTAGATTAGTAATAACCAATAGTGAAACGTTGGTAATTAAGACTAATTCTAACAAAAGAGTATTATTTAGGACTCAAAATGGGCAAGGAGAAAAATGATAAAAATAGAAAGAAAAACAAAAAAAATAATTGCTATTGTAATTACGACAACTGTTGCACTGTTTGGTGCATTATGGAATACTAATTTGATAAAGGTACAGGTAGCACAGGCAGCAACTGAGAAGAAAGAAACTGTTGATATTCGTATTATTAATACAACTGATATTCATGGACAGTTAAATAGTATGGATTATGAACAAGGAGTTGATTACAACATCGGGGGCTTAGCCAGGGTTTATGATTTAATACAGAAGGCTAGGCAAGAAAAGCCGGATAATAATACCTTTACGTTAGACGTTGGTGATGTTCTATATGATTATACCACGGAGTACATATTTTCTGAAAGTCAGAATGAAATTCAACCAATTTATCAAGCAATGGCGAAGATTGGATATGATGCAATTACACTTGGAAACCATGATTTCGATTATGGGTATGAATATATTCTGAACCAATTAGATGGTTCAGGCCTTCGTGACGTTGCAGTTGTATCAAATGTTGTTGATTCAAAAACAGGGGAATATCCTTTTCTAGAAAACATGTTAATAACCAGAAAAATGGAAACGAGCACAGGGAAAGAGATTGAGATTAAAGTAGGAATTATTGGAGAAACGATACCAACCTTGACTTCAAAGACTGAAAATTATACAGGCATATTAAAAACAGAGGATATCGTCGCAAATGTGACTTGGCAGGCTGCAAAGCTGAAAGAAATGGGTGCAGATGTTATCATAGCACTTGCACATACAGGAATGGGTACGGAGAAACCGGAGTTAAATTTTAAAAATGTTGCATATGCACTTACCCTTATTCCAGAGGTTGATGTTGTTGTATGTGGACATGAGCATAATTTATTTCCAACAACGGATAAGACCTCTCCTTATTATAAGCTTCCAAACGTGGATAAGAATACCTATTTAATCAATGGGAAAAACCTTGTTATGGCTGGCGACCGTGGTAGAGCTATCGGTGTAGTTGATTTAACGTTAGAAGTATCAAAGGATAAAAGCGTATCTATCGCTGATCGCAGTACGGAGCTTCGTTTGGTAACGGATCAAAGTGTCGAGGAAGATCAAAGTATTGCATCTTTAAATGAAAAGTGGAAAGAGAGACTTCTGGAATACAGCACTGATATTATTGGAAAGATTGATAATGGAGTTGCTATTCAGAATTTCTATGGATTACTAGGAGATAATACTGCAATTCAATTATTAAATGATACAAAGATAAGTTATGCACTTGGGTTTGCGAATACGACGGGAATTGCATATAAAGATTATCCAATCATTGCAGCTTCCGTATATGCTAGTTATGGTGAAACATCCATTGATGATTTTATCAATATGAAAGACCAAATTACGGAATCAGAGCTAACCAAGATACAACCTTATAATAATTACTTATATGTATATTCCATAACAGGGAAGCAATTAAGAGAATGGTTAGAGTGGTCGGCTAGTGCATATGAGACGACAAGTCAAAATGTCACCTGGACGGATAGTACCATGTCAGCACTGATGAAAGATAATAAATTAAAATCTTTAATCAAAGAAGAATGGATGAATGATTGGAGTAGCTTCTACATCTTTGATGGGATTGACTATGTAATCAATCCGTATGTAGGTCCACGCTATGATATATCAGGTAATCGTATTAGCAGCAATACGCGTATTCAAAGTATCACTTATAATGGAAAAGAGATTACTGATAGTACCAAATTGCTTCTTGCAACAAATAAAATCACACAGCCAACGGACGCAAATCGTGGTATTGAAAAACAAGTAGCGCTGAATGGATTTAACCGTGGTCAATTGATCTTAAGTAAGTATATGAAACAATTATCAAATAGTGGAAATCTATTGCCACAGGTGGATTATAACTGGAAGGTGGACTTTGAGGATACGTATCAGTTTATTGTAAAAGCTCCTTATTATGCAGATAGTTTATTAAAAGGTACAAAGTGGTATGCAAATTCTTTGGAGAAGAAGGATCAATATAACTATTATAGTGCTTCTTATCCTAGTGTGAAGGAAGATACGGCGGCACCCCATATTGTTCTTGCTCCAACAAAAACTGGCGCAACGGGCAGTGCATATAAAGTAGCGGTAAATGTATCTGATTCTTCGGAGATGAAAGTAATAAGATTTATGAAAGGTGAATACGATATCAGTTATTCGGGATGGACTGCAGCAAAGAATATCACCGATCATACCTTTACCGTATATGAAAATGGAACATATTCAATTTATGCTGAAGATATTCGAGGCAATAAAATAGTTAGAAAATTAGTGATTAGCAATTTTAGTGAGGATTTACTTGGAACACCAACTGTTCAATATTATACCAACCGAAAGACAAAAATAACAGGGACGGCAGAACCAGGAACTACAATTGTATTTGAAGCTGATACCGGTATATATGAAAGTAAGGTCGGAATTACAGGTAAATATTCATATTCGTTACCAGCACAGCGCTCTGGCTCCGAAGTGATCGTATATAGTAAAGATTATAAAACGGAAAAGGAAAGCGAAAGGCTTACTATTAAGGTAAATCGGACAGGGCCAAATCAGCCGAGTGTGAGTCCAATCAATAACAATGATGGATACATTTCTGGTAGTACCTATGATACTGATGCGTCAGTGATTGCAATTATTGGAGATAAAGTATATGTGTCAGATAAGGGTGGAAAAACCCTCTATGAGAATGCAATAGAAATCTATGATCCAGCACTAAAGATAGTTGAGACCTCAATTAATATATATGATTCTAGATATTATACGATTACATTGCCATCTCAAGAGGCCAAGGCAAAGGTGACAATTTACAATCTAGATCATTTATCAAGAATTAGCAGAGCTAATTCATTAATAGTGAGCGATGTGTCACCGAATGCTCCTGTTGTATATGAAGTAAGTAATATAGAGCGAACACTCGCAGGGTATATTCCTACAACAAAAAATATGTTATATGATGTCTATTTAGATATTAACGGAACAATGTACAATGCAAAATCGGATAAAGATGGTGCATATACATTTGACTTTAATGAACAACTGAAAGCGGGACAAATACTTGAGGTATATACGACAGATGTGAAGAATGGAGCGACACGAGAAAGTTATCATACCAAAGTGATTGTAAATGATATTCAAGACTTTGTGAGACTTAATTCTACCTATTTAACCTTGAAGAAAGTTACGAATAAGTCAAATTATATTAGTGGAACTTATTTAGAAGAAGGAACGATTTATTTAGCTATTTGTGAAGGAGAAGGAGAAAACTTTACAAATGATTTATATATCATTAATACGGATAGCTTTTCAAGAATAATGTTTGAATTAAGTGAAAAGCTTTCGGTAGGAGCAAAAATTTATGCAATGGCAAGATATACGGACGGTAATATCCTTCTTGCAAATATGACTGAGGTTTTGGCGGGTAGACCGGATACGCCTAGCATTCTAGAAGATGTAACAAATAGTGCAAAATCGGTTCAAGTAATCGCGGATAAAGATTGCGAAGTCTTACTTAAAATCGGTACCAAGACATATACTTCTTCAAAATATCAGTATGACAAGACGAAGGAACAATATTTGTATTCTTTTATAACAGATCGTGAGCTATCAGATACCCTTATTTCAATTACGGCAACCAATCTATCTGGAACGAGTGATGTGTTTTCTTCTAAGGTGATAAAGGCTGCTCCAGATTCACCACAAGTGAAGACAGTAAAAGCAGGGGCAAAGAAAGTAACCGGTAAAATAGAATTACTTGATTATGAAGTTATCAATGAGGATAGCAAAGAAGGTAAGATAGAAGATACGACTTTATTTAAAGATGCGCAGCCGATGGTAGCAAAGACGCAAACAAGAATTTTTGCGCTAATTGGCAAGAAAACCTATGAAGGTGTTCTTGATAATGAAGGCAACTTTACGATTAAGATACTGGCACAAGTGGAAGGCACTGCAATCAAAGTTTGGGGAGAGAACAAAGCTGGTAGAGGTCCCCTTATTAAGGTGGTAGTGGTAGCAGCAGCTATAAAACAATAATTAAATATAATTTACAACGCTGTCAGGAAATATCATTGAATATTTCCTGACAGTTTTTTATATAAATAAACTTATATTTACGTTGAAAAAAACCTATGTTAAGATATTTAGATGGAAATAATTGATAATAAATGATATTATTAATGAAGAAGTGTGAGAGAAAATCCCTTTCATACCATTTGTGTTATGCCGCTGTTGGCGGCGGAATGGAGGAAACCATGGAAATTTGGGATATATACGATGATTGTTTTGAAAAGACAGAAAGAACGCATGAGAGGGGCAAGCCACTCGCAAAAGGGGATAACCATTTAGTGGTGCATATTTATCCGATTAATAGTAAAAAAGAAATTCTGATTCAAAAGAGACTCGATACTATAAACTGGAAGCCAGGCTTTTGGGCTGCAACCGGTGGTTCTGCTATCGCCGGAGAAGATGCTTGGACCGCCTGTAAGAGAGAATTAAAAGAGGAACTTGGTATTGTTGCGACAAAAGAAAATTCCATCTTTGCAATGGTGAGCAAGCGTCATGATCACTTTAGCACGATATGGATTGTAAAGACAGATATTAAGCTGCAGGAACTATCACTGCAGCCAGAAGAGGTCGCTGATGCAAAATGGGTTACACCAGAGGAAATAAAGAGAATGATTGCAGAGGGGATTTTTATTGATTATTCTTACCTTGATTATTTCTTTCGATTTATCCAAGAATAATTAGGAACCTAATTGATTCTTCTAACGTCTAATAGGTATATCGATCTAAAATTAATTGTTTTGGGGAATTAGTTTTGAAACAAGATGGTATTTAATTGAGAAAGGGAGGATTAGATATGAAAAGAAATAAATTATTACGTTTATTGGTAATTGCATCGGCTATGATATTTCTGTTTTCAGCCTGTGCAAAGAATAATGCAAGTGATAAGAGTGACACGGGTTATTCGCAGGAACCCTCACAATCATCGGAAGATTATGATACGGACTTTACCTCAGGCAGTGATGGAGCAACCGCACCAAAACCAGCCTCAGCAGAGGAATCAAAAGACGCAGATAGTGCAGATAATTCACTTACAAATACTTCAGCACTGACATCAATTGGTGAATCACTCATAAATCCACAGGACAAGATTATCCGCCGTGTAAATTTAGAAGTAGAAACGCAAGACTTTGATAACCTAATCAATACGGTAAGTACACAAATCGAAATACTTGGTGGTTATGTTGAAAGCTCTAATATTAGTGGAAGAAGGTATTATAACAGCAAGGATTCACTCTATGGGGATATCGTTGCAAGGGTGCCAAAGAGCAAATTAAATGAGTTTATTAATACGATAAAGGAAATTTCAAATATCGTAGGTAAAGTAGAATCGTCAGAGAACGTTACGATACAATATATTGACGTTGAAAGTCATAAAAAAACGCTCGAAGTTGAACAAGAGAGATTACTTGCTATTATGGAAAAAGCTGAAAAGTTAGAGGATATCATTACGCTAGAATCACGATTGGCTGATATCCGATATCAACTTGAATTTTATGGAGCACAGCTTAGAACATATGATAATTTAGTGGAATACAGTACTGTAACAATGCAAATTCAGGAAGTAGAACGTATGACTGTAGTGGTCGAGGAAGAGGCAAGTATTTGGAATAGGATTCAGACGGGATTTGGAAACAGCATTTATCATATTTGGGAAGGTCTCCAAAACTTCATTGTATGGTTTACGGTTAATCTCCCATTTCTACTTATTTGGGCAGTGATTATTGCAGCAATCGTATTAATTAGTAGGAAATATTATAAAAAGTGGAAATTGAAGAATGATAGTATTCCACAATATCAGTCACCAATTCAAAATCAGAATTATAATCAGAATCAAAACCAAAATAATAATCAAAATCAAAATAATAATCAAAACCAAAATCAACCCAAACAATAATCAAGTGAGAAAGGGTTCGCTACACAATTCATAGTCTAAAAGTACTGAAGGGAGAACAGGTCATGTTCTCCCTTCAGTACTTTTAGACTTTCCCTATGGCGACAGCATATTTTCTAATATCCCAATTTTAAGTCGATTATTAGCATTTAGTATCGCTGGATATTTTTGTTATACAATGGTATAATAGGACTATCTTTTTTGAGTATTTGCTGGTTGAGAAGAAATATTTGTGAATATGGGGTATTGGGTATGAAAAGGTTATTATTTGGCTTCTTCCTGATTCTATGTACAATTGGTGTGTATGGTTGTTCTTTCGATGAGTTGGATGATTTAAATGCTGATAATCAAAATACAGATATAAAAGATAAAGACGATTTGGTTTCTGAACCTGTTATTGGAGAGGTCACCTTTATCGCAATAGAATTTGTAAAAGACATAATAGAGGAAGATTTTGATAAAGTGCTTGCAGGTTATTCCTATAATGATGAGATGTATGCTTGGTTTGAAAAGATAAGTTCGCAGGAGACAATTACCATACAGAATGCTTCTTTAGGAGAATTAGTTGAGATTATGCCGGCCTATGTAATAGATCATAAAGAGGTGAAAACAGTTAAAGTACCAGTAAAGTTTTCCACTATGAATTGTAACTTTTCGATTTCTTTTAATGAGCAACAGCAAATTATCGGCTTGTTTTATGAGGAATATGATGATACTCCACCAGAAGTGGTAGTATTACCTGAAGAAGTTATTGAAACGGAAATGTCATTTACCAGTGGGGCATATACACTTCCCGGGACATTAACTACTCCACGGGATGGCAAAAACTTCCCAATCGTAATCATCGTACATGGCTCAGGCGCAGTTGATAGAAATTGCACTATCTATGATAATACAACATATCGAGATATTGCTTGGCAGCTAGCTAAGCTGGGAATTGCATCCTACCGGTATGATAAAAGAAGCTATGTATATAAGAATGATTTTCTTGCAGACACTACAATTACGGTGAATGAAGAAACAATACAGGATGCTCTGACAGCAGTGACCTTTGTATCTGAAATAGATAGCATTGATGAGTCAAATATTTTTGTGTTGGGACATAGTTTAGGAGGATTTTTAATTCCTCGAATTGCGGAACAATCTGAAAAAGCAGCAGGTTATATCATCATGGCTGGGCCTTCAGGTAATCTACTGGATTTGATGGCTAATCAGTATCAATATTTGTTTGAACTTGATGGTGAGGTAACAGAAGAAGAATCTGAAACCATAAATCAATGCAACGATGAGATACAGAGTATTCGTGACAAGAAAGCAGTAGAAAGTGATGCTATTTTAGGTGCATATGCACCATATTGGTATGACCTAGAAAACTATCAAGTGTTAGAGTTGGCAAAAAATATTACAAAGCCTGTAATGGTACTTCAAGGAGAACGAGATTATCAAGTTCCAATGGAGCAATACAGGTTATGGTATGATACATTCAGTACCAAAGTGAATTGGAGATTCCGCTCCTATGATAGTCTCAATCATTTAATGATTGCTGGAGAAGGGACACCATCTCCGGAAGAATATAAAATAAATGGTGAAGTTGATATAAGAGTAACACAGGACATCTTTTCGTTTATCATTGAAAAAGGAGTAGCGGTATTAACACCAATGGAGGCACTCGATAAAGTTAAAGAGCTCTATGCGGCGAATTTTGAGAAAGTTGTACAGGAAGGCACTACAGACTATTCCTACAAGCTTCCGAGTGCAGATTATTATCTGACCTATGATAGCTATGAACTAAAAGAAAATTATTATACCATGCATTTATATGAATTTGTTTTAGATGACCCTGATACCGGAATTGGACATACCGTAACCTATGGCTGGTATGCCGTTGACATCTTGAGTGGAGAGGTGACGGACAATACCTTTACTGCTGATTAAAACATTTAATTACCCATAAAGCATTGGTATCAGATTGCCATTTCAGGGAAATCATGATAAAATATCAATATAAATATCTAATTGAGTAAGAAAACACCAGATAAAGGAGGCTACAATTATGACAAATATACCAACTCCACATAACCAAGCAGCGACGGGGGAAATTGCAAAAACTGTTTTAATGCCTGGAGATCCGCTTAGAGCTAAATTTATTGCAGATACCTATCTTGAAGATGTGGTTTGTTTTAATAATGTAAGAAATATGTTAGGATACACAGGAAATTATAAAGGAAAGAGGGTGTCCGTAATGGGCGGCGGCATGGGAATGCCATCCATCGGGATTTACTCTTATGAACTATTTCATTTTTATGATGTGGATAACATTATCCGAATTGGATCTGCCGGTGGAATAGCAGACACGATAAAATTAAGAGATATTGTGATTGGCATGGGAGCTTCGACTAATTCGAATTATGCGAATCAGTACAAGCTACCCGGTACGTATGCACCGATAGCAGATTATGAATTACTTCGTAAGGCAGTGGAAACCGCTGAAAAGAAGAATATTAAGACGATAGTGGGAAATATACTCTCTTCTGATACTTTTTATGATGATAATAAAGAGACAAATTCTCTTTGGAAGAAAATGAATATACTTGCCGTAGAGATGGAAGCAGCAGCCTTATATATGAATGCAGCTAGAGCTGGCAAGAAGGCACTTTGTATCCTTACGATATCAGATCACGTTTTTACAGGTGAATCACTATCAGCTGAGGATAGACAGTCAACATTTCGAGATATGATGGAAATCGCGTTGGAGCTTGCATAAAGTAAAAACAGAAAGGGAATGAATTGAATGGAGAAAAAATTAATATTTGAAAAAGTTGATCATACATTACTATCACAAACAGCAACATGGGAGGAAATCAAACAAATCTGTGATGATGCAATAACTTATCATGTAGCATCAGTTTGTATACCACCTTCTTACGTACAACGAGTGAAGGAATATGTAAAAGATAACATGGCAGTATGCACAGTGATTGGATTTCCGAATGGCTATAATACGACTGCAGTTAAGGTTTTTGAAACAAAAGATGCAATCAGTAGCGGAGCAGATGAGATAGATATGGTAATTAACCTTGGTTATCTTAAGGATAAAGCATATGATTTACTACTCGATGAGATAAAACAAATGAAAGCTGCTTGCGGTGATCTTATTCTAAAAGTAATTATTGAGACCTGCTTATTAACAGAGGAAGAAAAGATTAAAATGTGTGAAATTGTTACCAAAGCTGGTGCGGATTTTATTAAAACTTCAACCGGATTTTCTAAAAGTGGTGCCACCTTTGAAGATATAGCATTATTTGCAGCGCATATTGGTACGGGAATTGGAATGAAAGCAGCCGGAGGAATTACTTCCTTTGAGGATGCAGAAAAGTTTATAGAGCTTGGAGCAACTAGACTTGGAACAAGTCGTATTGTAAAGCTTGCAAAAAGTGAGGCGGCAAGTGGCTATTGAGATTTGTGAAGCTTAAGTAGATTAATTAGGAGGCTTAATAAAGTATGCAGAATGAAACAGAACAGAAAAATGCCCTAATTTGCCAGAAAAAAGGCGAGCTACTAAGTAAACAAAGTGTTGTAAGCCATTCCGCTGTGCAAAACTTAATAAGAGAGGCTATTCGTGGAATGAAACTTTCCTATTCGCCTTATTCTAAGTTCTGTGTGGGAGCAGCACTATTAACAGCAAATCAAAGAATATTTACTGGGTGTAATATTGAAAATGTTGCTTACTCACCTACGAATTGTGCTGAGCGTACCGCATTTTTCAAGGCAGTCAGTGAAGGGGAAAGAGAGTTTGCGGCAATCGCTATCGTTGGAGGAAAATCAGGCGTCTTAACGGACTACTGTCCACCCTGTGGTGTATGTCGACAGGTAATGAGAGAGTTCACTGATCCAAAGCAATTCCTTGTTATTTTAGCAAAATCAGAGGAAGATTATCAGATGTATTTTTTAGAAGAGCTATTACCGCTTGGATTTGGACCTGAAAATATATAGATTACAAGGAGTTTTGAGATGCTTCCTATGGTTACATTTAACCCGTCCCTTGATTAATGGTTCGGGTTACTGTAACCTTTTTTAATTAAACAGGGTCAACAAAGCAAGAATTAGAGAGTAAAAAATGTCATTCCCTATTGAAATCGGAATGACACAATAAAAAATTGGAAATATTGGAGTGTAAACTATTTTAGACTTTCAAAATTATTTTTCTTGTGATATAATACTCTACAAATGTCAGTTTTGGCAGAATTATCGTGTACAAGCTCTATGCCAAGGCATATAGAAATGAACTGGAAAGGAAATGAAAAAATGTATTCATTCGAAGATGTAAAATCATTTGATCCTGAATTAGCAGAGGCAATGGCACTAGAAATTGGTAGACAAAATAGTCATATCGAATTAATCGCTTCTGAAAATTTTGTTAGTAAGGCTGTTATGGCAGCGATGGGAAGCCCATTAACCAACAAGTATGCAGAAGGTTATCCTGGAAAGAGATATTACGGTGGATGTGAATTTGTAGATATTGCTGAGAATCTTGCAATTAATAGGGCAAAAGAATTATTTGGTTGCACCTATGCAAATGTACAACCTCATTCCGGAGCACAAGCAAATATGGCTGTGTTTTTTGCATTACTAAAGCCAGGTGATACTGTTATGGGTATGAACCTCGCACATGGCGGACATTTAACTCATGGAAGTCCTGTTAATATGTCGGGTAGTTATTTTAAGATTGTACCTTATGGAGTAAATAAGGAAGGCTTTATTGACTATGATGAATTACGTAGCTTGGCAATCGAAAGTAAACCGAAATTAATCGTTGCCGGCGCAAGCGCATATGCTAGAAAAATTGATTTTAAGATGTTTAGAGAAATCGCTGACGAGGTTGGCGCAATATTAATGGTAGATATGGCTCACATTGCAGGACTAGTGGCTACCGGTTATCATGAGAGTCCAATTCCATATGCACATGTAACAACGACTACAACGCATAAGACGTTAAGAGGACCAAGAGGCGGTATGATTCTTTCTAGCGCAGAGTTTGCGGAAGAGCATAAACTTAATAAAGCAGTGTTCCCTGGTATCCAAGGTGGACCTTTAATGCATGTAATTGCTGCAAAGGCTGTTTGCTTTAAAGAAGCATTGGAACCAAGCTTTAAGGATTACGCTAAGAAAGTTGTTGATAATGCACAGGCTCTTGCAAGCGGATTAATGAGCAGAGGCTTTAATCTTGTATCAGGTGGAACAGACAATCATCTGATGTTAGTTGATCTTCAGAATATGGGCGTTACAGGAAAAGAGACAGAAAAGCTCTTAGATGCAGCGAATATTACTTGCAATAAGAATACCGTTCCGAATGATCCAGCTTCGCCGTTTGTTACCAGTGGTATCCGACTTGGTACCCCTGCAGTTACAACAAGAGGTATGAACACAGAGGATATGGATGTCATTGCGGAAGCTATTTACTTACTTGTGAAGGATGTTGATGCGAATAGAACACAGGTTATGCAGATGGTTAAGACGTTAACAGATAAATATCCATTGTACTAAGAACATTAAGACCATAAGAGCATTAAGACAACAAGAGCATATTAGGTCGCAATGGTTGTAGGTTAAATAGGCAGTTACAAGATGCAAGTGCACGCATGCATCGGAATGAATTTCGGACGCCTCAACATCCGGTCACAATGGTTCGATGCAGATGAGACATATAAGTACATTATGTCTCTCTGCTTCGAACAATTGTGACTGGATGTAACGGTGTACGAAATTCATTTTCCGATACATACATGCACTAGCACCTTGTAACTGCCTGTTTTAGTTGTGGACCATTGCGACAAAAACAGGCATCTATAATAACTTGCGATTTATCAGGTAGTTAATTGATAATGTAATTTGTTGTATTTAGGATTGAGATAAGTATTATTTAATATTGGATGCGGTGTGTTTGTTATCACCTATTGCGTTAGAGGTAAAATAACCTATGCACAGGTATACACAAATCAGGAGTTGGAATGCAACTATTCAGATTTTTGGGATTACCAACTTAAGTAGCAAAGGCATCGAAAACTATATTACAAGAGGAAGAGTATGACCTGTGAGATACAGTTCATATTCTTCCTCTTGTTTTAATTACTTTTTATTTTGCATTAATTATTCTTGTTCGAACATATTTTGATAACATTTGGTTCCAAATATAATTCCTACGATTAATATTCCTGCAAAGCAGACATATTTAACTATTTTTGTTACATCAACAATTACGGTAACAGTAGATTCAACCTTTTCAGGAGAAGTACAACAATCTTTCTTAAACATGGTTATCATCCTTTCTATTGTTTTTTTATATATTATTTGCATAAAGCTTCATTTATATCTAGTGTTTTCTTTTATATTATTTGCATAAAGCTTCATTTATATCTAGTTTTTCTTTTATATTATTTGCATAAAGCTTCGATTATATCTAGTGTTTTCATCTAGAATCCGAGTTCTTCACCTACGAGAATTACTTTGATGCGTCCAGGTGTCCTGGATTTTCTTGTTATTACGATCTCGCAGCAGAGACAATCATCCACTAGACAATTTGCACATCTTCCAAGCTCTGCACAGGGTGTTTTGGAACCAAGTCTATTAGCATTCGGTGGAGCTGCCATATTGCGGACACGTTCCATGCCTGTAGTAACATCTGTTACTATTTTATTCATTCCTGCAATTATAATTACATTTTTCGGGCCGGCGATCAAACAAGCGACGCGATTACCTATTCCATCAATATTCACTAGCTGACCATCTAAGGTGATTGCATTAGAGCTCATGAAATAATAGTCTGAGGTAACTATTTTACTATACATAGCAGTTTTCTGTTCCGGTGTCTTTGCAGTATGTCGATCGTATAAAATGTAATCGGAAGCCTTTAAGTCATCTAACAAACCAATCTCTTCTAGAGTTTCTGAACCGCCCCATGAAATAGAGCATCCGGGGGTTAGAAAACGTTTGGCCGTGAGAAGAGCTTCCTCTCCATTATCACAATAGTAGCCTTCAATGCCGCGTTTATTAAACTTTTCAATGAGACTATCAGCTAAGTTTTCATAATAAAGCTTTTTTGCTGACATAAACTCCACCTTCTTTTCTTATAATAATAAATTTATAATCGATTATACTTCTTTACAAAGCAAACACCAATAGCGCCGGGGCCAGTATATGTACCAATAGTTACTCCAATCTGAAATACAGGGTAAGTAATACTATGTCCGATTAATTCTTCAACGCGCCCTTTTACAATAAGAGTTTCCTCCATCGTAGTGGCATTAACAAGGCAAAAATCGTAATCTTCATATTTTTGATTATTTTCAGTAAAATATTCTTCTACCATAAACAAAACTTTCTCTAAGGACTTCTTTCGACCTCTGATGTTGGAATAAGGAATTAGTTCAGCATCCTTTAATTGAATGAGAGGCTTTAAATTAAGCATGTTACCTGCTAAGGAAGTAACTTTACCAATTCTTCCGCCTTTTGCAAGATATTCCAAGGTGTCAACCGTAAACATAATTCGAGCAGTAGGCTTGATTAAATCAAGCTTTTCAACTAATGCATCAATACTAAGGCCATCTTCTTTCATATATGCCATCTGTAACAATAGAATACCTTGACCCGCGGTTGCTTGGATACTATCTATAATATATATCTTTGATTCTATATATTCCTCTTCTAAAATGCGCTTTGCATTTACTGCGGATTGAAAGGAACCACTGAATTTCTGCGTTAAGCATAAGCATATAATATCACGACCTTCTTTGATTGCGGGTTTAAATTTAGTAATATAATCCTGTACAGAAGGGAGAGAGGTCTTTGGAAATACCTTTTTTGTAGTCAAGGTTTCATAAAATTCCGCATTGGAAATATCAATATGCTCTTTGAAATAGTTCTCCTGGTCAAAAGTTACGTAAAATGGAACGATTTCTATATGATGTTTCTCCAGTAATTCAAATGGCATATCACAAGATGAATCACTAAATATTTGATAATCTTTCATTAATCTCCTCCTGAAAAGCTTCCTACTGTGTTCCCTTTATATAAACATTACAAATATATTCTTCGAGATTGCGTCTATACTTAGTCTATTGTAAACGATAGTATGGTAATATTCAATAAGATTCTTTCATTCGTATAGGTGGGTAGATATCAAGTTCACAGTAAGCATCCTTTGATACGCGCTGATCAATATATGAATGCCTTCAACAAGTTCTATTTGTCGTAAACGCTTTTTTAAGGTATACTAGTGGTAGGAGTTTTATAGACTGAAATAGTAGATAGAAAGTTGGGACGAGATGTCAAAGAGTTTATATATTGCAGAAAAACCAAGTGTCGCACAGGAATTTGCAAAGGCACTCAAAATAGAAACTAGAAAACAGGATGGGTATCTTGAGGCAGAGGGCGCAATTGTTACATGGTGCGTTGGCCATTTGGTTACAATGAGCTATCCTGAGGTTTATAATGCAAGTCTTAAGAAATGGAGCATGACGACATTACCATTTATGCCCAAGGAATTTCTCTATGAAGTAATTCCTGGAGTTAGTAAACAATTTCGCATCGTAAAGGATTTATTAAACCGCAAGGATGTTGATAAAATATATGTTTGTACTGACTCTGGACGTGAAGGAGAGTATATCTACCGCTTAGTAGATCAGATGGCTAAAGTTCCGAATACGAAGGAAAAGAGACGTGTTTGGATTGATTCCCAGACTGAGGAAGAAATCCTGCGTGGAATTCGAGAGGCAAAACCCTTATCTGCTTATGATAATTTATCAGATGCTGCTTATTTGCGTGCGAAAGAAGACTACCTGATGGGTATTAATTTTTCACGTATTCTTACGCTTAAGTATGGAACAGAGGTACAAAGATATCTAAAGTCCGAAAAAAGCACTGCAATCTCTGTAGGTCGTGTAATGACTTGCGTTCTTGGCATGGTTGTGAGAAGAGAACGAGAAATAAGAAGTTTTGTAAAGACTCCTTTCTTTCGTGTCATGGCTTCCTTTCTTACTTCGGACAAAGAATTTGCAGGCGAGTTTCGTGCAGTAGAAGGGTCGAAATATAACAATTCTCCATTATTATATAAGGAAAATGGATTTTCTGAGAGAGTATCTGCGCAGAAGTTAATTAATGAGTTGGTGGAGCAGATTCCAACCATAAATGAAGATGGAACGTGGATTACCAATCGTTTACCCGATGAACCTCCTTCTCTACTTGCTGAGATTGTTGGACTTGATAAGAAAAAGGAAAATAAGAATGCACCTTTATTATATAACTTGGCAGAACTACAAAATGAATGTGCCAGAATGTTTAAGATTAGTCCAGATGAGACCTTAAAGATAACCCAAGAGCTTTATGAAAAGAAATTAGTTACCTATCCAAGAACGGATGCGAGAGTATTATCAACTGCAGTGAGCAAGGAAATACATAAGAATATACAGGGCCTTCAAGGACTTGCCAATATGCGAGCTTTTGCAACTGAGATTCTAGAAAAGGGTGCCTATAAAAATATTACAAAGACGCGATATGTCAATGATAAGCAAATCACTGATCATTATGCCATTATACCGACAGGTCAGGGGTTGGGTGCTGTAAGATCTTTAGCACCTATGGTTGCAAAGATATATGAAGTAATAGTAAGAAGATTCTTAAGTATCTTCTATCCGGCAGCAGTGTATCGTAAAGTTGGAATTACAATGAAGATTAAGAGCGAATGCTTCTTTGCTTCCTTCCGCGTATTAGAGGAGGAAGGCTATCTTAAGGTTTTGGGTGTCGTTATTGACAAGAAAGAAAAGAGTACCACGGAAGATAAGAATGCCTTAGAGGATAAGAGTGCCTCAGAAGAAGGTGATGCAGCTGAGGAAAATGCGGATAAAGCATTTATTCAGATTATCCTTAATCTAAAGAAAGGTACAAAACTTCCAGTGCAATCAATTGTTATCAAAGAAGGTGAAACAGCGCCACCAAAGAGGTATGGTTCAGGTTCCTTAATCTTAACAATGGAAAATGCCGGACAGTTTATCGAGGATGATGAACTTCGGGCTCAGATTAAGGGTAGCGGTATTGGAACGAGTGCGACGCGCGCTGAGATTTTAAACAAGCTGGTTAAAATCACCTATCTTAATCTAAATAAAAAGACACAAATTGTAACACCTACCCTACTGGGAGAGATTATTTATGATGTAGTTAATTCCTCGATTAAGTCGTTGCTGAATGCGGAGCTAACGGCCAGTTGGGAGAAGGGATTAACCTATGTGGCAGATGGACAGATTACAAATGACGATTATATGGTGAAATTAGAAGGCTTTGTAGGTCGTATGGTGATGGGAGTAAAGGCATTAAATAACGAAGCTGCATTAACAAGATGCTTTCATGATTCGGCTTCCTATTATAAAAATTAACACTTGAAATTGAAGTGATTACGAAGAAAAATAAGATGAATAGGGAATACGTTCGTATCATTTTCTCGTGACATCAGTATAATAATATGGTAATATAGCGGTTAAAGGACTACAAAAAGAGGAGGAATATTATGTGCGGAATAGTTGGATACATTGGAGATCAGCAAGCAGCGCCTATTCTTTTGGATGGATTGGCGAAATTAGAGTATAGAGGATATGATTCTGCTGGACTTGCGGTATGCGACGGAGAGAATCTTAATATTACAAAATCAAAAGGTCGATTGAAGGTATTAAGTGATCTCACAAAGGGTGGAAGTACATTAAATGGTACTTTAGGAATTGGACATACAAGATGGGCAACGCATGGAGCACCTTCTGACACAAACTCGCATCCACATTTTAATGCAGATGAATCAATTACAATTGTTCATAATGGAATTATAGAAAATTACCTTAAGATAAAAAGCAATTTAGAGGGAAAAGGTTATCATTTTCTGACCGAGACAGATACCGAAGTAATTGTACAACTTTTAGATTACTACTATAAAGGGGATCCACTTGCTACAATCTCGAAGGTAATGACGAAGCTGGAAGGTTCTTATGCCTTGGGAATCATTTTTAAGGATCACCCGGATGAGTTCTTTGCAGTGAGAAAGGATAGCCCACTAATTGTTGGTGTAACGAAGGAAGGTAAATTCATTGCTTCCGATGTTCCTGCTATTTTAAAATATACAAGAGAAGTTTATTTCCTTGATAACCTAGAAATTGTTCAATTAAAGAGAGACGATATCAAATTCTTTAATTCAGATCTTGAACCAATAGAAAAAGAAATAACTAACATCGATTGGGATATTAATGCAGCTGAAAAGGGCGGTTATGAATATTTCATGTTAAAGGAAATCTATGAGCAACCAAAGGCAGTACGTGACACCATTCACCCTAGAATTATTGATAATCAGATTGTAATTGAAGAGCTAAATATGAGTGATGAGGAAATTAAAGGCCTTAAAAAGATTTATATTGTAGCTTGTGGATCTGCATACCATACGGGTGTGACTGGAAAATACGTTATTGAAGATCTAGCAAGAATACCAGTAGAGGTGGATCTTGCATCTGAATTCCGTTATCGTAACCCAATCTTTGAGGAGGGTACATTAACCATCATCATTAGTCAATCTGGAGAGACTGCAGATTCTCTCGCAGCGCTAAGAGAGGCAAAGGATCATGGGATAAAGGTACTTGGCATTGTCAATGCTGTGGGTAGCTCCATTGCCAGAGAGGCAGATAATGTAATGTATACTTGGGCAGGCCCTGAAATTGCAGTTGCGACCACAAAGGCTTATTCTACTCAACTTGCGGCACTCTATTTACTAGCAATGCATTTTGCAAAGGTACGTGGTACGCTTTCTGTGACAGAGTTTGATTCCTTGTTAAAGGATTTAAATAAATTACCAGAACAAATTCAATATATTTTAGATACAAATGTTGCTGAAATTCAATATTATGCATCTAGGTATGTTGCTGCCAAAGATATCTTCTTTATCGGAAGAGGAATTGATTATGCTATTGCACTAGAGGGTTCATTAAAGCTCAAAGAAATCTCTTATATTCACTCCGAGGCATATCCAGCTGGAGAATTGAAGCACGGAACGATTTCTCTAATAGAGGAAGGCACATTAGTAACTGCACTTATGACACAAGAGGCTCTATATAAGAAAATGGTAAGCAATATCGTTGAGGTACAGACAAGAGGTGCTTTTGTCATGGTGGTTACGAACGAAGGAAATGAGGAAGCGAAAAAGACAGCTGATTTGACTATCTTTATTCCAAAAACCAACAGTCATTTTACAACTTCACTTGCTGTAATACCACTGCAATTATTATCTTACTATGTATCTGTTGGTAAGGGACTTGATGTTGATAAACCAAGGAATTTGGCGAAATCTGTAACAGTAGAATAAAAAGCCTCTAGCACTGAGAAAATGCTAGCTAGTAGACTAGCATTTTCTCAAGAGTTGAAGGTAATGAGTAATTAAAGGATGAAAGTGCTTAATGGATAATTATTGAATGAGAAAGTTTTGTGAACTTGTAGGATTAGGGATGTTCTGGAAGTAGGAGACTTTATTAGGAGGGGTATGAGTGGAAGAGCTTAAGATTGTTAATTTGTTGGATTTGAAGGAAACGATTGCGGCTAGTGTCTTTGAGGGAGTTGTGTATCCATGGGAAGTGCTTGGGAAGATTAAGGATGAAATTCTTCGGATAGGGGCAACTTTGTCAGAGGATGAGTATGACATGGTTGGGGAAAATGTTTGGATTGCTAAGTCGGCTAAGGTTGCGGCGACGGCATATATTCATGGACCGGCGATTATTGGAAAGAATGCTGAGATTAGGCATTGTGCATTTATTCGTGGGAATGCAATTGTCGGAGAAGGCGCGGTGGTCGGTAATTCAACTGAGCTTAAGAATGTTATTCTATTTAACAAGGTACAAGTGCCACATTATAATTATGTTGGTGATTCGGTTCTAGGATATAAGGCACATATGGGTGCTGGATCTATTACCTCTAATGTAAAGTCAGACAAAACGCTTGTGTCGGTAAATGCACAGGCAGAAAAGATAGATACTGGACTTAAAAAGTTTGGTGCAATCCTTGGGGATAACGTTGAGGTAGGGTGCAATAGTGTATTAAATCCGGGTACGGTAGTTGGAAGAAATACTAATATTTATCCATTATCTATGGTAAGAGGCTTTATTAAAGAAAGTAGTATTTATAAAAATGCCAATGAAATAAGTTTGAAATTTTAAAAATACTATAGACTTATGAAAGATTTTGTGAGAGAATATGTGAGGAAAACAGCAATCGCTGTTATTCATGACAAGTGAAGTGGTTTACCAATTCAGCTTGTATCAATTTGAAAGCATTGATATTTTAAAAATAGACAAAATAAAATGCTACTTATGTATATCGAAAGGAGTTTCAACATGATTTATTCACAAGAAGTACAAGCAATGTGTCCAGTTGCACAAGGCGTAAACCATGGCGCAGCACCAATTCCGGAAGAAGCAAAATGGGTTAAATCAAAGGAAGTAACGGATATTTCTGGGTTAACTCATGGTATCGGCTGGTGTGCACCTCAACAAGGTGGATGTAAATTAACACTTAACGTAAAAGATGGTATCATCCAAGAAGCGTTAGTAGAAACCATTGGTTGTTCTGGTATGACGCACTCTGCTGCTATGGCTGCTGAGATTTTGCCAGGAAGAACTATTTTAGAAGCATTAAATACTGATTTAGTATGTGATGCAATTAATACAGCAATGAGAGAACTATTTTTACAGATCGTTTATGGTAGAACACAGAGTGCTTTTTCTGAGGGTGGTCTTCCAATCGGTGCTGGTTTAGAGGATTTAGGAAAAGGTCTTCGTAGTCAAGTAGGTACGATGTATGGAACTCTAGCAAAGGGTCCTCGTTATCTTGAAATGGCAGAAGGTTATGTTACTGGTATTGCCCTTGATACTGATAGCGAAATCATTGGTTATCAATTCGTAAGCATTGGCAAGATGATGGATTTCATTAAAAAAGGCGATGATGCAAACACAGCATTCGAAAAATCAAAGGGCCAATATGGTCGCGTAGATGAAGCTGCTAAGATTATTGACCCAAGACACGAATAGTAAAGGAGGATACATAGAATGGCTTTATTTGAATCATATGAGAGAAGAATTAATCAAATTAACGCTGTATTAAACAGCTATGGCATTGCTTCTATTGAAGAAGCAGAGCAAATTACAAAAGATGCTGGACTTGATGTATATAATCAGGTTAAGAATATTCAGACGATCTGTTTTGAAAATGCATGTTGGGCATATATCGTAGGTGCAGCAATTGCAATCAAGAAAGATGCAAGAAGAGCCGCTGACGCTGCTGCTGCAATCGGAGAAGGCTTACAGGCATTCTGTATTCCAGGTTCTGTTGCTGATCAGAGAAAAGTTGGTTTAGGTCATGGCAATCTTGGTAAGATGTTACTCGAAGAGTCTACAGAATGTTTTGCTTTCTTAGCTGGACATGAGTCTTTTGCAGCTGCAGAGGGCGCTATTGGTATCGCTCTTTCCGCTAACAAAGTTAGAAAGCTTCCTTTAAGAGTAATCTTAAATGGTCTTGGTAAAGATGCTGCACAGATTATTTCCCGTATCAACGGCTTTACATTTGTAGAGACAGATATGGATTACTATACAGGCGAAGTGAAAGAAGTATATCGTAAGGCTTTCTCTAAGGGTCCTAGAGCTGCAGTGAATTGCTACGGCGCGAATGATGTTACGGAAGGTGTTGCTATTATGCACAAGGAAGGCGTTGACGTATCTATCACAGGTAATTCAACAAACCCTACTAGATTCCAACATCCAGTTGCAGGTACTTACAAAAAAGAATGTATCGAGCAAGGTAAGAAATTCTTCTCTGTAGCTTCCGGTGGTGGTACAGGTAGAACACTTCATCCAGATAACATGGGAGCAGGTCCTGCTTCTTATGGTATGACAGATACAATGGGTAGAATGCACTCTGATGCACAATTTGCAGGTTCTTCTTCCGTTCCAGCTCACGTTGAGATGATGGGTCTCATCGGTATGGGTAACAACCCAATGGTTGGAGCTACAGTTGCTGTTGCAGTTGCAATTCAAGAAGCAAGTGAT
>Ga0209511_1000892_pt1 | contig 27773 bp, 28 predicted proteins | sample SSSSmetaG_FD_184141 | JGI IMG/M metagenome (GOLD analysis project Ga0209511, IMG submission 184141) | Glacier valley bacterial and archeal communities from Borup Fiord, Nunavut, Canada, to study Microbial Dark Matter (Phase II) - ​SSSS... | ecosystem: Environmental > Aquatic > Freshwater > Ice >... | reverse complement strand
GAACGAGGTGAACCGCGAAGACGACATCCGGCAGATGCGCATCTCGAACTCGGTGAGCGAGGTTTCGGTCATTGCCCAGGTGCGCCACGCGATGGTGGCCCAGCAGCAGCGCCTGGGCCGCCGCCGGGGCGTGGTGATGGATGGCCGCGACATCGGCACGACGGTCTTCCCCGACGCGGAGGTGAAAATCTTTATGACCGCCGATGTCGAAATCCGCGCCCGCCGCCGCCAGGACGAGCTGGCCGCCAAAAACGAGCACGTGCCGCTCCCCGACATCATCGACAACCTGCGCAAGCGCGACCACATCGACTCGACCCGCGCCGAAAGCCCCCTGCGCCGCGCCCCCGACGCGGCGCTGCTCGACACGACTCACATCACCATCGGCGAGCAGGTCGATTTCGTGCTGGATAGGGTGTCGGCCGCGATATTCGCCGCCTACGCGCGGTAAGGTTCTGGGTGAGGAGGTGAGTGGGGTCGTTGTCATGCAGCGCATTCTGCGCATTGAGCAGAGACGAAGCATCTCGCGTGGCGCGGTAAACCCAAACGCTCGTTTCGTTGCGGACGAGTGAGAATACTGCCCCACGCGAGATGCTTCGTCTCTGCTCAATGCGCAGAATGCGCTGCATGACAACGGCCCCACTCACCTCCTCACCTCCTCACCCAACCCAATATCTGCCGCGAGGCGCTCCGAGAACCGTTCAGTTTCGCCGCGCCAGAGGTGGTTGCCGTCGTTGGTCAGGTAGGGCTCGTGGAGGTAGTTGAGGTAGGGAACGTAGAATTCGGCGCTGAGCTGGGCCATGCGCTGGTCAAAATCGGGGGCGTAATCGGCTTCGAGGGCGGCCATGCGCGGGCCGGTAGGCAGGCGCGTGAGCACGACGCGGCCGTGGGCTCGCAGCAGCGTGAGCAGGGCGCGCAGGCTGGCCAGGCGGGCGGGGGCGAGGGCGCTCGTGGCGGCGGTTTGGCGGTAGGTGGCGAGCTTGTCGGCTTCGCGGCGCTGCTGGCGGGCGGGGTCGGCCAGGGGCGAGGGCAGCCCCACTTCGAGCCAGCCGTCGGGGTGCAGGTACTCCGGGTTGCCGTATTTGCCGCGCAGCAGTAGCCGGTAGTAGGGCGAAGTGAGTTGCGAGCGCAGGTAGTCCAGATTGGGGTTTTGGCTGACCTCGTGGACCTGGCTCAGCATGTAGCTGTCTTCGGGAAAGCCGCTGCCGGCGGGCCGCTTTCGGAGCCACTCGTTGGGCAGCGACAGCGACCACGGGTCCACGGCCACCACGAACAAGCCGTGGCGGGTGGCGGGCGCGAGCTTGCGGCCGATGCTGGCCAGATACGCCGGTCCGAAGGGCGAATGAGTGAGCGTGAAGGCATAATTCAGCCACGGGCCTTCGTACTGGCCACCGAGCCGCGCCCGCAGCACGGCGGGCCGCACGGCCTGCGCCGCCCGCGAGGTGCCCAGCACGAGTGAGGCCGCCGGCGGCGTGGTGAAGCGGGCGTAAAACGCGTCGAGGTACGGCTGGCGGGTAGTCCAGACCAGCGCCGCGCCGGCCACCAGGCCCACGCCGCCGAGCAATAAGAATAGTTGCAGAAGCAGGCAGCGCATGGGTGGTTGTTGGGGGAAAGTGGTGGGGTGGGCTGAGGCCCGTGGGGTTTTTGGTGTTAGGTGTTGGGTATTGGGTTTTAAGTGTTGGGGGGCGTTGTCATGCAGAGCGCAGCGAAGCATCCCGCTCGTATCGTTGCTGACGTAGAAGTTTACTGCACCACGCGAGATGCTTCGCTACGCTCTGCATGACAACGCCCCCCAACACTTAAAACCCAATACCCAGCACGCCAAAGCCCACGCCATTACCCAGCACCCATTTAAAACTGAAAATAAATAAACTGCGTGTTGTTGAAAACGCCCAGCAGCGCCAGCGCCAGCAGCAGCGCCGCGTAGCCGGCCCAGCGCACGGGCGCGGGCGGGCGGCCCCAGCGGGCGGCCAGGCGGGGCCATTCCAGGCGGGCATCGACGGCCAGCACGAGCGCCAGCGCCGCTATGGTTACGGCGGCTTCGGGCGGGTAATTACCGAAAAACGCGCCCGCCGTGCGCCCGGCTTCGGCCCAACTTACTTCACCCCAGCCCTGGAGTAAGTGCCGGCTGATGTACCAGGCATCGGCCAGATTATTGGCCCGGAAAAACAGCCAGGCGAAAGCCACGAGCACGAACGTGGCCAGCGTGCCGAGTGCGCGGAGCAGGCGCGGCCGGGCGGCCAGGCCCAGCCGGATGGCCAGCGCGGCGCGGGCCGGCGCGGTGGCCGTTTCCAGGGCCACGTACAGCCCGTGCAGCGCGCCCCACACCACGAACGTCCAACTCGCGCCGTGCCAGAGGCCGCTCACCAGAAACACCGTCAGCAGGTTGAAGTACGTGCGGACCGGGCCGCGGCGGCTGCCGCCGAGCGGGATGTAGAGGTAGTCGCGAAACCAACCCGAGAGCGACATGTGCCAGCGTCGCCAAAAGTCGCCGACGGACGTGGCGAAGTAAGGCTGCCGAAAATTCAGCGACAAGTCGTAGCCCAGCACCCGCGCCGCGCCGCGCGCCAGGTCGGTGTAGCCGGAGAAGTCGGCGTAAATCTGGGCCGTGAAGCCGAGCACGGCCAGCGTCAGGGCCAGCGCGTTGTGGTCTTGAGGATGATTGAAGACGGGATTGACGAAGCCGGCGAGGCGGTCGGCCACGACTACTTTTTTGAACATGCCCCAGGCCATGAGCCGCAGCCCGCTCGCCACGCGGCCGTAGTCGAAGCCGGGGGCGGGCCGCCGAAACTGGGGCAGCATGTGCGCCCCGCGCTCGATGGGGCCGGCCACGAGCTGCGGCCAAAAGGCCACGAAGAGCGCGAAGCGGCCCAGGTTCCGCTCGGCCGGCAGCCGCCCGGCATACACGTCGAGCACGTAGGCCACCGACTGAAACGTGTAGAACGACACGCCCACCGGCAGGGCCAGCGCCAGCGCGGGCGCGGTAAAGGGCAGTTGCAGCGCCTCCGCCAGGTGCCGGGCATTTTCCCAGAAAAACCCGAAATACTTGAAAACGAAGAGCGTGCCCAGGTTGCTGGCCAGGCTCAACAGCAGCCAGGGCCGCCGCTGCTTCTTGTCCGGCAGCGCGCCCATGCGCCGGCCGCTCACGTAGTCGAGCAGGGTGGTGGCGGCCAGCAGCAGGCCATAAATGGGCCGCCAGCTCAGGTAAAAATAGTAGCTCGCGGCCAGCAGCAGCGGCAGCCGCCAGCGCGGCGGCAGGCCAAACCACAACCCGACAACGACCGGAAAAAAGACGAGAAAGTGGAGTGAGTTAAAGAGCATCGGCCGGGCCAGGGCCGGCAAAGGTCGGGGGCTTTTAGGGTAGGAGGGTGTGAGGGTGTGAGGGTAGGAGGGTAGGAGGGTAGGAGGGTAGGAGGGTAGGAGGGTAGGAGGGTAGGAGGGTAGGAATTGCTTTTTATCCTCCTACCCTCCTACCCTCACACCCTCACACCCTCACACCCTCACACCCTCACACCCTCCTACCCTCACACCCTCACACCCTAAGAACCCGCCCTACCTTTGCCCGCGCCGAACCCGGAAGGCCAGCGGGGGGTTTGAACATCACCATGCAGGTTACCATCGATAAGAATTCCGGATATTGTTTTGGGGTTGAATTTGCCATTCAGATGGCGGAGGACGAGCTTCAGCACCATGCGCCGGGCGAAGCGCACACGCTGTATTGCCTCGGCGACATCGTGCACAACCGCATGGAAGTTGAGCGCCTGCACCAGCAGGGCCTGCGCGTGATTGACCGCGAGCAGCTCGGTACGCTCCACGACTGCAAGGTGCTCATCCGCGCCCACGGCGAGCCGCCCGAAACCTACCAATTGGCCCTGCAAAACAACCTGGAGCTGATTGACGCGAGCTGCCCGGTGGTGCTCAAGCTGCAAAACCGCGTCAAGCACGCCTTCGATGCCAGCACCCGCGAAGGTGGTCAGGTCATTATTTACGGCCAGCCCGGCCATGCCGAAGTCATCGGCCTCACGGGCCAGACCCGCAACCAGGCGCTGGTGGTGATGACCGAGGCCGACCTCGACCAGGTAGATTTCAGCCGGCCCGTCACGCTCTTCAGCCAGACGACCAAGAGCACGGCCGGCTTTTACCACATGAAGGCCCTCATCGAAGCCCGCATCGCGGCGGCGGGCGGCTCGCTCGAAAGCTTCGATGCCAACGACAGCATTTGCCGGCAGGTGAGCAACCGCGAGCCGCAGCTCGCCAACTTCGCCCGCGAGCACGACGTGATTCTGTTCGTGAGCGGCCGTAAAAGCTCGAACGGCAAAGCCTTGTTTTCGGTGGTGAACGCGGTAAATCCGCGCTCGTATTTCATTGAAAACGAGCACGAGTTAGAAGATGCCTGGTTCGCGGGCGCGGCCACGGTCGGCATCTGCGGAGCCACGAGCACCCCGCTCTGGCTCATGCGCCAGGTAGCCGATAGGGTGGAGGCGCTGGAGGTGGCGGTCTGATACGCCCCGTTTTACTTTGCAGCCATGAAAAGACTCATTTATCTGGTGGGTTGGCTGCTGGCCGGGTGGGGGTGGAGCCGGCCCGTGGCGGCGCAAGTAGCTGACTTGGCGGCCGTTCTGGCGGCTGATAAGGCCAACGACGATTTAGCGCCCGCGCCCGACAGCCTGGCGGTGGTCAAGGGTTTCGGGCTGGCCACTATCACCGAGCCGGGCGGGAAAACTCACCGCGTGTATGTGCCCGTGGGCCAGACGGGTTTCGCCGGCCAGCTGCCTTTTTACCGGCGCAAAACCGAGGTTCGGGTCGTAGGTGAGCCGTGGAGCATCAGTGTGGACAAGGTGCAGCGTATGCGGCTGCTCGGCGCGTACTACGAGCACATAGTCATCGGCGGCAAACGCAAGCACCTGCTGGCGGGCCGCGTGGCCGATGGGGCGGTGGAATTGTTCAACTACGCCGAAACCACCTCCATGCCGCCCATCGTAGCCGGCCTGGCCGGGGCCGTCGTGGAGGATGCCGTGCGGGCCAAGACGGGCAAAACACCGCTCGGCATTGCCGAACGCCGCTGGTTCGTGCGGCGCGGGGGCGCGAAGGGCGAATTGACCTAGGTGCGGCGCGATGATTTTACGGTGCAGATGAGCGAGTATTTCCGGGACGACCCCGCCACCGCCATTATCAACCACGCGTTGCGCTACCCCGATATGCTGGCGATTGTGGAAGGCTACAATTGCAATCGGGCGGTGGCAAACAAGTAAACGAGGTAGTTAGCTTAGCGCCTGCTCGTACAACGCCCGCGCCTCGTCGTCAAACGCTACCAGCACCACTTCGCGCGGCCACTCGTGGGCGGCCAGCCACTGCCGGATTTCGTGGGCGGCCACGGCCGCCGCTTCCGCTTTGGGGTAGCCGTAAATGCCGGTGCTGATGCCCGGAAACGCGACCGATTCCATTTCCTGCTTGGCGGCAATGCGCAGGCAGTTACGGTAGCAGCTGGCCAGTAGCACTGGCTCGCCGCGCTGCCCGCCTTGCCAGACCGGCCCCACGGTGTGGATGACGAAGCGCGTCGGCAGCCGCCCGCCCGAGGTGAGCACGGCCTCGCCGGGGCGGCAGCCGCCCTGCTGGGCGCGAATGGCGCGGCACTCTTCCAGAATCCGCGGGCCGCCGGCACGGTGGATGGCTCCGTCTACGCCCCCGCCGCCGAGCAGCGACGAGTTGGCCGCATTGACGATGGCCGTAGTAATCAGTTTGGTAATGTCGCCCTGGACGACGCGCAGGCGGGTTGTCATGGTTTCTTGTTTCTTGTTTCAAATTTGAGCCAAGCAAGATAGTGTGGTTTGCGCTCCGCGAACCTCTGCGTAAGCCTCTGCGAAACTCTGCGAGAACCCACGTCCTGAGAAAACAAGAAACAGGAAACAACGCCCCAGACGGCGTTCGGGTAGCTTCAGTCGCGCCCTTAGCCGCTTCGGCAACGGCGAGTTGCGGGCGGGGTGGGTGAAAAGCTACTTTTGACCAACGCTTTTAACCACTCAACCCCTTGGCTGCCATGCAACCCGTTAGCCCCACCGCCGCCCCCCTTTCTCTCCGCGACCAACAGCTGTGGCGCATTGCCCGTGGCCGCACCAAGTTTCAGGGCCACCTGCTGATTTTTCTCGTCATCAACGCTGGTCTGTGGCTGCTCTGGGCGCTCGTGCCCGAGTCGCGCCAGGAGCGCCACGAGCTGCCCTGGCCCGTCTGGACCAGCTTATTCTGGGGCATCGCCGTGCTTTTGCAGGGCGTGGCCGCCTACAGCGGGCTGAACTCGGCCGAGCGCACGCAGCGCGAGTTCGAGCGGCTGCGCGCACAAGATTGATGTGCGGATGTGATTGATGTGCTGATGTGCAAACTGCGACTGGAGTTTCTGTTGAAGCAATTAGCACATCAGCACATTAACCACATCCGCACATTAAATCCGATATTGCGGGCATGAAACCGCGCCCCGCCAAACGCCTGCTCGGCCGCCGCGAGCACATCGACCTGCCCGCGTTGGGCCTGCGCGGCGTGGCGGCCAAAGTCGATACCGGCGCTTACACCAGCGCCATCCACTGCGCGGGCCTGCGCCTGGCTCCTGACCCGGCCACCGGCCGGCCCGTGTTGCACGTGCGCCTGCTCGACCCCGGCCACCCCGCCACCGACGGCCGGGCGCTGGCTTTCACGGAGTTCAGCCAGCGACCCATCCGCTCGTCCAACGGCGAGGTGCAAACGCGCTACGTCATTCGCACTGTGGTGCGGCTCTACGGCGAGGACTTCGAGACCGAGTTTTCGCTCGCCGACCGCTCCGACCTGCGCCACCCCGTACTGCTGGGCCGCTCGCTGCTGCGCCAGGGCCGCTTCGTGGTCGATGTCGCCCGCCGCGATGTCGCCGCCAAAGCTGGACGGGTAGCCCCGCCGGCTGGCTCCGTGCCCGGCTCCGTGCTCAGCTTGCCGCCCGGCCAAGCTAGCGGGCCGACCGTATAAGCGCCGACATTTGCGGCCCAATGACGTTTCTTTCGCCGTTCCTCTGAGCTATGAAGCTGGTTATTCTCTCTCGCGAACCGCGCTCTTACTCCACCCAGCGGCTGGTGGCGGCGGCTACTGAGCGCGGCCACGAAGCGCTGGTTATCGACCACTTGCAGTGCAACCTGGTGCTTGAAAAAGGCCAGCCCAGCATCATTTACCAAGGCCAGCCGCTGGCCCGGCCCGATGCCATTATTCCGCGCATCGGGGCCTCGGTCACGTTTTACGGCACGGCCGTGGTGCGGCAATTCGAGCTGATGAAGGTGCGCACCGCCGTCGAAAGCCAGGCCATCGTGCGCTCGCGCGACAAGCTCCGCTCGATGCAGATTCTGAGCCGCGCCGGGGTCGGGATGCCCAAAACGGCCTTCACCAATTTCACCGACGACGTGCCCGCCCTCATCGAGCAGGTGGGCGGCGCGCCGGTCATCATCAAATTATTGGAAGGCACCCAGGGCCTGGGCGTGGTGCTGGCCGAGAGCGTCAAGGCCGCGCAGTCCGTCATCGAGGCGTTTCACAACCTCAAGGCGCGCATCCTGGTGCAGGAATTTATTCAGGAGGCGAAAGGGGCCGACGTGCGCGCCTTCGTCGTGAACGGCGAGGTGGTCGGGGCCATGCGCCGCCAAGGGCAGGAGGGCGAGTTTCGCTCGAACCTGCACCGCGGCGGCGTGGGCACGCTCGTCAAGCTGAGCCGGGCCGAAAAAGCGGCCGCCCTGCTCGCCGCCAAAGCCCTAGGCCTGGGCGTGGCCGGCGTGGACATGCTTCAGAGCAAGCGCGGCCCGCTCGTACTCGAAGTAAACTCGTCGCCCGGCCTCGAAGGCATCGAACGCGCCACGGGCCTCGACATCGCCGGCCGCCTCATCGACTACACCGCCGAGCTAACCCTGCGCAAGCGTGGTGGCAAGGAGAAACCGAAACGTAAAAAAGCCGTCGTTCCGGCCGAATCGGCGGCTGATAAAGGTTGAGTTTAGTAAGACAGGAGACTTTCTCGGCGAGCGTCTCGCGTCTCATGTCTAACGTCTCAGGTCTTACTAAACTCAAATTGCCACCAGCCAACGCAACGGTTGAGGTCGGTTGCTGACTCCCTACCCAATAGCCACGCGCCCCAGAATTTGCCCGACCCCGCCCACCTGCTGCCCCTCAACGGCTTGCGCATCGCGCCCGGCGAGCGGGTGCTCACGCGGCTCGTCATCTCGAAGCTGCCCAGCGGGGCCATCATCGACGTGCCGGTGCACGTGATTCGGGCGCTCCGGCCGGGGCCGACGCTGCTGCTCATGGCCGGCATGCACGGCGACGAGGTGAACGGCATCGAAATCATCCGGCGGCTCGTGCGGCGCGACCTGCTCCAGCCCACCTGCGGCACGGTCGTCGCCATCCCCATTCTCAACATTTACGGGTTCCTGAATTTCAGCCGCGACGTGCCCGACGGCAAGGACGTGAACCGCTCGTTTCCGGGCCATCCGCGCGGGTCGGTGGCCAGCCGGGTGGCGCACCGCTTCATGCGCGAAATCATGCCGCTGGTTGATTTCGGGCTGGATTTCCACACCGGCGGCGCCGCCCGCGCCAACCATCCGCAGGTGCGCTGCCTGCTGGGCGAAGACCCCGCTACCGACGCGCTCGCCGCCGCTTTCGCCGCGCCTTTCACCCTGCACGCCCGCCTGCGGCCCGGCTCGCTACGCGCCACCGCCCACGGGCTAGGCAAGCCGATGGTGGTGTTCGAGACCGGCGAAAGCCTGCGTCTCGACGAGGCCGGCATTGAGGAAGGCATCGCCGGCACCTTGCGGGTGCTGCACCACCTGGGCATGGGGCCAGCCGGGCCGGTGCCGGCCCGGCCGGCGCTGGTCTGTACCCGCCACCGCTGGCTGCGGGCGCGGTTCGCGGGCTTGTTCCGGGCGCACGTCGGGCTGGGCGATTTCGTGGTCGAGGGCCAGATTTACGGCTCCGTGGCCGACCCCTACGGCGAGCAGGTCGTGCGCCTCGAAGCCCCGATGAGCGGTTACGTCATCGGCCTGAACTACATGCCCGTCGTCAATCAGGGCGACGCGCTGCTGCATCTGGCGGGGGAGTAGGTGACTATTGAAGGTCGTGGTCATGCAGAGCGCAGCGAAGCATCTCGCTCGCTTCGCTGCTAACGTGTGATTTTACTGCGCCACGCGAGATGCTTCGCTGCGCTCTGCATGACAACGACCCCCCCAATACCTCCTCACCTCCTCACCTCCTCACCTCCCATTACCTTTGCGAGCATGAAAAATCCCGCCCAACTAGTTTATAATGCCGTGCTGCTGCTCGCGGTCGCCGCGCTTTACCTTCTGCACTTCCGCTCGCCTTCTTCCGCCAAGCCGACGACCGTAGCCGCCACCGCCATAGCGCCCGCCGCCGCCGATACGGCCAAAATTCTGACTACCAGTGCCCCAACGGAGGCTGCCTCGCCCGCACCCGTCGCGGCCGGTCCCGCACCGATGGCGGGGGCCATCGTGTATGTCGAGTCGGCGAAGCTGCTCGACGGCTACCAGGGGGCCAAAGATGCCCGCCGCGCGTTCGAGGCCAAAGCCAAAGGCTGGCAGAAGCAGAGCGAGGCGCTGAACGGCGGCTTCCGCTCGGCCGTGGAGCAGTACCAGAAAACCGCCGCCAGCCTCACGCCCGAGCAGCGCGCCGCCGCCGAGCAGCGCCTCCAGGCTCAGCAGCAGCAAGGCGCCGGCGAGCTGCAAAAGATTCAGAACCAAGCCCAGGAAGCCCAGGCCAAGCTCTCGCAAACCGTGCTCGAAAGCGTCGGTAAAAAAGTGGAAGCCTACGGCCAGGCCAACGGCTACAAGCTGATTCTCATCTCCGCGCCCGGCGGGGCCGTCGCCTACGGCGAAAAAGCACTCGACGTAACCGCACCCGTGCTGGCGTATCTGAACGCGGGGTATAAGAAAAAGTAGGGCCTGATGTGGTGCGAGCTTCAGCTCGCAGTCGTAAAGGTAAGTTTCGACTCTTTACGACTGCGAGCTTCAGCTCGCACCACGTTCTTACACACCCAGCACGACCTTCCCCAACTGTTGCCCGCTGGCCAGATACCGCAAGGCAGCCTCGCCCTCAGCCAACGCGAACACCCGGTCCACGACCGGCACCAGCGCCTGCTCCTTCACCAGCGCCAGCATGGCATCGAAATCAGCCGGGCTGCCCATCGTGGAGCCAAGCAGGCTGAGCTGCTTCCAGAACACGCGCTGCAGCACCAGCTGCGGAATGGCCCCGAGCGTGGCCCCGTAGAAAACGATGCGCCCGCCGGGCGCGGCCACGTCGAGCAGCGCGCCGAAAGCATCGCCGCCCGCGCTGTCGATAACGACATCGAACGCGCCGCCGGCCTGTGCTTGCAGGGCGCGGCCCCAGTTATCCGAGTTGTAGTTGATGCCGCCGCGCGCGCCCAGCGGCAGGGTCAGGGCGCGGGCCAGCTTGGCATCGTCGCCCGAACTCACCCATACCTCCGCCCCGCGCGCGGCACACAGCTGGGCCGCCACCTGCGCCACGCCGCCGCCGATGCCCGTAACCAGCACCCGCTCACCGGCTTGCACCCGCGCCCGCCCGAACGCCGCCCGGTAGGCCGTGAGGCCGGCCAGCGGCAGAGCGGCCGCCTGCTCCCAGCTCAGGTGCGCTGGCCGGGGCCGCAAGTAGCTGGCCGGCGCGGTGATGAACTCGGCAAACGTGCCGGGGTCGGGCATACCCAGCACCCGAAAGCTGCGGCCCTGGGCGCGCTCGTCGTCGCCCCATTCCACGCCGGGGTAAATAATTACTTCGTCGCCCACGGCGCAGCCCATCGCGCCTTCGCCCAAAGCCGCGACTTCGCCGGCTCCGTCCGACCCCAGCGTACAGGGCAGCTTCAGGCCGCCGTATTGGCCCTTCTGAATCCAGACATCGCGGTGGTTGAGCGCGGCGGCGCGCAGGCGCACCAGCACCTGACCGGGGCCGGGTTCGGGCGTGGGGATTTCGCGGAGCGCGGCCGGTTGGTTTGGGGCATCTTGTTGGAGAGCGAGCATATTTGAGTTGAGAGTTAAGAGTTAAGAGTTAAGAGTTAAGAGTTAAGAGTTAAGAGTTAAGAGTTAAGAGTTAAGAATTGGGTGAACTGCCATACTGATTTCAGGGCGCGGCCCTTCGGTTTTGCGAGCTTCAGAGAGCAGACGTGTCTGTGCCCTCTGCGCATCCTTCCGCGACTTCTGTGGGCTGAAGACTTCTTGCGCTCAACCAGATGCGCGCAGCGAAGCGGCCACCAGCGGCCCGGCTACCAATAAACCCAGCGCCAGCCCGCCGAGGTGAGCACTGTTGTCCACGTTGCCCGTCAGGCCGCCGAGCAGGTTGCTCAGTACCAGGTACAGCACCAGGCCGAGCATGGCGCGGCGGTCAAATTTATCGAGCACGAGCTTCTTAGTCAGCAATAAAGCCAGCAACACGCCGTACAGCCCAAAAATAGCCCCGCTCGCGCCAACTGAGTTTACGCCGCCCGCGTGGTACCAGAGCGTAGTTACTGACGCGGCCAGCCCGCTGGCCAAATACGCGGCCAGCAGCCGCCCGCCGCCCGTCCGCGCTTCGAGCAGCGCTCCGAGCAGCCATAGATTGACCAGGTTGAGCAGCAGGTGCATGAATCCGGCGTGGACGAACAAGCTGGTAATCAGCCGCCAGGGCTGCCCTGGCCAGCTCAGGCCCGACACGTTCGACCCCCACGCGACCAGTTCGCGGCCGGTGGGCGTGCTGGCCGACACGCCGCCAAACACCGTCATGGCCAGCCACGCGAGCAGGTTCAGGTCGATGAGCAGCGGCACGGCCCAGAGCCGCCGCGTGGGCCAAATCAGCCCGCGCAGCAGCGGCCAGAGCACGTCGGGTAGCCAGGCAAAGCGGGCGGGCGGCGCAGTTTCGGGCGCGGCCGGCGGCGCGCCGGGCAGCAGCTGGGCGGGCGGGGCCGCGTTGGGCAGCAGTCCCCGGCGCAGTAGCTCGGCGGCGGCCGCCTCGCCCACGGCCGCCGGATACAGGTGCGCGTGGCTGGCCAGGTACAGCAGCTCGGCATCGGGCCGCTCGGCAAGGGGAAAGGGCATTCTTGGGGGTTTGTTAACTGTTTTTTGTTGGTTGGCTTTTGCTGAGTATTTCAGGGCACACGCTGACCGACAAAAAACAACCAACAAAAAACAAGTAACAATCAACAAAAAACAACCAACAAAACCCTACCCCTTCAGCCGCACCGACATGGGCGCGACGTAGCGTTGCAACGGGGCCAGCAGGTGGCGAACCTCGGCCTGTTTTTTTTGCGTGTCGGGCGAGAGCGGGAGCGCGACATTGCCCGGCTGCCGCGCCGGGACGCGCGCCTGGGCAGCTTGCAGCTCGGTGAGGGTGCGGCGCTGAATGCTGGCGATGGCGCGCATCCGGGCTATTTGGTCGGCCATAGTGGGCGTAAATTTATAGCTGTAGGCCAGGCCCCGGCTCAGCTCGGTCCACTGGTCCTGGGCCAGGCCAAGCTGCGCGCCCACTGCCTGGCCCACCTGCGCCGAATGTGGCCGGGCCGCCTGCCGGACCAGGTACGCGGTCGGGTTCTGGGCGCGCCAGAAGCGCCGGCTCAGGCCCCGAAACTGCCGCAGCGCCTGGGCCGAGGCCTGGGCGCGCTCGGCGGCGGGTATCAGGGCCAGCTGCTGGTCGGCATCGTGGTCGGGGTCGAAGGTGGGCAGCGGGGCCGAGGCGGCGGTTTCGAGCCGAAGCGAGTCGGGCAGCAGGCGGCCGGGCCGGTGAGCGGCGGCCGTGGCCCTGGCGATGGTTTGCTCCTGCGCCGCGCTGGCGCGCTGCCACAGCCAGCCGCCCCCGCCCAGCGCCAGCAGCAGCGCCGCCCCGGTCAGCCACCGGCCGCCCGCGCCCGCGCCCGCGTTCGGCGGCGGGTTATCGGCGGCCAATGCTACGGTTGCAGGGGTGGTTTCCGTTCTGGCCGCGCTGCTGGCCGCGCTGCTGGCCGCCGCTTGTCGCCGCTGTAGCTCCTGCCGGGCGGCCATCACCAGCGTGCGCTCGTAGCGGGCGGGGTTTTCGACGAAAAACAACAGCTCCGCGTCCGTTTTGGCCCGAAGCACGTCAGAAGTAGCCATGTGAAAAGCTGGTAAGCAAGAAGTGACACGGCTGGGTGAGCCGTTGCGGCCAGCAAGTTGGGCAGAAACGCGGGAAGAAATAAGCTGCCGCGCCGCCCAACCGCCTGCCCGCCCGCCGCGTACTCCTCCGATTACTTTCTCCACCCGCTCAATTTCCTCCCACATGGTTTCGCCCAACCTCCCCCCTGATGCCGGCCACCCGGCCGATGCCGAGCAAACGACCAACAGCGCCAGCACGGCCGGCATCATCACCAACCAGGCCCCCGACCCGGACCAAAATGCCAGCGGCAACCCCGAAACCGTCACCCAGGCCGACCTCGCCGGCAGCGACGGCGCGGGCATCCGCGGCGACTACGGCGATGCCAGCCAAACCACCGGCCTCGAAGGCGGCGACCAACAACCCGCTGACACCGAAGGCGCTACGGATACGGAACTGACCGGGTCGTAGGGCGTGGTGGTTGGGTGTTGGGGGGCGTTGTCATGCTTCGCTGCGCGCTGCATGACAACGCCCCCCAACACCCAACCACCACGCACCACCCAACCCTCCAACCGTAGCTTTGTGGCCGTGCCACGTTTTCAGTTTTTTGGTTTGCGATTGTTTTATATCGGGCTTTTAGGATGGCTGACCAGCGCGGCAGCTTCCACCCCTGCCCTGGCCCAAACGCCCCCCAGCCTGGCCGCCGTCGCGGGCCAGGCCCCATTGGCTGACGTACGGCCCGCCCCGCCCAAGCGCGAGCTGCGCGGCTTCTGGATTGCCACCGTGGGCAACATCGACTGGCCCAGCCAGCGCGGCGAAGCGCCCGAACACTACCGCCGCGAGTATCGTCGCCTGCTCGATGCCGGGCAGCGGGCGGGCCTCAACGCGGTGTTCGTGCAAATCCGGCCCGCGTCGGATGCGTTCTACAAGTCGGACCTCGAACCGTGGAGCAAGTTTCTGACCGGCCGGCAGGGCCGCGCGCCGAGCGGCGGCGACGACCCGCTGCCGTTTCTCATCAGCGAAGCCCACCGCCGGGGCATGGAATTTCACGCCTGGTTCAACCCCTACCGCGGCACCACCGACTCGGTGACGCGCACGCTCGCCCCGTTGCACCCGCTGCGACGACATCCGGAGTGGTTCATTCGCTACGGCGGCCAGTATTTGTATAATCCCGGCCTGCCGGCGGTGCGCACCCACATCAAGCGCGTCATTTTCGACGTGGTGCGGCGCTACGACCTCGACGGGGTGCATTTCGACGACTATTTCTACCCGTACCCGGAAACGGGCCGGGTATTTCACGACGAAATTGCTTTCCAAACCCAGAACCCCGACAGCCTGGCCCTGGCCGACTGGCGGCGGCAAAACGTGGACCGCCTCATCCACGACCTGCACGACTCTATCCGGCTGGTCAAGCGCCGGGTGAAGTTTGGCGTGTCGCCGTTCGGGGTTTGGAAAAATAAGAGCGAGGACCCGCTCGGCTCCGACACCCGCGCCGGGCAGCCGAGCTACAATAACCTCTACGCCGACTCGCGCGGCTGGCTCCAGAAGGGTTGGATTGATTACGTGCTGCCCCAGCTTTACTGGAGCACCAAGTTCCGGCTCGTGCCTTATCCGGTGCTGCTGGAGTGGTGGACCCGCAATAGTTTTGGGCGGCACCTCTACATCGGGCAGGGCACGTACCGGATGCTGGAAAGCACCCGCTCCGACACCACCTGGCGCAACCCGCGCGAGCTGCCCCGACAGGTGCGCCTGAACCGCACGTACCCGGACGCGGTGCAGGGCAGCGTGTATTTTTCGGCTATCTCGCTCGTCACCAACCCGCTGCGCACCACCGATTCGCTGCGCCTCGACCTCTACCGGACCCCGGCGCTGGTGCCCGTCATGCCCTGGCTCGACAGCCTCGCCCCGCGCCCGGTGCGCGAGTTGACTTTGCGCCGGCAGGGCCGGACGGCCGCGCTCAGCTGGACTCCCAACTCGCTGCCGGCCGCCGACGGCGACCTGGCTGCCTACTACGTGCTCTACCGCTTCGAGCGCGGCCAGCTCATCAGCCCCAGCGACCCACGCCGCATCCTGGCCGTGGTGCGCCCCGCCAACTTAGCTCAACCCGCTGCTTTTCAAGATACTACTGCCCGCCCCGGCGTGCCCTACACGTATTGCCTCACCGCCGTGGACCGCCTTCACAACGAGAGTGTCCCGGTGCGCGTGTTCAGCGAGGGCCGCGCGCCGGTGGAGGTGCTGGCCGGCGCGCCCATCACGGTGCCCGCCGCCGTGCCGCCAGTGGCCGTGGTCCGCCCGGTGCCGCGCCCCCGTCCGGCCGGAGCCGTGGCCAGCGCCCCCGCCGCCCCGCGCCCCGTCGCCGCCCCGAAGCCGGAGCGGCCCCGGCGGCGCGGGTTCTTCGCCCGGCTATTTGGGTTGAAGTGAGCTAGCAGCTTGGTCCGGCTGACCGCATAAGCGTTTTCCCGCTGCGCCTCCCGTGAGACCCTCTGCGCCCTCTGCGGGCTAAACTCGCCCACCGAATGACGCTGCCCGGTTGCTTTCTCGAAGCGGCCGGGCATCTTTGCGTTTCCGCTCGTCCAGTCCGCCCATGCGCCCGCTTCCCGTCGATACTCTGCCGCGCCCGGCCATTGGGCCGCCCGCCCGCCTTATTTCGCTCGACGTGCTGCGCGGCCTCACCGTGATGGGCATGCTCATCGTGAACAACCCCGGCACCTGGAGCCACATCTACTGGCCGCTGGAACACGCCGAATGGAACGGCTGCACGCCCACCGACCTCGTATTCCCGTTCTTCCTGTTCATGGTCGGCGTGAGCTTAGCTTACGCGCTGGCCGGGGCCAAAGCCAGCGGCGCGCCCACCGGGCCGGTGCTGGCGCGGGTGGCCAAGCGGGCGGCCATCCTGTTTGGGCTGGGCGTGTTTACGTCGCTTTATCCGCACTTCGACTTCACCACGGTGCGCATCATGGGCGTGTTGCAGCGTATCGCACTGGTCTTTCTGGGGTGCAGCTTCGTGTATCTGAAAACCGGCTGGCGTACGCAAGCGGTGCTGATTGTGAGCTTATTAGTGGCCTACGCCGTGCTCATGCAGCTCGTGCCCGTGCCCGGTTTCGGCCCGGCCAACCTGGAGCCGGCCACCAACCTCGGGGCCTGGCTCGACCGAACCGTGCTCACCGAGGCGCACCTCTGGAAATCGGCCCGTACCTGGGACCCCGAAGGCTTGCTTGGCACGGTGCCGGCGCTGGCTTCGGGCTTGCTGGGCGGCCTGGCCGGGCAGTGGCTGCGCTACGCCGGTCCGGCGCGGGTGAGCAAAACGACGGGCCTGCTGCTGGGCGGGCTGCTGGCCGTGGCGCTGGGACAGCTCTGGAACATCTGGTTTCCCATCAACAAGTCGCTCTGGACCAGCTCCTACGTGCTCTACACCGGCGGGCTGGCGCTGCTGGCGCTCGCGGCGCTCTACTGGCTCTGCGACGTGCGCGGCTACCGCGCTTGGGCCGGGCCAGCGCTGTCGGCCGGGGTCAATGCCATTGCCGTGTTTTTCGGCTCGGCCATCGTCGTGCGCACCCTCAACCTGGTGCAACTGCCCGGCTCCGATGGCAGCAAACCCGTGGGCCTCAAGGACTGGCTCTACGCCCACTACGTCGCCCCGCTCTTCGCTAACCCGCTCAATGCCTCGCTCGCCGGGGCGCTGGCGAACCTGCTTATCTGGCTCCTCATCCTGACGTATTTGCGTCGCCGCAACTGGATTTGGAAGGTGTAGCCGTTCATGCAATAAAGTTGCATAACTGGTTTTAAGCACTTGCAACTAAGCTACAAGTTGAGGCGGCTGTCACATTAGTAGCTTTCCGCCCGGATAAACTCAGTAAATCAGCACATCTACACACTCTTACATTAGCACATTTTGAAAATCCTCATCATCGGCGGCGGCAATATGGGCCTGACCTATGCCCGGAGCTTCGCGCGTGCCCACGTCACCTCGCGCCTCGACCTGCGTCTGCTCGCCCGCTCCCCGGCGCGGGTGCCCGCCCTGGCTGCCCACGAGCTGGGCACCGCCTGGGGCCGCCCCGAAGACTGCGTGCCCGGGGCCGACATCATCATCCTGGCCGTTAAGCCCCAGGACTCAGCCGCGCTCTTCGCCACGCTGCGCGGCCTCGTCCTGCCCACGCAGCTCATTCTCAGCATCATGGCCGGCGTGCGTATCGCCACGCTACGGGACGCGCTGGGCACGCCCAAAGTTATTCGGGCCATGCCCAACCTGCCCGCCCAGATTGGCATGGGCATGACGGCCTTCACCAGCACCGACGAGGTGAGTCGCGCCGAACTAGTGCAGGTCCAGAACCTGCTCAGCACCACCGGCAAGACCGTTTACGTCGAGCAAGAGTCGGCTATCGATGCCAGTACGGCCATCTCGGGCAGTGGCCCGGCCTACGTCTATTACTGCATGGAAGCGCTCATGGCCGCCGCCGCCGGTATGGGTTTCGCGCCCGCCGAAGCCGAATTGCTCGTGAGCCAGACCTTCCGCGGGGCCGTCGAGCTATACAGCCAGGCCGGCCTGAGCTGCCAGGATTGGATTGCCCGCGTCGCCTCGAAAGGCGGCACCACCGAAGCCGCGCTCGGCGCGTTCAGCGGCGGGGCCGTGCGCCAGGGCCTCATGGCCGGGGCCGAAGCCGCCCGCGCCCGCGCTGAGGAACTGGGGAAGTAGGTAATTAGGTGATAAAGTCAGAAGGTGAAAGGTCGGTCATGGCGAGCGCAGCGAAGCAACTGTACCTTTTGGGCGCGTCGGGGTATTCATTGACACGCAGCTGAACGGGTGCGATTGCGTCGCTCGCCTCGCCCGACCTTTCACTTTCTCACCTCATCACCTTCTCACCAAAAAATGAATAAAACCGCCCTTCTCTCTGGCGCTACCGGTCTCATCGGCAGCGCTTTGCTGCCGATGCTGCTGGCTTCCGACCGCTACGCTCGCGTGGTGGTGGTCGGCCGGCGGGCCGTCGCGCTCAACCATCCCAAGCTTAGCCAGGTGATAACCGACCTCGGGCGGCTCGACGCGGTAGCCGCCGAGCTTCGGGCCGACGACGTGTACTGCTGTCTCGGCACTACTATTAAGCAGGCTGGCTCGCAGGCAGCCTTTTATCAGGTTGATTTTAAGTACGTAGTGGCGCTGGCCCGGCTCAGCGCGGCGGGCGGCGCGGCGCAGTTTTTGGTCGTCTCGTCGCTGGGGGCCGATGCCGGCTCGGGTATTTACTACAGCCGGGTGAAGGGCGAGATGGAGCAAGCCGTGCGGGCGTTGTCGTTTCGGGCACTGCATATTTTTCGGCCGTCGCTCTTGCTTGGTGAGCGTGCGCAGCCTCGCCTAGGCGAGCGGGTGGCGGCTTTTGGTTTGGCCCTGTTTCGGCCGCTGCTCGTGGGCAACCTGCGGCAATATCGGCCGGTGACGGTCGTGGCGGTGGCCCAGGCTATGCTGGCCGCTGCCACAACCGAGGTCAGCGGGGCGCGGGTTCACAGTTCCGAAACGCTCTGAACAGGGTTGATTAACGCACAGAAAAACCCTGATAGATGCGGCTATCAGGGTTTTTTACGTGTCAAAATCAGAAAAACTTACCAGCGCCGCCCGTAATAGCGGCGCGGCCCGTAGTACGCCCGTGGCCCATAGTACGCCCGTGGGCGGTAGTAGGGTCGGGGGGCGTAATAGATGGGGGGTTGGGGCGCTATCACCACGGGCGGGGCGTAGTAGCGCGGCCCGTAGTAGGGGTACGGCGCGCCCACCCCCACGCTGCTGTAAACGCCGGGCGCGCAGCTGCTCAAGCCCAACGATAAGCCCAACACCAGAAACAAGGAGAAAAACAATTGACGACGCATGGCGGGGCAGCAGCCGAAGCTCCCGGTTTTGAGGTGATAAAATCAGATGGTGCGAACCAACTCAGGTTTAATACCCGGTGATAAAGCCGGACTAAAACGTTCTAAACTCAGCCCAGACCCGGGGCGTTGCCTAACCAAAATCTTGCCAGAAAAAGAAGATTTCTTCGACCAAAATACTTTATTGAACGTGTTGATAGCGAGCGAGATGATTTTGCTCAAATGGGAATTCATGCCCCGCGTCCGATGTTTACTCAACAACCTTCACCGCGTCTTTTCCAGTTTATGAAAAACCCCGCTGATTACCTCACTGACCACGTATTCGAAGCCCGTCGGCCGCGCCGCGAGCTGCAAGCCGTAGTGGCCTACGACGAAGCCCTACGCGCCATCACCCAGGCGCTGGCCGACGCTGAGAAGTACAAGTATCTGCTCATGCGCGCCCTGCGTCGTCACGCCGACGAGCCGGTCATTTCCAGCATTCCGCCGGCCGTGGTCAATCCCAGCCAGACCCTGCCCGATACCACGCCCGTACTGCCGCTCTACCCGGCCGGCTTGCCGATGGCAGCTTGACAAGCCAACCAGTTTTTACTTAGGAAAAGCCCGCTTTGGCACCGCCAGGGCGGGCTTTCTAGTGTGCTTCCATGCCGAATCGGCGAGCCAGCACCCCGGCCAGCGTAGCCGCCTGCTGCCGCAGCTCGGGCACGGCCGTGGACTCAAAGTAGGCCGGCCGGCGACTGGCCCCGAGCGTGAACAGGCCGCCCGCGCTGGGCTGGCCGGTGGGGTCGAGCAGCGCGCCATCCGCGTCGGTGAACATGCCCAGGTGCAGTGGGTCGGGCGTGAGGCAGCCGTTGGCGCGCAGCTGCCGCACGAGTGGCGAGTCGAGGCGGTCGTAGTCGAGCAGCGGGCCGGTGCAGCACACGACGTGCCGCGCCGTGAGCCATCGCGTGGGTTGGCCAGGAGCCGCCAGCTCCACGCGCAGCTCATCGCCCAAAGGCTCAACGGCCACGGCCCGGCCGTGGATAGTAACCAGCTGCCCAGCCGCCGTGAGCGTGGCCAGCGCGGCGGCCCCGCTGGTCGCGACGCGGTGCCGCGCCTGCGCCCACGGCCCGGCCAGGTGCCGCAAAAATCGGGCTTGTTCGGCCAGCGGCCAGCCCGCCCATATTCGGCCCAGGTCGGGCCGGAGCGCGTCGAGCACGGGCCGCCAGTCGAGGCCCTGCCCTTCGGCGGCAGCCAGGTGGCGGCGGACCCCGCGCAACACGCCAGCCACGGTGCGCTCGGTGGCCAGCTCGGGGTAGAAATTGGGATAGGCGGGGGCATCGGCGGGGCCGTGGGCGGCGGGCCAGCGGCCGTGGCGGGCCACTACCCGCACCGGCGCGCCGTGGCCGCGCGCCCGCAAGGCCAGCAGCGTATCCACCGCCGTCAGGCCCGCGCCAATGAGCAGCACCGCGTCATCGGGACCGATGCCAGCCAGCGCGCCGGGTGCCCACGGGTCGGGGTGGTAGCCGGGGTGCGTGAGGTAGCGCAGGTCGGAGCCGGGGCCGGTGGGCGGCGGGGGCGGAAAATTGCCCAAGGCCAGCACCACGGCGTGGCTCAGCAGTTCGCCGCCATCGGCCAGGGCTACGGCGCGGCGGCCATCGGTTTGCAGCGGCGCGGCCAGCGCTTCGCCATGAAAGTGTCGAACCCGAACGCCGTTTGCCGCTGGTTGGGCCAATATGGCGGCCATTTCCTGGGCCAAATAGCGGCCGTATAGGCCGCGCGGGGCAAACTCGGGGGCACCGTCGGCCGTGAGCGACTCGGGCTGCCGGGCGAGCCAGGCGGCGAAGTGGCCGGGGTCGTCGGCCCAGACGCTCATACTTTTGGCCCGCACGTTGAGCAGCAACTCCGGCTCAGTAGGCGAGTAGGCCAGGCCGGGACCGGGCGCGGGGCGCGGCTCGACCAAGGCCACGTCGAGCGGCAGCGGGCCGGGCTGCCGGGTCAGGTGCAGGGCCAGCGCCGCGCCCGCGAAGCCACCCCCCACGATGGTAATGGTACGGCGAGCGGCGGCCGGGACGGACATAAAGTGAAGGTAAGTGGGGTAGGGGAGCGTAAAACGGCCAACGGTCTCGGATGTTGGCGGGATGGGTTTCTTGTTTCAAACTTGAACGGGGCAAGGTAGCGGCATTTCAACTTTGCAAAACTTCGCGCGCTCTTGACGGAACTTCGCGACAACCCGCGCCCTGAAAACAAGAAACAAGAAACAAGAAACAAGAAACAAGAAACAAGAAACAAGAAACATGCTCCTGCTCTCCCTCGAAACCTCGTCGCCGATTTGCGCCGTCGCTCTCCATCAGCTTACCACCAGCCGCCTGCTCGGCCAAACCGAACTGCGCCTCGACAAGTCGCATTCCTCGCACCTGACCGTGCTCATTGAGCAACTCGTTACCAACGCCGGCTACCAACTCGCCGACCTCGGCGCGGTCGCCCTGAGCGATGGCCCCGGCTCCTACACCGGCCTGCGCATCGGCGCGGCGGCGGCCAAAGGGCTATGCTTCGCGCTCAACGTGCCGCTGCTGGCCGTGGGTACGCTGCCCGCGCTGGCCCATCAGGTAGCCGCTCGCACTCCGCGAGCTGACTCCTATTTATACGCTCCGATGCTCGATGCCCGACGCGACGAAGTTTACACCGCGCTTTACCGCGCCAACGGCCACGAATTGGCCCCGCCCGCGCCGCTGCTGCTCACTCCCACCGCGCTCGCCGAACAACTTTCCCAGCAGTCCGTGTTGTTTTTCGGCTCTGGGGCCGCTAAGCTTCAGAATCTGGTCAGCGACAACGAAAACGCGGTTTTCCTGGCCGACGTGCAGCCGTCAGCCATCAGCGTGGGTGAGTTGGCGCTGGTCGCGTTCGAGCGACAGCAGTTTCAGGACGTAGCTTATTACGAGCCATTTTACTTAAAAGAAGTTTATACAACCACGCCCCGCCCCGTCGCCTGACCGCCCTAGTATCGCTCAGTGGCGGTAGCCCTGCCAGGTGCCGCCGTAGCGGTAGCCCGGCTGCGGCTTAGCTTTGATACAGCACGCCTCGCACACGAAAACCCACGGCTTGCCGCCCGCTGAAGTCTGAATTCGATATAGGGTCATGGCTTGCGCCTGACAGTGTGCGCAAATCTTGGTCTTCATGTTTCGCTGTTGATTGTTGGTCGTCGATTGTTTTTTTGTCACTTGTCTGCAACCTCTAATTCTTAATCCCTAATCCTACTATGGAACCGCTTTTCGTTAATCGCGTCGCCAGCAGCGGCCTCATCACGCTCAACCTGGAGGATTTTATTCATCCCGGCGAGCGGGTAACTTATGACATCAAAGACAATCTTTTTCACGGCCTGATGCTGCGCGAGAAAGATTTCCGCGAATTTGTCAAGACCCACGACTGGGCGCGCTACGCCGGCCAGAACGTGGCCATCGTGTGCTCAGCCGATGCCATCGTGCCTACCTGGGCTTACATGTTGCTGGCCAGCAAGCTGCAAGGCCACGCCTACCGCTACGTGTTCGGCGATTTGGCGGCCCTGGAGCAGTCGCTCTTTGAGGAAGCTATTGCCGGCCTCAATCCCGAAAACTACCGCGACGCGAAGGTGGTCATTAAAGGCTGCGGCGAGCGGCCCGTGCCCACGTTTGCCTACGTGGCCATTATGCAGCGGCTGCTGCCGGTGGCCGCCAGCCTCATGTACGGCGAGCCGTGCAGCACCGTGCCGCTCTACAAAAAGCCCAAAGCCGCCGCTGAAGTGGTCTGAATCGCTGCTACCTCAGCCGGCTGAGTTGTCAGTTATTCGTCGTCAGTTGTCAGCCTTGAAGGGAGATTTCAACCAATAACTAATAATGAACAACTGACAACTAACAACCGGTTTGCCTTCGGCCGGCGCATCTTTGTTGCCGTGCAAACCCAAACTTATAAGTTGAATTTCCGCACCGGCGCGGCTATCGTCATCGCCAACATGGTCGGGACGGGAGTTTTTACCAGTCTCGGCTTTCAGCTGCTGGGTATTAACAGCGGCTTTGCGCTGCTCATGCTCTGGGCCGTGGGCGGGGCCATCGCGCTGTGCGGGGCCGTGTGCTACGGCGAACTGGCGGCGGCCATGCCCCGCTCGGGCGGCGAGTATCATTACCTGAGCGAGATATATCATCCCGCGCTCGGGTTTTTGTCGGGTTGGGTGTCGGCCACGGTGGGCTTCGCCGCGCCCACGGCGCTGGCGGCGCTGGCGCTGGCCCGCTACGCGCAGGGCGTGTGGCCGGCGCTGGCCGCCCCTTTGCTGGGTAGCCTGAGCGGCGGCTCGGTGCTAGCCGTAACCGTGGTGCTGGCCCTGGCCCTGGTGCACGGCCAGAGCGCCCGTGCCGGCAGCCGCCTGCAAGTAGCTATCACGGCCCTTAAAGTCGCGGTGCTGGTGGGCTTTATCGGCGCGGGCCTGATGCTGGGCCAGGCGCAGCCGCTGGGTTTCGCGCCCGACGCGGCCGCCTGGCGGGCCGTGCTCAGCCCCACGTTCGCCGTGTCGTTGGTTTACGTCAGCTATGCGTATTCGGGCTGGAATGCGGCCGCCTACCTCACGGGCGAAATCGCCGACCCCGGCCGCAACCTCTCGCGCATCCTGCTCACGGGCACGGCCATCGTGCTCGTTTTATACGTCGGGCTGAACTACGTTTTCCTGCGGGCTGCGCCGGTAGGGGTGCTCCGGGGGCAGCTCGAAGTGGGCGCGTTGGCAGCCAACTACCTGTTCGGCCCCGCGCTGGGCCGGCTCACGGGCGGGGTTATCGCGGCGCTGCTCGTGTCCACCATCAGCGCCATGATTTTCGCCGGCCCGCGCATCGTCCAAACGATGGGGGAGGACCTGCCCGCCCTGCGCTGGCTGGCCCACCGCAGCCCGGCCGGCCTGCCCGTGCGGGCGCTGCTGCTGCAAGTAGCTATTACGCTGGTATTTATTTTGAAGCCCGACTTTGAGGCCGTGCTCGTCTATGCTGGTTTCGTACTGAATCTGTTCACCTTCCTCACCGTGCTGGGCGTGTTCGTGCTGCGCTGGCAGCGGCCCGAGCTGCCGCGGCCGTACCGCGCCTGGGGCTACCCGCTCACACCGCTGCTCTTCCTCGCCCTCAGCGCCTGGACGCTGGCGTTTATCATCAAGGATAAGCCCCACGAGTCGGCTTACGGCTTGGCGACTGTGGCGGCGGGGTTGCTGGTTTATTTCGCTGCCCGGCGGGTGCGCCCGGCGTAGTACGCTACTGCTTTTCTTTTGTCAAATAATCAGCGGTTTGAGGTTCTGGCTTTACCTTTCCGGCCTCACTTTTCACTCTCCGCGAAACTTCGCGCGAACCCCATGCGCTTTCGTCTGCTTTCTGCCCTGGCCCTGCTGGCCGCCTGCTCTAATCCTACCACCGAGCAGCAAGCCACGACTACCGTGCCCGCCGTCAAGCCCGCCGCTAAGGCTGCCGCCAAGCCCGCTTTGGCGTCTTCCGCCAAAAAGCCCGCGCCCAAAGCCGATACGGTAGCCGCTCCCAACACCGCCGCATCGGCCGCCGTCCAAAACGTCGCCGCTTACCTCGCCGGCCGGCCCCCACAAGCGGGTAGCCCGCTCGCCGCCCTCGCCGCCCAGCCCACCTGGCAGGCTTTCGCGAAGGACCAGGATAAAAGCTGGGCCAGATACGGCAGTACCCACACCAGCCGCATGGAAAAATGGGCCGCCCGTGAACTGGATTCGGTGCGTACGGCTAGCGCCACGCTGTTTTATCCCTTCAGCGGCCCCGACTTTCTGAATGCCTACACGCTCTTTCCCAGCAGCCGCACCTACGTGCTTTTCGGGTTGGAGCCGGTCGGAAGCGTGCCGAGCCAGCAGGCGTTGCGCAACCCGGCCCTGTTTCGGGCCGTCAAGACCTCGCTTTGGTCGGTGCTGAATTTCAGCTTCTTCCGCACCAACGACATGGCCGTGGACCTCAAATCGGTGAACCTCGACGGGGCCGTGCCTTTGCTTATGCTCTTCGCCGCCCGCACCAATTGCCAGGTGCTGGCCGTGCGCCAAGTGCAGCTCGATGCCGAAGGCAAGCTGCAAGCAGCCAGCGCCAGTGCTGATATTAAAGCTATTCCTGGTGCCGAGCTACAGCTCCGCGCCGCCGATGGCTCGACCAAAACCGTCTATTATTTCTCGGCCGACCTCTCCGATTACAAGCTCAACACCAAAGAAGCGCCCCTGCGCTACGCGCGCACCCTCGGCCCGGTCACCACCTACTTAAAGTCGGCCACCTACCTCATGCACAAGAGCTACTTCTCGAAAATCCGCAACCTTGTACTCGACCAAAGCCAGTACATTCTGCAAGATGACTCGGGCATTGCCATGAAATATTTCCCGCGTCACAAATGGGATTTCACGTACTACGGCACCTACCGCCGCCCCATCCCGCTCTTCGCCAAACAATACCAGCCCGCCCTCACCGTCGCCTATCGCGACAGCCTGCACCGCCCGCGCCCGTTGCCCTTCGGCACCGGCTACAACTGGCAGCAAGCCAACAGCAACCTGCTGCTGGCCCGCCGCAAGCGGTAGGGTCGGGGGCCAATTTTTCTCGCGCAGGGCCGTGGTAGCAATAGCACGGCCCTTTTTTACGTCGCGTCTGCACCAACTGGTCACACGGCTAATTCAGTTCTGCGCCGCTCTGCGATTAAACCTCTGCGCCCTCTGCGCGAACTTCCCAAACAGTCCGTAGAACAGGCTCCCAACGCTCCGTATGAAAACGATTCTCCTATTAGTAAGTCTGCTAACGACCATCCCCGGCCTGGCCCAAATACCCGATTCGCCCCTACTCGACAGCCTGCTTCGCACCGCGCCTGCGCTCCAGCCGGTACTCGCCCAACCCGCTATTTACCAGCTGCAAATCATCTACACTCAGATAAACCGCGACGCGGGCAACGTCCCAAGTTTCACCCGGCACACCTATCACCTCAACCCCGGCCAGTATTTCAACCCCGCCAGCCTCGTCAAGCTGCCCGTCACGCTGCTGGCCTTGGAAAAGCTGCATACCCTGCCCGTTCCTATTAACCGGAGCACCATCATGTCCACCGGCGCGGCCGGCCGCTGCCAAACGCCGGTGCCCTTCGCTGCCCCCGCCGATTCCGACCGCCAGGCCAGCGTCGGCAACTACATCAAGCGGATGCTGCTCGTGAGCGATAACCTCGCCTACAACCGCCTCTACGAGTTGCTGGGCCAGAAACCGCTCAACGACCGTCTGCGGCAGCTCGGCTACGCGGGCAGCCGCATCGTGCGCCGCTTCGCGCCTTGTGACACCGCTGCCAACCGCTTCACCAACCCCATCGCTTTTCACAGCCCTTCGGGCGATACCTTATATAAGCAGCCCGCTCAAGCCAATCCGCGCACGCCGGCCCCGCCGCTCGGCCCCGTCTTCGTCGGGAAGGGCTACAAAGTCGGCTCGCGGCTCATTCGTCGCCCCTACGAGTTTACCACCGCCAACAACCTACCCCTGCCCGACATCACCGCCCTGCTCCAGACTGCCCTTTTCCCGGAGTCTATCCCCAATCCTCAGCGCCCCCGGCTCGCGCCCGCCGATTATGCCTTCTTGCGCCAGTACCTGCACCTCACGCCCCACGCCAGCCGCTTCACGCCGTATCAAGCGCCGGAGTATTTCGACGCTTATAAAAAGTACCTTGGCTACGGCCGTCGCCCCGAAGCCCAGCCCCAGCCCGGCCTGCGCATCTTCAACATCGTCGGCATGTCGCACGGCTACCTCGCCGATGTTGCCTACTTCGCCGACTCGCTCCACCAATCCGAGTTCATGCTCAGCGCCGTGCTCTACGTCAATGCCGACGGTATCCTCAACGACGGGGCCTACGAATACGAGACCATCGGCCTGCCTTTTCTCGCCCAATTAGGCCAGTTAATTTACAACTACGAAGCCCGCCGTCCCCGCCACTGCCGCCCTGACCTCAGCCTGTTCTTCACCCCCGACCGCTGACCCAAAATTTCTTCAAAAAAACTTTGCTCACGCTAACCTGCTGACTCCTAGTTTTCCGCTACTCATACTACCGGCTTTATCGGGCTGCGCCAGGCGAAATGTTTAGCGCCTGGCTTGCACGAGCCGTTTTATCCTGCTACTTTTGCACTCCCAAATCGAACGGAGGCGGGCAAACAGCCAGGGTTAAAAAGAAAAATTTTGAAAGTTTTTCTTGCGAGTATGAAAAGTCGCCTTACCTTTGCACCCCGATTGAAACAGAGCGCCTCGAAATTGTCCTGACGCTCTACAAAAATTGAGGAATTTTTAAGAAGGAAAAGTTGTCAGTTCACGAGCCGGTTGTACCTTTGCAACCCCAAACGAAATGACCCCCGGCCGAGAGGCCACACTGCTACGCCGATTGGGCTTGGCACACGTTCTTTGAATGATTGGAAAAGACAAATGGTAAGCAAGTCTGCGCAAGCAGACGAGCAATACGTAGCATCGGTTTGAACTCGTCAACAACGAGTCGGACTAGCACATAGACACCGACTGTGGTTCGCCACGGTTTAGAGAAACATTTTACAATGGAGAGTTTGATCCTGGCTCAGGATGAACGCTAGCGGCAGGCCTAATACATGCAAGTCGAACGGTTTCTAGCAATAGAGATAGTGGCGCACGGGTGCGTAACACGTAACCAACCTACCCAGAACTGGGGGATAGCCCGCCGAAAGGCGGATTAATACCGCATAAGCTAATTGGCTGGCATCAGCAGATTAGTAAAGATTTATTGGTTTTGGATGGGGTTGCGGGTCATTAGCTAGTTGGTTGGGTAACGGCTGACCAAGGCGACGATGACTAGGGGAGCTGAGAGGCTGGTCCCCC
>Ga0209511_1000891_pt1 | contig 27797 bp, 25 predicted proteins | sample SSSSmetaG_FD_184141 | JGI IMG/M metagenome (GOLD analysis project Ga0209511, IMG submission 184141) | Glacier valley bacterial and archeal communities from Borup Fiord, Nunavut, Canada, to study Microbial Dark Matter (Phase II) - ​SSSS... | ecosystem: Environmental > Aquatic > Freshwater > Ice >... | reverse complement strand
CATGGTGATCGATGTCATTTCGGGTGGACCTTCGCAAAAACTGGGAATCAGGGCCGGCGACCGTATCGTAAAAGTAAACGATTCGATCATGGCTGGTGTAAAAGTAACCAACGAAAAAGTGCTTAAAAAGCTTCGCGGCGAAAAAGGATCTAAAGTAAATGTAAGTATCGCACGGAAAGGATTTGCAGAACTCATCCCCTACGAGATTAAACGTGGTGAGATACCACTTACAAGCGTCGATGTCAGTTATATGATTGACGATAAAACCGGATATATCAAAGTCGGACGTTTTGCCGAAAAGACATACGAAGAATTTATGAGCGGCGTTGATAAGCTTGAGAAGAGCGGTGCCGATCAGATCATTATCGATTTGCGTGGTAATCCGGGAGGTTACCTGGGCGCGGTAATAAAGATGGTCAGCGAATTTCTCGATAATGGAGAACTGGTTGTCTATACCGAAGGACGTACGCAACCCAAACGATCGTTCAATACCGAAAAGAAAGGGTCTTATTATGGAAAGAAAGTGGTAGTGCTTGTTGATGAATATTCGGCTTCGGCCAGTGAAATATTTGCAGGGGCCATTCAGGATAACGACCGTGGTACCATTATCGGACGCCGAACTTTTGGCAAAGGTCTTGTGCAGGAGCAGATCCCATTTTACGATGGTTCTGCCATCCGTTTGACGGTTGCCCGCTATTATACCCCATCAGGACGTTGTATACAGAAGTCATATAAAAAAGGGTTGGATGATTACTATGGAGACCTTAACCGTCGTTATGCACATGGAGAATTCGAACAAAAGGATAGCATTCACTATAGCGACACGCTTAAATATTACACCCGCATGAAAAGGGTTGTTTATGGTGGCGGCGGAATCATGCCCGATCTCTTCGTAGCTGCTGATACAACAGGATTCTCACCCTATTATCTTAAGATCACCCAGAAGGGACTCGTATATCAATATGCCTTCGATTATTCGGATAAATATCGAAGTGAGTTGGGAAAGATGAAAACAGGCAAGGAATTTGAATCCTATTTATTACAGCATAAAATCCTCTCTTCATTCACCGATTTTGCCACGAAAAAGGGTATTGCAACAGATGCGAAAGGATTGGCAATTTCAGGGAAAATCATCGAGACCCAACTAATGGCTTACATATCGCGTAATATCATTGGTGAGGTTGGTTTTTATTCGGTGATCAGTAAATTAGATCCAACACTTAAAGAAGCCATTAAAGCATTCGATAAGAAGGATATGCTTGTGCAGTCGAATTAGTGTTTGTGATTGAAATAGTGAAGGCCTGACAGGTTTATGCTATTATGGAGTGAAGGCCTGACTTGTTCATGATTTGAACAATTCAGGCCTTCACTAATTTAGATTTGTTTTTTTTTCAACGCCCTGTAACATTCTCTCTTTTCATGCGTCTTATTGTTTGAATTGCTTAACTGAAGAGATGACGATCAAAGACTATAACCGGGCGGTGGATACATGGGCTGATGGGCTTTACCGATTCGTACTGAAGAATCTCTCCGATTCAGAGAAATCGCGGGATATTATTCAGGATTGCTTCGAGAAGATGTGGGTACATCGTGAAAATATCGATGGCGAAAAGGTGAAAGCTTATTTGTTTACGACAGCGCATCATACAATGATCGACTACATCCGCAAAGCAAAACACGAAACTTCGCTCGACTGGAAGAAGGTCGCAGAACCAGTTTCGCATCATGGTTATACCGATCTTCAGGAGGTTCTGCACGTGGCCGTGCAACGGCTGCCCGAAATTCAACGATCGGTTGTGATGCTACGCGATTACGAGGGTTATTCGTACCGCGAAATAAGTGAGATAACAGGAATTACCGAAGTACAGGTAAAAGTGTATATTTACCGTGCCCGGATTTATTTGAAGAGCTATATTGGACAAATTCAAAGCGTGGTATAAAATGAAGATTACCAGGTCAAATTACGAAAGTTATTTTCTCGATTTTCTCGAAGGTAATCTGGAGCCGTCAATCATGGACGAATTCCAGCTATTTCTGAACGAGAATCCCGATCTGGCCTCTGAGCTCCAAATGGGCGAACTCCCTTCGCTTTTCCCCAATGAAGATATCCGTTTCGATGCAAAAGAGGAACTTAAAAAGTCGGTCAGCGATTACGACACCGAATTCCAGGAACGGGCTGTGGCCTATTACGAAGGAGATCTTTCGTTAAGCGAACAGAACGACTTTGAGTCAAGTTTATCCGAAAATGCGGCGGTTGCAACAGCAGCTCAACAGTTTAAAAAACTAAAACTTGAGGCCGATCGGGCCTTTATCTACGAAAATAAAGAGCAACTTAAAAAGAAGATTGTCCTGTTCCCGTTATGGGCGAAAGTGGCTTCGGTTGCCGCCATGTTTTTATTGGCCTACCTGCTGATTCAGCCGCGCGATGTTATACGACCCGGAAAGGAACAATTAGCTGATAAGTTGAATAGTAAATCCCCGAATGACATTGTTTCGCCTGGTGTAAATTTAAAAATTGAAGAGCAGGAGAAAGAAAAAACGAACCCGGCTGTAACTCCGAGGTCTATTCCTGCCAAAGTGCCTGTCAAGCTACAACAAACCCCAGCCAATCAGAAACCGGAAAAGAAAGTGATTCCTGCACCGCAGTTACAGATTCCGGTAACTACACCCTCGTTGCTGAAACCGCGTGGCATCTCGTTTGGCCAGCCCGATGATGTCGAATTGGCCGTGATGACCCTTAAAGATCCAACGCTCGTCACCAAAGAGCTGGAGTTATCTGAATTAATCAAGGCGCAACTGGCCTCCATGCGCAACAGCGACGACCGCGAGTTGCTGTCGACGGACCATTTAGGCTTGTCGGGATTGCAATTAATCGCCCGATTGACCGGAAAAAGACTTACTGCCCGCAAAGGTGATGACGGCGCTGTTCATTCGGTCTCGTATAACTCGCGCTTGCTCGCCTTTTCGATCCCCGTGAACAGGTAATCCTTTTTATTAATTCCCTTCAAAACTGTGGCAATAATACCCGGAAGTCAGGAAATGGCATCCGCACGTGACACAATGGCATCCGACGATGAAGCGATGACTTCTGCGCGTGACACAATGGCGTCCGGCGATGAAGCGATGATATCCGCACGTAACACAATGACATCCGGCGATGAAGCAATGTCGTCCGCACGTGACACAATGGCATCCGGCGATGAAGCAATGACGTCCGAACATGAAGCAATGGCTTCCGGCAGTTGGAAATGGTGTTCGTAGATCAGAATCAATGGTTTGGTTAAGCAGGCTATTTGCATATTTCGTAAAAAAATCTTGAAAATTTGATGCCTATTAATTTGCAATTTTAATTGATTGTTTTTATTTTTGATTTAGTATTTGGCATTGTTTAATTAAAACCTCCAATTTATGGAAAAGAAACAAGAAGTTCGTATTAAGATGAGCAGAGCCGTTTCGGGGATTTTGAGCGGTTTTGAAGAAATTGTGACTAAAACACCTGGCTTAAATGCCGCACATATTGAGTTGGATCACCTGATCGGAGAGACGGAGCGACACAGTCAGGGGCAGCTAAAAGATGGCACCGATCTTACGGCGAAGAAGAAAGATGCACGGGTAGCGCTCGAAACTGGTACACTTAAGATCTGTTCAGCACTGGCTGCATATGCAACTGCCACCCCGAACCCTGATCTTAAAACATTCAAGATTAAATATCAACTATCCGAAAACCAAATCAGCAGGATGCGGGATATGCAATTGTTTTCGTTCGCTTATACCGTTTATGGCGATGCACTTCCGTATGCAGCATTGCTCGAACCATTTGTCTCTGAGGATGAAGTAACAGAACTTAAAGATCTGGCGGACGATTTTAACGAGGCGCTTCCACGTCAACGGACACAGCAAAGTAAAAGTGTACTGTCAACGCAAAACCTTGAAGAAGCTGTCGATCAGATCGATTTCCTGCTCAACGATACGATTGATGTTTTGGTAAAGCCCTGGGAAACGAAAGAACCCGATTTCTTCAAGGCAGTAAGGAATGCACGGATGATTGTGGATGCCGCTTCGCGGAAAACTAAAAAACCATAGGAGAAACCAGTTGTGATCCCGGGAAAGTAATAAACAGATGCAATCAATGAAAGAACCTTGTTGGCATAAAACCTGGCAAGGTTTTTCTTTTTTATCTGAAAAGAGTTTTGATGAAGAGATAAAATTCAACCGGGAATAAACACACTGTAAACAGGCACCAGCTACAAGTCAGGTTTTGGGGTTTGGTTGGCAGGAAAGTATATATTTTGAATATTTTTTAAATGATTTCTTCGTAATTTACGTCAAAATTTATGTTTGGTAATTAATTTATGTTTACATTTATCAAAAATAATACCTGGCAACCATCAGACCTATGCAACCAACTATAATTGGCTAAGGATGATTTTAACAGGCCTATTAACAAGTTAACAGCCAGTTGTAAAAAAACTACTTCCAGAGAATAAGAATCCTGAAAACAAAAACGCTTCGCGAATTCTTTGTCGGGAGTTGGCTCTGAAACTTGTGAATGTTCATTGAATTAAAAACGCTTCGCGTGGAAAAAGATGTTTATTCCTCCAGCGTTTTGCATGATCTTGAAAAGTATTGACATCGAAGCGATTAATGAAATCGAGACTCAGCTTAGTAAAGATTTCAAAACGAAAAATAGGACAAACGGACGAAACAAACAACCGGCCTGTTAACATCAGCTACCCGCAAGCAGGGTTTTGGCGTTTTGTTGACAATAAATATTATATTTGAAGTGCAGTTCTTCGTGGGAGGTTTATTGGTAAAAATCCCTGCCTGCGTGTAGCTGCGGAACGTTATGTGACATTAATTTGGAAATTTCAAACAATTATTATACTTTTGATTTTAAATGAACAGACAAAAAGAAAATATTGATTTATTAATAAGGAAAGCCTTTACTCTTGGACTATTCCTATTTGTACTTTTGGTATTCAAAAGCACAGATAGTTCTGTTGTAGAATCTTTTAATAAAAGTTGTACAATTGAAAATGCTTTTGAAATAGACAAATCTACGATACTTGTTGAACCACTTTCTTTTCCAAGTTTTGATAATTCACTAGTTTCATGTGAATTATTTTCTTTTAACAATAGTAATAACGAGAATTTTAAGATAATATGTTCAAACAATAAAATAAATCATTTATTACTGCTCAGTAAAAAACGATTTATAGACATCAAAACGCTCCTTTTCCTTTATCCGCATCAAGTTCGAGTCTCTTTAAATAGCGATGAGATTCCTTTGATTTCATAAACTTAGTTTTTATTTATATTTCATCAATCTCTTATCACACTGGTAAAGGATTGGCATTACTAATTTTTAAAAATTAAAATTATGAAATCAATAGTTTATATATTAATTACTGTATTTATATGTGGTATTTTAGTTTCTGCATTTCCAAAATCGAATTCAAATCAAAAGCAGGTTGTAGAAATTCAGAGTATAGTCAATAATCCTGATTCAAAGTTGCTTGATGAATCTTGTTTAATTATTAAAAAGCGATTGAATGACAATGAAGTGAAAAATTTTGACATGTCAATAAATTCGAAACGAGGAATCATTGAGATTACTTTTAACGAAAAGATTGATTTAAAAGATATTTTGCCATTGCTTATTTTAAAAGGAGAAATTGAGTTTTATGAAACATACAATAGAACGGACGTTATTAAACTCTTGGCTAAAGGGGACAAGTTATTTACTTTATTAAATATTGTCTCTGAGAATTCTGAAATTGATAAATCATCACCAATTTTAGGATTCTGTAAACCTGAGTTTTCTTCTCAAGTTGATTCATATATTGCTCAATATTATGTAAGTAAATCAGGCGAAGGGATTAATTTTGTTTGGGGTAGAGACTTAAACAAGAATGGCGATTGTTATTTATACTTATTAAAACACAATTCAGTGCTTAGTAAGCAGCAAATATTGGAAGTCTCTGTAGATAAAGTCACCGAAAGCAATGATTTGATGATAACATTTAATAATGATGGAGCTTTAGTTTGGCAAAATCTTTCAAAAAATAATATCAATAAATCAATTGCCTTATTAATAGACAAAAAGGTTTATTTTGCACCTGTTCTAAAGAATGAGATTAAAGATGGAAAGTGTTCAATTTCTGGTAATTTTACATTTAAAGAATTGACAAAATTAAAATCGCTTATTACTAATGGAACATTACCTTTGGACTTTAAAATAGTAAAATAATAGCGCCACATAACACGCAGTCATAAAACATTGGGGTTTAGGTGGTTAATCGAAGTTTCTGCCCCGCATCAAAGTTTGGTGTCGGGGGATAAGTTCGCAGCTCCGAAAACCCCAACGTTTCATACCGCCACCGTTATGCAATATATAAAAACAAATAAACCAATTAGAATGAAACGAATAATCTTAATTTCAATAATGTTTTCCTTCCTATTTGCATATACTTCAAATGGCAAGAACGATTGTACAATCAAAGGTAAAGCCATAGGTTGTAATTTTAAAACTCTACTTCTATTTAAATCTAATCAGGACTATAGGTACTTAAGTGAGAAAATTTTAATAGACGAGAATAATTCATTTGAGCACACTATAGTTAACCCGACAGGAGAGCGATATTCACTTATGTTTGAAGAAGAACTGAATAAGGGAACTGGATATCGTATTAATTTTTTCATAGACAGTAAAAATATTGAATTTAAAATTCATCCAATTGATCAAATGCCCCAAAATGAGATTAACGGGAGTGATTTAAGTTCAAAATTTCTACAATTTGAAATAGCAGAAAAGAAATGGTTAGATTCTGATCAGCAGAAAAATAATTCAAATCAAGATTCAATCTTTAAAGTATTTATCTTCAACAAACTAAAACACATAAAAGAAAATCAAAACCTTATTGGTTATTCAATCCTAATTGATTTAATTCACCAAGTTGACTATTTTCCATTCCTTGATAAAAATGAATTAAAACAGATTGGAATTTCTTTACAAGTGAAGTTTCCAGATCACCCCTATTCAGAAATAATAAAAGTTTTTCAATCACTTAAGGTTGGTGGTTATTACGTAAATTTTAAAGCCCCTGATAAGGAGTGTATTTTAATAGAAATCTCAGATGTAATTAAAGCAAACAAAATAACTTTAATTGATTTATGGGCTCCATGGTGTGCACCCTGTGTCGAAAAAGGTAGAGATCTGATTCCTCTATATACTAAATATAAAGCAGATAAATTTGAGATTGTTGGAGTCGTTGGTGGTATAAAAGATACTGAATCTTACATAAAAGCTGTTGATAAGGAAAAATATCCTTGGCAAAACTTGAGTGAAATTAGTAATAAGGAGAAAATCTGGGAAAAATATAATATTATGAATGCAGGTGGAAGAATGTTTTTGATTGACAATAAGGGAACTATTTTAGCGATTGACCCGTCTGTAGTAGAAGTAGAAAAAATGCTTAAAGAAAAATTGTAAAAATACCTTGCATAACAAAAACTATATTTCAATTGCCGTTTCTGTGCTGATTGCGGAGTTCACAGCCCTGCAACAACTTCAGTGCGGCTCGACAGAAAAGCTCTCCGAAATCGGCAACTGCATATAGTTTCAAACGTTGGCATTCATTGTAAAAAAAACCCTTCGCAATTCGTTTTTGTTGTATTGAATGATTTTGATATCTTTGTGTAATATACTGATTATTATATGACAAAAGAAAATGCAATAAAACTATTTGAGTCAAAAAAAGTACGGGTTTTGCGGGATGATAGTTCTGAAAAATGGTATTTCTCAGTAATTGATATTATTGAGATTTTATCCGAAAGCAAGAATCCGCGACGATATTGGAGTGATTTAAAGATAAAACTGAATAAAGAAGGAAGTCAACTGTACGAGAAAATCGTACAGTTGAAAATGAAAGCTTTCGATGGAAAAATGCGGGAAACCGATGCCGCTGACACAGAACATATTTTAAGACTAATACAACCCATAATCCCCCTCGTTTGTAACGAGGGGTTAGTTGTCAGTCGTTCGTAACGATCAATAAATCAAATCATGTCATCAGAAGACAAAGCTGGAACCAAAGGAATGATATATATTTTAAAAGCAATGGATTACAAGTTACAAACTCAAAACCATAAAGTTTCAAGGTAATAGGGAAGGTATATTGCGGGTATAAGCGGGTTCCAACAATACTGAAAAATTTGCAACTGATTCAAATTTGGTGTATTTTTGCATCATAATTACAAATAACAAAGCCATGCCAAGACAAAGTATATCTTTCTCGAAACCCAATGATGAATGGTTAAAAGCTCAAATAGATAACGAGGAATATTCCAGTAAAAGTGAACTTGTTAACGATTTGATTAGACAGGCACGAAAACAGCATGCTCAAATTGACTGGATTAGGGAAAAACTAGAAAAATCCGAAAGAAGTGGATTTACTATTGACACCAAAGAGCAAATTTTAAAACAGTCAAAGTCTTTACTTAATGGCTGAATATAGATTAAGTAGCGTAGCAAAAGAGGACTTGATTCGCATTCATCAATTTGGAGTCAAAAAGTTTGGAATAACTCAAGCAGACAAATACTTTTATTCTTTTTTTGATTATTTTGAAATAATTGCACAAAGGCCATTTTCATTCGAATCAGTGGATTATATAAAAGAAGGCTATAGAAGATGCCCATGTGGTTCTGACACTATATATTACAGAATTAATGATTCTATGGTTGAGATTATGGCTATTATTGGAATGCAAGATTTGAAAAATATACTTTGATTTTTATAGATTATAAAGTACTGTTGGCAATAAACGCTATAGCAAATGCGGGTTTGCGTGTTCGTTGAAACATTGGGAATCTTTACATGCATTTGTGCTGGCAGACAGTTGAGTAACAATTTATTCCCGCACTTGCCATAGCGTCAACCGTCGTCAGTCGTTTATAACGGTCAATAAATCAAATCATGTCATCAGAACCCAAAGCTGGAACCAAAGGAATGATATATATTTTAATAGAAATGGATTACAAATTACAAACTCAAAACCATAAACCCCTCGTTGCAAACGAGGGGGAGCCGGAAATTAATAAATTGAAAAGCAATGCTTCGTAGGAAGTTCATCGGTGAAATTCCACCTTGCGTTAACTGCAAAACGTTGGCGGTCATTGTAACGTGATACAGCCGACAGCAACTACAAGCTAAAAATTATCATAACTTTAGACAAAAAATTACAGAGTGACAGTATAGGTAACCTTCAAATGATGAGTAATGCAAAAATATCCATCCGTTTTTTTGACGACCGCGAAGTGCGAGCTGTTTGGGACGAGCAAAACGCCAAGTGGTGGTTTAGTGTGTTGGATATTGTAGCTTTGCTTACCGATCAGGACGAATACACGAAAACCCGCAACTATTGGAAATATCTTAAAGCGAAGTTGAAGAAAGAAAACAGCCAAGTGGTTAGTGTCACTACCCAGTTGAAATTTCTTGCACCAGATGGAAAAAAGCGTTTAGCCGATATGTTGGATTACACCGGCATTATTGCTTTAGGCAAAGAATTTCCGATTAATGAAAAAACGGCAAAAAAGGGGGCAGAATACAACTAAAAAATGAAAAACGAAACGACAAAATCGAAAACAACGAACGGCCAATAAATAGGCCTTCATGTGATCGGCACGACCCTGCTCCGAAATTTCGGGTTCCCGGTTGCACTACATCCAAGGCACCGACATAATATCGTTGTGTACTTATCAAAGGTTTTGTGCTTACCAAATAATAGGCCAAATAATAAACATAAATGTTTGGCGCTTTGTTGGCAGGATAGCTTATATTTGGTTGCAGCAACGAGAAGCCTTAAAAACGAATTATTTTGGATTTCATTCCGCGAATTATGCTTAAAACTAAAACTTTACAAAGCTATTGACGTAAAAGAGTTAAGTTATTTATTTGGATATTAACCTGGTTCTTCACAGCATCATTACCTAAAAAATGATTCATGGCAAAGCGAAAGAAAAAACCGAGTGGGCATCAACTTCAGGCGATCGCAAAAGCACACTACAAGAACGAATTTATGCGCAAGCTGAAATACCTCATCAACACCAGTTGTGGAGAGGACATTTATTCGCTTATTCCCACACGAATTCTCGATAAAGTCTATTTAGTGCGTAATCATTCTGTACAAATAGCCGCTGCAGAAGGCCATATCATTCCCGCAAAGGAGATGACCGATCTAAAAGTTATTTTAGCTGAACAGTTGAAAAGGACTACAATCGATTTTTCGCCGAATGGTATTAAAATATCGCTAACTGATTTTATGACTGTTGGAATCAGTTTACATTATATCATTCCATTACTTGAGGAGGAAGGTATTCCTAACATGAATAAAGTAGCATCGGCTCTTCTTAAATATTGTCTGAATGAAGAGCCCAAAACCAATTCCATGGTTTGTCTTTATCGAATTCTTGAGTCATTTGGATATGGCATGAGCAATATAGGAACCCGATTTTACTGGTTAGATTTCGATGTGACAGATAATGAAGAAGACAAACCTGTATTCAATAACCGGGTGAAAATATATACCGAAGTACCCAAAACAATCAACGTCAAAATAGATGGCATTTCACGACCTGCTTTGCGAGTGGGTTGGGCAAATTGCATGCAAGGTATGACCTGGCTCACGGTTATGCCTTCATTGTTGAATATAAGTGGCTTGCCCGACGATCAACCGATGGAAGTTTATATCCAGTCGCATGCACTTCGCCGGTTTAGCGAAAGAACTGAGGGTATATATGATTTTATGGCACAACACTATATCTATCAATCGTTTTTGAATCCAAAAATTTGCTACGACAGGAACCATAATTTGCTGATCGAATATCGGATTCTTGATTCAAAGGCCGGTTATTTCAGATTTGATGTTGTCGGCAATATAATCGTTATCCGGACATTCCTGTTTCTCACCAGCAGCGGAACACCCGAAGGTGATTTACTTGGTAAAAATACCGGACTTAAAATGCTGGATAAGAATTATCTCTCAATTGACAAACTGAGTTCATTTATGTCGTCGGATATTGGCAAGAATGAGCAGATCAATAAAGTATTCACTGAAGCGGGTTGCCAAAGCTTATTCGAATTGTACGCAAGGGTAGCAGACATCTGCACAAACCATTCCAATCAAATCCCCTTTGCACGAATGCTCGATTATATAGGAATCAGCGAAGCATCAATTGAGGAGACAATTACAGCCTAATAGTATATTAGAACAATATTAAAAGAACATAAAACCAATAAATGAGATAGACAAAACAAACCACTTAACTCCTAAATTTAATGAACCATGGCACAGCGAAAGAAAAAACCGAGCGGATATCAACTTCAGGCGATCGCAACAGCGCAATACAAGAATGAATTTATGCGCAAGCTGAAATTGATCATGTATAGTATTGCCGGCGAAGATATTTGCTCACTCATTCCATTGGCGCATCTCGAAGCTATATATTCAATCCGTTGCTATTCATTAAAACTCGTTCCGGCTGAGGGGCATTTAGTGTCGCCTGTAATTCTAAATAATATGAAAAGCTTTTTTTCTGCCTGGGTAAAAGACCAACCGATCCCATATAGACCAAATGAGCTTAAAATATCGCTTGACGATTTCTTCACTGTTGGCATGACTATAATTAAGCTTTATTATTCTATCAACGAAAAAATGTTTCCTGCTGCCGGAAAGGTTAAATCAGCGTTGAGGGATTTCTGCACTGATAAAGAAACTATGAATATTTGTGCAAAACAGCTTTGTCGTCTTCTTTATGTCGTTGGATATTTTTACAGTGATATTAGTGAACGATATTACTGGTTAAGTTACGGACTAGAAATTAATGTGGAGGGCAAATTTGGATCAAATAACCTGATATCTGTTTATTCCCATCAATCCGAATCAATTCATGTCAAAATCAACGGCTTAGTACGTCCGGCATCAAAGTTGGGTTGGGCTATGGACTTTAAGGGTTTAGAATGGGCAGCGATTAAACCTTCACTGTTGACAAAAGAGGTTCTACCAAACGACGAGCCAATGAACATTTATGTGCAGTCGCATGCCTTGATGCGCCTGTCGGAACGTATCGACTGCGTAATGCCAAGCATTTTGCATCAAAATATGTATAGTTCATTTGTTGAGCCAAAGATTTATTTCGACAGCCATCATAATTTATTGATTGAATACAGGATATACGGAACCAAGACTGGATACTTCAAAATAGATATTGTTGGCAATATTGTGGTAGTAAAAACTTTCTTGTTTCTTACCAATAACGGGACTCCGGAAGGTGAGTTGCTTGGAAAAAATACCGGGCTTAAAATGCTGGATAAAAAATACCTCCTTATCGATAAACTAAGCACCTTTATTTCATCAGATATTGGCACAAGTCCGCAATTAAAAAAAATATTTTGTGATTCGGGATGCCAAAGCTTATTTGACTTGCATGACAATAATGGTGGTATATATCAGAAAACCCCGTTGAAACCAACCAGTGAGTTTATGCTTGCTTATTTGGGGTGGAATAATACCGTTGTATCTGAGGCAGTTCCCGTGCAGAAGCAATGCGATTTTATTAATCCAAGCTCCTTAATACAACGATAAAAACATCATGCAATGTCATCAGATAATGAAAACTATATAACCTAAATCAAACTACTTAACTCCAAAATTACATGAATCATGGCAAAGCGAAAGAAAAAACCGGGCGGGCATCAACTTGAGGCCATTGCACATGCGCACCATAAAAACGAGTTCTTGCGGAAATTTAAATATATCTGCAATAGTTGTTGCGATAGGGATATTTACTCCCTTATTCCTCAAAAAGTCATCGAAAGGATTTATCAGTTCCGTTACCATACGTTTAAGGTCTTACCCGCAGAGGGGCATTTGGTAACCAATGTTGTATTGAATAATATAAAATCCTATTTGTCGAGAAGGATTAAAATGGATAAAATTGTTCTTTCGCAAACAAGCATTGAAATAACAATTGAAGATTACTTTACTGTTGCTCTTACTGTGCAGGGGTATTCCAGAGTGATTGAGGATAAAGATTTTCTCCATGCGGATCTGGTCAGATCTGCACTGAAAAACTTTGAAGTTAAAGAAGGAAATATTGAGAATGCCCTTGGTAAACTTTTTGGACTTATTTCAGCATTGGGGTATTGGGAAAGCAAGATCGGGGGTTATATGTACTGGTTAAAGTACAATCAGGAGTTAATCAAGTCAGGTGGAAATGGCATGAATAACATTCTTGAAGTTTATTCCCATAAGCCCGAAACAGGCAGGGCTAAAATTAACGGCAAGGTCAGACCTGTTATCAGGCTCGGATGGGGTATTGCCAATACAGGTGTCGAATGGGCTAAACTTCAACCTTCCTTGTTGAATATTAAAAACGCTACCTCCGATCTACCGCTGAAAGTGTATGTTCAGTCGCATACATTGAAACGACTGGATGAAAGGATTGATTGCGTGTCGACCACCCTTTCGCATATGAATTTTTTTTCATCCTTCGTAAATGCAAAGGTGTTTTACGACAACAATCACCATATTCTTATTGAACACCGGATATGTGAATGCAAAGTGGGCTATTTCAGGGTAGACATTGTCGATGGTATAGCAGTTGTGAGAACATTTTTATTCCTTACGCAAAGCGGAACGCCGGAAGGGCAGCTACTTTGGAAAAATACAGGACTTCAGAAACTGGACACCAAATACCTGGCCATTGATAAACTTAGCAGTTTTATGTCATCGGATGTAAATGATAGCGAGAATATAAGAAAAATATTTCAGGAGTCAGGTTGCCAGGGATTGTTGGACCTGTACTCAATAATTAATAAATTTTGTACAAAACATCCCAGTCAGTCTACGAGCAATCTGATACTTGACTATTTAGGAATCAGTGATCACCTTTTTCCGGAAGACCTAACGGACTTAACCGGTTGTGACAATTTATCGGAACCTGACAAAATAAATGCTGATGATTGCCTGGAGCGGATTAGCTGAAATTGTTTATTGCGTTAATACCGGAAATTATTTGATAACGCAATGTATGAATGGTATTAAATGGCAAATCTGTACTTTTACATACGAATAGATTCGAGCCGAATTTTGTTTAAATTTAAAAGTAGAAGATATGAATTCATTTGAACAATACTTGATGAAGTTAGATGAAAGTTTTTATGATTGCAGGGATGTACATACCATCAATACTGAATTTCAAGAAGTAGGTAAGCAGCTTATTGATGAGGGGAAAGCCGATATTGCCGCAATTTCAGATATAGACAGACAAGTATTTTCAGTCCAAAAATCATTCGATACTATATTGAATAATGAAAAGGGAACTATTAATGGGCTAAGTTGGCAATGGGGCGGGTTTCAGACGATTGAAGATGGAAGTGAAATACCTGTTTATTGGCCTGATGTCGAAAAATTTACGCAACAAGACTTTGAATACTTTGAAAAAAGATACAGCGAATGTAAAAATCTTTTTGCCAAAACCGAATATGGCTTAATGGTTTACTTTGGAGCAAAGACAAAATATTCAAAGCACAAGGATTTCAAAAAACAACTTTGCAATGAACTCTTCAGGTTGAGCAAGGACTACTACAGCAAAGCAGAAAAGGGGGGTGATAAGAATTTTTACGGGATGGATTTTTTTCACACAATTAGGTTGGCATTTGGTATTGCGGAAAATGAGCAGATAGAACCCGAACTATCCGATATCATTCATTATCTATTCGAAATTCACCAGAACTGGGATACTGCAAAAGAGGGGACACTGCGAATATTGCTCGATATTTCAGCCTTAATGTCCGAGTACTTTGGGCTATTCAAAAGTAAAATAGATTTTCAGAAAGTGATGGATAAAAATATTGAGGGCGCCAAAGAACTTGAAAAAACTTATATCTGGGGTGCAATATATGCAGTTGACCGCAATATAAATATTGAGCAAAAGCGAAAAAATCCGGCAAATGCGTTAAATGCATATAAAGCGCATTTATATGAAAAACTTGCAGTTGAAGCAGAAAGCAGATCAAATATGAGCAGCATTGGGTTTGTTGAAGATGCTTTGCGAATTTATGAACAACTGCATGATCTTGAAAATATTAAACGCCTTGAACAGTACTATTCCGATTTAAGAGGTAAGTTTCATCTTACCGAATTCCGGCAAAGTTTGCCCAAGGAGTATCACGAGATCATAACTGAAAGAATTACTAGTACTGTCGCAGAAAGCAGTAATGGTGAGATTTTATATCATTTTATCAAAACGCCATGGTATGATTCTATTGCAAAAATCAAAGAACAATCATTAGAATTAAGCAAGCAATCTGTTTTATTATCAATGCTTTCAACTACTATCGTTGACAAATTTGGCAATACTGTTGATGTTTTCAATACTGAAGAAGAAAAAGAGAAGTCCAATTTTTGGAGCTCTTACTCCTACAATTTTCAAATCGGAACTCATACAATGAACCGGTTTTTTGTCGAGGCTTACAAAGCCGGAAAACTAAACTATAATTCCGTATTGGCATATCTTGAGAAAACCTGGTTCAATGAAGTTATCGAGCGAAATTATCATGGCCGGAAAGTTGAAATTAAGCCAATTGATACACTCAAACCTGGACTTAAAAGAATTTTTGAGGAACTTGATAAATCTTATGCGGACAATGAATATCAAGCTGATTTTGTTACGGTTATTGATAGCCTTGGATTGAAAGTGGAAGGTCTTTTACGCTATTTTTGTGAAAGAATCGGAATAGCAACTTTTAAAACAAAACAAAAAGGTCCTGATAAATTGGTGATGGAGAAATTGCTGGATGATTTACTGGCAGATATTGCACATCAGCCCCTTTTAAGGCCAGATCAGATTACAAATTTCGATGAAGAGGATAGGGTTTTTATTAAATATGTGATGGCAGAGAAAGCAGGTCTTAACTTAAGAAATGCAGTTGCCCATAGTCTTATGGATATTTTTGAGTATTCATTTGAACATGTTGTCGTTATATTCTGTATCATTATGAAATTAAGTAAGTATAAAATCGTTGAAATAAAAGGAGAAAAACATCATGATCACAGTATTAAATGAACCGCAAGTTGGGTATAAAGTTGCTGATTGGCACATCACAATATCAAAAAAATCTCCATTGGATGAGTTAATCTGCGGGATTGATAATCATACCGTATTTATTAGCCCACCGAGTTTTCAAGTACATGCGATTTTTACCATTGAACCACAAAGACGTCTTTCGAAGCTTAGAGGTAAAATGGTCAAACAAAGCGAAAAGGAGATTGACGATCAAATTTCAGATTTACGAAGCGAATGGGACAGAAATATTTAATTGATACTTGTGCCGTTATTAAATATCTGGACGAGATTTTCCCTTCGGAAGCTTTGTTATTTATGGATGATTTAGTTGATGAAGACAGTAAAGTGTCTTTCATCACAAAGATTGAATTACTTGTTTGGAATCCACCAAATCCTGAGGATATTAAAGTTAGAAAGGAGTTTTTAGCTGGTTCTGATATTCAATATATCGATGATGAAATAATTGATCGAGCTACACAAATTAGAAAGATAACGAATATTAAACTACCCGATGCGGTTATTGCCGCAACAGCAATGACCTTTGATTTTGTTTTATTGTCTGATAATGACAAAGATTTTTTGAAAGTTGAACCTTTGGGGTTAAAATATTTGAATCCAAAAACAGCGTTTATTCATTAGTGACTAATTTATCAAATCCAATATGAAAAAACTACCCAACATTCCCTTATTCAATGTCATGTTGCTGGCTATTTATTTGCTGGCAATCGTTTCGTGTCGGCCACGCACCGCAAAAGTTCAGCTAGCGGAATCTGCAAATTTCCGGTTTGAAGAGCAAGGAATTCAACAGATTCAGCAGGGTTATAAAGATGGAACCTTTACGATTAAAGAGGTGGTGCAGGCTTATCTTGATCGGATTGATTCAATTGACAAAAATGGTCCACATTTGAATTCGATGATTACTCTCAATCCCGATGCGATACAGATAGCAGAAGAGTTAGACAAGGAGTTGAAAGCCGGAAAGTCAAGAGGTCCGATGCATGGGATTCCTGTCGTACTGAAAGATAACATCGATACACATGATAAAATGGCTAGCACAGCCGGATCGCGCGCACTCCGAAATTCATTTCCGTTAAAAGACAGTTTTCTTGCTAAAAAGCTTAGAGAGGCAGGAGCAGTTATCATTGGAAAATCTAATTTGAGCGAATGGGCAAATTTCCGCGGACAACTATCGACAAGCGGCTGGAGTGGGGCGGGAGGTCAGACAAGGAACCCATATGATATCAGTCGTAACCCTTGCGGTTCGAGTTCCGGATCGGCTGTGGCAGTCGCTGCAAATCTTACCATGATTGCCATCGGGACAGAAACTGACGGTTCTATCGTATGTCCTTCGCAAACCAATGGCATAGTAGGAATCAAACCAACAGTTGGACTTGTAAGCCGGTCAGGTGTTATTCCCATTTCGTTTACGCAGGATACGCCTGGTCCCATGGCACGCACAGTGCGTGATGCAGCCATTTGCCTGGGAGCATTGGTCGGCGTTGATTCAGCCGATACAAAAACACTGTCCAGCAAAGGGCAATTCCACACTGATTATACCAAATTTCTGAACAAAGATGGACTAAAAGGGAAGCGGATTGGCCTGTATAAAGTACCGATGGGTATTAATTATAAAGTGGATACGTTAATGAACCGGGCTTTAAACTACCTTAAAAGTCAGGGTGCTGAAATTGTGGAGATCGGTGAAATCTACGACCGGAAGGTGGACAAATACTCTTTTGAAATCATGCTTTACGAATACAAGGACGGATTGAATAAATATTTTCAATCACTAGGTCCAAAAGCACCAATCAAAAGTGTTGAGGAACTGATTGCATTTAACCGTGCAGATTCGGTGGAACTTAAATACTTTAACCAGCATTACCTCGAGATGGCACAGAACAAGGGGGACCTTTCCTCACCAGAGTATCAGAAAGCGTTGGCTCTGATGTTTAAAGGATCGCGGGCAGATGGTATTGACCGTGTGATGAATGAGCATGACCTGGATGCAATTGTCACTCCGGCTGGTGCGCCCGCATGGAAAACCGACCTGACAAATGGCGATAGTTTTCAGGTCGGCAGTTCTTCGGCTGCAGCGCAAGCCGGTTATCCCAATATCACAGTTCCCATGGGATTTATTGACGACTTACCAGTCGGGATCTCCTTTTTCGGAAGGGCATGGAGCGAACCGGTTTTAATAGAAATTGCCTATGCATACGAAATAGGCACCAAATTTAGAAAGGCACCACAATTCCATCACTAATGTTTTGCTACTTTCCAAAGTTAAAAAGCAGAAATGCCACAAAGTCACGAAGACACCAAGTTTCACAAAGTGTTGAACATCCGATGAGTATTCTTAGTGAAACTTAGAGACTTTGTGGCTTTGGTGCAAAAATTTGTTCACGAGAAACTCTTACAAAGTTATTCCAATGATAAACCTACATTATCCTCAAAGGAAATTTATTTGCCATTAATCCTCATCCTTTTCTGCAGTAAAGAAAGCCGCATGAACAGGAGCAGGGCATGGAATGTCTAATCCGCGGACAGCGTCCCATATCACCTCATTAAATTGTGCATCGGGAACCCGGTCTTCCTGGCTGAAATTGAATTTTTCACTCAGTTTCGATAATTTATTGTTCGCGGTATTTTTAAGGTTTAAGTCAACAAGGTTTGGCAATGATTTAAACGGTGGATGAGTCGCCGTTTTGTTAAAACACCGCCACATTGGTTCAGCCGATGCGTCGTATTGACTCATTGGTGGCAATCCAAGGATTAATTCAATCGTTCGAAGCATCGAAGAGGTCGAATACATTGTGTGGTCAACATACTCCTGTTTCACAAAGCCGCCCGCAACATAGGCGGTTGTTCGGTGTGCATCGACATGATCGGGGCCGTTCTGTGCATCATCTTCAATAATAAAAACAACGCTTTCATTCCATATTGGTGAATGGCTCAGATATTCGACAAAAAGACCAACCGCCAGATCGTTGTCAGCTGCATGTGCCAAAGGAGTTGTTTTGCCTTTACTGAGTCCTTCTGTATGATCATTTCCAAAGCGGAGTGTATTTAATTGTGGAACCTTACCGGCGGCAAGCAGGGTGTCAAAATCGCGTTTCCATTGATAAAAGCGAACCGTATCGCGAACTGAAAGGTCCCAACCTGTATATGAAGTGCAGAAATGATCTTTTAATGCTGGAATTGCGGCTTCGTTTTCATCAATAAACTCAGCATAACTTCGGTAAGTCACGCCGAATTTTTTACAAACATCCCATAAAAATCCATTTTTGTTATTAGCTATTTCACGCTTTCCTTCACCGGGATAAAATCCACCTCTGCCTCCATAACTCGAAGGCCAGTTTTTCTCGAGGTAATCGGTAGCATAGGCACCCATCGTCCAGTTATGTCCGTCGGCACTCACTTCACCATCCACGTAAAAGTTATCAAGCAACACAAATTGTTTGGCTAAAGCATGTTGGTTGGGTGTTATCTTTTTTCCAAAAAGAACCAGTGTACTGTCACCATTGCCCTCAGGCATATCGCCCAGCACCTGGTCGTAAGTGCGATTCTCCTTGATAATATAAAATACGTGTTTAATCGGAGATGCATCGCCCACCTTGCCCGGGATTGGATTTCCGGCCTCTCCCTCCGAAAGCATCTCCTTTTCTTTGGTATATGGGGTGTTGTTGTAAACCGCCTGCGAATAAATACTTAGCTGATTTTCAGTAGGATTTGAAATTGATTGCAGCGTCCCGCGAAACAGACCGCCGATGTATTGAACTTTAATTTCCTTTTTGGTCCCTTTTTGATAAGTCACATCCTCTTTTTTGCTGGTCGGATTAGGACCGTAAGGGTTTGCTTTGGATGTTAATCCTTTGCCATTCGTGACAAAAATGGTGTTTTTAACGACGCGAACGCAGGTGGGATACCAGCCAGTCGGAATAAATCCTTTGCTCGTGCTGTTGCCGGGTTTACTCACATCAAAAACAGCGAGACAATTGTTATCAGCATTTGCAATGTACAACGTTTTTTGATCCTCACTGAGGGCTATACCATTGGGTGTTGATCCGGATGGCGCATTAGGGAAAAGTGCTGCATTCAGGAATTCAATTTCCCTGTTTTTTTCAAGCGAGATTACCGATACCGAGTTGTCGTTGGCATTCGCCACATAGAGATATTTCCCATTTTTGGTAAGACATAAATCATTTGGGTTATCCCCAACAGCAATGGAGCCCGTCACGAGCTGTTGCCGTGTGTCGTACAAAATCACCTTGTTACAACCCCAGCATGTTATATACAGCGTTTTACAATCATCCGACAGAAGGCAGGTATATCCTTCACCACCAAGGGGTATTTGTTTTCTGACCTTTTTTTCTTTTATATCATAGACGTAAAGTGAATTGTTTTCTTTGGTAACCGCGTAAAGCAGTTGTTTCTGATCATCAACAGCAATACCTGCAATCGAAATCAGATTTGGCCAGGGTTTGCCAAAAATCAATGTGTCGTTTGGAACCAGCTTTTTGTCTTTGATTTGAAATCTCATGATCCAGTTGTCATTTCCTCCGGATGCATACAGGTATTTTTCATCTTTTGAAAAAGTGAGCCCCAGCCAGCCTTTTGCAATAACGACAGAATCGAGCACCACCTGTTTTTCAGTATCCACCAGGTGAATGCTTTGATCGCTTTGCCCGTTGTTGGTCACTGCCAACATCTTCCCGGATGCAGAAACTGCAATATTTAAGGGCAAATCGCCAACAGGTATCATTTTCCCAACGGGTGAAAGCTTCCATCCATTCATTAATGAAACGCGGTTCGACTCAATTTCTTTCAAACTTTGCCCTTTCACCTGCAAAACAGGAAAAGATATTAGAGCCAGACAAATCAAAGCGAAAACGGTTTTTAATCTGATAGTGTGCATATTAACCTCTTTAATTATTGAATTGAAACGAAGCGAAAGTTACTAAATTCAGCGGTCTACTATCCGATGATGAAAAAACATTAATTTGTGATTGATATTTCGATTTATACAAAATCTGAGGTTAAAAATGGATAAGGATTTATTGGAGTTGAACAGGATAGGTGATACCATCGTTCTAAATTACAGTGATTTTGATGAATTAGAAAAGTCCAAATCATAGTTAAATAAAAATAGCAACTGATTTTTAATCAATTGCTATTTTTATTTGGCTTAAAACTATTTTATCCCCAACCTAAATTACCAGTTCATCAAACCAATCCCAATTGTGAACGGATACATCTCCGGACCGCGACTGTCCTTGAAAAAGGTTGAAAAATAATAAGTTCCAAATAGGTTGATCCCTTTGTAACCAAAACGGGCCGTAGCTCCATATCTAAAGGGATTGATGTTGAAATCACCACGATCCTTAGATTTGCTGCCGTCGATTTTAACTTTTGTATGTGAACCCACTTTCAGTCCACCAATCACACCACCTGAAAAATAGAGCTTTTTGTTGTTCCCACTTACAGGGATTTGAAATTCAAGCATTAAGGGTACCGTTAAATAAGAAGTGGAAAGTTTGGTTTTTGATAGTCCTGTCCCTTCAATTAATTTAGACCTGACTTTGCCGTCAACAATCTCAATCGTGTAAGGATTCGAAAACCGGTAATCGTTAAAAGTCAGCCCAAGCCCTGTCACCAATCCGACATTTCGCTTGTCTTTTTGCAAACCAATGCTGTATCTCAGAACATTAATGCCCACTTCGAAGGATTTGTTTTGATTCAGATCCATAAAATAGTCGGGTGTGTAGCCTTTGTAATTAACATTGGCAAACGAATTAACGCCCATTTCAACGGCAGCCCAGTGACCTTTAAAACGGCTGGGTCGGCCTGTCCAAGATTCGAATTCCTGATCATCGAGCGTATTTAATTTGATATCAGAACCATGCTGTCCTTCGGCAATTACCAGGGCTTTATGCCCGACCCTGACTTTTACAGTATCGCCGCGTCCTCCATCCTGAATGTTGATGGCGTTATTGCCGATTTTTACATCGGTGCGCTTATCACCGCCTTCGACAACGGTTACCATATTTTTCCCAAGAACTTTTACCCTGACAGTATCCTGTGCTTTTAAGACTACGGTACCCGAAAAACAGATAATTATAAAAGCTAAAATTGAGGTTTTCATTTTTTTAGATTTTGAATTTGTCAGTAGGACGGACTACATCCGGATTAGTTACAGGACAGAAAATAAAATTTTCAATTTTACCCCGATTTACTAATATAGGAAACTGCTACCACCCAGGAATTCTCGCAAAACCGATGTCGGCGGTATTTCCTCCTCCGGAATCGTCTCAAAATAAGATATAAATATCAATAAACGAACTGCTTCGGAGTACTCTGGCGTATTCTCTTTTACCTGCTTCAATAACGGAGCAGCATGTTTTTTGATTACCGCGAGTTCGTAAATCAATGCCGAATTAAACATGGTATCCGCATTTTCCTGGTATGGAAAGATATGTTTCTCTTCGCCGCGACGTACACTTGGCCACCGTTGAATCGTTGTAAGTGCATCGTAACCACGATATTTGCTGTCGCGGGTAATTCTCCGGAGCAGACGATTATCGGTAGTTGGGATGTACGTATGTTCATCGATGGAGATCTGCGTTAGTGCGGAAACAAAGATGCGATAAGTCTTCTCCGGATCGATCAGCGGTGTCAAATCCGGATTTAGTCCATGTATTCCTTCTATGATCAGGATATTATCTTTCTCCATTTTCATCTTTTTCCCGCTAAAAGTTCGCTCTCCAAGGTGGAAATCGAACCTTGGAACTTCCACTTCTTCACCGGCAATCAGTCGTAAAAGGAAGTCATTGAAAAATGGGATGTCAATCGCTTCTAACGCCTCAAAGTCAAAATTCCCTGATTCATCGATTGGTGTAAAGTCGCGGTTGACAAAGAAATCGTCAACGGAAACCTCTATGGCATGAAGGCCATTTACTGCCAATTGTATGCCCAGTCTGCGACTAAAAGTTGTTTTCCCGGAACTTGATGGACCGGCAACAAGAACAATGTTAATCTTATCTCTTTTCGCAGTAATGGCCGTGGCAATTTCGGCTATCTTCTTCTCGTGCAAAGCCTCCGAAATTTTAATCAGGTCGCTTGCGCGACCTGCCTTCGTAACAGAATTCAGTCTTGGAATATCTTCAACTTCCAGAATATCAGCCCATTTTTTGTGCTCCCTGAAAATCCCAAATAATTTATCTTGTTTTATTGCCGGTTCCAGTTCTTCGGTATTGGTGGGAATCGGAAAGCGGAGCAGAATACCATCGTAATACTTTTCAACACCAAAATTTTGAATGCAACCAGTTGAAGTGAGCATATGACCATAGAAAAAATTGACATGATCGCCCAATGAAAATAGGGGGGCATAAAGTCGTCCATAGTTGCGGTAAAGCTCTGCTTTTCTGTATAAGTTCTGTTTTTCAAGTAGTTCAATTGCCTTTTCAGTAAGGATCATTTCCCTCTTGATAGGAATATTCTGTCGGATAATTGACCTCATCTCATCGTTAATCAACCACACATCCTCCTCTTTGAAAATCCGGCCAAAACCTTCAATCTCGCAATAATAGCCTTTCGAAATGGCGTGATCGATGATGAGCCGGGCATCGGGCCACAGATTCCGGACTGCCGCATAAAGTATAAATGAAAGTGTGCGGAGGTACATTCGCTGTCCGTCGCGCCAGGAATAATCGATAAACTGGACCATGCGTGGTTTAACCATCTCATAATCCAAAGGTTTGGCCCGATGGTTCACATAAGCTCCCAAAATCGGATGCTTCATTTCGACAGAAAGCGATTTAGCAATTTCTCCTAAAGTTGTTCCAAGTGGAAATTTGCAATCCTGATCAGTATTTACACATTTGATATCAATATTCTTTGCCATACTAAATTTTACAATTAATCAAAAGAAACCACAAGATAGCTTTTTTGCTCCTATTCCAAGATGGGTGGTTGAAAATTAAAATTTTAAAAGAGAGCGTTTGGCGTTTATTGCCTTCGGAAGTCAGGCATTCAATCATTTATTTCTCACAAGAATCATAGATATATGCAGGTTTTACCTGTTTAACCGGTTGAAAAGAAAGGATGGTTTGGTAAACTCGATCCTTGATTTCCTGTGGCGTCGGATTTAATTCGGCAGCCGTAAAAAGACCAGAATCTGGGTCGATCCTTTCGAATACCATCAGGTACAGATTGAATATGATCTCAAGACTTAGCTGATAGCGAGGCTCAACCAACGGTTTGACTTCCTGGATCATACTTTGGGTTTTTAACCGGTATTCATCAGCCAGTTGATAATATTCCCGAATCAACTCCCTGAATCCCTGAGGGATCTCACCTCCGTTGCTGATGGCTTTCAGTTGTTGGCGATTTAATCCATGCTTTGCAATCAAATCATCTGCAAAATAGGTTAGGTTGTTGTGTTGATCTTTTTGAAAATCCCTGATAATATGGACGACATAACTAAAAACGGCGCATGGAGTAGCAGCGTTTCTGACATCAAAAACAGGTTCCCTATATCCGGCATTCGCTTTTGTGATTCCGCAAAGATGAACAAAAACGGAGGCGGGTGCAATTGATGCTCCTCTACTGTAATCAAGGAAAGTTTCCAGTGAGGCAAATCCATTGTGATAAATATCATAAATCATCGAAGTGGCGAAGGTTTCCATTGTCCACAACGGAATCTTAAACAGTTTCATTGTTTCGATCAGTTTACTTTTCCATGGTTCAGCATCACCATTATCATAAATCGAATTGATCCACTGTTTAACCTCCTTCTCGAATAGTTCCCTTTCCTCTTCTGCAATTTCCAGATTTTCGGATTTGTAGTTGTCGATCAAATCATCGATTGCCCGCATAAACCGATAGCAAGTCTTGGCTGCTAAAAACCGATCCTCATCCCAAAAATTGGCGGCAATGAGGATATTTGGATGATCGATAATCTTTTCGAAATCCAGTTTATTAAAAATGGTCAGGTATATGTCGAGTTGGCTATTCATCGTAAATTTTGCCAAAAGTATATGATTTTGTTGGAATTATCCGAAATAATTTTCACAATTCTCCTTCAAAATTCGCTCTGAAGTAAGTTTTGCTGACAATAATACCAGCGGTACACCATTCCCGGGATGGGTGCTGCCACCAACGAAATAGAGATTCTGATAACGATTATGCCGATTATGGGGCCTGAAATATCCCATCTGCATGATATTGTGACCGATACTTCCGAAAACGGAGCCGTGCGAGACATTGAAAATTGATTTCCATGCTACCGGTGTGTAACAGATTTCAAATTTTATATGATCTTCAATGTCGGCAAATCCTTCTGCCGAAAGTCGTTTAAGCACTTCAGACCGTGCCAGTTTTTTAAGTTCCTCCCAATCCTGCGGATTTTTCTCGTCCAGATGACCAATCGGAACAATGACGGATATGGAATCTTTGTTAACCGGAGCAGCATTTGGGTCAGTACGAACAGGTGCATGAATGTAAAAACTTGGATTTTCTGACAATGACTGATGTTCAAAAATCGCATCCAAACTTTCACGATAATCTTTGGAGAGAAAAATACTGTGGTGGACGAATTGCGGATAGGCCTTACTGAGTCCCCAATGAAAAACAATGGCTGAGCAGGAATAGGTTTTGCGGTCTAATCTCTTTGATATCCTTTTGTCGGGCAATAAATTGCGGTAGGCATACGGCAGATCAGCATTTACAACGATAAGATCACTTTGTTTATTCGAGCCATCGCTGAAGATAAGCTGTTTTGCCCGGTTACGATTTGTTTCGATCTTTTCAACAGTCACATTATAAACGAATTTCACACCTGCTTCTTTCGCTACGACTTCGAGTTTTAAGGCGATCTGGTGCATTCCTCCGATCGGGAAGACCGCGCCTTCGATCATTTCGGTGGCCGGCAACATCGAAAATAGTGCGGGTGCTTTTAATGGACTTTGACCGACGTAAATATTCTGAAACGTAAACGCTTGCTGCAAGTTCTTGTTTTTAAAAAATTTGCGAATAAATGTAGCATGTTTAAGATATGTTTTCAGCCTAAAGAGCATCATTACATTCGCCAGGGTGGTAAATTCGAAAAGGTTGTAGAAGTTTCGAGCCAGCAGGTTTTTATACGAATCGCGAAAAAACGCATAACCGGCTTTAATGTATGCTTTATAGCGAATAAAACTTCCGGGTTCCATTGCTTCGAGCTGAGGTTTCATCACCGCGTCGTCTTTCGAAAAGACCAATTGCTCTCCATTTCCAAAATAGAGCTTATAAATTGTTGAAAGATCCTTTAATTCAAAACATTCGTCAAAATTGAGCCCTAACGATTCGAAAACAGTCCGGTATATCGACGGCATCAACAGAATCGTAGCTCCAATGTCAAACCTGTGACCATCACGTTCTATCTGGCCACACCTGCCGCCCGGCTGCGAATTTTTCTCATAGACAGTTACGTCAAAACCCTTATTTGCCAAGGTTATAGCAGTTGCCATTCCTGCAATTCCGGCACCGACTATCACTACTGATTTTTTGCTCATTAAAATAAAATGCTACTTTATGGAATTCAGGATAAATAACCTGCGTTCAATCTGAATTGTATTAGTCGAAGGTTAAAAGGAATAATTACAATTGATCAAAAATTGAGTTGCAATTTGGAAATATTCAAAATAAGAATCCCTTGAGCTATCTGCTGCAAGGGATTCAATTTTGAGGATTTGGAAATTACAGTTCAAGTATCTATTTATATTTCAGTGTAATCCTGAACATTCTTATTCGTCAATGTTGTTAATAAGCTGCTCTCTTACATCCTTATACTTTAGCCAGTCAAACTGCCGAAGAAACCGTTCGGCGGCAATTGCCCCACGCTTAAACAGATCGAGTTTTGCATCATCCGTAATTCCGAAATTGAGCCAGTCGTGTTCGCCAATGTCTATCTTTTCGATAAGTAGGCTATAATCAGGATTTTTGAGTAGAAAATCGTAATCATGAAGGTGGCGCGATGAGTTAAATATGGCACCAAACAGATTGGTAGGATTTGAAATCTTATTGGCCATGTTGCGGTTATCACCCAACCGAATTCCAAAAGTTGGCATACGTGGAATAGAATTTTGTTTATGGAAGACATCAATCGGGAAATTCGATAGAATACCACCATCAACAAAGAAACAAGCCTGGGGTAAATCACCCGTAAATTTCACGGTATTCGCCCAGTTTTGTTTGGCTTCCGGACCATGTGGGATGTCGCCGATTTGCATAGGACTGAAAAAATAGGGAATCGACATGGAGGCTCTCACAAAAAGCGCCGGATTCTCGCTTTCCGGATCGCTCCAGTAGAGGCTTGCCATTCTTGGAAATTCAACCTTTGTTTCTGTTGTGAGATCTGCGGAAATAATGGCAAGACGAGGTTTTAGCCCATCCAATGTTTTTGGTATCCCAGGGCGGATAACTAAATCAGAAGGGAGTTTCACGAAATGTGCGTTGAGGTCAGCAACTGATTTAATGCCATTATTTTCAAGAAATTCCGCGAGCCAATCTTTAAAATCATCACCTGGATTAAGCCCCAGATCATCAAATAATTCATCGATCACCTGCCACCCTTTCCAGATCATTTTTACCCGTTTTGCTTTTTCAACCAGCGCCTTGATAAAGTCTTTCGAATCAT
>Ga0209511_1000886_pt1 | contig 27820 bp, 30 predicted proteins | sample SSSSmetaG_FD_184141 | JGI IMG/M metagenome (GOLD analysis project Ga0209511, IMG submission 184141) | Glacier valley bacterial and archeal communities from Borup Fiord, Nunavut, Canada, to study Microbial Dark Matter (Phase II) - ​SSSS... | ecosystem: Environmental > Aquatic > Freshwater > Ice >... | reverse complement strand
TATAGAGGCAATATCTATAACCAATAATCCAGACAGAGATGACAAAGCAGAGCAGCATCCCCAAACTCTACAACGAATACTTCCACGAGCCGACCAGCCAACTCTACAAACTCCACGCCAAACTCGATGCGATCGTCCTGCAAGCCTACCGCTTCAACGCCACCGATGACTTACTCGAAAAACTGCTGACGTTAAACTTAGAGTTAGCCGAAAAAGAAACGCGCGGAGAAGCGATCGTGGATCCTTGGGCACCACAATAAAGTATCAACTTCATTCTTTAAAACAATTACTGACCATGAACGAAATTATTTTTCTGATTGAAGAAGATCCCGAAAGTGGATACGTGGCTCGCGCGATCGGCGAATCAATTTTTACTCAAGCTGATACGATCGAATCTCTTCGCGACGTTATCCGCGATGCCGTCAAATGCCATTTTGAAGAAAGCGATCGCCCAAAATTGATTCGCCTCCACTTTGTCAGAGATGAGGTTATCGCCTCATGAAACTCCCACGGGATCTTGATGGCAACCAACTTGCCCAAGCCCTCAGCAAATTTGGCTACGAGATCATCCGCCAAACGGGTAGTCATATTCGTCTAACAACCCAACAGCAGGGAGAACACCATATCACCATTCCAAGTCACAGCCCTCTCAAAGTCGGCACCCTAAACGCAATCTTGAAAGATGTTGCAGACCATAGTGGTATGAGCCGCGACGCATTACTGAGTCAACTCTTTTAAGCGAGTGGATAAATTTTTTGCCAGATGACCAGCCAACACATTAAACTCTACGCGATCGTCCTGCAAGCCCACCGCTTCAATCCAGATGATTTACTCGAAAAAATTTTGATATTAAACGTAGAATTAGCCAAAAAAGAAACGCGAGGAGAAGCGATCGTCGGTCCCTGGACACCATAAATCACTGGCTCTACCTGCAACCCGCCAAGCAATAGGATGAGCTGATCGTGGGTTTTTGAGCACCCACACACTAAGCTTAGTGAACCAACTGCGGTGTGTTAGATTTGGGCGATCGGGCGGTTGCAGTTTTGCATTTACCAGGGCATTGCCTGGATGTATTGGATTGTATGATCTGTAGTGTGATGAATTGTTTTTTGGCGACGTGATTTATGATAGCGATTTGTTAGGTGAGCTTGATCGCAGTCATATTTCCGCTTACGTTGCCAGTTGTGAACACTTGCAAAATCTTCTCATTCAAACGGTGTATCCGGGGCATTATCAAACCTTTGGTAAAGACCACTGTCAGCAACTTATCATCGAATATCTAGAGGCGAGAAGAAAACCAGGTTGTCCTTCAGATGAAGCTGCGTTAAAAGTGGTTTTTCCGCAATCCATCCGCAGAGTTGAGACATTACCATTCATGCTTCCTGATTCAATTATTCGAGAGTGAAGAATTTGATCTCCACCCTCAAATAACGCGAGTGCTAGAGCGATTTTACGAGAGAATCATCATATAGCGTTTTGGCATCGATCGGCTGTTGAACCGTTTTGAAATCATAGGCAGCTTTTGCAACCAATTCAAAACTCTTCATAGCGTTGTTAGGATTCTCAGGATTGAACCCGATCGTCTTGTTGCCTTCGATATCAAAAAGCGTAATTCCAGTGAGTTGTTCGCGAAGCTCTTCGGGTTTAATTCCTAGCTTTCCAGATGCAGCCGCGATCGCATCCGCATCTCCTGCTTTCAGCAATTTAATCCCTTGATTGGCTGCTTTGATAAACGACAGCAAATCAGCCCTGCGAGTGGCGATCAGGTTAGGGCGCGTCACCAGAACATCCGCAATCAAATTTGTTCCTTTCGAGCTAAAAATGACTTCTCCACCGCCTTCTTTTGCTGCCTTGGTGAGAAACGGCTCATAAGTCACGGCTGCATCAACTCGTTTAGCGCTAAATGCCGTCGCCGCATCGGGAGCGGGCAGATCTTTGATCGCGAGATCCTTTTCGGTCAGTCCCCCTTGTTCGAGGTATGCCCGCAGCAAGACTTTTTCAAACAACACATCTTCACGAGCCAGCGTTTTGCCCTTCAGGTCGGCTGCTGTTTTGATGCCGCGTCCGATAATGCCATCTGAGCCGTTTGAGTAATCGCACAGAAAGATGATCTTGAGGTTAGGATCTTTTCCTGCCATTTGAATCACATCTCCTGCTGTCAGCCAAGCCAAGTCGAGCTTACCCGACAGAAATGCTGTAATCTCCTCGGTATTGGACTGAAACAACGTGTCTTGAATCTTGAGTCCGGCTTGATCGTAGAAGCCTTTTTTCACGGCGACGTGGTGACCTGAATAGCCTGACCAAGGGTTTGTGCCAACACTGAGCGCTTGAGACGGGGCAGAATTATTTGTCCCATTATTGTTTGCAGATTGAGGAGAACAGGCAACCGTCCAAAATAGAGCGACTAATGCGAGAGCGATCAGTTTGATTGAGCGAAAACTAAACATCTAAGAATTCCTTTGAGAACGTGAAACAAATCGCAGAAGATACGGTTTTAGAAATCAAAAAACCCGAAAGAGCCGCAACAGACTTATCGCTGTTAATCGTCTCTCCCGGGCTTTTGTCCCGCCGTGTAACTGTCTGCATTGCGCCAAACAGCCTGCTTCTCTCGGACCAGTCATCAAGCCATCCATTTCTGATTGAGGCTCGATCGGAACCCTAGAAGCGATAAATTTTTCTGGCACAAGATCTTCAACGGGGCAGTTTGCTACTCCTGGCGGCTGTGATCAATGTCACTATTTTTAACACGCGACCGCAGGAAAGAAGTATCGCAAATCACATTTGTGCGACATCCTACTCAGTTCAAGGCGGCATTGTGCTTTCAACGGGCACCCGCATCAGGAATCAACCTTTCTTGATAGCTGCCTTTTTCGATTAGGGGCTAACGTTGCAGGATCGGTGATGCTGCTGTACGCCTGATTGTCTTACTCGCGCAGTGAATGCAAAACCTGCCGTTTAACGTCAACAAACTCAGGCGACAGCTTCATGTCTAAGTTGCGGTGTTCTGGCAGACCGACCGGAACTTCTAACTTCATTCGCCCTGGACGCGTACCCATTACATAGACTCGCTGCGACAGATAAATCGCTTCTTCTACATCGTGAGTGATCATCAAAACCGTTACGTGGGTTTGCTCCCAGAGTTCTAATAAAAATTGCTGCATTTGCTCTTTGGTTTGAGCATCTAACGCGCCAAACGGCTCATCCATCAACAAAACGGCTGGCTCGTTGGCTAGAGCACGAGCGATCGCAACTCGCTGCTTCATGCCTCCCGACAGTTGTTTTGGATAGGACTTTGCAAACTGGGTCAACCCCACGACATTTAGGTAGTAATCAATCCGTTCTCGCTGCTCTGATTTGGGCATTTTGCGGAGCTGTAACCCAAACGCAATGTTCTGGGAAACCGTCAGCCACGGATAGAGGGTGTAGTTTTGAAACACCATGCCGCGATCGGAGCCGGGACCTGTGACTGCTCGCCCATCGACCAACACGCTGCCGGACGAAGGATTTGCTAACCCCGCCACAATGTTAAGCAATGTAGATTTACCACATCCCGACGAACCCACCAGACAGACAAATTCTCGTGGAAAAAGCTGAATATTGATATCGTCTAGCACCGCCATTGAGCCGTCTTGCGTTGCAAACGATTTAGACAAGCCACGAACCTCAAGCTTGGGAGGAATGGGCACGAGGCTGGCTTCGATCGCCCTCTCAGGTTGCCCCCGTAAATCTTGAGATCGAGTGTCGAGCATAGTTGAACGTCCAGGATTAGGCAGCAAAAATCGAAGTTTCTCTACTAGCTAACTAGATAGCGTCGTTTCAAAATGTTAATTTGGATACAGAAACAGTCCTTCGCTCAACCTAAATCCAGCAAATTTACGGAGAAAGTCTGAGGCTACAAATTTGCTGGATGTGGAGCTTCAGAATTTACGATTTTACGATTAGACCTCCTGCACGAATCCTTCGCCCTCACCCTAGCCCCTCTCTCCCTAAAGAGAAGGAACCAGAGGTTCTAGCTCCCTTCTCCCTGGGAAGAAGGGTTGGCGAGGGCTTTGCCCCACTTCGTGAGGAGGGCTGTCCAGATTTACGCAAGAGGTTAATTTTACTCAGCCTGAAAATGACGATCGAGTAGCCTTCAATACAAAAAAGCGTGAGTGTCTGTCTAAACTGAGGAATGTCAGTGAAGGTTGACGTTACCTTTTTGAGGTGCCGCTCAATCGGTTTGAGGCAGGTCGGTGTATTACTTGATAAAGGACTATCTCAGTGGCTAATGCGAGTCTCGATTCATCTCCCTCTTCCGATCGTCACTATCACTATCTAAAGCCTTCAGTCTTCTGGAGCATTCGTCAAGGCTTCTCGCGGCGACTGGCAGCGTTGATCGTCATCGTTTCGCTGGCGGTTCCGCTGTTGCTGTGGGCGATCGTCAGCTATGGCAAGATGGTGCCGCCCTTGTTTCTTCCTACTCCAACTGCGGTTGTGCAAGCTGGAATTGAGATGTTTGCCAATAACGATTTGCTGACCGATGTAATTATCAGTTGCGGTCGAGTGTTAGCGGGTTTCTTAGCCGCAGCGATCATCGGAGTGCCGATCGGCATTGCGATGGGCACGTTTTACAGCATGAACAGTTTGTTCGCGCCATTTGTGGGAACGGTGCGATATATGCCTGTGACTGCGTTCGTGCCGTTGATTGTGATCTGGCTGGGGTTGGGCGAAGAATCTAAGGTTTTGATCATTACGTTGGGTGTTGTGTTGTACAACGCAATTATGGTTGCCGATGCGGTTAAATTTATTCCCAGCGAGATGATCAATGTAGCATATACGCTAGGGGCAACTCGGCGAGATGTTTTGTTTAAGGTGATTGTTCCGGCAACTTTCCCCAGTGTGTTGGATACGCTGCGAGTAAATATTTCTGGCGCGTGGAACTATCTAGTGATTGCCGAACTCGTGGCTGCTCAATCAGGTTTGGGATTCAGAATCATTCAGGCACAGCGTTACTTACAAACTGAGAAAGTATTGTTCTGCATTTTGCTGATTGGGGTGATCGGGCTGGCGATCGACTATGGCTTAAAGTGGCTTTCGGCAGTTCTTACGCCTTGGGCAGATCAAACTCGTCATTAAAGATTGGGTTCTCTTGTTAAAATCCCCGATTCTTAGAGAAGCCGGGGATCTAGCACAGCAAAATGGGCGATCGTTAATCAAGGTAGGACAAGGGGCTTAAGCAGTAGTTTGAAGCTCTGGTCTTCGTTGCCATCCCGCCCTGAACTCAAGTTCGGGCTGATAGTGGGAAGTCTGTTCAAACGGACTGAACGCGAGTCAAGTCAGATCCTGAGTTCGTTTCAACGGACCTTCCCCAGATAGCTTGAACTTCAGTTCAGGGCGAGGCAGAATCGACGCGAAAGAGGTTCAAAACACGCCCTAAGCCCTTGTCTAAGCGGTGGGCATTCTTACAGCAATGTCCTAATCCAGTTGGTTATACTGCGGGCAATTTATCGAATCTCTCTTAGAAAAACTTTAGATAGCGCTGGATTTCCCAATCAGATACATGATTGTGATACTCAAACCATTCCTGTGTTTTGAAGTCAATATAAGTTTTGTACATCAACGATCCCATCACTGATTTGCTTAATGGATCAAATGCAAAGGCTTCGATCGCTTCCCCCAAGGTTCGCGGCAGCGTTTTGATTCCCATTTCAGTCAGCTCTGTCGAAGTGGACGTATACATATTTTCAGTGTGTGGCTCACCGGGATCTAGATCTTCGCGAATACCTTCTAACCCAGCCGCCAAAATCATTGCAGCACCCAGGTAGGGATTGCTTGAGATATCGGCAGCGCGGCACTCTACCCGTCCGCCCCCTAATGGAATGCGTAACATATTTGTTCGGTTGTTGTTGCCGTAGCAGATGTAAACAGGTGCCCAAGTGAATCCTGACATGCTGCCCCGTGCCACTAACCGTTTGTAGCTATTTACCGTCGGCGCAATCACCGCACAAATTGCGGGGGCATGACGCAACACACCCGCGATAAACTGATAGCCTAATTTTGACAACCCACAGTGACGCGCATCTTGACGATCGACAAACAAGTTTTCTCCCGTCCTCAGATCTGCCAGCGACATATTATAGTGAGCACCGCTTCCAGTTCGGTTGGCAAACGGCTTTGGCATAAAGGTGGCAAAATAACCATGTTTGCGAGCAATTTCTTTCACCATTAAGCGAAAAAACGTGAGGCGATCGGACATCGTTAACGCGTCTGCATAGGCAAAATCTGTTTCAAACTGACCATTGCCATCTTCATGGTCAAATGAGTATACATCCCAGCCGAGGTGATTCATCGCCTGCACAATTTCATCTACCCAGGTGTAGTTATCCAGCAGCCCTTGCAGGTCATAACAAGGTTTGTCTAGCGTGTCACGATCGCTAACAGGAACTGCCTGCCCAGGCTGATCTTTGAGAATAAAAAACTCTGTTTCAATCCCCAGGTTGAACTGAAAGCCCATCTCTGCCGCTTGCTGCAAAACCGACTTGAGAATGCTGCGACAGCACGCTTCAAATGGTTTGCCCTGCAAATACAGATCGCTGGCAAACCAAGCCATTTCTGAATTCCAGGGCAGAATTGTGGCGCTTGCTGGATCGGGCATTGCCGCGACCTCATCATCATTCACGGCTTGAGGAACCCCGTCTAACGCGGCTCCTGTGAATAATTCTGACCCCTGCATCATTTGGTCAAAATGCGTCAGTGGCACCATCTTTGCTTTGCACATCCCATGAACATCGACAAAGCTGGCGATCGCGTATTTCACACCCTGTTTTTCCAGCGCTGCTTTTAGCTGCTGCAATTCTGAAGTAGAGTCTTGACTCATTGTTTTGTGAATAGATTTGTTAATGGTAATTAAAACATATCTGGTAACGCTGGTGGTAATTCTTCTAACGGTGTTTTCTCAATCATTGCCTGTTGAAGTTGGGCACTCAATTCTGTAATACAAGCTGCTAAAGTCGCTTGTCCAAATGCTTCATCTGCCTGACTGGGAGTTCCAACACCGCTATGAACGCTTTCTTTATCCACTCTGTAAGCAAAGAAACAATGTGCCGATCGATCTGGTTCATCCACGACTCGATTCATTTGTACCAGATCGGGACGCAGTGCCAACATTACCGAAGTCTCTGCACAATTAGCGTGAAAGTTAACGGCATCGTGATGATAAAACTCGTGAATCTTGGGCGAGATTTCCCATAGCGATCGCAGCGCAATTCGCAGATCAGGATAGCGGTGACGAACGTTTTCTAAACCACAGCGCAAGGGTGCCCAGTTAGTAACATGTCCATTGAGCAACAGCAATCGAGAAAATCCGGCACTCGCTACCCATTCTGCGATTTCTACAATAATTGCAGCCAACGTCTCAGGTCTCAGAGAGATGGTGCCTGCCCACTTCTTTGAGTGACCCAATGAGCACCCATAGGGCAATGCTGGCAAAACTGGAATTCCGGTTTGGGCAGAAACGCCATGAGCAACGGCTGTTGCCGAAAAGGTATCGACTCCTACAGGTAAATGCAGGGCATGTTGTTCTGTCGCCCCGATCGGCAAAATCACTAAATCAATGCCTCGATCGCGCAGTTGCGTAATCTGCTCCCACGTTAGTTCTTTCCAGAGGACAGGTTTAGAGGGCATAAGTCGTGTTGAGTTAGAGGGTTTGTTCAGCACTTTAGAGGCTGTTTGAGAAGTATAAAGCTTTCCTCTGCTGCGGTTCTGCCTCGCACTAAACTGAAAGTTGGGCTAATCGAATCGTGCTAGAGGCGTGAGATTTTGAGTTAGAGCAGTGATGCTTAGTAAGAGTAGTGTAATGCTCATCTGCTACAGGGCTGGGCTTCAGTGTACGCTATCAACTGATGTGAGCAGAGAGGCTCACTTTGTCATAGGAACCAACTATTAGACGCAATCTCTTGAACTTTAAATTTCCAATTCAATTATCCAATCTACAATCGAGGTACAACCATCTGTGATGAGGCAAAGAGAAGCAATGTCATACTCCATTTTGAGTAGCGAAGTAAAGCAACAGTTAGAACAAGAGCGATCTCGACTCAAAAGCGATCGAGATGCCATTATTCAATCGGCAGTTGAGCAAGCAACCGCCGCAATCGATCGCGCACTGCAACAGCTAGATTTGCTGTTAGGAGACGAATCAGAGAACAATGGTTCCGGCAATTACCTGTTAGATCTAGAAACTCAGCCAGATTTATCAAAGGCTCAATCGAAGACCTCAACCCCGAAAGGTCAATCGTCAACCAAGTCTAAAGGAAAAGGTCAGCAACCAACCGCCAATCATTTTAATGGCAAAGTGCTCAAAGCTGAGTTTGCAGGGTTAACTCCGATCGAGGCAATGGTGCAGGTGGTCAACCAATCTCCAGAGCAGACGTTTGACGCTGAAGAAGTCATTCGTACCGTCTATGACGAGTTTGACCCAGCCGACTTACCCACTGCAAAGCGAAGCGTGAAAATCACATTAGTGGGGGGAGCGAAGAAGGGATGGTTAGAAAGAGTGCAGGAGAATCCACCCCTCTTTAGAGCGCTGACGGGCGCAAAGTCACTAGCAGATGCGCCAACCAGTGACCAATCGGATGAGGCTACTGAGGCTATTTCAGCAGAACCCGATGACGATGAGCCGTCTGATTCATCTGAAAAGTCACCTAGAAAAGCTTCAAAAGTTAAAGCTCAACCCAGAGCCAGAGCCAAGGAAAAGGGGAAACAACCCAAATCTCAATCCTTCAACGCCAAAAATCCTAAGCGATCGTTTCGAGGAATGGAACCGCTTCAGGCAATGGTCAACGTGACTGCAACTAATCCAGAGCAATCGTTCTCAACCGCTGACATCATTCGCGAGGTGTATGGCGAGTTTGAGGAAGCCGAGATGCCGAGAGCCATCAAAAGTGTGGCAGGCACCCTTACTCGTGGGGTACAGCGAGGATTTTTGGAAAAAACGCAAAGCAATCCAGCTCTATTCAAGTTCAAAGCATCGGGTGAAGAATCGATACTCGCTCAGGAGAAAGAACCTGTGTCTGCCTGATTCTAGTAAATCATCAGGCTCGATGACTCGCCCCAATAAGCATTGTTGTCGATCGCGGCGAGTCTAAGCTGCTTTGTGTTCGCTTTTAAGAGGTGACTTCTGAGCGGGTGCTAGACACTTTTAACACTTCATCTAGCAGGCTTCTGGCTGGCTGGGCTTTTGCCAAGGCTGCCTGATGATCGCTGTGAGCACGCACCAGGCGAAAAAGACCTCCTACTCCAGTTTTAAGTTGCTCAAGATCTTCGCCCGCTACCAGTTCACCGTCGAGCATTCGCACGAGCAGAGGTTTGATGTCGCCGACTTCTTGACGAACTTTTTGGAGTTTTTCTACTGTGCTAAGCAGCGTCTTGAGAGAGTTTAAGATGCTGTCAACGTCTTGAGCGTCTTCTACCGATTCAGCCACCTCTTCAGGCACTTCTGTATCTTGAGGGTTTGGTTCTTCAGGATCTGAAATCACAGACGATTCTAGTGCAGACAGTTCAGGTTTACCACTGTTCGATCGTGCCATCAACGTTTCCTCAAGGGGGTTCTTCAGTAGTGTACCGCGTCGATCTCAGTGTTTTAATTGCGGATTTGTCGATCGAATGTTCGATGCTTCTGCACGAGTTCTAAGTAGTGCTATCTAGAGAAGGGTAGAAGAACTCTGCTGATTTTGTACAGGGACAACTTTCGACAGTTGTTCGGTGTAGTGGAAAGTTCCAGACTGACTGAATGTGATTGTTCAAGTCCGGTCTTTATGAGCCGATGAATTAGCCCTCTCCCGCAGGAGAGGGAACAAGATTTCTAGCTCACCTCTCCCGCAGGAGAGGGCTAGGGTGAGGGCAATTCATACTTGGATTCAGCAACGCCACCGCTACTCTTCAGCCAGTGCTTGACGAGTGGTTGGATCGACCAGAGACTCCAGAACTCGTTTGCTCGAAGTGGTTGGTGCTAAAGGAGTCAACGAAACTGCATCAGGGCTGACGATGCCGCCCGAAATAATCACCTTAAACGCATCTTCGATCGGAAGCGCCAAATTAATCACACCCGACTCAGGCACGATCGCATACCAACCCGTCGTTGGGTTTGGAGTTGTTGGAATGAAAACACTCAACATCTCACTAGGAAAATGAGACTGAACTTCAGCCCCGATCGCCCCAGTGACAAACCCGATCGACCAGACCCCAGGGCGAGGATATTCTACCAGCACAACGCGCCGAAACCGACCGTTAGAGTCTTTAAAGATTGTTTCTAACAGTTGCTTGAGGGTTTTATAGATAGCTCCTGCGAGAGGAATGGCTGCTAGAATTCGTTCGCCAAAATCTAGAAGCCAACGTCCGGCAATGTTTCGTGCCATCAGCCCGATTAACAGGATGCACAGCAGGGGCACAGTCAAGCCAACCGTCAGGTTTAGCAGGTTTACCAAAAACGGATTGAGATCATCAAACGGGTTGATCTGCTTAGGAATGCGAGTCAGAAAGTTAATCACCCAGTTTGCGATCGTAATCGTCAGCCAAATAGTAGTGGCTAATGGAATCACCACTAACAAACCCGCAATCAGGTCATTTTTTAAGTCTTGCTTCAGACGTTGGATCACAGGTAGCCCTCTCTTTCAACTGGCTGCAACTATCACAAAATTGAAATCTTGACTTAAATTGAGGCAATCACACCTCTAGGTGAAACGACTCTCAGCCTCACAGAAGCTGTTATGAACCCATCTACCCTATTTGTAAGGCTTGTAAAGAAATGTTGCAAGGTCTAAAGGCTTTCAATCCGGGTTTTTCTATTTAACCATTGATCCCCGATCGGGAATATCCGAACATGATGGTATCTTATTTAACATTATGACTCTGAAGGAGATTGAGGAGTGGAGTTCAAGATGAGCTGATGCTTCATTTCCCAAACCTTGAGCAAAATTAGATATTCATAAAACGCCTGCAAGGTGCACCAGGTAAACCCGGCGCGACCGTCGAGAATGCCACCCAGCAAAAAATACATATAGACAAAGCGCACAATCGGGCGAAATGGCAGTCGCAACGAGAGGTTTTTGAGGGCACGTCGGCGATCGACTTCTGATTTGCCGAACCAGAGATTACCCCATTTGATCGTGCCTTTTTCAAGCTGCCGAATCGTCTCGATCGCTTCGTTCGTTGAATAGATATTGTGTTTGTCAATCCAGCGACTCATGCCCTTACTAGAGGTGTAGTGAGGGTAGGTTTCTTTGAGAAATCCGGTCGAGCCTTCGACGACTTCGCGCTCGGTATGCCCATAGTCGCTAAACCAGACTTTATGTTTGTCAAACAAACGCAGTTGATAGCGAGGATATTGAGTGCTGCGACGAATCCAGGTTCCCATAAACATTACCCGCTCGGCGACATAATATCCAACGTGTTGGGGCTGCTGAATTGTGATCAAACACTCCTGAAATAGGGTTGGAGTCATCCGCTCATCGGCTTCGAGAATATAGACCCACTCATGCTTCACCGGAATCGATCGCAGCATCCAAGTGCGCTGTTTGCCGTGGCTCTCAAACGCGTGTTGAATCACCCGCACCGGATAGCGGCTGGCAATTTCAACGGTGCGATCGTGACTCAAAGAATCGACGACAATCACGTCATCTGAGAGCAATGCAGACTCAATGCAAGCCGCAATATCGATTTCTTCGTTGTGGGTGAGAATAAAGATTGAAACCATACTGGGGTGTTTAGACGCTGGATAAACCAGGGATATACAACAAGCGGTTGACGATCGACAGAAACTCCGTCAACGGTCAACCGCTCAATTTGAGAATAGGCTTCTCTAGCGGGTCGGAGCCTTGAGCCGAGAGCCTCTAAAAACTCCCAGTTCTCGCAGCCCTGTCCAGCCGATGATGCTATAGCCCAACGCTAACAGCAGACTGCTCAACCCGACTCTAATACTGGTTTTGCGGAAGTCAGTTTCGGCTTGGGCTTTGAGTTGCTTTTGCTCATCAGCAATCTTAATCAGCCCCTGATTTCTAAAATCTTTGGCTTTAGACTCGATCGCAGACGGATTAGTTTTTAGATCCTGCAATTCTTTTTGCGCTTGGGTAGCTTGAGTTAACTGGTCGCCCTTGAGTTGCCCACTGGCGATCGCTTGACTAATCTGCGCTAGTTGTTGGTCGAGAAGTTGACGCTGCTTTTCATCTTTGAGGGCAGCCGTTAACTGATCTTGACGCTGCTGAACTTTGTTGTTGAGATCAGCCGTTAGGTTTGCGGCTCGATCGTCGATTTGCTTGTTTGACTGCTCGGCAAGAATTCGCGTGTTGTTCATGTGGAGGGGCGCAATGAACAGAAACGTCAAGCCCAGCAGACTCGATAAAATCAGTGCCCAAAATCTAATGCTGAGAAACGGTTTGCTCCGCTCAGAGGCGATCGTTCCTGATTCTAGAAAATAACTGAGAAACAGGAAGGCAAGCCCGATCATCGGAATAATGCCACGATCGACCAGTTGTGTGAAGGTGCTCGCGACCCAGGCATTGTCTTGCGACTTAATCGGGATGAGCAGAGTAATAAAATCGATGAGCGACGACAGGATTAAGATAAATCCTACTAGCTTGAGAATAAGGGGGGCTGAATTGGTTGCTTTCATCCGACTAAAGACACGTGTAAGGGTTGGGTTAACTTCAGACTAGATCAGAAATGGTTGCGGGGGCGTTTGCCTGAATGGGGTGGATGGGTGATCCGAGTCCTATTGTGGCAGTCATCTGGCGTCAAGCTCTACAAACCCTCTAATTCAGAGAAATTGCTGCCCGTCTAGAGTTCCACAAATCTCTTAAAAAATCACGCTCAGGTGTGCGATCGTATGAAGTCATCTAGATCTGTGTGAACTATCTGAGGAAACTCGGATATTCTACATGAATTGACTTGCAGCGATTCAAATGCACGAATAACTTATCAGAAGTCACTTCTCACGCAGCTTTGTATAAGACTGAGGGCTGCGATCGAACGTTCCTTGAGGAAGCAAAGATCAGAATAGAGATCCAGAAGCCAGTGCTATCAATGACTCAAAAAGAGGCAGCCATTTCAGCAATCGCTCAAAACTTAAATCTCTACACGCTGCAAGGCGTAGCCGTCAGCCCAACAGGATTTGTAGTGCCGACGCTAGATGGAACGCTGCTGCACGTTAGTTTGCAGGGGGCGATCGTCACGCTCGTTGATTTGCGAAAAGCCGATCGAGGTATCCCGTTTGGGATTGCAACTCACAAAACTGACTGGATTGTCACTACCTCAGACTATTTCCCCAACCACTATTTAGTGCGCGTCAAGCCTGACGGGACGGTGACTACGATCGCCAATCTCTCTAAGTTAAGCGGCGATGCGGGTGCCCCGTTTGGCGTGACAGTGAGTGGCGATGATTATGTGGTAACCCTGTCAACCGACGTAGTTGAGGCTACGGGGCTGCTGCTGCGAGTCAGTGCGGCGGGGGTGATCACCAAAATCGCCGATCTGACAGATGGCAACCCGTTCGGTGTGGCAACGATGGGCGACGATTTTGCAGTGGCGCAGTCTAAGGGGCAACTGCTGCGCGTCACTCCTGCGGGGAAGACATCAGTGCTTATCGACTTGCAAAAAGCAGGATTTGGGGTTCCGTTTGGGGTGGCAGTGCAGAATGAGAATGCGTTTGTGACGACAAATCTGGGGTTTGTGATCAAGGTTAATCGATCGGGGAAGGGAGTTGCGATCGCAAATCTTCTAAAGTCTCGGTTTGGCATTCCTTCGGGGATTGCGGTCACTGAGAACGGCTTAATTGTGACCACGGGTTCTGGCTATTTGCTCAGAATCACGGAGTAAAACTATCAAGCTTCTCTAAAGACTCTTTAAATAGCTCAACACATCTGCCATCTCTTGTGGATTCGGCTGAAATTGAGGCATGGGAGGAGTTTTGCCGCTAATCACTTGGTCGATTAACCGAGTGCGAGACTTGCGAGCCGAGACTCCCTTCAAACTAGGTCCTACTTTGCCGTCTGCCATCAAGCCATGACAGCCCGCGCAATTCATTTGGAAAATGGCGTGTCCTTGAACAGTATCGCCCGATCGCGACAACACTTCTTTGATATATGGATCTGGCTTGTATGACTGTCGAATGCCAAAAACCGCTAGCACGATCGCTAGCATCACGACCAGTGCGATCAACACTGTTCTTTGCCCAGGGCTTTCGGTTTTAACGGTTTGATCGTTCAAGACTCTTAACTAAACGAGACAATGTAACGGACTATTCGTCAATTACTAAGCAGATCTTAACAAATTTCGCCACTCCTGAACCGGAAGATGGCGCTTAAGATAGGGGCTGACTTCACCTGGGGGACTGATGCGACTAAGATAAGAAAGAAGGACACCCCGATCGAATGGGTCAAATCCTTGAAATCTTAGGAGAGCAACCATGATTGAGCCAATTTTGATAGGCATTGTGTTGGGTTTAGTCCCCATTACTTTGGCGGGGCTGTTTGTCGCTGCCTATACTCAATATCGTCGTGACAATCGACTGAATATGTAAAACGTGGTGGAAATTTCGACTCAAGGGTTTTGTTTTAAGAGATTTAGAGCGATTGGGATAAGGGGCAAACGCTGCTTATCCTATTTTTTTGCTCAAATGGTGGTTTGGTTGTCATACCGATGACAAGGTTCGCCCTTAAACTACGGCTTGAGATGCTCAACCTCAGTCAACGAGTGTGAGCTAGGCATTCATAACCTAAATCACTGTGCCTCTAGACTTATGGAATATTCTATTCAATACGTGCTTCTCAATGCGGTTGTCATTCTCTATGACAACGCTCGCTGGATGAGTTGGAATTTATTTTTGGCGATCGTGCCGCTCATCCTCAGCGTGCTGCTGTTTCGTCGCACTCAACTGGGGACATCAACTCTGATTGTGCCTCCCTTGCCGCTTCATCTCAGGCATCGATCGTGGCTTTGGTGGGTGGGCGTTTTGACCTTTATTGCCTTCTTGCCAAACGCGCCCTACATTTTGACCGACGTGATCCACTTTATTGATGAGGTGCGTCAATATGCTCACTCGGTTTGGATTGTCACTTTAGTGTTGATTCCTCTCTATGTGTTTTTTATCTTTGCGGGGTTTGAGGCATATGTTGTGTCGCTGATCAATTTAGGCTACTACCTAAAACAGCGAGGATTGGGTCGCTATATTCTCAAAGCTGAGTTGGCGATTCATGCTATGAGCGCGGTTGGCGTTTATTTGGGGCGATTTTTGCGCTTTAACAGTTGGGATATTGTGACGCATCTTGATGCCTTAGCGATGACAATTTTAGAGGATGTGTTGGCAAAGCGTCCTCTATTGACGATCGGGGTGACGTTTCTTCTGATAAGTGCGCTGTATGTGCCGTTAAAGCAGGTGAATCTGGCGATCGCAGCCTACCAAAAAACAAGCTCCAAACGTCTAAGATCTGCAAACTCTCTGCGCTTCTAATCCTGAAAGTAAATTACTTTTGGACTCGATTCCCCTTCTCTAAGATTGCTCACGATTGAATGAATAATTCAGAAAGATTTGGGGGCACGTTAACCAGGTCTTTAGTCGTTAAGTGTCGATGTTGGCTCCTGTGCGATCGTTTCTCAATCTCTTTCTCCAATCGGCTTGTCCGCTTTGTCAACGTGCCACCCCGACTGAGTTTTGCGCCAACTGCACGCGCCAGCTTCAGCAAAATAAACTCCCGAATCCTGCCCAATTTTGGCAAGAGCAACCCGCTGTGTTTGCTTGGGGATGGTATGGCGGAAATGTCAGGCAGGCGATCAGGCAGCTTAAATATGACCATCAGCCCCAGATTGCTCGTCCTTTAGGGCAGTGGTTGGCGCAGTCTTGGTTAGATGCTAACCTCGATCGTCCGGTGATTGTGGTGCCGATTCCGATGCACGGTGAGAAGCAAAAGCAGCGAGGCTATAACCAAGCAGAATTGATTGCCCGAAGCTTTTGTCACTTTACAGGTCACTCAATGCAGGTGAATGGCTTAGAGCGAGTCCGATCTACCGAGGCGCAGTTCGGTCTTTCTGCCGCTCAACGAGAACACAATCTCCTTCAGGCGTTCAAGATTGGGAAAGCCTTTCAAAAAAATAAACCTCACCATCCAGTGTTGTTGCTTGATGACATTTATACAACGGGTGCGACGATCAAGGCGACGACTCAGGTTCTGCATCAACAAGGAATTCGAGTGCGGGGTGTCGCGATCTTAGCCAAGGCGAGACCGTGGAAAGACGAAGCGAACTCTTAGCAGGAACGCGCGATCGAGGTCGGTGGAAACTCAGATGCTCCAAAAATCGGACTGGGATCTAGCCCTGTAATTTGCTGAAAGTCTTCAGGCGTGAGGCTGCTGGAAATAGAGTGAGTCTCCCAATTTTTTAGGCGATCGTGCGTTTGCTGCAAGAATAAAATGCCTGTTTTCATCGGCACATTGACCCAATTGTCTAGTAGGGTTTCTGCCAACGCTAACTCAATTAACGACATTGCGTAAGTTTGCAACAACTCATCTAAATAGCCAGCAAACGCTTCGATATCGTCTCCGGCTAACTGATAGCTGCTGACGATGTGTTTGACTCGCTGCTGATTGATTTGCTCCTCAAGAGTCATCCAAGTTCCAGTTAAAATTGTTGTCGTTCGTTGGCTTTGTTCACCGATCGCTACTTTTAGGATATACCACTCCGATTGCAACGCTCTAGAGATGATTTTAGCGAACATTTTTGGGGTTTGCTGACCCGATCGAGATGACAATTGACCCAAGGTGTGAGATAACCCAACTCATACCCTTTTGCCTTCAAACCTCTATGGATCTCAAAGCGCTGATTCGTGAAATTCCAGATTTTCCTAAACCCGGCATCTTGTTTAAAGACATTACAACGCTGTTGGGCAATCCCCAAGGGTTGAAGTATACGATCGACACGTTTGCTGAAAAGTGTGCAGATCTGGCTCCTGATTACATTGTTGGCATGGAGTCGCGCGGCTTTATTTTTGGCGCACCATTGGCGTACAAAATGGGAGTCGGCTTCATCCCCGTCCGCAAACCTGGCAAACTTCCTGCCGCCATTTACTCAGTCGAATATCAACTGGAATATGGCACCGATTGTTTAGAAATCCATCAAGACGCGCTGCATTCTAGCTCACGAATTTTGATTGTGGATGACCTGATCGCTACTGGAGGAACCGCCGGAGCCACGGCACGATTGATTCAGCAAACCGGGTGCGAGTTAGTCGGGTGCGCCTTTGTGATCGAGCTAAAAGACCTCAACGGGCGGCAGCAACTTCCCGATGTTCCTATCATTACGCTAGTTGAGTATTAGGATGTTAGGAGATCTGTCTGACCCGTGACCCAAACATGACTCTATCTGCTCGTGGACGACTGCGATCGAGTTGGGATCGCTTCACCGATGCAATCACCAGCGAAACGTCTGTATTCGTGGCAAAGCGGCTGCTGCAAGCTTTGCTGACGTTGCTGTTGGCATCGGCTCTGAGTTTCTTGATCATTCAACTTTCGCCCGGTGATTATCTCGACACGCTGAGAGAAAATCCCAAGATTTCACCTGAGCGCATTGAGCAACTCAGGCAGCAGTTTGGCTTAGATAAATCTTGGATCGAGCAATATTTTCTATGGCTGTGGCGAATCGTTACCCAGGGCGATTTTGGCACGAGTTTTGCCTACAATCGATCGGTGGTATCGCTGCTGATCGAGCGGGTTCCGGCAACGCTGCTGATTGCGATTTCGTCGCTGGTGGTAACGTGGGCGATCGCCATTCCAATGGGCATCGCTGCCGCGATTTATCAACAGCGCTGGGTCGATCGGGTGCTGCAAGTCTTCAGCTATACGGGACAGGGATTTCCCAGTTTGATTACGGCTCTGCTGCTGCTGATTTTTGCCCAAAATACGTCGCCGCTTTTCCCGGTAGGAGATATGACCAGCATCGATCACGCCGATCTGTCACTCTTAGGTAAAATATTGGATGTCGGCTGGCACATGATTTTGCCGACGATCGCGCTCAGTGTCACTAGCTTTGCTGGATTACAGCGCATTATGCGAGGGCAACTCCTCGACGTTCTGCGCCAAGACTACATCCAAACCGCACGAGCGAAAGGACTGCCTGAAAATCGAGTCATCTACGTTCACGCGTTGAGAAATGCGATTAACCCGATCGTCACTCTGCTCGGCTTTGAGTTTGCCAGTCTGTTAAGCGGAGCCTTTATCGCTGAGTTTTTCTTCAACTGGCCTGGGCTAGGACGATTAATTTTGCAAGCTGTCCAGGTTCAAGATTTATATTTGGTGATGGCAAGTCTGATGATGGGCGCAGTCATGCTGATTTTAGGCAACCTAATCGCTGATCTGCTGCTGAAAGCGGTTGATCCCAGAATCAACTTGGCGGATATTAATTAACTCTTTATGCTGTCTGAAACCTATTACCTGATCCGCTCCAGAATGGATGGTAGCTATCTTGCCGCGTATCCAAACCAGGACGATCGCGACAAAGCTCGATCGCCCCAAAACGGCTATGTTCTCTTATTTCGTGAACATTTTGATGCATTGAGCTATCTAAACAAACATGCAGCAGGGGTCAGCGATCGCTTCTCAGTAGAAACGATTCCTGGAACGCAGCTCACGAGTGTGCTCGATCGCTGGGGCTTTAAAGGCTTTGGAGTCGTAGAAGACCCGCTTTTGCCACGGGTGGAGTTTATGTCTAAAGGGCAATAGCCGCGATCGCATCTATCATTTGATAGACAAAACAGTCAAAGAGAACTATGCAAACGTCACTCCAGATACAGACGCGACGAAGTTAGAACTTGTGAGTAGATAGACGCAGACTAAATTTGAATCTATCGCAAAAATCTAGTTTCCATTTGGAGGAAATTTGTATGAAGCCTCTTTTATCTACTGTTCGTGTTGTCTTCGCGGCTTGTCTCTGTGCAGTGTTAATGTTTTCGTTAGCAATGCCAACTCAGATGGCTTCTGCTTTGCCAATGAAGGATCAACCCATAAAAGGTGAAGCTAGCAACACGGCTAAGAAATATGAGCGCACCGCTAAAGATGCGATCGATCAGGGCGGTCCACAAGGCATCAAAGCGATTACGGAGCGGGCAAAAGACGGTGGACTCAACGAAATTCAGGGCACCGCTGGCGTTGGAAACATGAATCGTCCTTCTAATTCTCAAGGCATGGGTTCGATCGAGGAAACGTTGAAGAAATCTCTTGAGAAAGCTGAGGGCAAAGTAGGCGATTCAGTCGAGTCTGCAAGAGACTCTATGCGCTAATCGGCTTTAAGTTAAGCAGGATTAGCTTTTCCAAGGTTAGGGACAGATATAAAATCTGCCCCTGTTTTTGTTGATCACTACTTGCCAACTCGAACTGCAATCACGCTACTCGTAAAATTGTAGGCAGGTCCATCTAACTCGATCGAGGTGCCGACCTTAACTTTCTCGCCCCCCAACACCGGACCATCTTTGGTCATCTGTGCTTTGCTAACCAGTGTCAAAACCATATCATTGACAAATGCCACCTCAATTCTGGGGTCTGCTATCGACTTTACAGAGCCATCTGGCTGCGGCACTAGCGTATTCCGAGGCAAAAACTTGACTGCCTTGAGAGTGGCTTCTCCAGACGGCTGCTTGCGGACGATGATGTTGGTTTTGTCACCTTCTTTGATCAAACTCTTTGGGTCGGTGGCACTCAGCCCTCGAACGACCACATCAACCTCGATCGGCTGAGAAGGAGACTGAGCGATCGAGCCAGAGCTTCCTGGGAAGAAGAAGATACCGAAAATCACCATCAAAATGACGAGTCCTGCCCCGACATCGAGAATGCTAATCTTGCCAAATAACCGACCTTGAGAGTCTAGAAGAGCCATAAATACCAATCCCAGTTGCGTTGTAAAAGGAAGCCAGTCGTAAAAAAAGGCGCTGAATTTCGCCGATACGGTAGTGAGTTATAGCACGCTACTGAATGCGGAAATTTATAAATTTTGGCGTTTGTTAAAGGAATCCTGCTGCCGTTTGACTCCCAAGATTACCATGACGATCGTGGGAGACGCGGAACTGATTCTCCTCACATACCCTCAAAAATGCTGAATTAGGGAATCTTTAGAGCAGACTGCAACCAATTTTCGTCAACGAGCGTCTCATGTCTAGACGGGTTGCCCTTGGGTTGGTCTGAACGCATTACACTCCTCTTATCTGAACTCAATAGTCTTATGGTGAATCAACTTCAACGATCGTATCGTCGCTGGTTTTATCCCCTGATTTCTCTCGTGGTTGCCGTCAGCATTTGGGTCGGTCAACCCCTCGCCTCTCAAGCCTTTTCCTGGGCAGATTTGCTGCTGCGAGGCATTCAAGTCGTGCAGTTGTCTAGCCTGAACGATCGCCAAGAAGTCGCGCTCGGTCAGCAAATCAACGACGAAATTACTGGAAGTCAAGTCAGAATTCTTCGCAACTCTAGAGTCACAGACTATGTCAATCAAGTCGGTCAACGTCTTGCCGCTAAGAGCGATCGTCCTAATCTTCGCTACACGTTTCAAGTTGTGAATGATAACAGCGTTAACGCTTTTGCGACGATGGGCGGCTATGTCTACGTCCACAGTGGTTTATTAAAAGCCGCCGACAACGAGGCGCAACTCGCCAGCGTCATCGGTCATGAAATTGGTCACATCGCTGCTCGCCACGCCATCAAACAAATGCGAGAAAAGTCAGTCGCTCAAGGGTTATTGGGTGTCGCCGGACTCGATCGCAGCACCGCCGTCAACATTGGCGTTCAGCTCGCGTTAGATCTCCCCAACAGCCGCAAAGATGAATATGAAGCCGACCAACGAGGATTAATCACCTTAGGTCGAGCGGGATATGCTCAGTCGCAGATGGCTGCCTTTATGCAAAAACTGGTGACGGGTAAAGCGTCAGCCCCTGTTTTCTTGAGCAATCACCCCGCAGCCGCCGATCGCGTGGTTCGATTACGTCAGCTTGCTCAACAAAATCCTACCCCTGGCACCGACGGGTTAAGTAGTGGAGACTATCGCACCAGAGTTCAGGGAGTCTGATACTTACAACGTTTATGAACGTGGATTAAATAACCTGTAAGACTTGTGAGCGTCTTCTGCCCTCCCCAAGGAGAAGGGAGTAGAGTCTTGTTCCCTCTCCTTGGGGAGAGGGCTAGGGTGAGGGTGAGAAGTTGCACCTTAATAAATCCACGATCCTTAGTATCGAGGGGCGTGGCAGTTCTATAGTCCTCATCTCTCAACACTTCACAAAACGAGCTACTTTACCGATGCAACGCGTGTTTGCGCGGCATCACCTGGCTCGGCTCGATTTGGATGGTCGCTTCTTCTAGCATCAAAGTCCGCACCAAATGCGTATAGACATTTACCTGATAGACTCTACCATTATCAACATCTAACCCCGTTAGCCAACCGCTCTTAGGGTGATAAGCGCCTGTGTCGATGCCCAGCCAGCCTTGCCCCTTGGCGATCGCACCCGGAGTCACCCCCGGAAACGTAAACGTAATCGTGTGCCCTGTGATAATCAGCTTGTTCGCAAAATAAGGCTGAGGGCTGTTGTGAAACTCTTCTCGAATCCAGCAAAACTCATGGGAGGTTTGCTGATCAATGGGCAAACCGGGATGAACGCCTGCATGAACTAGCCACAGATCGCCCAAGTCAAGATAGATCGGCAGCGATCGCATCCATTCGAGGTGTTCTAGCAAAACTCCAGCATCGCCATAGCTAGCGACCGTTGCTCGTCCTCCACTTTGTAGCCAAGCCTGTAGCGCAGGGGAGAAAATTTGCCCATCGGGAAACGATTCGATCAATAGCTGCTCGTGGTTGCCCAGTATGCATTGATACGAGCTTTCTTTGACAAATTCGACGACTTGAGCGCTTTGAGGACCTCGATCGATCAGGTCGCCCAAAAAATAGACTTGATCATCAGAGCCGGGCGCGATCGCGTCTAGCAGAGTCATCAACCCATTGTAGTGACCATGAATATCACCAATGACAATGCGACGAAGAGGAGTGGGGGTCATGCGATCGCCTTTACTTGAAAAAGAGGGAACGTTTAGGAGGAGCACCTGAAGTCTGGAAGCCGATTTCCCTACCTTTTGGGTAGCCGTTCATAGACATCGTTCGTCAAATCTGCTGCTGAAGCGCTAATCAGTTATGAACTTTGTTATCTGAGTCGATTATGCCCTGATAGTTTCAGATCCTCACGGTCTAAGTGTCAAAAAACACAGGAAATCTTTGAAAGCTTCATCTTCCTAAAGCTCTCAAAAACTGTTGCAAATTTGCCAAGAGGCTTTGTTTCGGTGCTTGCCCCCCTAAAGCTTTGGCAAAAATCTCATCCAGCTTCTCAGAGTCGGGTCTTTCGCGCTCTTCGGCGATCGCCTGATAAACTCCGTCGGTCTGGAGCCAAACCTGCCACGGTGATGGATAGATGCGCGTCAGAGCAGTTTGGTCGTCTAGAGGACGCAGGTAATAGCACGGCTCAACGGTGCTGAGAAAGCGATCGCGCAGTTTCCGCCCTGCATAGCCGATGCCGATCGTCGCGACATCTTCTAATCGAGGATTGAGCAGCACGATCGGGCGATCTCCAACTGCGTTACAAATTTGCTCAACGGGCGCAACTTCTACGGCACTAGGCGCGATAAACAGATAGAGTTGGTCATCTGGGTCGATGTGTTCTTCAACTGAGGTGGTTTGTCGCGACCCTGCCACATCTAAGCTGCGAATCTGAAAGGGCACGTCACCCCAGTCTCGTTTTGCCAGGGCTGCGGTTCCGGCATCGGTAAAAAAAACTTTGAGACCTGCGCCCAATTCTGCAAACGCGGGGACAAATTTTTCCGCTACGGGCAACGGTTTGAGTTCGGGAAACAGCAGATCGACTTGCAGTCGAGTGTATCCTGCGGCGATCGCAGCTTGGGTGGCAGTTTGGGCTTGAGCGATCGCGTCATCGAGAGTTTGAGGAAGTTGAGCCATTGCAAAAAGTCAGACGTTACGAACTGAGACAATAAAGCAGATTTCTCTCGACAAAAAACGATTAAATAGGAGAGTGACCTGCTTCTTCCTACACTACTACACCCCTATCCTTATGCTGAGTTCAACGAGAGAACTGTTAGAGACGGCACAGCGAAATATTTATGCGATCGGAGCCTTTAATGTCTATAACCTCGAAGGGGTGAAGGCAGTGATCGGTGCGGCAGAAGCAGAACAGAGTCCGGCGATGCTGCAATTGCATCCGAGTGCGCTGGTTTATGGAGGCGTTCCCCTCGTGGCGCTTTGCTTGGAGGCGGCGCGATCGTCAATCATGCCAATCTCAGTTCATCTCGATCACAGCACCTCTGCTGACGATATTCGTATGGCGCTAGATGCAGGCATTACGTCAATTATGGCAGATGGGTCTCACTTGCCCTACGAGCAGAATATGACGTTTACGAGAAAGATGACGGAGTGGGCGCACGAAAAAGGGGCGATCGTAGAAGCAGAAATCGGCAGAATTAGTGGCACTGAAGATGGTCTAAGCATTGCCGAAAAAGAGGCTAAGATGACCGACCCCGATCAGGCAGTGGAGTTTATCAAAGCTACGAATGTCGATTCTTTAGCGGTGACGATCGGAAATGTTCACGGAGAATACAAAAGCGAACCTCGATTAGATTTTGTCCGGCTCGAAAAAATCCGTCATTTGGTCAAAGTGCCTCTGGTGCTGCACGGCGCATCGGGGCTACCAGAATTTATGATCAGCCGCTCGATCGAGCTGGGTGTCTGCAAGTTCAACGTCAATACTGAAGTGAGGCAGGCTTACCTGCAAACCCTCAAAGAGGGGCTTTGTTCGTCATCTCTCAAAGACTTATTAGACTCAATGGGCGCGACGATCGAGTCCATGCAATCCGTCATTGTCGAAAAGCTGCAACTGTTTGGATCATCTGGCAAGGCACACCTGCATCAATCGCCCTACGCGGAGATGCTGGCAAAACGGACATGATTAATTTTGACCAATCCGCCGTTTATAGTGAACTTCACTAAGCGAGAAGGTTTCTTACTATGTAGCTATGACTCCGAATCAGACGTTATCAAACTACATCAACGGCGAGTGGTGCGACCCAAACGCCACAGAGTTTCTGACTATTTCTAACCCCGCCACGGCAGACATTTTGGGCAAAGTGCCGCTTTCTCCAGCCAGTGAAGTCGATCGCGCGGCTCAGGCTGCGGCAAAAGCGTTTAAAACGTGGCGACGGGTTCCGGCGACCGATCGAGTGCAATATTTATTTAAGCTTAAAGTCTTGTTAGACGAGAACTTTGAGGAGATCTCCCAAACGATTACGCAAGAGTGCGGCAAGACGTTAGCCGAGGCAAGAGGTGAAATGAGACGCGCGATCGAGAATGTCGAAGTCGCGTGTGGCATTCCGATTTTGATGCAGGGCTACAACTCTGAAGACATCGCCAAAGGCATCGATGAAATGATGATTCGTCAACCGCTCGGAGTCACAGCGATGATTACCCCCTTTAACTTTCCAGGAATGATTCCGTTTTGGTTTATGCCCTACGCGATCGCTTGCGGCAACACTTGCATTATCAAACCGTCTGAGCGAGTGCCGCTAACGATGCAAAAAGTGTTTCATCTACTGGAGCAAACGGGTTTACCCAACGGCGTGGTCAATCTAGTTAACGGTGCCAAAGCCGTTGTCGATGCGATTTTAGAACATCCCGCCATTCGATCGGTGAGTTTTGTCGGCTCAACTCCAATCGCAAAATATGTCTACACGCAAGCCGCTGCAAATGGCAAACGGGCACAGTGTCAGGGCGGCGCAAAAAATCCGGTGATTGTCTTGCCCGACGCGGATATTGAGATGACCACCCGAATTATGGCAGACAGCGCTTTTGGCTGTGCAGGGCAGCGATGTTTAGCGGCTTCGATCGCGATTACGATCGGAGATGCCCAAAAACCATTTACGGACTCGATTGCAGAAGCGGCTCGATCGCGCAAAGTCGGATATGGATTAGAGTCTGGCACTCAAATGGGACCGGTGATCACCGCTCAAAGCAAAGCCAGAATCGAGCGTTTAATTCAGCAAGGTGAAGCAGAAGGCGCAACGGTATTGGTCGATGGTCGGCAGCCTGAGATATCAGGTTACGAGAACGGCTATTTTGTGCGCCCGACGATTTTGCAAGACGTGAATCCGGCGGGAGAAATTGCGCGAACCGAGATTTTTGGTCCGGTGTTGAGTTTGATGCACTTTGAGACGATCGACCAGGCGATCAGCTTAATCAACGGGGGGCAATACGGCAATATGGCGTGTCTTTTTACGTCTAGCGGGGCGGCGGCTCGAAAGTTTCGCTATGAAGCCGAAGCCGGAAATATTGGCATCAACATCGGTGTCGCCGCGCCAATGGCGTTCTTTCCGTTTAGCGGATGGAAAGAGAGCTTTTTTGGCGACCTGCACGGGCAAGGACATCAGGCGATCGAGTTCTTCACCCAAACCAAAGTGGTGATCGAGCGCTGGCAAGATTGGACGAGGCAATTTTAGAGTTTTTTGAACAAACTTTCCTCAAGTGATTGCCTTTACGCAGTATACTGTCACGGTGTTTGTGCACGATCGAGCAGTCATGGCAGAAGAAAACAAAGAGCAGAGACATCCGCAGTGGAGCAGCGATCGGCGAGTCACCGATGCTCTTTTGACGGGCGAACCGACTGACTATAATCTGGCTGAGCTAGCGCGGCTCAAGATTCGCTATAAGGGCTTTCCGGGGGCGAGAGACATTCAATCAGACTTAGAGAAGATCTTGAGTCAGTGGCATCTCACCGAAGAGACTTTATACGAAAAGACTCGTGAGATTCATGCCGTGGCTCACGTATATAAAGGTCGTGGGGCAAAGCGCGACGACTGGAGTTAGAGGAATTAAAAAATGGAATCACAGCAGAAGACCGCTATTATCACAGGTGCCTCATCAGGCGTAGGGCTATATGGGGCAAAAGCGCTGACTCAAAAAGGCTGGCACGTTGTCATGGCGTGTCGAGATCTCGCAAAAGCCAATCGGGTCGCCCAAGAAGTCGGAATGCCGTCGGGAAGCTACACGGTGATGCCGATCGATTTGGCATCTCTCGAAAGTGTCCGACAGTTTATAAAAATCTTTAGAGAAAGCGGCAAATCGTTGGACGCGATCGTCTGCAACGCTGCGATTTATATGCCTCTGATCAAAGAGCCGTTGCGAAGCCCCGAAGGCTATGAGTTAACCGTTGCCACCAACCATCTCGGTCACTTCCTTCTGTGCAATCTGATGCTAGATGACTTAAAGCACTCATCAGATCCGCGACTGGTGATTTTAGGAACGGTGACTCACAACCCGGACGAACTCGGAGGTAAAATTCCGCCCCGTCCTGATTTGGGCAATTTTGAGGGCTTTGAGGCAGGGTTTAAAGAACCCATCTCAATGATTGATGGCAAAAAATTTGAGCCTGTCAAAGCTTACAAAGACAGCAAAGTGTGTAATGTGTTGACCATGCGAGAACTGCATCGACGCTATCACGACGCAACTGGGATCACCTTCAGTTCGCTCTATCCGGGCTGTGTTGCAGACACGCCGCTATTTCGCAATCACTATCCTCTGTTCCAAAAAATCTTCCCGTGGTTTCAGAAAAACATCACGGGGGGCTATGTCTCTCAAGAGTTGTCAGGCGATCGCGTTGCAATGGTGGTCGCTGACCCAGAATATAAGCAGTCTGGCGCTTATTGGAGTTGGGGCAACCGTCAGAAAAAAGAGGGTAAATCGTTTGTGCAAAAGGTGTCTCCTCAAGCCCGTGACGATGAAAAAGCAGATCGAATGTGGAATCTAAGCGCAAAACTCGTTGGGTTGTCCTAACGATGGAGGATTAGACAATAGGTGCAGAAGGCAATAAAGTCGGCGACTTGCTGAAGTTGAACTGGAGTGAGTCGCTCGATCGTAGTGGTTGCCAGAAGAGCAAGTCTTACTTTATTGTTCCGATTTGACCTGCTGAAGGATCATCTGTGTGATTGGATGGTCGGAGAGTTGGTTAGTTTTGCCTGCTTCAACTGTCTTCTGCACCAAGTAGCGAAAATTGTTCCAGCCAAGTTGAATGCTGGGATGGTTCTCTGCCAGAGTTTTTTGTTTGATTTCCAGCGATCGTACATATAAGGGTTCAGCTTCGTCATAGCGTCCTTGCGATTTATACAGATATGCCAAATTGTTGAGGCTGCTTGCCACATCGGGATGGTCATCTCCTAACTGGCGTTGCCTGATTTCGAGTGCCTGGAGGTAGAGCGGTTCGGCTACAGGGTAGCGTCCTTGCGATTTATACAGATATGCCAAATTGTTGAGGCTGGTTGCCACAGAGGGATGGTCATCTCCTAACTGGCGTTGCCTGATTTCGAGTGCCTGGAGGTAGAGCGGTTCGGCTTCAGCGTAGCGTCCTTGCGATTCATACAGTCCTGCCAAATTGTTGAGGCTGGTTGCCACAGAGGGATGGTCATCTCCTAACTGGCGTTGCCTGATTTCGAGTGCCTGGAGGTAGAGCGGTTCGGCTTCAGCGTAGCGTCCTTGCGATTCATACAGTGATGCCAAATTGTTGAGGCTGTTTGCCACATCGGGATGGTCATCTCCTAACTGGCGTTGCCAGATGTCGAGTGCCTGGAGGTAGAGCGGTTCGGCTTCCGCGTAGCGTCCTTGCGATTTATACAGCAATCCCAGGTAGCTCAAACTGGTTGCTAAGAGAGTTAAGTCAGCGAGGGTTTCACGGTGGGCGATCGCGGACTTAAATGCAGCGATCGCGTTTGCTTCCTCCTGGGGG
>Ga0209511_1000885_pt1 | contig 27826 bp, 27 predicted proteins | sample SSSSmetaG_FD_184141 | JGI IMG/M metagenome (GOLD analysis project Ga0209511, IMG submission 184141) | Glacier valley bacterial and archeal communities from Borup Fiord, Nunavut, Canada, to study Microbial Dark Matter (Phase II) - ​SSSS... | ecosystem: Environmental > Aquatic > Freshwater > Ice >... | reverse complement strand
GAGTTAGGCATCCACTAGCGAATCTGGGGCGAGTCCAGCGTAGACGGCAAAACAGCGTTGATGTTAATATTCTGCTTCCTATATTCCGCCGACATGATTTCGGTCAGATGGGCTAAGTAGTCTGTAATACAAGTCTTTACCTACATGTTTAGTGTATGTTGAGTTCAAAAATAGCAATTCTATAATCACAAGATTTATGTTACAGTCTACTAAGGCACTTTTGGAAGCAGCAAACACCGCCTCCTTTTCGCTTAAAATTAAAGATTGACGCGCCCCGATATTGATAATCTTCCCAGCCTCTTGCTCCAACATCAGTGGTAGCACTCCCCGACAAATATTAAAGACAATTCGACCATTAATATTCATCATGTTGTCCCAGGTTTCCAGGCTGGTTTCGTGAATGAGTTTCATACCTTCCCAGCCACCAACAGTATTAACCAACACATCAACCCGCCCAAAACGCTGGCGAATATCGCTTACAAGTTGGTTGATACCCACCTCCTGGCTTACGTCTACCCCTTCGGCTAGATAATGCTTGTCCGACCCGGCAAGCTCAGGGAAAAGAGTGGTTAAACGCCCCGCCGAACGGTCAGGTACTATCAGGGTAGCCCCGGCTTTACCAAAAGCCTTTACCACCGTCTGGCCCAGGTTGCCATTACCACCAGTTACCAGAACTACCTTGTTACTAAAATCGTACATAAGAATTGTCTCCTGTTAAGTTAGTTTTAGTTCATATACATACTGTATATATATATACTATTATATTAAAAAAACTAGCCTTTTCCAGCCTTCAAACCTTCTTCAAGCTCTTGTAAAAGCGTCAGAAGTTGCTCCTGTTTCTCTCTACTCAAAATGTCCATCAAAGTCCGAAGCTGGGTTTTGTGTTCGGGCAAAATCTGGAGAATTTGCGCGCTGCCAGAGTCGGTTAGATAGAGCAAATTGGAGCGACGGTCTTCGGAATCGGAGCGGCGTTCCACCAGCTTCTCCCGTTCCAGGCGGTCTATCAAGCCCGTGACATTACCCTTTGTAACCAGCAAGCGGTCAGCCAATTGTTGCTGAGTAATGCCTTCCTCGCGCTGGAGCTGCACCAAAACATCAAACTGAGCTAGGGTTAAGCCGTAGCGAGCCATCAAATCTATAACCTTTTGCTGAATAGTTTGATGTACCCGCATCAGGTTCATCCAAGCTCTAAAACCAGTATGTTGCTCATCCATAGAACGGTGAATCTCCAGATTTAGTTTAGGTATTTACAGTTTATATATATACTATTTTCAGTTCTTTGTCAAGCCCCCAGGCATTCCACCAATTCAGCCCCGACGGGCCCGTTACTGGCAACGATTTCGCGTTTATATAGCTCGAACTCTTGCCCCACAAAGTTAGTAACAACTCCGCCCGCCTCCCGTATCAGCAAAGCCCCCGCCGCCATGTCCCAGGCATTAAGCCGCTCCCAAAAGCCGTCCAACCGACCCGCCGCCACATAACACAAATCCAGGGCCGCACTCCCGTCTCGCCGAATACCGTGACAACGCAAACTGATTTTCTCCCAGGCGGTTAGAACCTGCTGGTTGCCCGCCTGGTCGCCCGGAAACCCGGTGCAAACCAACGCTTTCGCCAGACTTGGGGCAGTCGAAACCCGAATAGGGCGGTCATTCAAAAAAGCCCCCCCACCCGCCGTTGCCGAAAAAAACTCGTTTCGCACCGCATCATAAACTACCCCCACGATAAGCTGGCTCTGATATTCCAGACCAATACTGACGCAAAAGTGGGGGTAATGGTGGGTGTAGTTGGTCGTGCCATCCAGGGGGTCAACAATCCAGCGATAATCGGGATTATTGCCGCCCGTCGTGCCTTCTTCGCCCAGGAATTGATGACCGGGGAAATTTTCCTCAATCTGGCGGGCGACCTCGACCTCACAAGCCCGGTCTACTTCTGTTACAAAATCTATCGGGCTGCGCTTGGTCTCAATGTGGAGTTCGCGTTCTAGCCCCTCAAGTTGAAGCTTTCCGGCGGCGTGGGCTGCTTGTATAGCAACCCGTAAAAATTCTTCGTACATTATATTTAAATCACCTTTTCTTTTTTAAGACGGTTTATATCAGCCTGATTATAACCTAACGCTGCTAAAACATCGGCACTATCCTCGCCAAAACCGGGCGGCGGGCGGCGCAGCACATCTGCCGGAGGTAAATCGTTGAGCTTAACGGGCAACCCTAGTTGCTTGATGCGCCCAGCCTTCGGGTGGTCAATCTCCTCCACCAACCCCCGTTCTAACAGGTGGGGGTCGCTCAACATCTCATCAAGCTCATAGGTGGGGCCAATACAGACATCCTCGTCTGCCAACAAAGTCAGCCATTCCCCCTGACTCTTTTCCTTGAAACGGGTGGTCAGAGCCGCTTTTATTTCGGTTGCCCGCGCCCCTTCACTATTGGTCTCATAATCTGGCAGGGCTAATAACTGGCAGAGACGGGCGAAAAATTTCGGCTCCAACGCCCCCACTGTTAGCCACTTGCCATCTGCCGCTTCATAGACGTTATATTCGGGCAAGCCCCCATTCAAGCGATTTGTACCGCGTTGGCTCATCTTATCCCCGGCAAAATAATCACCAGCTTGATAAGCCAACCAGCTTGCCACTCCGTCGGTCATCGCCACATCCACAAAACGCCCCTCACCCGTGCGATGCCGTCCTTCCAGGGCTGCCAACAAGCCGATTAGCGACAGCATACCCCCACCCGCCAAATCGGCAATCTGTACCCCCGGCAAGATTGGCCCTTCGCCGACCCGCCCGGTCTGGCCCAACGCCCCGGCAAAACCAATGTAGTTTATATCATGGCCCGGACGCTGGCTATAGGGCCCAGTCTGACCGTAGCCACTAATGGCGGTATAAATCAGCCCCCGGTTTAGCTCCCGTAACTGCTCGTACCCCAATCCTAACTTGCTCATTACCCCTGGTCGGAAACTTTCGATTATTATATCGGCCTGAACAACCAATTTCTTGAAAATTTCCTGACCCTCGGCGGCTTTCAGGTTCAGAGTCAGGCTGCGTTTGTTACGGTTGAGCATCAAGAAAGAGGCACTTTCACCATTTATGAATGGAGCCCGCCAACGAATATAATCGCCAAGTTGGGGCTCTTCTATTTTCAACACGTCCGCCCCCAAGTCTGCTAGGAGCATCGTCGCATACGGGCCGGGTAATAGCCGGGTCATATCTATAACTTTTATTCCAGCCAGAGGTAGATTGGGCCTTTCGGCGGGCTCCTTCGCCGCGTAGGGGAATGCTTCCATGCACTTTATCTCCAAGTCAAAAAAATCTAAAATCTAAAATCGAATATCTAAAATCACCAAAGAAATCAGGAGCTAGTTTACCACGAATGACCAACTTTTGGCCCAAATGTTAGAATAATGTTAGAGTCGGAGTTGAGTCAAATAAGCCTCTTGACAAACAATACACATAGGTGTAAGCTGCACATAGATGTAAAGAGCAAACCAAGCAGGCTTGAGACAAACCTTGCCGAATAGCCAAAGGAAGATATTTGCTAACTACCTGATGGTTTGTTAAGATAAGGTTAATCCTCAAGGCTAAGAAGATGATTAGCAGAACAAAGGAACAAAAAAATGAGCGAAGCAAAACCGAACGAAGAAAAGAACCAAATACCCGATTCCGGCGTAAATGATTGGGCCCGCCAAATGGTCGAAAGTCTGGTCGAAGCCGAACGCAAGTGGCTTGAACTGGCCGCCCAACAGAACGAGACTGTTTTTAAGACTATTCGGGAAGGTGTAGAATCTTATCGCAACGCCCCGAACCCAACCCTGGCGGAGTGGGCCCGGCAAGGTCTGGATAACTTTATGGAAGCCCAGCGCAAGTGGACTGAAAGCTTCAGTCAGCAGCGCGTCTCTTTCTTCCAGACTCAGAGCGACGCTACTGGCGAAGAAACCCCTAGCCCAATGAAACCTATTACCGACATGGCGCAACAGCAGGTCGAAATGCTGGCAGATGCCCGTCGTCGCTGGCTGGATTTCGCCTCCAAACAAAACGCTCAGGTGGTTAGCGGGGTAAAACGCGGTCTGGGTATTCAGGAAGGCACTCCCGCCGCTACCTATGCCGATTGGGCCCAACAGGCAGTAGATAACTACGTCGAAGTTCAGAAACGCTGGCTTGACCTGGCTACCCAACTCCCTTTCCAACGGCCTGTTCGTAAAGGCAACTAGGCTGGTTGGGCAAACCTAACCCCCTGACCCCCTTCCCTAGCAAGGAAGGGGGAACAAGACTTTTACTGTTTTTATAACAAAACTTTGTACAATAAAGGAGACAATGATGTCTAAAGGGGCGACCACCAAACGCAGCTATCCCTGGTCTACCACCGTAAAAAACAAAACGGTCACGTTCCGCCTCATGGAACGCAAAGACCGGGAAACTGCCCAGAAATTTGCCAAAGATTTACCCTCCAAAGACCTCCTGTTCCTCACCACCGATATTACCGACGCGGCTGTACTCGACCATTGGGTCAACGATATTGAAAATAATCGCACCATCACTATTCTGGCGGAAGATGGCAGCGAGTTATTAGGCTTTGGTAGCCTGAATTATAACCAATTGCAATGGACGAGTCATTTAGGTGAAATTAATTTGGTAGTAGGGCCAAACAGCCGGGGATTAGGGCTGGGCAAGTTGCTGGTCAACGAGATTTTTGTGCTGGCGCAAGAGTTGGGTTTGGGCAAACTGGTAGCCTATATGGTCGCCGACCAAAAAGGGGCAGTACAAGTTTTTGAACATCTGGGCTTTAAACCCGAAGCCCTGCTGGCTGACCATGTGATTGACCGCAACGGAATGACCCACGACTTGGTGGTTATGACCTACCACATAGCCGGATTTAGCGAGTAGGAGGAAAACATGACCCAACCCCAGCTAAACCAACGCCTGACCTCGGTGGATGCCAGCTTCTTATATTTTGAAAAGAAGGAAGCCCCTCTGCACATCGGCGGAATTAGCATTTTCGAGAGCGAAATCCCCTATAAAGATTTTCTGGAATTTGTCTCGTCCAAGATGCCGCTCTTACCCCGCTATCGCCAGAAAGTTATCCCGGTTCCAATGAATCTGGGACATCCCACCTGGGAATTTGACCCTGGCTTTAATGTTAAAAACCATGTTATTGACCAAAAGCTGGACCCGCCCGGCACTTTTGACCAGCTTCGGGCTATCACCGAAAAAATCGAGACGGGAATGCTAGACCGCAATAAACCGTTGTGGGAATTGCATCTGGTGCAGGGCTTTGAAGGCCATCGTACCGTGCTAGTATCCAAAGTTCATCACGCGATGGTAGACGGGGTTTCGGGGGTAGATTTGATGAAAACCCTGCTGGATATTTCGCCCAACCCTACGCCCACCGCCATGCCCGAAATAGAACCAATCCCGCCTCCACCCGATTCCACCAAACGACTGATTGATGGTCTAATAGATAGTGCCCAAGAAGGGGTTAAGGGCTGGCTTGAGTTCCAAACCAATATGCTCAATCTGGCGCAGACCTGGGCTAAAGAACCGCAACGGAATTTGATTTCAAACTCAAATAATATGATGGGCTTGATGGCTCCTATCTCGCTATTGCCTTTCAACCGGGCTCTTTCCGGCAAAATGCGGCTAGGTTGGGCGAATTTTTCTTTTGCGGAGGCGCGGGCGATTCGGGCGGCTCTGGGCGGCACGGTCAATGACGTAGTATTAACGACCCTTTCAGGCGCGGTTATCAACTACCTTGAATATCATGGACAGAAAACCGCCGGACGTACCTTGCGGGTGATGGTTCCAGTCAGTATGCGGCGGGAAGACCAGCGCGGGGCGTTAGGCAACCTCGTTTCGGTGCTACCAGTGGAAATTCCGCTGGATATGCCCAGTCATGTTGACCGCTATAGCTTTATCGTCAACAAAACCGGGGCGTTAAAAGGGGCACGAGTAGCCGAAGGTATCAACCTGTTCAGCGCGTTGATGGGCACAGTCCCCGCTTCGGTGCAGGCCGTTATTGGGTCACTGGCAACCACTTCAGTGCCGCCCTTTAACATTGTCAGCACCAACGTGCCGGGGCCTCAAATTCCACTTTATGCAATGGGCCGGAAGATGATTGCTTCCTATCCCTTTGTGCCCGTCGGTTTTGCGGTGGGGGTATCGTGCGCCATTTTGAGTTATGACCAAAAGCTCTATTTTGGCATTACTTCCGATGGGGTGGCGATGCCCGATATTGAAAAACTAATCGAATATCTTAACCAGACCTTTGCCGATTTGCGGGTAGTGGCGGGTGTGCCCGAAACTAAAACCAAAATCGAAACGCCTCCACCCACGCAAGGCCGCAAACGGGCCAAAACCGCTAAACCAGCCGCCGTAACCGCGTCATAGATACGATTTGTAGAACCAGAACCGTAGAGAGGACTAGCTATTATGTCTGCACAACCTTATTACTTTGAAAGAGACCAGAAACCCGCCGAAGTACCAATCTGGCGCGAAGGCTTAATGGGGGTGGATTGGCTCGCCCTGCGCTATTCGCCCGTTTATTATGGCTGGGGAGTGCCGCGTGGGGATGGTTCCCCGGTAATAGTTGTGCCTGGGTTTCTGGCTACCGATTGCTATTTGCAAGAGATGTACTGGTGGTTAATGCGGGTGGGCTATCGGCCTTATATGTCGCGTATCGGGCGCAACGCCGATTGCCTGGATATTCTGGTGGATAAGTTATTGGAGACGGTGGATAAGGCTTATAATCAGACCGGGCGTAAAGTCAATCTAGTTGGGCACAGCCTGGGTGGAGTGCTATCGCGGGCGGCGGCCTATCAGAAATCGGAGCAAATTGCCTCGGTAATAACTATGGGTTCTCCGTTTCGGGGTATCAGTTCTCATCCCCTGGTGCTGGATTTTGGCGATAGAGTTCGCCAGCGCATCAAGGTGGTAAATGACCAGACCAAACCAGCCTGTTTCACCGGGCATTGCGATTGCGCGGCGGCCTCAGCTCTGCAAAATGCTTTACCTGATGGGGTTGGTCAAACCGCAATTTTTACTAAAAGCGACGGGATTGTGGATTGGCATTACTGTATCAACGACGACCCTGCCACTAACTTTGAAGTGCCGGGGACGCACGGCGGGCTGGCTTTTAACCCCTTTGTCTACCAGTTAATCGCTGCCCGTTTACACGAAAATAATAATTCCAATAAAAAGAAAGTTTGATATTTATGAAGATTTTATATACCGCGATTGCTACTGCTCATGGTGGGCGAGATGGACAGACCACCTCCTCCGATGGCAAGTTAGACTTGAAACTGAGTGTTCCGCCGGAATTGGGTGGGGCTGGCGGCGAAGGCACTAACCCTGAACAGCTTTTCGCGGCGGGCTATGCCGCCTGTTTTGATAACGCCCTGATTATTGCCGCCCGTCGCCTGAAACTGGAAACCCAAAACCCAACCGTAACCGCACATGTGGGGATGGGCGCAATCGGCAACGGCGGGTTGGGTCTGGCGGTGGAATTGCACCTGAAGCTACCCGGTCTGACCCGCGCCGAGGCCGAGTCGTTGGCCGAAACAGCCCACAAAGTCTGCCCTTACTCCAACGCCACGCGGGGTAATGTTGAGGTTCAGCTAATCATCGAAGAACCAGCGGCGGAGTAAATGCAGTTGTCGGAAGGGAATTCGTAGGGGCAGTTCGCGAACCGCCCTAGTGGCAGAGAGGAAGCGTAATGGAAGAAGGCAAAGTTGCCAACGGTGAGATAAATTTGCACTACCTTGCGGCAGGGCCAGTGGACGGCCCACCCGTGTTGCTGCTACATGGTTTCCCCCAATATTCCTATATGTGGCGCAATCAATTAGAGGCTCTGAGTCAGGCGGGCTATCGAGCCATCGCCCCCGATTTGCGTGGCTACAATCTCTCTGACCGGCCCGAAGGCATTGAGAAATATGCTATGAAAGAGCTTTTGGGCGATGTTGCGGCGATTTATAAAGCTTTCGGCTGGTCAAAAGCACATCTATTGGTTCACGATTGGGGAGCGATTATTGGCTGGACTTTCGCCGCGCTCTATCCCCAGATGGTAGATAAACTGGCGGTAATAGATTGCCCCCACGTTACGGCTTTCACCGATGCGATGCTGGAAGGGGTCGAGCAGATGTTCAAAAGCTGGTACATCTGGTTTCTCCAGACCCCCGATGTGCCGGAGCAATATTTTGGTGGTGAAAACATCGAACGGATGATTATGTGGTGCTTCCTCTCCACCGCCAACGCCCGCAAAACTTTCACCCCGGAAGATTTGCAAAACTATCGTCAGATGTTGCTACAGCCGGGGCAACTTACCGCCTGCTTCAACTACTACCGGGCGAACCTCACCCCTCAAAAAATGCTGACCGCCGAACGTCGCCAGTTGCCCAATATCCAAAGCCCGACTCTGCTCATTTATGGTTCGGATGATTTGGCCCTTTCCAGCCGTACCTGGAAAAAATCCGCCAAATATTGTAGCGGGCCTTTCCAACTGGTGGAGTTGCCGGGAATAGGCCATTGGGCGGCGGAAGAAAACCCGGAAGAAGTTAACCGCCTCGTGCTGGAACATTTCAAACAGGAGAAAGAATAAACCATGAGTTCAGATAAAAACGTCCAGGTAACACTTGCCAGCCGCCCCAAAGGTTGGGTTGAGGAAAGTAACTTTGCGATTGTCGAAAGCGATATTCCCCAACCCGGCGAAGGTCAGGTTTTAGTAAAGAACCTATATTTATCGCTTGACCCCTACATGCGGGGGCGCATGAACGATGCTAAATCTTACGCTGCAAAAACCGAGATTGGTGATGTAATGGTAGGCGGCACGGTGGGGGAAGTGCTTGAGTCTAATAACTCGCGCTTTAAGGCGGGTGATGTGGTGGTGGGTTACCAGGGTTGGCAGTTATACGGTCTTAGTAACGGTAGAGATTTACAGATAATCAAACCTGGGCCAGTGCCACTATCGGCCTATCTTGGGCCGGTGGGGATGCCAGGAGTGACGGCCTGGTATGGCCTGTTCAACGTCGGGCAACCTAAAGAGGGCGAGACAGTAGTGGTATCGGCGGCTTCGGGGGCAGTCGGTAGCGTAGTGGGGCAACTGGCAAAACAGCGCGGTTGCAAGGCTATCGGGATTGCGGGTGGCAAGGCCAAGTGTGATTATGTGGTGGAAGAATTGGGTTTTGATGCCTGTGTGGATTATAAAGAGGCTGATTTCTACAAAAACCTCAAAGCGGCGACCCCTGATGGCGTGGATATTTATTTTGAAAATGTCGGTGGCGAGATTATGGAAGCGGTTTTCAGCCGCCTTAATGCCTTCGCTCGGATTCCCCTATGTGGCACTATCTCGCAGTATAACGAGGTTACGCCCTACGCCATCCGTAATATTGGTTTGCTGCTAACCAATCGGGCCCGGCTGGAAGGCTTTATTGTCTCCGAGCATATGGAGGTCTGGCCGCAAGCTCTAAGCGAGTTAGGTCAAGGGGTCGCTCAAGGCACGCTAAAATATCGCGAGACCATCACCGAAGGCATCGAGAATGCTCCCCGCGCCTTTATTGGTCTACTGAAAGGCGAGAACTTTGGCAAACAACTGGTCAAACTGGCCTGAATATTAGCAAAGATATAATAGCAGGACTTTCGCTTGAGGCCAATTTTTAGGCTCAATTTGTAGCTATCTAACCATTTGGTGAGTTCCAAAGCGAAAGTCGTAAATAGTCGAAAGTTGAAGGTCTAAAGTCAAAGGTCGAAAAATCCAAAAACCTTTTTATATCCGACTCAAATTCTAGATTTTTGGTAAAATTAAATATAGAAAAACAACCTTAATTCTCTTATAAAATTGTAGGAGCGTCGCATGGCTACATCCGGTAACTCGTCACAGAATAATGCTCATTCTTCTGGTTGGAAAATCTCGATTAGCGTTTTTATCCTCCTGCTGATTGGGGCGGTAGGCATCGGCCTGTGGATTACCAAAAAGAGCGACATAGAAGTGCAACCCGCCAGCCGACAACCTCTAAGCAGCCCCGCCGCCAAAGCCACCCCTGAATCAACAGTAGTAGCCGTTTTTGTAATTACCCCAACCCCTGCTGAAATAAAAGTTTATGTAACTGGAGCCGTTAAAAATCCGGGCGTATATAAAATGCAGCCGGGAGACCGAATTGAAGATGCCCTGAAAGCCGCCGGGGGTGCTGGCGATGAAGCCGACCTGCTTAACATTGACCTGGCAAAACGGGTGGTAGACGAAATGCAAATTGTAGTGCCGCTAAAAGCTATCGCCAGCCCGATACCTGGGACAAGCGGGCCCGCCGCCGGAGGAGTCACCTTACCCGCCGGAACTACCACTGGTGCAGGGCAATCAGGCAAGATTAACGTGAATACCGCTACCGCCGCCGACCTGGATAAATTACCCGGCATTGGTCAAACCCTCTCGACCCGCATCGTGGAGTATCGAACTGCACACGGGTCATATCGTAATCTCGACGACTTGCGTAAAGTCGCGGGCTTAACTAACAGCGTAATTGAAAAAATTAAGGATTCGATAAGTTTCTAGGTTGACCCGCGAAATCTGGTTGCACCTGCCCTGTGAAACCTGTACACTACTTAGTAGTTTTCAAAACAAAAGTGATACAGGTTGGTATGTTTAAACTATTTTCTGGACTACAGGGCAAGGCCATTCTTAAATTTTTGGTGAGCAATCGGGGCATAAGCGAGTTTTTAGCTCCTAAATTTGGGCTGGTTGTTATTGCCACTGTTCTAAGCAGCCAAAAAAATATTAGGGGCTGGCTGTGGTTAGCAACCCTGATAATTTTCCTGATTGAAGCGGGCTTAGCTTATCGTGAAAATCGGCGGGAGTTTCGCGAGGGCTTTAGCGTGAAGCGGGCGCGACAAGTTGGGTTGCTACGGCTTGGTCTGGCAGGGTCATTCGGCCTGTTAAGCTGGGTAATTTTCAGCCTATTACCTTTCTGGTTAGCCCCCATTCCAGCCCTGTTTTTGTTACTGATTAGCTTTGGAGGCTACCTTGCCCTTAGCCTTGCGATGTTGCTGAAGGATATGCGCGGCGCACCTCTCACCCAGGACTCGCCTATTTTCCAGCAAGTACGCGAAATGAAACATCTAGACTCAATAGCCGAGCATTTGCGTCTGCGATTGCTGGTAAACAAAGGCCGAGATGAACGCCGCAACTTGACTTTTTATCTGGGCTGGGCCGAAACTTACCGGGGACATCAGTTGCTTCACGCTGAACGTTGGGCCAAAGCGGCGCGCCATTACAAAGCCGCTATAGCGATTGATCCAGCAAATCTGGCCGCCCGCGCTAGTCTCATTATCAGTCTCGCCCACCAAAGTAAATTTGAACTAGCAATTCCAGAAGTTAAAAAGGCTATCGCGGTATTTAATGGGCAGCGCGATATAGTTTGGTACGATGAGGCTTTGTGGAATTGGCAGCGCAACGAAGTTAGCAGCGAACATGAACAAAAGGCGGCGGTTTTTCAGTTTTGTGCCTTGTTAATTGCCCTGCTCAGAATCAGTCGGGAAAGTGGCGAGGTAAAAGAATTACTGGAAAAAGAAATCACCGCCGCCGCCTTGCAAGTACCCGGCCAAACTGCCGAAGAACTCATCAGGATTATTGCGCTAAAGGGCGGAACTGCCCCTGGTGCGCTTGGTTTGCTGGCGGCTGGCCCCTATCGTGCGCCCGCCTCCCCACTAGACTTATTGGAAAAGCCCTTCTATATGCCCCTATTAATAATCCAAACCATCGAGGCTGCTGCTTAAACGGTTGTCGTAAAGATATTTACCAGGATGTGGGGAAGATTGTAGGAGGATGCTCCGTCATCCGATAAACTATTGCAGGACAGAGTCTGCTCCTACTTCATTATTACTTATTCTTGCCCCTGTTTTCTTTATCCTTCCTCCTTAATTCTTCATTCTTTATTCTTTCATCCATTTTTAGCTCTTTGTTGCTGTTCAAATATGGTAGAATGTACAATTGTGATACTTAAAATTAATTATTATAAGCTGTTGTAAGTTTGCAAGTACGGTAAAGGTCAGTCCAGGATTTCCTGCTAACTGGCAGCCGGCAACCGATGAATGTTTAGAGGTAAATTTTTCAGGTGGAACATAAACTTCGCGAAGACATCCGAAACGTCGCCATAATCGCCCACGTTGACCATGGCAAGACGACCCTGGTGGATGGCATGCTCAAACAGAGCAATATTTTCCGTAAAAATGAGACGGTTGGCACGCTCATTATGGACTCAAACGACCTTGAGCGGGAAAAGGGTATTACGATTCTGGCGAAAAATACCGCCATTCACTACCACACCGTAAAAATCAATATTATTGATACGCCCGGTCACGCCGACTTCGGTGGTGAAGTTGAGCGCGTACTTAATATGGCTGATGGTTGTTTGTTACTGATAGACGCGGTGGACGGCCCAATGCCCCAGACCCGTTTCGTTTTGACCAAAGCTTTTGAGATTGGTCTAAAACCGATTGTAGTTATTAATAAGATTGACCGCCCGACTGCCCGCCCCGCCACTGTGCTTGAAATGACCCAGGATTTGTTCCTGGAACTGGCAACCGATGCCGAGCAACTGGATTTCCCGGTTATTTACACTATCGCCAGAGAGGGCAAAGCAGCCTATTCACCCGATGCAGTATTTGAGGCCGAGGATTTAGCTCCCCTGTTCGATACTATTTTGAAATATGTACCCGCCCCGGTAGTAGATGAGGTATCGGGCTTCCAGATGTTAGTTACCAGCCTGGATTATAACAACCATCTTGGGCGCATTGGGGTAGGTCGGGTATCAAAGGGCAAAGTACGGGTCGGTGAGGCCGTCAGCCGGGTTAACCGTGACGGTAAAATTAGCCGCCAGAAAATCGGTAGCCTTTTCACTTACGAGGGTCTGCACAAGATCGAAATTGAGGAAACCAGCGCGGGCGATATTATTGCCTTTAGTGGTATCTCGGATATCAGCATTGGGGAGACTGTGGCGGATGCCGAAAATCCTGAAGCTCTGCCGCCCATCGCCATTGAAGAACCTACCTTACAGCTGACCTTTGGGGTCAATACTTCGCCCTTTGGTGGCAAAGAAGGCACTTTTAGCACCAGTCGCCAGTTGCGTGACCGTCTTTATCGCGAACTGGATACCAATATCGCCCTCCGGGTCACTGATACCAACAGTGCAGATGTGTTTAATGTCGCTGGTCGGGGTGAATTGCATCTCTCAATTCTGATTGAAATGATGCGCCGCGAGGGTTATGAGTTCCAGGTTTCGCGCCCGGAAGTAATTACCAAAGAAATTGAAGGCAAGAAGATGGAGCCCGTCGAACACCTTATTCTGGACGTGAATGCGGAACACGAAGGCGGGGTAATCGAGCAGCTTGGGCGACGCAAGGCCCAGATGATGAAATATCTGCCCGACGATAAAGGCCGGGTGCGCCTGGAATTTTCAATCCCAACGCGCGGGCTTATCGGTTTCCGTAACATCTTCCTGACTCTGACACGGGGTAGCGGGATTATGGCTAGTCTGTTTATTGGCTACGAGCCCTGGTATGGCGACCTGGGCCAGACCCGTAACGGCGTACTGGTTGCTAGCGAGGACGGGCCAACTACGGGCTATGGTTTAGCCAACGCTCAGGAGCGCGGCTCAACCTTTGTCGAGCCCGGTGTGTCAGTCTACGAGGGGATGATTGTCGGTTTAAACCAACGAGAAAGTGATATTGCGGTGAACGTGGCGAAGGAAAAGAAGCTGACCAATATTCGTAGTTCGACCAGCGATATTGGGGTGCGTCTGACTCCGCCTATTCTCCTTAGTTTGGAACAATCGCTGGACTTTATCGAGAATGACGAGTTGGTGGAAGTTACACCCAAAAACATTCGTCTCCGCAAACGTATCCTGAATCACGGTGAACGAATGCGGCAGTCTAAAGGTTCGTAACTTGTGGGCGGTTCACGAACTGCCCTACCGTATAACGTATTGAGTAGGGGTGACCTTTTGGTCACCCCCTTTTTTTATTTATGTAAAGCTGCTTTTAGTTCCTGAGCGGCCTCGCTGATAGCCTGTCTGGCTAAATCTATCATCCCCGGCATGCTAAAGAAGCCGTGCATTACCCCTTCGTAATAGTTTATTTTCGCGGGAACACCCGCCTGTTCCAGCCGCACCGCATACAGCTTGCCCTCGTCCACCAACGGGTCATACTGAGCTAGAACCAGCAGGGTGGGTGGCAATCCAGCCAGATTTTCGGCCTGTAGCGGAGAGGCGTAGGGGGTTTTAGCTTCCGCCGGGTCAGTAAGATAATTTTCCCAATATTTTTGCATCGCCTCTTTGGTCAGGAAGTAGCCCGTCGCATGTTCCTGGTAAGAGGGTGTGCCGGGTTCGTAATAATCCAGCACCGGGTAAACAAGTAGTTGGAAGGCGATTGACGGACTACCACGGTCACGGGCCATCAGGCACGTCACCGCCGCCGCATTACCCCCGGCACTATCCCCACCAACGGCAATTCTAGTCGGGTCTACATTAATCCTAGCGGCGTTATCTGCAACCCATTGGGTGGAGGTATAAGTGTCTTCCGCCGCCGCCGGGAATTTATTTTCAGGGGCCAGTCTATAATCTACCGAAACTACTACACAGCCCGCCTCATTCGCCAGTTTGCGGCAAACGGCCTCGTGGGTATCAATGTTGCCAAACGTCCAGCCGCCACCGTGCGAATACACCAACGCCGGGAAGGGGCCATCACCCGCCGGAGTGATTACCCGAATGGGAATTTCGCCACCCAGCCCTACTATGGCGAAATCCTCCACTTTTGCCACTGGCTCTAATGGCCCTGCCGCCGCGATAAATAATTTGGCGGCAGAGATACGTGCTTCGGCTGGTGGTAACAAATAGCGTGGTGGTTGCCCGGAAGCAGCTAAATCTTCCATCAGTTTTTTAGAAACGGGCTCAAGCGGCATGGTCAAAACTCCTTTAGCGGTTGTCAGTCGTCGGTTGTCGGTTGTCGGAAAAAGAATATTAACAAGGATAGACAGGATATTAGTTTAAGCTTGTTTTAGCAAATTTCGCGCTTTGTTTGATATGATACCTTTGAAGTGTTAAAGTCTGTCACAGGCAACCGAAAGTCAATAGTCGAAAATTTAGCGATTGACAGCTTTTTGACTCGTTACCCGTTACTCATGACTTTCTTACCGACATCGTTTAGGGGGTTAGCTAAATATGAATTTTGCTTCATTCTTGTTAGCAGCTTCATTGGTAGTGCTAGTGCTGGTAAAGTTGGGAAAGCATTTCCGCCCACCCGAAAGCGATGAGCAACGTGTTTTATACCGGGTACTGGAAGTCAGTATGTGGGGAATGTTTGGGATATGTCTGCCCTTGACGCTGTTTGTATTATGGCGGGGTTAGATATTTCCCTGAATTAAGAAACTCTGGGAAATTATGCAAGGTCAAATCGAGAAAGATGCCAGTAAAAGGATTAACTTTGAGATATTTGGAGCTAATAGTGGTTTGCTGGTTGAGATTGTCCCAATTCTCGAAACAAGCTTTGGTTTCAAGGTTATTTATACTTTAGATGGATTTGACCTGTTTTGTATAGATTTAGCAAAAGAAGATTTGCGAATTTCGGCCTGTTGGGATGTCTGGAACGGAGTTTATATCGTAGCTGTTACCGAAAACAGCAGCGAAATAGTCATAGAAATTGGGCAGTATTTAAACGAATTATGGGGCAGTAAAAAAGATGTCGGAAGAAGAAGTTTCGGAGCTATCGGCAATCCAGAAATTGGAGCAGCGTAATCGCGAGTTGGCGATACTACGGGCGATTGCCGAGGAACTGAATCGAGCGGTGGATACCAAAAGTGCCCTGGAAAATGCTCTGGCGTTGGTGGGAGATTTGTTGGAGCTGGAAACAGGTTGGGTCTGGCTGCTGGATGAAGCCAGTGGCGAACCCTATCTGGCGGCAGCCCGCATGTTACCCCCCTTTCTGACGGCTAAACCCGCCCGGATGCGTAGTACCAATTGTCTATGCCTCAATACTTTTATGGCGGGGGATTTGACGGGCGCGGCTAACGTGAACGTCTTGGAATGTAGTCGCCTGGATGCCGACCTGGAAGGCACTAACGGCTTGCAATATCACGCCTCTATCCCAATTTATGCCCACGATAAACGGCTGGGAGTGATGAATGTTACTGGCCCGGATTGGCGCAAGCTAGACGATAACGAGTTACAGTTGCTTTATATTATCGGCTATCAAATTGGGGTGGCAGTGGAGCGCGCCCGCCTATTCGACCAGACCAGCCGACTAGCGACCACCGAGGAGCGCAACCGATTGGCCCGCGAAATTCATGATACGATTGCTCAAGGGATGGCGGCCACAATCTTTAACCTGGAAAGTGCCGAGGTTATGCTGGATAGTCCTGACCCGGCTAAACGCGCCAAAGCCCGCGAGAAAATCAGCAAAGCCCTTAACCTGACCCGCGCCAATCTGGACGAGGCTCGCCGCTCAGTGCTGGATTTGCGGGCGGCTCCCTTACAGGAAAAATTATTGGCGGAAGCAATCGCCACCTTAGTAGATAATTTTGCCAGCGAAACGGGAGTGGAGGCTCATTTTGAATTGAACGCCTCCCCCGTTTCCAATCGTCGCTTCCCCGCCAGAGTAGAGGCCGGGGTTTATCGCATCGCTCAGGAAGCCCTCAACAATATCAAAAAGCATGCCCATGCCAAAAGCGTTACAGTTACTTTCCAGGCTGAACTAATGGAGGGCAACGAACGTTTGCGCCTGACAATCGAGGATGATGGGCAAGGCTTTGTGCTTAGTGATGAGTCACGGCAAGGTCATTTCGGGCTAATCGGTATGAACGAACGCGCCCGTCTGCTAGGTGGGCGGCTGGAAATCCAGAGTTGCCCCGATAGCGGCACTGACATAGAATTGGTTGTACCTTTATAGGGAATGGGGGTTAGGGATTGGGGGATAGTACGGAAAAAATCAAAATATTAATTGTGGATGACCATCCGGTAGTGCGGGATGGCTTGAGCGCGATACTGGAAACCCAGGCGGATTTTGAGGTAGTAGGAGAGGCTGGGGATGGGCGCGAGGCCGTAGCTCAGGTTGAAAAATTGCAGCCGGATATTGTGCTGCTTGACCTGGATATGCCCGTGATGGATGGGTTAGAAGCCCTGCGCCAGATTATGCAGCAACGCCCTCAAACCAAAATAATAATTTTTACGGTGTTTGATACCGATGAACGAATTTTGGCGGCGGTGCAATTGGGCGCACAGGGCTATTTGCTCAAGGGTGATGCTCCTCGTGACGAGATTTTTCGGGCGGTGCGGACGGTTTATCAAGGTGGGGCCTTACTACAGCCATTAGTGGCGGGCAAACTCCTGCGCCAGATGCAGAATAACACTCCGCCTGCCCCTCAACCCTCTAACAATGAAGAACTTACTGAGCGCGAACAGGAGGTGCTGGAACTGGTAGCAAAGGGTTTTGCCAACAAGGAAATTGCTAACCGTCTGGTTATCAGCGAACGTACTGTAAAATTTCACGTTAGCGCGATTCTTGCCAAGCTAGGGGTCAGCAACCGCACCGAGGCCGTCACCACCGCCGCCCAACAGGGTTTGATTAAATTGTAAATTATTGTCCCTTTTTGACCTAACCCCCTTCCCTAGTGCAATTCCAACAGACCTATTGTGTAGCAGACAAACCCTCACCCTGCCCTCTCCCTTTGAAAGGGAGAGGGTGTATAACTTTCTCTTTGCATATAGCACTTGTGTTTTTTTACTAGCAAGGAAGGGGGAACAATTCCTCTTAATTATTTATTCTGTCTCCTGACTTCTGACTCCTTTTCAACTTTCCAGAAGGGGGTTAGGTTAACTTATCTATAATTATGTCAAGTTGCTGTTGGGTTAAGCCGATTTTTTTAAGATAACCTATGACCCCGCCGTAATTAGTTTCAAGATGGTCAAAGGCTTTCAAAATCATATAAGGTTCAGAAGCCATGTAATGGTCAAACATCTCAATATTTTGCCCATCCTTAATCGCTTGTGCCCGCCATTCCTCAACTTTTGGGGCAAGATTAGTAGCACTGAGCGAGTAATCCTGGGCTATTACCTCTGGCGCGACTCCCACCAGACCCAGCAAAATTGCGATAATCAATCCGGTGCGGTCTTTTCCCGCCGAACAATGCACCAGTGTACAACCCGTGTTGGCAGTGGCAATTGCTTCTATTATATCTTTGATGCGTCCCTGGCACTCATCCAGCCAATGGCAATAAATCTGCTCCAGAGGTGGGTTTTTCTTGTAAACCTCTACGATATTACCGTCTTCATATTCAAACAGGGGCAGGTGAAAATAACTAACATCGGGGGATTGGGCAAACACGTCAGGATAGTTTTTAAGTTCGCTGGAAGCCCGCAAATCAATAATCGAGGTCAGGCCATAACTTAATAATAGCTGTTGGTCGGTAGGCGATAAACGGTCAAGACCATCCGCTCTTAAAAATGCTCCGCGCCGGACGAGTTTTCCATCGGAGGTAGCATAACCTCCGAGGTCGCGGACGTTATAGGCCCCTTCTAGCACAAAATGATAGGGTAATTGTTCCGAGTTATCTGGCATAAATATTAACCTTTTCTCTGTGATAAAAAATTCCAATATTAATAATGGAATGCGACTTTGCTGCGGTTCAAGTATAATGGAGACATGAGCAAAATCAAAATTTATAACGCTAAATCCAAACGAAAAGAAACCTTCCCCGAAAGTGGGGCAAAGAAGCTGCGAGTATACAGTGCTTTACCTGTGCCACCCACCGCCGCCCGCGCCAGAGATTTGGTGGGATTGCGGCTATTTTGTCTGGTGGAATCGTTGGGAAAAGTGCTGCAAATCGAAGGTCGTCTACTTGAGCTGGTGGATACGCCCGAAACTGCCGAAGTCGCCCTGACAAGTGGTAGTTTTGAAGGAATTACTACGCCGTTTGTACTGGAACTTGGCCCAACGGTGGAATTACCGATTGGCGAGGAGCTCCAAAACTATAATCCCGGTGAGTTGCGCTACTGGCTGGCGTTCGCCCACTATCGTACCCCCTTGAACGATACTGAGGCCCTGCCAAGTGCTGCCGCCGCCCTGGAACGTCTGCAAAGTTATGTTTTGCGCTACCAGACACAAGGGCAAACCAATGGGCACGCTAAACCCGCCAGCGAACAATTAGAACTGGAAGGCTGGTTAACCCGTTTTACCGAGCAGCTTAACGACGATCTAAATTTGCCCCGTGCCCTGACTGTCTGCTGGACAATGCTACAAAGTGAACTTAGCCCCTCTGCCAAACTAACGGCCCTGGCGGAGTTTGATAAGATATTGGGCTTTGGCTTGGGATTAATCCCATCCCAAATTACCGAAAAGCTCGGCAAAACCCCTACTACCAGTCGCGAAGGGGGCGGGAATTTCCCCCAACCAAACCGACCTAAAGCCCAGAACCCTAAAGTAGCGGCAACCAAAGCCACCCCAGACGAAGCCCATCCGCGTGTCGGCAATTCCCGTAACATTCGCTCCTTTCTCAACGAGCCGGACAAAGCCGATTTTACGGTAAGTTTGGTAGCTAAAAACAATCTAGCAGAATTACGCCCAACGGTTGAAAGTGTGCTGAATTTTGGCTTGAGAAGTAAACAGAAAATCGAAATAGTAGCGGTAGATTTAGCCAGCAGTGAGGCCGCTACTGCCTATCTGGAAACCACCGCTCATAACTATCGCAACTTCCGGGTAATCTACGCCGAAGATTTGGGGGAGGCCGCCGCCCGCAATCTGGCCTTTAAGCAAGGTCGGGGACGCTGGTTAATGCTGCTGGATACCGGATTGATAGTAAAAGGTGATATTTTTGCTGAGTTATTCAAAATTATCGAGCCAAATGATAAACCTGCCCTCTATGGCCTATATCCGTTGGAATTGGTGCGGGAAAACGAGAAGTTGGCGGGTTACAAACCCAAGCTATTAACCTCGAATGAACCCCCAACCCCGGTGGAAGCTCTGGAAGGCGGCTTGCTATGCTTTCGGCGGGGGTTAGTTGAAGAAGTGGGCTTTATGGACGAGCGATTCCGCTATCCCTATGCCCTTGACCTCGATTATAGCCAATCCTTCCACGACAAGGGCTATCAGACGATTGCCCTACCCGGTCTGGCCCGCCTAATAGAGCGCACTCGCCCTATTAGCGAACGCCCCAATTATGGCCTGACTGCTGAAGAACAAACCCATCAACGTCAGAAAAACTGGCAACATTACCTCAAAAGCTGGGGCTTATAACTCCCCAATTCATTATCCGATGTAAATGGAACAGACACGCACTTTGGTGTTATAATTTGCGCTAATACATGTGAAGGTTACTACACCCTCACGTAGCATCCAAACCAAGCCAAAAAACTCACTGAGAGGGTTATCAAGCCAAAGATTTGGCAACAATTTACAAACCTTTTACCGATTTAATAGTTATTTAACAGTTAGAAACCCTGACAAGGTTATAATTCATTTCAGGTTTCTATCTCAGGAAACCTTCCATAGTCCTACACTCAACTAATAAAGTGTTACCACTTTTAGCTCTAAAGCGGTAACTCTAACCCTATAAATTAGCTGATTTTCTGGGAGCAAGTCATGATGGTTTTCCGCATAATGGGCCGCTTGCTGGCAAGGATTTTTGGCAGGCTGGGCCGAATTACCATAGGTGGGTTTAAATTTATCGGTCGCCACGAAATGTTTCTAGGCGGCGCGGTGGTAGTCGGCTTGGTAGTTGGCGGAATCTGGCTGTTACTCTCGGTACTCAATATTAATATTGTGATGGGCGAGCCCCAAGCAGTAGTCAAGGCAGCTAATGCGGCTATCTCTACCCCGGCAGCGACTACCACTCCCCGCGTTACCACCAACAACGCCCCCCAGGCCACCGAAACCTTTATGCGCGGACAACTATATTTCAACGCGGATGATGTCTGGGATTCATTAGACGCACAATTTCACAACCAACTTGCCAGTAATGGGCGCGACAAAACCTATTTCGCCCGCCGCCTCCAACAACTTAAAGATAGCGGCATAAAATACGAAAGTTATCGTTATGTAGGTGGCTACGATGGCGCAAACGGGCAAACTATTCACTTCTATGTAGCCCGCTATACCGACACTGATAAAACCGTGAAGGATGAGCCCTTTACTTTTGTGGTAGCCCCACAGGGAAAAATAATCGCTTTCAGCTAAATGTAGTTTTAATGGCTGATAAAGCCCCACAGCAAAATACATTCGGGATAAGAGGTAGTTGCGTATGTTTTTTAAAGTAGTTGGTCGTGTAACGATACGTTTTTTTCGGAAATTAGGCCGCGCCACCATCAAAACAAGCCGTTTTGGAGTACGTCACCCTTTTGCCGGACTCCTTAGCCTGATAGTAATAGGCGGGCTGGCCTTTTTATTAATTCAGACCAGCGTTTTTGGGTTGGCAACCCCCAGCGACACCAAGATAACCAACGACCCCAGTGTTACGACTGGTAATCCGCGCGAGTCCAGTGTAAAGGTACTCAAGGGCTTGAGCGGTTTTAATGCCAGCCTGATGTGGGAAACCTTCACTGACGATTACAAACAAAGCTTGCAAAGAAACGGCATGGATGTCAAGAAACTGCAACAGCTTTTGGATAAAGCCAGAGGCACTGAACAGAGTCGCACCGCCAGTTATGGACAATTCACCTGGCAGGGCTTTGGCAATTTGCGGGATGGCAGTGGACAAGCCGATGTATTTGCCGGAAAACTAACGCAGAGTAGTAAAGAAACTGTTACCCACTATGCCGTTAAGATAGACAACAAAGATAAGGTACGCGAGCTGGTTAGTGACGACCCGCTACTTGGTAATACCCTTTTTGCTACCACCGTCAGAAGTGCCGAGCCCTTGGTAAAACCCAGCGATAACAGCACCCGCTTACTAATAGGCTTGACCAAAGGGAATGCCACCGAAATCTGGAATAACTTGGGCGAAGACTATCGCACCCAGCTAACCGATCAGGGAAGTAGTATTGAGGCTATCCAGACAGCTCTCGATAAAGGGTTAAAGAGCGATGATAAAAAGGTGGTTTACGACCATTTCACTATGAAGACCCCTGCCACCGACACCAATAACTCTGAGCTTTTTACTGGTTTCGTAAGTCTGGCGGGTAGCAGCCAGCAATATAACTACTCGGTGGGCCACGACACGCTGGGGCAAGTTTCAGAAATAGCCACTAACGACCCCTTATTACAAACAGTGTTCTTTGGCTCGTTGGTACACGCTACCGACCCGACCCTTAAACCGCGCTCCACCAGTACCCTGGTGTTACGGGGGCTTTCCGACTACAGTGCTAAAGAAATATGGCTATCCCTCAGCGACGATTACAAAACTGCCCTGACCGCCGAAGGTTTCAATCAGGCCGCAATGGATAAGTCTATCAAAGATACCCTCAAAGAGTTAGACGCTATCAACGAGCGGCCTACCTATTTGCGCTTTGACCTGATACAGGTGGGCACAACCCGTGATACTGGCGCACCTGTTGAAATTTACAACGTGGGGATGCGAATTAATGGGCGTGAGAGCCAAACCTCGATGGTGGTTAAGTTCGATTCGCACGATAAAGTTAGCGACATTATTGCCCAGGACCCGATTGTCACCGCCGCTTTCCGCAAAACAAAAAGCAGTGCCAGCTTACCCCAGAGCGGAACTGAACTTCTTTCTCCCAGCTTTGTGGCGGAACGACTAATGGCAGGGCTAACAACTTTTGATACTGAGAAAATCTGGGCTTCTTTCAGCATTACTTACCAAAAGGAACTAAAGGCTAAGGGTATTAGCCCCGCCACAATGGCGGCAACTATTGATAAATTCAAACAAAGTGCTATTAAAGATAACGCCAAGTTATCCTATGTTGGTTATTCTTATCTGAACGGGAAAAGCTACCCCGCCGGAAATGCCGAGGCAAGTTACTCTTCGACTTTGCAATATGGCGATCAAGCAATTCCATTTCAGTATCTAATTGTTCTTGATTCTGATAACAAGATACAAGCCATTAGCACTACCGACCAAATTTTGAACCTGTTGTTGGGTCGCCAACAAACTCAAACTACGGGTGGTAGTTAGCCCTAGGGGCTGTGAAGGAATAGAAACACATGGAAAATTTACGAAGCAAGCGTCGTCCCGTCCAACATCGTGATGAGGTTGACGAGTCAATTGCGAATATGGGACATAAGCTAAAACATAACCCAATGCGGCGTTACGTTTTTAGCTGGATAATCCTGACCGGCATCCTCTTCTTCCTATGGAGTTGGTTAGGCCCTAGCTGGCAGTCGGGTGGACCGAGCGGTATAGCTAATACGCTGGTACCAATAGCCCTGCAACTCTCCTTTGCGGCGGTATTCTCCCTTTTCCAACTTTACATCATGTTCTTCGCTATCTCTCGCCCCCGCACTTACTGGCTAAAACCGGGCGAGACGGGTATCAGCTTCCAGGATTATAAAGGTAATCCCCAGGTGCTGGAAATGGCTCGTGAAGTAGTGTTGTTGCTGAAAGGCACCAGAGAGTTCAAGGAGATGGGCGGTGAAGTAATTCGCGGCTTACTGCTGGAAGGTGACCCCGGTGTTGGTAAATCCTATCTGGCTCAGGCTATTGCCACTGAGTCGGGTTTGCCCTTTGGTTATTGTAGTGCTGCAAGTTTGCAAAGTCCCTTTATGGCGGGCGGTATGATGAGTATCAAGGCTCTTTACAAAAAGGCTAATAAATTTGCTGACCAGTTTGGGGCCTGTATTCTGTTCCTGGACGAAATTGACGCTATTGGGCAGAAACGCAACGGCGGGCAGAACCAGGGCATGGGTATGGGTATGGGTGGTATGATGGGCGGTATGGGCGGTGGTCTAATTAACGAATTGTTGATGCAGATGGATCCCCCGCCAGTTTTTGATAGCTGGAAACGCAAAGCCCTGCGTTGGTTAGGGATTGACCTAGGCAAGAAAAAAGCGGTACGGCGGGCCGTGCTGACCATTGGGGCTACTAACCTGGTTGAAACGCTGGATGACGCGCTCTTGCGCCCAGGTCGTTTTGACCGCAAAATTACCGTTGACCTGCCGGATGGTGATGGTCGCCGGGAAATTATTGAGTACTACCTGGAAAAAGTTAACCACGAGAATATTCCCCTTAGCAAACTGGTATCCCAGACTATTGGTTATACCCCTGTAGCAATTCGCTATGTTATCAACGAAGCGGTGGTACGGGCTCACTTTGATGGGCGGGATGCCATCACCTACAAAGACTTTATTGCGGCCCGTGACCTTCACGAGGTTGGGCTGAAAATGCCTATCCGCAGTATGTCAATGGAAGAGCAACGACGAATTGCCTATCACGAAACAGGCCACGCGGTAGCCCAGGTGTTGTTAAGCCCTAATGAAGACCTGGTAAAGCTGACAATCGTGCGTCATGGTGGGGCTCTTGGTTTTATGCAACCTAAACCCAAAGAAGAACGTTATACCGTGACCAAAGAGGAGATGGAAGCCGACATGATGGTCAGTCTGGCAAGTCGGGCGGCGGAGGAATTATTCCTAAACATCCAGATGACGGGCTTTAGTGGCGACCTCCAAAGTGCTACCAGTCGGGCTATTGCTTATTGTAATCTGGTCGGGATGAACGGGCGGCTATCATCGTCGGCGGTACTTGGTAATGGAGCTATTTCTTCGGACGAAATCGAGTCGCTGTTGCAGACCCTTTTCCGTCGGGTTAAAGCCTTGTTGGCGGCTAATACAGAGTTGTGTCATGCCCTGGCTGCTGAGCTTTTGGAAAAGAAGGAAATGCTGGGCGATGATGTAATGGAAATCGTTAACCGTTACGAGCCAGTTATGACCGGGGAGGCAAGGCAAATCGGCTTCCGAACAGCTTCCACTGGGCTGAAAAAGGTTAACCCTTACAGCCCTGCTGGATATCGTCAGCAAAAAGCTACCGGAACTGAGGGCAAACCTGTTGACCGCGATAACGACGACGAGGTGGTATTCCCTGGAGCAGTGGCTTACAAGCCAAACCCGGTAGCGGGTAATCCTGCCCCACGTCCTGCCGTTTCCATCGACGAGGATGATATGCTGCCACGCAACTGGTAGTTTTCAAGTAATTGTACTGAGGACGAGGGTTAAGCAACCTTCGTCCTTTTTTTTACATTAGCAAAATGGTTGCATGTAAGCTTGTTTTGGTGTACGATTTATATCCGTTGCCACAAGTTGCTACCTAAATCTGGGAAGTGAATGTTACAAAAGCAAACCCTCATATAAAACTCAGGAGGAATTTACAATGCGAATCAGGGTTGAAAATAAGCTGGCTGGCGATTTCGACGCGCTGGTAGTAGGAATGTTCAGTGATGATGGTGCGCCCCTAAATCTGCTTGACGACAAAACCCGCGAGCTAGTGGCTAAAGTGAAAGAGCTTGGCGGGGCTACAAAACCCAATGAAACCGAAAGCACTCTTTATACCGATGGTGGCCCTGCCAAACGTCTGGTAGTAGTGGGAATGGGTAAACAGGCCGATTTCAAAATTGCCTCAGCCCGTAGTATCGCTGGCGCAACCGCCCGTTCCTTGCGGAAAAAAGGTGCTAAGAAACTGGCTTTCGCTTTACCATTTGGAAATATTGATGAAACGGGCGTGGCCCAGGCTTTCGCTGAAGGGGTAGTACTCAGCACTTTTGATGCCGGAGTACACCGCACCGGGGAAGGGCGCGAGGAAAAGTTGCTGGATGATGTAGTTTTTCTAACCGACCAGGGCAATGGCATCAAGGATGCAGTTGAACGCGGCGTAGTTATTGGTGAAGGGATAAATTTTAGTCGCGGGCTGGCCCACGAACCCGCTAACACCATGTATCCGGCTATTCTGGCTGAAGAAGCCCGCAAGCTGGCCGAAACCTATGGCCTGGAGTTTGACGCGCTGGACAAAGCCCGCTTGACCGAGGGTGGCTTTAAGGCAATCCTGGCGGTTGGGCAAGGCAGTGTTAACGATCCGCGTATGATTGTGCTGAAATATAATGGCGCAGGTAGCGACCAACCTTATCTGGGTCTGGTGGGCAAGGGTATTACTTTCGATAGTGGCGGTATCAGTATCAAACCTGCCGATAATATGGGCGATATGAAGATGGATATGAGTGGAGGAGCTTGGGTACTTGGCACAATGCGAATTATTTCCCAACTCAAACCCAAAATTAATGTGCTAGGGATTGTAGCCGCCGCCGAAAATATGCCAAGTGGGACAGCCTATCGCCCTGGTGATGTTATTGGTAGTCTGGAAGGCAAAACAATTGAGGTGCTTAACACCGATGCGGAAGGCCGAATTGTGCTGGCGGACGGTCTGACCTATGCCCGCAAGTTAGGAGCTAACAAACTGGTTGACCTTGCTACTCTGACCGGGGCTATTGTGGTGGCATTGGGGAATAACGCGCCAGGGGTCTTCGGCAATGACGATGCCTGGACTCGTAAATTCCTGGATACCGCCGCAAAGGCCGGGGAAAACGCCTGGCATATGCCGCTTTACCCCGAACACTCCGACCAAATCAAGAGTATCATCGGCGACATTGTGAATACCGGAGGTCGCTCGGCAGGTTCTTCTACCGCCGCCGCTTTCCTCAAGGAGTTCACAGGTGGTGTTCCCTGGATTCACCTGGATATTGCTGGGGTCGCCTACACCAACGCCGAGAAACCTCATATGGCACAAGGCTCAACGGGCTATATTATGCGTACACTGGTTGACTTTGTGCTGGCAAACGTCGAGGAATAAAATTTCTGACCTAACCCCTTCCCTATAAAGAAAGGGAATTCGTAGGGGTAGACCTTGTGTCTACCCTCGTTATTTTCCTCCAACTCTAACGGGAGTAGTGCAGTATGACTAATATCCGTGAACCGCAAATCGAATTACCCGATTTCATTAACCTGGATGGTCAGAAAATTCCCCCACCGGGCAGAATTAATTATGAAGAGTTTCTGGATTGGGCTGACGAAGACACACACGCAGAATGGGTTGATGGAGAAGTGCTAATGACCAGTCCCGCCAGTTACCGACATCAAGCAATAAAAGGGTTTTTAGAAAGCTCTTTGCTAATATTTACCCAAACCTTTGACCTGGGGATTGTGCTTTCGGCAGGCTTCCAAATGAAATTGCCCAGCACTGGGCGAGAGCCGGATGTGCTTTTTGTTAGCAAAGCTCGTAGCAAAAATATCAAGAAAACTTTCTTAAAAGGGCCAGCCGATTTAGTGGTAGAAATCGTCTCGCCCGAAAGTGTAGAGCGTGACAACGAAACCAAATACGCTGAATATGCCGAGGGCGGGGTGCCTGAGTATTGGTTGATTGACCCACTTGAGGAAAAAGCCAGCTTTTATCAGTTAGACAAGTCCAAGCAATACCACAAAGTTGAGCCGGATAGCACGGGAAAATATTATTCCAAAGTTGTCAGCAATTTTTGGCTAAAAGTGGAGTGGTTATGGCAACAGCCCTTGCCAGAGGTGGCGGAGGTACTGTTGGAAGTTGGCGGCGAAACCTACCAAAATTATCTGCTGCAAAAGATAAATAAAAAGAGGTAATCATGGAACTGGAAAGTTATTTCGATTTTCTACCAGATGGAGATATTAGAATTAAAGGTACAAGAGTTTATCTGGAAGATATAATCGGGCGGTATTTCGAGGGAGATAGCCCAGAAGAAATTAATAGCCATTTCCCCACTACCAAAGGGCACCTTAGAGCCTGTCTAAAAATAGAATTAGGGAGCTAAAGCGGTTGATTTTTCAAGTTTTCTAGCCTCTATTTTAGCCAACCGTTTTAACATTAACCTAATCATGGCAATTTGCACCATCGCTTCGCTAGAA
>Ga0209511_1000883_pt1 | contig 27838 bp, 18 predicted proteins | sample SSSSmetaG_FD_184141 | JGI IMG/M metagenome (GOLD analysis project Ga0209511, IMG submission 184141) | Glacier valley bacterial and archeal communities from Borup Fiord, Nunavut, Canada, to study Microbial Dark Matter (Phase II) - ​SSSS... | ecosystem: Environmental > Aquatic > Freshwater > Ice >... | reverse complement strand
TGCACATAGGTTACAATTTTTGTTGGTTCATTACTGCCTTTTGCTTTGTAGCTATCATTAATAGCTATGCTAAAGTTTACTACCTGTCTGTCGTTTTTCAGGTTGCTGATTTTTGCATCACCTGTTAATCTTGATGTCATTTCCATGATTGTAAATTTTAATTGTTTAATAAATGGTTAAAGTCGGCATAAGCCTCGTTCGTTCTAATCGTAGCAACCCGGCCTTGAAACAGGTTTTGACAAAAGCAAGGTTTTTGTAAAAAGAATACTACCCCACAAATATTTTCTCCGAAGGAGGCCAAACCGGGTGGAGATTGTTTTTACAAAACCCGTGGCCAGCCGAAATGCAATGAAGGTGCAGACCTTGCTTTTGACAAAGCCTGTCAAGAAATTTGCGTCAGATAGGGATGAATGAGTTTTTAAAAAGTTGATTCTTATAAAATCTGCTTTGAAGTGTCTTTATAATTTGAAGTAGCTGGAATTGTGTTTGGGGAGGTACGAGCCAATCTCAATGACCAATATCTTTATCCGGTGCAGTTCTCCCGGCTTATTTGCCGCAGGCGTAAAAAAAATAAGGCGGGTGTACTGCAACGGGTCATTGCAATAGTTTTTGCCAAGTCTATTTTTGAGCAATCATTTAGGCATCTTTATAATTTGAAGTAGCTGGAATTGTGTTTGGGGAGGTACGAACAAATCTCAATGACCAATATATTTATCCGATGCAGTTCTCCCGGCTTATTTGCCGGAGGCGTAAAAGAAATAAGGCAGGTGTACTGCACCGGGTCATTGCAATAGTTTTTGCCAAGTCTTTTTTTGACCAATCATTTAGTCATCTTTACAATTTGATTAGTCTGGAATTATGTTTGGTGAGGTACGAGCCAATCTCAATGACCAATATATTTATCCGGTGCAGTTCTCCCGACTTATTTGCCGCAGGCGTAAAAGGAACAAGAGGGGTGTACTGCAACGGGTCATTGCAATAGTTTTTGCCAAGTCTATTTTTTGGGTACTCATTTAGTCATCTTTACAATTTGATTACTCTGGAATTGTGTTTGGTGAGGTGCGAGCCAATCTCAATGACCAATATATTTATCCGGTGCAATTCTCCCGGCATATTTGCCGCAGGCGTAAAAGAAATAAGTCGGGTGTATTAAAAAGTATTTTAAAGACTTTGAAGCCTTACTAAAATTTCAAGATAAGCAGCCTGGTCTATCAATGATTTTACAGGTTGAGTGCCAACCAGATTTTGAGTATTCATTTGTACCTGCCACACTTTAGCTGCATATTTTTTAAATGCAGTGATATACATTTCCCGTTTATCAATATTATACAATTCAATATATCCCCTCAGCAATACCGCATTAAACCAATAGTTTTCAGGGAATAAGTTTTTTTTATAAAATAATTGTAAGCTTGCAGCGGCTTGTTGTTGTGCGGATAGTAAATATTTTTTATCGTTTGTTATTTCATAAAGCAATACGTTGCTTTGCAACATAGTGCCGGCATTGTACGTAAATTTTCTTTTATCAATTTCTTTTGAGGGTAGCCTGATATTATCGTAATACAATCCATCGGATGCCAGTAGTGTTTTATTAACCCAGTTATATAGCAGCATTGCGGCATCAAAATATTTTCTCCCTTTTGTTGCTTTATACAATTGTAAGGCCAGTAAAATACCAGGGCCATTCGAGCAGGTATTTTTTGTAGTATTGTCAAATTCCTTCCAGTATAAACCGCCACCTGAAACAGTATCATAACCTGTCATCATAAAGCCGTAAATATCTTTTGACAAGTTTAAATAGGTCGTATCTTTTGTACGATGGTATGCATCCATGTAAGCAATACCTATCCACTGGTTATCGTCGTAAAATCGGGAATCGCCGCCAGCTTCCATCAAATAACTTTCGTAACCAGGGTGTGGTGGTTTGGCAGCATTATAATATTTATCAATCACTTTTATTACCGGCTGCATGTATTGTTTTTTTGGATACAATGTTTCCATTTCATTAGTAGCTTGAATCAAAGCACAAAGCGGCCATAGGTAGGCATAAGGTTTTTCATCAGCTTTTAGTTTTGTTTTTTCTATAAAAACATTTTTACTGCTGTCGTAAAAATACCGGTAGATGTTTTTATACACTATTTCAATTTGTCTATTATAATTATTTTTTTGCTGTGCATTTACTGTAATCCGACAGAGCAGTAAAAATGTAATAAGATACTTTACTGAAGGTATAGATATATTAAAATGCTTCATAAAAAATAGGTTTTAGTCAACAAGATTTAACTGTTTTAATTCCGCCATTGCTTCAAACAACATAATACCACTTAGTTGTGTGGTAAGGTCTGTAGTGCTTGCCGGTGCTGTATTCCAGGCGCTGCCAAAAAGAATATTATTTTTATTGGTGCCACCGTTCCATAGCTTTTGTGCATTGCTTTTCATAAAATTGAGGTATTGTGTTTTCTTGCCGCTTTCTATGCCACCATCAATAATCAACCTGTTAAAGTAGCGGATAAAAACTCCTTTAAACAAGCCCCCATCGCCACCTCCTTCATCTTTTAAAATACCATTGGCAATGTCTGTTAATTGTCCGCTGTTAACAGCAAAATCAGCCGCTTTTACTGCATCGGATAAATATGTTGCTGTATTAGTAATGGAATATAGTTCTAATGCAGCGCCAATAAACGTACCCTGGTTGTACGTAAATTTCCAGGTAATATTCTTATTACCGTTTGCTTCAATATTATCATATACCCAGCCGCTGTTGGGTTCATAGAGAACTGTTTTTTGCCATTGAAAAATATCTTTAGCCCATTGTAAATCTGTTGGGTTATTAAATGCTTTGTACAATCTCGCAGCTAAAATTGCAGCAGGTAAATTAGAAGGTGCGTTTTTTGAAGAGTTATCTTTTCGCCACCATATACCGCCGCCCAAATCGTTACTCCATCCGTTTTTAATATCTGTCCACAGCAATAGTGCGACGTCTTTGTATTGCACATCATTAGTTGCTTTAAAAGCACGGAGACAAGCCAATGCCATCCATTCCATATCATCATAATAGTAATTGATGTAGGTATTACCATTTTTTACTTTTACCCCTGCAATCACTTCATCCATTCTTGCTTTGGTAGTTACATTGGGGTTGCGGAGGTACAAATCTACCAGTACATCTAATGCATGTGCAGTAGGCCAGTAATTTGCCCAGGCACTTGTGTTGTTGGTATTGGTAAAATATTTACCACTACGGTTCCAAAAAAAATTGAGGGATGATTGAGCCGAGTCAGCAATAGCTATCCATTTATACACATAGCTTCCCCCAGCGGGATTAGTTGGTGGGGTTGGTTTATCGTCTTTCGATTTTAAGCAGGATGTCAATAGCATTAATGGTAATGCAATGGCGGTAAATATTTTTAGAGTTGCATAGTTTTTTTTCATGTTTTTATTTGATATCGGGACTTGCCCCCTAGTTAAAAAATCTTTTATCGATATTGTAATTCGTTCATTTATTTCATCATTGACAATAAAACAAGTGCTTCATTATTTTTTGCCAATAACATCGCCTGCTTTTTATTTTGCAAATTAATTGATTGGATATTTCTTATTGCCCCTTTCTGCATAATATATCCATTACTGTTTACTTTATTTTTCTTGATATTGAAAAGAGTTGGCAGCATAGCATCGTAGCGGCCTTCGTAAGGTAGTACATCATAAAAATTACCCGCTGCTATAAAGTTGATATTACCAACTTTATCATTATACGAAGAAAAAGAAAAAATAGGAGCTACCTGTAAAAACGAGGGTAGAGGATCTAAGGACAATTGCCCATTATTATTCCAGAGTATGCTTGATTGTAAAGTGAATGCTTCTAATTTTTTTGATTTGCTTATGGCTTCTTTGCCAAATAATTCTTCTGCTGGTTTGCCTGCAATGTCATCATATTTTAAATATTTTTTCTTTAAGTAAGGAAGCCGCTTTTCTAAATCTACCTTACCAAGGAAGGGAAAATAATTTTCATTTTTATATATGCATAGCAAAGGTTCTGCCTCACCATTGCCAGCCCAGTCGGCCAGGTACATGGTAAGCGGATGCGTTGATGATGCCAGCATCTTTGTATTGGTGCCCCAATTACCCAATAAAAAATCATCGTCCCCATCGCCATCAATATCTGTTTTATACATACAGTTCCACCAACCATTGCTTTGCTGTAAGCCTAGCTGTTGCTGCTTTTGGAGTTTTCCTTTATTGTTTTTAAAAACTGTTATGGGCATCCATTCTCCTGCAACAATTAAATCTATCCAGCCATCTTTATCTATATCGCTCCAGCAGGCACCGGTAACCATACCGGCAAATTGCAAGCCTTCGCTATATTTATCTGTAGCTTCTGAAAACTTTCCTTTGCCATCATTCATCAATAATACACTGGCGGGGTTGTATCCATACATCCTGGCATTTACCCTGCCGCCAACAAACAAATCCATATCACCATCCTTATCAAAATCGCAGGCGGCAGCACAACTTTTATTTTCATACAAATCGGGTAAGCCGTTGCTTAATTCAAAATTTCCTTTTCCATCATTTAATGCTCAACTTGAAATTACCTTTACCATCATTGGTATATAACCTGTCTTTTAATAATGCATTGTGTCCATACAATTCGTTGCCACCACTGCAAACATACAAGTCCATATCGCCATCTTCATCTGCATCAAAAAAGAGGGCATCCGTTTCCTCATACATTGAATCGCTTATAAAACATGGCTGCAATGACTGGATAAAAGTGGACTGATTGGTTTGCAAATACAACTGGCCAGGTTGACCTTTTGCTCCGCAAATAAAAAAATCCTGAAGCCCATCGTTGTTTACATCTGCAAGAGTTGTTTTAGGCCCTTGTGTGGCAATGCTGTGCGGAAGAAAGGGTTGTACATTCAAGTCTTCAAATGCATCTTCTTTGTGTGTAAAACTAATTCCTGATGCGTTTGTGATGTCCTGCCACGAAGTATCCATATTTGCTTTTGCAGTTGGTCTTTTAAAATTTACCACTGCATTTTTCTGTTGTAATTCAAGATTTGTATTACATTCAACATTAAATAATTTTTGACCTCTGCCATCCGGCCATACTACTATCAAACTGTCTATAAATTTTTCATTCCCCAGTCCAACATGCATTGTTGGAGATACAGAAGACATAAAACCTCTTGACAAAGATTGCTGGTACAATTGTATCCCTTGTTTAAAATAAATAAAAATGCATGAGCCAATACCCAGGGTATTTTTATAATCACCTTTTAATTTTATATTGAGGTAATTGTTTAAGGGCATGTTATTTTGATAAATGCCTGCTGGTTCATCCAAGCGGTTTACGATTAAATCGAGCCTGCCATCATTATCCAAATCTGCATAAGCCGTGCCGTTACTGAGTGTTAGTTTTGTAAAAGATGCTGCCGCAGATTCATCATTAAAATTGCCATCTGCATCCTGTAAGTAAAAATAATCAGCCACTTTACCTTCAGGCATTTTTCTGATTAATGCCCGTTTATCAAGTGGCTTGCCTTGTTGTTTTATTGTACTGGCAGTTTCCTGTACAAAGTTGTTGAAGTCTAAATCGTTTGCCCTGTATTTATACCCGTTGCTGATAAATAAATCTTTTAAGCCATCATTATTAAAATCAGCAAAAAGTGTTGCCCAGCTCCAGTCTGTGGCGGCTATTCTTTTTTGCAAACCAATATCCTGAAAGTATTGGCCATCCACACTTTGCTGTAAGCAATTTTTAGAAAACTGGTAATTAAAGCCAAACTCCTGTTTAAAATTATAGGTGTCCAAATCGTCGTCTGCTACGGATGATTTTAATACTTTTTCATCTTGCGAAAGCATATCTAAAGTTATTACATCCAGCCAGCCATCGTTGTTATAGTCCGCTATATCATTTCCCATACTAAAGCGGCTGCTGTGCCCAAACATTTGCCTGCTTTTTTCTGTAAAACTCCCATTCCCATTATTCAAATAGCAGTAATCGTTTTCTTTAAAATCATTGCTTACATAAATATCCTGCCAGCCATCGTTATTCAAATCGCCAATTGCAATGCCAAGGCCGTAGCTTAGGCTACTGCTGTAAATACCTGCTTTAATTGTAACATCTTTGAACCTTCCATTATCATTTTGAAAAAGTTTATCTCCGCTTAAAGGGTCAATATTTTTTCTTAGTGCAGCAGTTTTATAATCGCCTGCATATTCAATTGAATGGTTTAATAAATAACAATCCAAGTCGCCATCATTGTCGTAATCAAAAAAAGCCGCCTGTGTGGTGTGTCCTTTAAAATCAAGCCCATATTGAGCAGCGGCTTCTGTGAAACTGCCGTTTTTATTATTAATGTATAATTCATTACTGCTTTGCAATAAACCCTCAATGGTAACTGTGCTTATATAAATGTCTAACCAGCCATCTCCATTTATATCTACCATTGTAACGCCGGTACTCCATTGGCTTTTGCCCTCTATACCAGCAGCAGCAGTAATATCTTCAAATTGAAAATTCCCCTTATTTTTATACAGTTTATTACCACCCTTTTTGTTACTTACAAAAAAAATATCTTCCAGTCCGTCATTATCAATGTCTCCTGCGGCTACACCTGCACCGTTATAAATATATTGGTAGCTAAAAAAATTGAGTGAATCGTTTTCAGTAATGGTATTGGTAAAATGAATACCAGTTTGTTCCGGCGTTTTTTCAATAAATAACAACTGTTTTTGTTTACAGCTAGAAAGTGATATGAAGAGTATTATGTAAAAAAATTTATTCATCTGGTTATGAAAAATTATTTATAGTTGTTCTCAAAAGTTAATTAAAGAAAATAAAACAGTTTTCAATATTCTTTTAAAACAAGGAACGCTGGTTAAGAATAACCAGCGCCCTTCATTACCAAAAACGACTGCTTGCTATTGCTTCTTGTAATTCTGTGTATAAAACGGATCACTTCCACGAAGTGTAACCCAAAAATCGCATGACGTTCCAATTACTACCTGACTCATATCCATTTTCCATCCCCAATCGTACTGGTTTCCTTCGTTCTTATACAAGTTTACCTTTCTATAGTCTGGGGTACTTGGATATTGACCGTCCTGCCCGGCGGGGTCGCCAAAGAAAGAGTTCACCCATAAATCCTGGTTGCCGGTGCCATCATTTAATACCATCTTATATTTGTAACGCTGTTCGCCTCCAGGGCTCCAGCCAACTGGTATCCAATCGCAAACATAACCGTTATACCTCCATTCACCATTTGATGTATATGGAAGTGTAAATTTAAAAGCGTTAGCCTGAGCGTACCAAAATTGGAGTGATACCACTTCCGACATTTTTGAATTAATATCATTAAAATTAAGAACAATCCTTTCTACTTTATCTGGACCGGTAAAGGTACTGACACCATTTACGCCAATAGCTTTTATACCTGCATCATCAAAAATATAGTACTTGTTAGCCGATGCAGTATTAGCATCAATAAATTGATACGTACCTGCTTTCAACTTTGTGAAAATTTCAAAAACACCTGGACTAACCTGCTGCATTTTTAAAGCATTGGCTGGCACATCCCCTGTTTCTGAAGCAGTACCTGTAATATACATTGCACCCGGCAAAACCGCAAAACCTGCAGGCCTTTCCAAATCAATAATTCTTGAAGCAGCAGCTTTTTTTACTGTAGTACCTTTAGAGGATAAAACAGTCCATCTGAATTTTTTTCTTTGAAAAAATGCTGAACCGCCCAAACCTGCAATTCTGCTTAATTCACCATGCGATAAAGTGAGTTTGTTATTTACACCACGGTTATCCGAAACCACGGTGTAAAATGGGTTTGAGAAGTCGCCATTTTCCTGGTCGAAGGCTACCTCGTATAAAACCAACGAACCGTCTTCTGCTTTTGCCTGATCCCACTCAAAAGTTTCTGTTAGGTTGGCAGCAGGTTTTAATTTGATGTATTTACCATCGGCTGGTGCAAATAAGCCTGGCACGGATGATACATTAAGGTTAATGTCCCGTTCTGTTTTTTTACATCCGGCAAATAATAACAACGTACTTAGAAACAATGTAAAGTACTTGAGTGATTTATTTTTCATAATAATCGTTTTAGATTTTTTTTGATTAGTAGTTTGGGTTTTGAGTGAGGTTAGCATTTAATGCTCTTTCTGATGGTGGTATTGGCCAGAGATAATGTTTGGCAGCATCAAACTGTCTCAACTGCACCCTTAAATATCCATTATCAACTGATATATCTCCATATTTTGCACCATGCAGCCAGCCGTTTAAAACTGTTTGTGCTATTTTCCAGCGGCGTATATCATCAATACGGAAGCCCTCCAATGCCAGTTCTACTCTTCTTTCATTACGGATGATTTTTTCCATGTTTGCCGTACCCGGAAAATCTAATGCTGCTGCATCAGTAAATCCTGCTCTTGTTCTGATTACTTTTATTGTTTTATCCCATATTGCGGCGGTCATTTGTCCCAGCGATTGTTTTGCTTCGGCATACATCAGTAATACTTCTGCATATCGTATTAGATGAATGTTGGTACCGTTGTTTAAACCATTTACGTTATTAGGGTCCCAATATTTTCTCCAATAATATCCTGTGGATGTTCCCTGGCCTGCGGTACTGTATTCATTAGAACTTGAAGCACCGCCGGTTGTTGAACCAGGTTTAATGTAAATGATTTGTATGGTATTATCCGGGTTTACCCAATTGTATGCATTATAAACAATGGTTGCTGAAAGACGAGGGTCTCTGTTGGCAGCTATATCATTTTCATTGTAGCCGCTACCGGCTTCGGTAATGAATTTACCGTTTTGCATGATGTAAGCATCCAATAATTCCTGAGATGGAGAAAGGTTATTGGTTCTTGCACCAGCAGAGATGGGGGCAAAGTCAATATACTCTCCCCATGTTCTTAAAGTAGGTACATATTGCAGTGAAAAAATACTTTCGGAGTTTACTTTGTTGATTACTTTATCACTAAACAAACTGGTATAATCTGCCACCAAACTATAATTGCCATTTACGGTTTGATTGTTAATGAGCTGTTCGCAGGCGGTAACAACATCCGCCATCCGGTTACCTTCATACAACATTACTCTTGCTTTTAAAGCTATTGCAGCAGCTTTGGTAATGCGGCCATTATCGCCTGCTGCATATTGTTCTTTTGCAGGTAATACAGCAGCAGCGGCATCCAACTCTGCTAATATAAATGCAAGTACATCGGCTTTTGGTGAACGGCCGATTATTTTTGCTTCATCAGGGGTAATATCATTTTTCAGTAATGGCACATCACCCCACCATTTCATTAAATTAAAATGATGCCATGCCCTTACAAATCTTGCTTCGCTTTTCATTCGTTCTTTTACAGCGCTAGTAAGTGTTTCATTTTTGTCAACATTTTCTAAAAAAATATTGCAGGATTTTATGCCAGTGTAGTAAAAAGCCCAGTCATTTTGAAACCTTGGCAATGATGCAGTAAAGTTTCCGCTGGCTATGGCATCTGCACCTGTATTTACACCAAGTTTGGTAAAGGCATTGTCACTCATTGCTTCATTGTAAAATACATTGCTGCTGGGATAGATACCGCTATAAATGTTGTTGAGTGCGTTATTTACATTATCACTGCTTTGCCAGAAAGTGAATTCTGTAAAGCGGTCAGATGGTGAAAGGTCTAATTTTTTGCAACTGCAAAGCAACGTTAATACCGCTGTGGTTGCAATGAGTATATATTTTTTTATGAGCATCGTTAGTAGTTTTTCTTTTATTAAAAAGTAATATTTATACCGCCACCATAAAATACCGGAAGGAAGTATGCCCTTGCACTGTTGGCTCCTGTATTGAAATTGGTATTGTTATTAAACTCTGTTATTTCAGGGTCAATAAAGCTGAGTTTGGTGATGGTTAAAATATTTTGTGCGGTGAAATACAACCTTACACTTTGAATTTTTGCTTTTTTGGTAATGGCTTCTGGCAACGTATAACCTACCTGTACATTTTTTAGCCGTATATAAGATGCATCAAATAAATAAATATCAGAACCCGTGCGGTAATTATTGGTATTGGATGGAGAACCTGCTTCTGCCAGCCTTGGATATTTTGCATTAGGGTTGGTAGGTGTCCAGTAATCTGTCTGGTGCTCATACATAGTTCCACCATAACCAAAGTGGAATGGCTCCACTTGTTCACCACGAATCATGGCCGACCTTTTACCTACTCCTTGTATTAAAAACCCTGCATCAAAGCCTTTAAAAGTTACATTGTAAGTAGCCCCAAAAGTGTAACGTGGGAAAGGATTACCTAAAATAAATTTATCCTTGTCATCAATAACACCATCACCATTTTTATCAACAAATTTTAAATCACCAGCGGTTACAGTACTGCCAGCAAATTTTGGATATTTATTTATATCATCCAGTGTCTGATAAAAACCATTTGTTTTATAGCCATAATAAACAGTGATGGGCTGTCCTACACGGCGCAGTAATTCAAATTCCTCTTTTCTTTCAGAAACTTCGGTTGCACCAGATGTAAGTTCAACAAGTTCATTTAAGTTATCAGCAAGGTTAACAGAAAAAGTATGTTTAAATAAACGGCCACCTGTATTGTAAGTGGCTTTCATTTCCCAGCCACGGTTTTTTACTTTGGCTACGTTGTAGTCAGGGAACGATGCTCCAAATAGTTGCGGTACATCTTTTCTTGCATACAAAATATCACTGGTAGTTTTATTAAAATAGTCAAATGAAAACTCCAGTTTCTTTTTTAATAAGGTTGCATCAAAGCCAATATTGAATGTGGCTGCTTTTTCCCAGGTTAAATCAGGATTGCCTAAATTAAAACCTGCCCTTGGCACCACATTATTGTTGAAGGCGTAGGCATTGGTATAATTGCTGAAAGTGGTTTGGTATTGATAGGCATTTACATTTTGATTACCGAGAATGCCATAAGATGCCCTTAGTTTAACTTCTCCAATTTTGTCTTTAAAATTACCTAGGAAACTTTCTTCGGTAAGCCGCCATGCTGCTGCCACAGAAGGGAAGAAACCCCAGCGGTTGGCTTTTGCAAATTTGGATGAACCATCGTACCTGAAATTAAACTCTGCAAAATATTTATCGGTATAGGAATAACCGACACGGCCAAATACTGAATTGATACTTGTTTCAATGGTGGCTGGATTACCATTGGAGCTGTTTGTTCCATTGGTATTAAAACTTCTTGGGTCAATTACTGTTGATGTGGAAGGAATTCCCAAGGCAGGGTCTGTCAATGTTTTGTACAAGGCACTGCTTGCATCGTTCAAAGATTCATTGGCGCTGCCCACTAATACTTTAATGTCATGTGCCTTTATTTTTTTACTATATTCTGCTATTAATTGCAGATTGGTAAACAATGATTTTGAATTGGCATCATACACTTCTCTGTCATTTCCATAAGAACCACCGGGTGTAAATTGCAACTGCAGCCTTCTGCCAAATGAACTGTTGGAACGGATAGTGCCGCCAAATACACCTCGTATTTTTAAATCCTTAGTAACAGTATATTCAGCACTGAGGTTGCCAAAAATTTCATCATCATTACTTTTTCTGTATCCGCCATTTTCTAAAATAGCTTTGGGGTTATACTGTGCAGAAACTGGATTGGTTAAATAATTTCCGGCAGTGTCTTTGAACGAATAGTATAACGGCACCCTGGTAGCATCCACAATTAAAGTAGCCGCATCAGAAGAATGGTCTTTGCCTTGTACTTTAGCGTAACTCAGTATGGTATTGATTTTAAGCCTGCCTATTTCGGTGGTTTGATTGAACCGGATATTGTACCGTTTGTACCCATAATCAGGGCCGATGAAATTATTCTTCTGGTCAAAATAGCCCAGCGATAGCATGTACGTATTGTTGGCACCTCCACCGCTCACTGACAGGTTATGTGTTTGTTGTGCTGCCGCTTGCAAAATATTATCCACCCTCCAATCGCCATTACCTGCGGTAGCAAATTGCTGTATTTGTGTAGGTGTAAATGCCGGAGACAAACCAGAGTTGGCCAGCGATTCATTTTTATAATACGCATTCTTCCAGGCATCAACTGGCTTGTATGTTATTCTTGGGGATTGTGAGCCATAAATACCACTGTACGTAACTTTTGGTGGCGAATTTTTCTTTCCTTTTTTAGTAGTAATTAATATTACCCCGTTTGCACTTCTGGAACCATAGATGGCAGCAGAGCCTGCATCTTTTAATACAGAAATATTTTCAATATCAACAGGGTTAATCAAATTAATATCGCCACCAACTATTCCGTCAATCACTACCAGCGGTGTATTATCACCTAATGTACCAAGGCCACGGATATTGATATTTACACCCTGGCCCGGTTCAAAATTTCTTTGCTGAATAATAAGGTTAGGCGATATACCTTGCAATGCGGTGCTTAAATTGGTAACCGGCCTGCCATCAATTGCTTTTTTGCTGATGCCATCCACCGCACCTGTTACAGATATTTTCTTTTGGGTGCCATACCCAACTATAACTACATCTGCCAGTTCTTTAGAATCAGAAATTAGTGTAACAGTAATATTAGTTTTACCTGCAATAGCAACTTCCTGGGTTATAAACCCAACAGAAGAAAATATCAATATGCCTTTGTTTTTATCATCCCCTATATTTAATGAGAAGTTTCCCTGTGCATTGGTAGAAGTGCCGATATTACTTCCTTTGAGCAACACTGTTACCAAATCAAGCCCTTTCCCATTTTCATCTGTAACCCTGCCGCTGATGCTGATAGTATTTTGCATGTTGGCAGCAACAGACCTATCAGGTGCTGTATTGTTACTGGTGCTGCCGCCTGGCAAAGGGATTTTTTGCTTTGATGATTGTAAAATAATTTTATCTTTTACAATTGAAAAACTGATACCTAATGGGTTAAATAATTGTTTAAAAACTTCTTCAACAGCTTTATCACTTACATTAATAGATACCTTTTGATTTATATCCACTTCATCATTGGCATATACAAATACCAATCCCGTTTGCTTTTCGATTTTATCAAATATCATCCCCAGTTTTTCATTTTTATAATTCAGGGTAAGTTTCTCATCCTTCGGCTCCTGTAAAGGGGATATTTGTACAGTTTTCTTCCTTTCTGCATAAGCATATTGTGCCTTTAAAGGAAATACGTTAAGCACTAATGCAATACCTATTACGCCGGGCTTAAGGTAACCCGAAAGGCATAACGGATAGGCAAACAATTTTCGTTTTTTCATATAGCAATTGTTTTGTTTAGTATGGTTAATTTAAAAATAGGTCTGCTACAAGTCATTGGCCTCGGCTGCAATCAACAATTCGTTATTAGTTATTTTATAATAAAAGCCTTTTGTTTTTGAGAGGTAGTACATCACTTCTTCCAACGTATTGTTTTGAAAAGAACCAGTAAGGATATACTCTTTTGCAGCATCATCTTCAAAAACTACTTTCTTACCAAAATTCCTTTCCAGTTCTATGGCAATATCCTGCAGGCTTCTGGCTTTAAAAATCATTTTCCCTTCCTTCCAGGCGTTATCATCCGTTGCAAGTGTAGGGGCGATAGTGATTTTTTCTGCGATGAAGGTGTACGATACTTTGTTATTGGGTGTAAGAAAAACCGTGTCTTGTTTTTTGTTATCATTTTTGTATTTGGGTATAAAGGCTACCTTGCCTATAGCCACTGATGTTTCTACCGTTTTTTCATTGTCATAAGCCCTTATATTAAATGAAGTGCCGAGTACCCTTACCGTACCATTTGCTAAATGAATAATGAAGGGTTTTTTAGGATTTTTAGCAACCTCAAAAAAAGCTTCCCCATTCAGATATACTTCCCTTGTATTGCCTTCAAAAGCGGTCGGGTATTGTATTTTGCTGTCTGCATTAAGCCATACTTTACTGCCATCTGCCAGTTGGATAGTGCTTTTAGTACCTTTAGAATTTTGCTTTTTTTCTAACCCTGCAACAGGCGCAGCCACCTCATTTTGTTTGGATGACTGTTTAAAAAATACAGTAACAGTAATAATTATAGCCACACTTGCAGCAGCTGCAATGGCAGTGAAACTAAAAAACCTGCCTTTGCGGATAGTTGGGACTGGTTCTTCGTAAATATTATTAACCGGCAAATTGAGGCGGTATAAAGCTTTTTGCAATGAATCTTCAACAAACACCTGGTTGGGGTTTTCGTGCTGCTCCCAATACTGACTTAGCAATTTATATTGTTTAAAAAAATCTGGATTGGCAGCTAATAATAAGTCCAGTTCCTGTAATTCTTTATCAGATGCTTCGCCAGAAAATTTCCTCGAAACCAATAGTAAAAAATTAGTGTTGTTCATGTATAGAGATTATGCGGTGCTATGGTATAAGACAGTAAGCTGGGTAGGATTACTTACACAGCAGAAAATTATTTTTATGAAAAGAGCGATATGACTATCAGAAAACCTATTAGTAGATTGGAATTTTTCTTACCTGAGTTTCTCTCAATAAAAATATTTACCACAGCATCTAATTTCTTTATGGCACGAAACAATTGTGTTTCTACAGTTCGGGGAGAGAGGTTTAAAATTTCCGCTACCTGCTTGTATTTAAATCCTTCTTCTTTTATAAGCTTAAAGACAGTGCGGCACTGGTCGGGCAATTGCTCAATGGCAAGGTGTAGTTTTAAATTTATTTCTTTCCATTCCAGGTCTTTTGCCGGGTCGTTGATGCTGATAACTTCAGCCAATCCAGACTCTGGCTCTATTGTTACATGATAATGAGAATATTTTTGCAGGTAATTGAGACAGTGATTTCTTACTGCAACAAATAAATAAGTTTCTAAATTTTCAATGGTATTAATGGTATCTCTTTTCTCCCAAATTTTTACCATCACATCATTTACAATTTCTTCTGCTGCCTCTTTTTTATGTACATACAGCATGGCAAAATTGTACAGCCGTGGAAAAAACAAACGGTACAAATCTTCAAACGCTTTTTGATTGCTTTGTTCAACCCTTATTTGCAATTGCTTTAATATGGTAATTTCTATTTTCATTAATGGCAATCAAAACTATTTATGTAAGCAAGTGTGGTTTATTTTCCAGTGTTTTGTGAAGCAGTTCGCCAAAGATAGTATTAGCCCAGGCAAACCACTTTCGGGTAAATTTTGTTGCATCGTCTTTATGAAAGGTTTCATGCATAAAACCAGTACCAGCATGGGATTGTTGCAAAATACCCAAACATTTTTTTATCTCTGCATCGTCATTGCTTGTTAAAGAACGGATGATAATACTGAGCGGCCATATTAAATCGGTGCCTGCATGTGGCCCCCCAATGCCTTCGCCAGCCTTGCCTTTAAAGAAAAAGGGATTGTAGCTGCTCAACAATAATTTTCTTGTATTGATATAAACCGGGTCGGTATTTTTTACCGCCCCCAGATAAGGCAACGAAAGCAAACTGGGTACATTGGCATCATCCATCAAATTGTAACTTCCATACCCATTTACTTCATAAGCATACACTTTTCCAAACTGCGGATGAGTTACTGTAGCATATTGTTGCAAAGCCGTTTGTACCTCTTTAGCTAAGGCAGTACATTCATTGGCAAACGCTGCATCCTTATAAATTTTATTGGATAATTCTGCCAGTTGCTGTAAGCTTACTACTGCAAAAAAATTAGAAGGAATTAAAAACGGAAATATCGTGGCATCATCACTGGGCCTGAACATGGAGTGGATAAGTCCCACTGGTTTTGCCGGATAGCCATAGCCGCCAAGCGGCACACCATCAGTAGCCCAACTTGTACGGCGCTCAAATTTATAAGGCCCTTTACTATTTTTACGCTGCTGTTCTTTAAAAGTTTTTACTATTAATGCTGCTGCTTTTTTCCATTGTGGATCAAATGTCGTGGCATCGCCGGTTTGTTTCCAGTAATTGTAACTCAACCTTACAGGATAGCACAAAGAATCTATCTCCCACTTTCGTTCATGCAGACCGGGCTTCATGTCTGTACCATCATCTTTCCATTCACTTACCTTAGTAGGATCTTTGTAAAAGGCATTGGCATAGGGGTCGAACAAAATATTTTTTACCTGCCTGTTTATTACGCCAGCAATCAGTTGCTGTAATTGTTTATCTTCTTTTATCAGCCACAAATAAGGCCACACTTGTGCTGTGCTATCCCTTAGCCACATAGCATCAATATCACCGGTAATTACATAGGTATCTGGCCTGCCATCAATCATTTCAAAATCTACAGTAGTATCCAATGTGTTGGGGAAGCAATTTTCAAACAACCAGGCTAATTCCTTGTTCGAGACTTTTTGCTTGAAATCTGTGATGGCTTTTTCAACTGATCTACTGTTGAATTTTCTTTGAGATAATGGTGTTCTTACTACTGGAAAATCAAGGTTGGAGTTTTTGCCAAATAAGTTAGTTTTTGACAGTATTACACCAGCTGTAAGCAGCCCCGATAGGCGGACAAATTCTTTTCTCTTCATCATTGCAAGCAGCGTGTTTTTTAATAAGACAATTTTTTTTTGAAAAATACTTACAAGCTGCTAATATTTTTTAAATAATTGTGATAGGTTATTTTACTATGTCACTTCTACAATAAGTGGCTAAATATTATCAATTTCATGAATTGTGTTTTGGTGGGCAGAAGCCAATCTCAATGAGCATACCTTTATCCGGCGTAGTTCTCACGGCTTATTTGCCGGAGGCAAATAAGACGGGTGTAAAGTGCCGGATCTGCCGGAATAGTTTTGTTAAGTCTATAATCATTCCTGTTAGGGATTGAAACGGAAATCCTTCTGTTAAGAAGATTGTAGTGAAAAGCCCGACCGAAGGGAATGGCAAAAATATTATGATTCTGTTCATGCAATTGTTAGCATAATGTTTAATAAAGGCACTTAAACTGATACAAATAGCTATTTAGCAATTAGGTACTATATTTTTTGGGTTAAAGTCGGTATAGAAATTGTAATATATTAGGTATAACCAATTGACTTATAAGGTATGATAAGAGCGCAACATACAGATAAAAACCTCATTGTTAGTATACTTGTAAGCTCATTTGACGATAATAAAAGCGTTAATTATATCATCAGGCAGGATACCAAAAGAGTTGATAGAATAAAATGGCTAATGGAATACTCTTATGATGTCTGCAATTTATTTGGTGATATTTTTCTAACAGAGGATAAAAAGGGTTGTGCATTACTGATATTACCCGATAAAAAAAGGATCACAATAAAATCAATTCTACTGGATGCCAAATTTGCTTTTACCTGTTTGGGTATCTCAAATATTAATAAGGCGATGAATAGGGAAGCTAAAATTAAACAGGTGCATCCCAATGGGTTATTGTATTACTTATGGTTTATTGGGGTTGGTTCAAGCAATCAAAATAAAGGAATTGGAAGCCAGTTATTGCAGGATGTTATTTCGGAAGGACAAAAGCAAAATAGAACAATTTGTTTGGAAACATCGACATTAAAAAATGTGCCATGGTATGAGAAATTTGGTTTTTCAATTTATCATGAATTTGATTTTGGCTATAAGCTTTTTTGTTTGAAGAGAGAATAAATTTAAACAATCAATATGCTGATTCCTGGTACCCAAATGCATATTGTCACATTCATTTTTGTGAGCATAGAAATTGTCATCTTTTTCTATCTGCTGATTTATAGACTTGCACGACCAGATGATAAAACTGCTTACCTGAATATCATTTTAATTTTTCTCCTTATTATTTACAACATAACTGGTGGGCTATTACCAGATGAAAATATGCCCGGATCATTTTTTATACAGGAGGTGTTGGCGTACGCTACTGGGTTTATAACCCCCTGCTATTTTCCATATTATGTTTACACGGCTTTCTCTTTAAAGAAAATGAAATTTCACGCTTTTAAAGGGATATATCTATTCCTGGTTATTCCTTATTTGCTCTTTGTAATTGTATTTGCACTTACAAATAAATTAGAAGATGCCAAGGATTTACTTATACTTCCGGTGGTATTTGCACTTTGGGTAATCATAAGCATGGTAAAGGCTATCAGGTATAAATATAAAAATGATTTCTCCAGCCAGCAATCTAAAGAAGAAATGGCTGTGCTGCTTTTGAGTTTAACGCCATGGGTTATGCTGCCAATTATTGATTTCTTTAACATGGGTCAAGACACAGAAGCTTGTATAACCAATTTTGGATTCTTGTCATTATTTGCTTTGCAAATGAAAAGGCATATTAGGGAAATGCGAACTGAGCATGAAAGATTAATCAATTCTGAAAAGCAACTTTTAAATTGGAATAGTAATCTTAAAAATGAAGTAGATAAAAGAACAAAAGAGTTGGAAATAATAAATGAGCAAAGAACAAACACGTTTGTAAATCTGGCACATGAAACAAAGACACCTCTTACACTTATCAATAACTATTTAGAAGAATACATCACTAACAATAGCCCATCCGAAGAATTGGATATAGTAAAGAGAAATCTTGATAAATTATCTTCCGATATTGTTAATTTGTTCGATTTAGAAAAATTCAATAAGGGGTTTGCCTTTTATAATCATAACCTGGTTTGCAACTTTAGTGAGATACTAAAAGAAAGTGTAATGTTATTTAAACAGTATGCCACCGGAAGCAGCATTGAAATAAAGACAAATATTGCAGATAATATTTTTATACAGGCAGATCCATTATCCATTAACCGGATTATAAATAACCTTTTAGAGAATGGTATCAAATTTTCAAATGCCCATAGTATTATTGAAGTAACACTTAAAAAGGCCGGTGATATTTTTCAGTTTTCTGTTAAAGATTATGGCACTGGCATTCCTGTTGACATGCAGGCAAAAGTATTTGAACCTTATTACCAAATTACTAATCCAAAAACGAACACTCAAGGAATGGGGCTTGGGCTGCCCATTGTTAAGAAAGTAATTGATGATCTAAATGGAAATATCAAAGTAATTAGCAATCCTAAAATTTCTTCAGGAACAGAAATGTTGATTACATTAAATCAATACACTTTAGTTAAAAATGAAACTATTATTTCAAAGGTGGTTCCCAAAACAGTTGCAATTACTAAAGAGGAATTAAAAATTGAGGAAGGAATTTTTGATGAAGAAAAGCAAACTATTCTTATTGTAGAAGATAATATAACAATGCTTAATTATCTCTTTAAAAAGCTTAGTGAAAAATATAATACCTATGCTGCCTTAAATGGAAACGATGCACTTAAAAAATTGAAGGAACTAAAAATATTACCGGATTTAATTATTACAGATATAATGATGGATAAGGTAGATGGGTATGATTTCGCAAAAATTATTTCAAAAAGCTCCTCCTATTCACACATCCCATTTATTTTTCTTTCTGCAAAGGCTGCCTTCACTGATAAATTACATGGGTTAAAATTAGGTGCAATTGATTATGTCCCAAAACCCTTTTCAATTGCTGAATTACTTCAAAAAATTGATTCCATATTATTGTATGCAGGAAAACAAAAAAGAGCAATATGGAACAAGGCATTCAGTATCGTAAATTCAAATAATAACCCTCCTAAAAACGGTACCTCCTCCGATGCATTTGAGCAAAATTGCGAATTGTACCATCTTACAACAAGAGAAAAAGATATTGCCAAATTAATATGCCAGGGACAAAAATATAAAGACATAGGTGAAACCCTTTTTATTGCAGAAAGAACGGTAACCAAACACGCCCAAAATATCTTTGAGAAGACACAGGTATCAAATAAAATTGAGCTTATAAATAAGCTGGAATTAGCGTAACTTAATATTGTCTCAATTCCGCTGTTGCTAATCTTAAAAGCCTTCATTTCGGCATTTTTCAGTCTAAATACTCATTTCTACGTATAAAAATAGTATCCTTTGCTTATACCTTTTCAATAATATGGGCTTAAACTTTGTTTGGTATAGGTAACCAAATGGATGCCCTTTGAAAATGAATAACAACGACACAAAACAACTACCCCTGCTTTTTAGCCAGTGGCGGGTAAATAGGGGTAAAGGCTTAAAAACCAGTTCGCCTTCTTTGATTCTCGATAAGTGGAATACAATCATAAATGGCAGGCTGAATCCCTTAAATACCAATGATGATTTGTTGGCCGCTGAAGCAGTACAATTGGTGATAAATGAATCTGAGGACGATCAGCAAACTATAAGGTCAATGCTGATAGAAGATTTGATTGAGAAACCCAATGTGATGGATAAGGAACAATATGTAAAAGTTAACCAAACCTTACTGATCCGAATCTTAGATAAACTTTTTGCATACAGTCAAACCAGGCCATTAAATGAAAATATATTGCTGTTATATAATACCATTAGTCAACATCTGCAAAGCACTCTTGATTTTATAGAAGATTTTTTTAGTAACTACTTCGACCGTAACGAAAAAGTGCCTGAACCTTATATCAGCTTTGCTAAAGAAAATATAAAGAAGCAAGTAAAGCATCTGAAACATATTGTTTCAAAGCAAGATGGTACTGATACCTTTTTAACCAGCCTTGTTTTGGATAGCATTCAACACTTACTGCTGGATGAATCAATAGTAATTACCTACAGCCGGTTATCATACCATAAAATGTTAGTAAATGAATTGCTTTCTCAAAAGGTAATACAATCACCGCATAGCATTATAGAAGCCTTGTACTACTTAAATTATAATGAGGATAATTTTATTACTTATGAGTATGAATGGCTGAAAGAATTAACGGCAGAACTACCCACCAATCAGGAAAAGATAGCTGCATTGCGATTTGAACAGAAAAAAATAAATCAGCTTCCATTAAAACCAAACTGCTTTTATAATCCAAACATGCCTACCTTAAGGGAACAAATAAATGGCTGGATAGATGAGGAAGTAAAATTTTTGGAGAATGTACAATTACCTGAAAAGGTTGCAGACAAACTGAATGAAAATGAGGATAAAATCCATACGTCATTATCTGTAGCAAAGCTGGCCGTTCTATTGCGCTTATTGGTTATTGATAAAATAATTATTAACCGGACTGTAGCATCAATGCTTAGGGTTGCAGCCAAAATTTTTACTACCCTGCAAAAAGACGATATTTCATTTGGCAGCCTGGAAACTAAATATCATGCACCGGATAAGGCTACTATTAATGCAGTGAAGGATATGCTGTTTAAGTGGATTAATATTTTAGGCAAGTTGTGACTTCCCCGTCTTCAAATGATAGAGCAATTCATTCTTTTGCAAAAAATCCCTCAACTCCTGGTAAATATGATACCTAAAATCATTGTGCAATAAAAGCACTTCTGCTGGCCAATTAACTATATCCTGTAAATTCCTAAAATCATGTTGGATCGCCATTTCTTTAAACCCTTCCGATAGTTCAAGTTCATTTATTGGTTGTTGTAATAGTGGGGAAGGTTGCATTTTATACAGATTTACCTCAAAATTAAAGAGAACTTTTGGACTGCGGTCTTATTAGGCCGCACTATTTCTGCACAGTTCAATCATATTGCTGCTTAATCAAACATAATGATTAGGCAAAGCGACAAAACCAACCTAAAAAAATTGGGTTTAAATATTAAAAAACTCCGGGAAGCGAAGGGATTAAGCTTTCGGGAGCTATCTTATGCCTGTGATATTGACAATAGCAAGATCTCCAAAATTGAAAAAGGCCAGATCAATATCACCTTCACCACCATTCTTCAATTAGCCAAGGCCTTAGAAGTTAATCCATCAGAATTGCTTCAAACAGAATTCGATTAATTTCTCAACACTACTCCTTTCATTTTCAACTCACTTAACGGGGTTGTCCTACCTCGTTTACCCCTTCATTATTGGCATTTGGAAGTGTTTTTGCAGCTTATTTTAAACAAGGATTTTATAAGAGAAACTGATTTGTGAACAAGAAAAAATAAAAGCTATGTTTAATTCAATTGCCTGGGGGCAGTATTTTTCTTCCATTATACTTTTACTCATTATTTATTATATCCTAATCGGGTTTTGGTTTTACAAATGGGAAGTCCTGAGTATTATAGGAATCAGAAAAGTAGATGATGATTCACTTAATACAACAGCGGCGTTATCAAATTTAAAAGAATTTGCTGCTTCAGAAAATCGTGAGGATTACCTACCTAAACCTTCGTTGGAAATTGACATTTCGCCATTGGTTCAATCTTTTACTGATGAGGTAACCGCTTTTGTACAGGGAGCTGATGAAGCTGAAATAACAAAAGAAGAAATTATCAATTCCCTGCAAGCAATCTGTACAAAATATCCGGCTATAAAAAATGCCGATTGCAGGAAGGATTTGGAAGTTGATGTGCTAAAGGAAATCAATTTAAAATACCCAGCCTTGTTCCAACAAAATGATTTCAAAAATTTATGGAATTAATTTGAAAAACTTATGCTTCATTGTATCCTGAGTGCAGGAAAAACAAGTGCGGTAGAATGGTACAATGGAGCATTTTAAAATTCTTCATCATCAAAAAATAAAGTGAGTTATGAAAAATGTGAGAGAAAGAAACCCAAAAACAAAGCAAGTGATTGCTTTATCAACAACAACTTTTTTACTGCTGATTTCTTTTTATATATCAGCTCAGGATGGTAACGCCGGTATTAATGCTGCTAATACACAAGTGCGGAGTTACTTCGCTGCCGGCACAAACCTAATGTATGCGGTAGGTGCAATTGTGGGCTTGATTGGTGCAGTTAAAGTGTATCAAAAATGGAATAGCGGCGATCAGGACACCGGTAAGGTGGCAGCGTGGTGCAGTTAAAGTGTATCAAAAATGGAATAGCGGCGATCAGGACACCGGTAAGGTGGCAGCGGCCTGGTTTGGCAGTTGCGTATTCCTGGTAATAGTAGCAACAGTTATCAAGTCATTCTTTGGTGTATAAAATTCAAGATTATGCAACAAGCCCTTATCACTAAACTTCATGAATATATCAGGGAAAATAACCCTGATTTATTGTTTCAATTAGAGGAAGATGGAAAAGTCACTGAATACCTGTCTGATAAAATAAGTACAGTAAGTGCTTTAATCAAACAGACGGAAAACGGCAAGCCTGCATACATTATAGAGGATGCCTGTATGGATGTATTGACACAAGACCTTCGGCCATCTAAGTTTAATTATATAAGCAAACTCCTGCAAGAAGAATTTGAATCTACTTATAATCAATTACAAGAATCCGGAACATTGAAGTTTGAGGTTATAAACCTTATTGACCAATGCCAATCGGTATTCGATGATCTGAAATTTTCAAGTGAAAATGAGGACAATCAATTTCTTCGCTATGCTATTCTTGGAACCATAAGTGAGTATTTAGAAGGTGTAACAAGTGAGAATGAAAATGTGAAAGATGGGTTACAACATTCAACAAAAACTGAGGGATAATATTGAAGCTATCCGTATTGCTTTGGAATGGCAGAAAGGTCAAATGCTTTTACCTGAGCAGGTAGAAGCATTAAAACGTTATGCAGGCTTTGGTGGCTTAAAAGCGGTACTGTATCCAAATGCACCAAAGGAAGAATGGATGAAGCTAAAAGCATCCAAAGAAGATTTAAATCTCTACCCAGGCATTATTGAACTGCACAAGTTATTACACCGGCATCTAAATGAAGCAGATTATAAGCAGGCCATTGATTCTATAAAGAATAGCATCCTTACTGCTTTTTATACTCCTGAAATTATTCCTAAAATTGTATTTGCTGTTTTAACAGAACAGGGGATTGAACCTAAAAACATCTATGAACCAAGTGCTGGTGCCGGTGTATTTGTAAAAGAAGCTGCAAATACTTTCCCTTCATTGCAAAACATTACTGCTGTAGAAAAAGATATGCTGACGGGACGGGTATTGACTGCTTTGAGTAGTTCGATATCCGTCCCTGTTTCTGTGCAGCCAAGTGCTGGTGCCGGTGTATTTGTAAAAGAAGCTGCAAATACTTTCCCTTCATTGCAAAACATTACTGCTGTAGAAAAAGATATGCTGACGGGACGGGTATTGACTGCTTTGAGTAGTTCGATACCCGTCCCTATTTCTGTGCAAGTGAAAGGTTTTGAAGGCACTTCCAATGCAGAAAATGGAAAGTTTGATTTAATTGTAAGCAATATCCCATTTGGCAGCTTTGGGGTATTTGATGAAGCTATTAATGATGAATATCTAACCGGTAAAATTCATAATTACTTTTTTGCAAAGGGATTAGATAAAATTAAAGAAGGCGGCTTACTGGCATTTATAACAACCGATGCTTTTTTAAGCAGCCCATCAAATAGAGAGGCAAGAGAGTTTGTTTTTAATCATGCCAATTTTATCAGTTTGAATGTGTTGCCCGACAATTTAATGAAGGATACCGGCAATACAGAAGCACCCTGTCATTTATTGATTGTACAAAAGAATATCAGCAAACAATCTCTTTCAGATAATGAAGGATTATTAGTCAATACAATTGAGGCTGAGAATGGGTTTGGTAAGTATCCCATCAATCAATTTATACAACAGCATCCCGAAATTATTCTTGGCGATGAAATAAAAGCAGGTAAGAATCAATATGGAAAAGCCACACAAACTGTATGGCAGAATGGTGATATAAACGACATCAAAAAAAAGTTAGCTGCAACTATAACCGATGGTATTAATCAACACTTTAACAAGGAAGCGTTTGAATTAAAAGTTACGCAGGAAACTATTGCAACCGGTAAGCAATTAACTTATCTACCAATGCCCGAAAATAATCCCGATAACAGTGCTGTTCAATTGGGCTTATTTGATATTTCCCCGGCGGCAAACATCAACCGGGCATCAGCTTATATCAACAGATTAGACGCAACTGTTATTGATAGGAAATCAGCCGGGATAGCCAACCTTATCAAAACGACTGATAAGCCAGAGCATGAAGCATTTGTTTTAATTACTGCCAAATCATTAGCCCTTAAACAATATGTTTACAAGCTGTACTCCAATGTTGATGAAATACAATTTCCTGCAAACTGGATGAATGCCCCGGCAATTCATAATGAGCTGAATGGCTTATCCAACAAACTACAAGAATATAATCATCAATTTCATAACGAAGGGGAATCAACTTTTCATATCCCGTTTAATAAAATTGATGGGCAATTAGAGGAGTTAACGAACCTCAGCCCATATCATAAAGAGGGAACATTGGTGGTTCACAATGGCCGGGTTGGCTTTGTTTCTTATATCGCTGGTGAAAATAATAAATCTGTTTTCTTACCAAGCCTTTACGAGAAAAAAGATGCAGGCTTTTATCAGCAATACACAGCAGTAAGAGATGAATATTTAATGCTGGCTGATAAAGAAGCCACTGAAAAGATTGAATATCCGGAAATAAGAAAACAACTCAATGAATCTTATGATGCTTTAGTAAAAGGTTATGGGATTTTAAACACAAGCATTAACCGGCAAAGAATATTAAAAGATGAAGCGTTTGGTTTCCTCATATTGGCATCGTTGGAAAGAAAGGATGGTGAGCAATATCTAAAAGCCGATATCCTTACTCAATCACTAATTCAAAGGCAGGAATCATTTCACACTGATAATCCTGTGGAGGCTTTAGCAAGAAGCCTGAATGATAAGGGCTTTGTAGATATGGACTTTATTGCCGCTGCTACTGGCTATACTGAACCAGATGCAATAAAGGCATTAGGCAATCATATTTATTTAAACCCTGCAAATGAAAGATGGGAAACTGCTGACCAGTTATTAAGCGGCAATGTAATTGTCAAATTAAGTATTGCAAAAGATCAAGCAGAACAACATCCGGAAAATGCTCAATTTCAACGAAGCTTTGAAGCATTAGAAAAAATACAACCTGAGAAAATTCCTTATGAACTATTGGATTTTAATTTGGGTGAAAGATGGATACCAAAGGACTACTACAATCGTTTTGCTACTTCCTTATTTGAATTAAATACAGCAATAAATTACTTTTCTTCATTGGATACCTTCAAGGTAAAAGTTGAAAGTAGTAATGCGAAGACCAACCAGGAATATGCTGTTACCACAAAGAGTGGTAGTACAACTTATGGTCATACCATTTTGGAAAATGCATTAGAAAATACCACACCATTCTATACTTATGAAATTGATTTAGGCGATAAGAAAATAAGGGTTCCGGATAACGATGCTATCCAATTGGCACATCAAAAGATTGAATCTATCCGCAATCATTTTACTGTGTGGCTAAAAGAATTACCAGCGGAGGATAAAAATCATTTGGAAAAACTCTACAATGATACTTTTAATTGTTATGTACTGAGGGAGTATGATGGAGGCCATTTGCAGTTTCCGGGGTTAGATTTAAAAAGGTTAGGCATTGAGGATTTATACAGTTCACAAAAGAATTCGGCGTGGCGGATCATACAAAATAGAGGAGCATTAATTGATCATGAGGTTGGTTTAGGAAAGACATTAACAATGGTTGTGGCAGCCCATGAAATGAAACGTTTGGGAATGGTTAATAAACCAATGATCCTGGCATTAAAAGCCAATGTAAATCAAATTGCTGAAACCTATCGAAAGGCTTATCCGAATGCTAAAATACTTGCTCCGGGAGAAAATGATTTTACGCCAGCCAAACGATTAAGATTATTCCATGAAATAAAAAATAATAATTGGGAATGTATCATCTTAACACACGACCAGTTTGGCAAAATCCCTCAATCCCCGGAAATTCAAAGAGAGATATTCCAGGCCGAATTAGACAACGTTGAAAGAGACCTTTATACGCTAAAAGATATGGGTGGAGAAATATCCCGCCGTATGTTGAAAGGATTGGAGATAAGGAAAAATAATTTAGGCATAAAACTGCAGAGCATACTAAAAGACATTGATGAAAAGAAAGATGCAGGTTTCAACTTTAAAGATTTAGGCATTGACCATTTGTTGGTTGATGAGTCCCACAAATTTAAGAACCTCACTTTCACTACAAGGCATGATAGGGTTGCCGGTTTAGGGAATATGGAGGGCAGCCAAAAAGCATTGAACATGCTTTTTGCGGTAAGAACCTTGCAGGAAAAATTCGATAGCGACTTATGTGTTACTTTTTTATCAGGCACACCAATATCCAATAGCCTTACTGAAATGTATTTGCTGTTTAAATATCTTCGACCTAATGAAATGCGAAGGCAGCAGATCGAAAACTTTGATGCCTGGGCGGCAGTGTTTGCAAGAAAAACGTTTGACTTTGAATTTTCTGTTACCAATGAAATTATTGCAAAAGAAAGGTTCCGCCATTTTATTAAAGTACCAGAGCTTGCATTGTTTTACAATGAAATCACCGATTATAAAACTGCCCGACATATTAACTTAGATAAACCCGAATTGCACGAGTAATTGGTAAATATTCCACCCACACCAGATCAACAGGAGTTTACTAAAAAGCTAATGGCATTTGCTAAAACCGGCGATGCAGCATTAATTGGCCGGCTTCCGCTAACTAAAGAGGAAGATAAAGGGAGGATGTTGATTGCAACCAACTATGCCAAAAAGATGGCGGCAGATATGCGGCTGATTAATCCGCTTATTTATGAAGACCATCCTAATCATAAAGTAAATGTTTGTGCAAGAAAAGTTTCGGAGTTATACCACCTAAGTAATGAGCAAAAAGGTACGCAGATTATCTTCAGTGATATTGGTACACCTAAACCGGATGCGTTCAATATTTATGATGCGTTGAAAAATAATTTGATAACTGATTTTTCAATACCTGCCAATCATATCACTTTCATACATGACTGGACGGACAGGCAAAAGCCTGAACTGTTTCGCAAAATGAATAGTGGTGAAATAAGGATATTGTT
>Ga0209511_1000882_pt1 | contig 27841 bp, 18 predicted proteins | sample SSSSmetaG_FD_184141 | JGI IMG/M metagenome (GOLD analysis project Ga0209511, IMG submission 184141) | Glacier valley bacterial and archeal communities from Borup Fiord, Nunavut, Canada, to study Microbial Dark Matter (Phase II) - ​SSSS... | ecosystem: Environmental > Aquatic > Freshwater > Ice >... | reverse complement strand
CGCGCCTTCAAGGGGTGCAAAAAAACTGGGCCACCCAGTGCCGCTATCAAACTTGGTGTCTGAGGTGAAGAGGGGCAACCCACACCCGCCACACTCGTAAGTGCCTGGGTCATATTGTTTGTCTAGTGGGCTGGTGCGAGCGCGTTCGGTTCCGTGCTTCCGCAAAACTTGAAACTGTTCGGGCGTAAGCAGCTTTTTCCATTCGTCGTCTGTTTTTTTGATTTCAAACTCACTGTTTGAGGTTGTCATCTTGGTTGCGCTCCGGCTAAATCTTTGGCTCTCTAACCATCATTTTAGAGGGTTCTGATAGGTCTTGCGACTTTGGATAACCGAACACTTTTTAGGCTGTCCAATAGACCTCATGCACAAATACTTCGCCCTCACTCTAGCTCTCTCCCCAAGGAGAGGGAACAGGAGGTTCTAGCTCCTTTCTCTCTAGAGAGAAGGGTTGGCGAGGGCTTGCCCCACTGCGTGAGGAGGGCTGTCCAGATTCACGCAGGAAATCTAATTAAAATCTTTGATGCAAATGGGTTAGGTTGACGCAAAATGATCAACAGTTTGTGCAGGTTGCGATGTCGATGAAAGAGGCTTCTGAGCAGTTGACCTTGGCAAAAAACGCCTTTCAAGCGGAGGATTGGGACACCGCCGAGCAAATCTGTCTGCAAATCATCCGACAAGACTCGCAGCAGGTCGAAGCGTTGGAGATGTTGGGCATGGTCTATTGTCAAGTGGGGCAATTTGACCGCGCGATCGAGCACTATCAGTCTTTTCTCGCTCTCACGCCTGATCATGCGTCTGCTCACTACAATTTAGGCACAGCGTTCTCAAAAATAGAGCAGATGGAGGCGGCGATCGAGCATTATCAAGCCGCGATCGCTCTCGACTCAACGTTCTATCAAAGTCACTACAATCTCGGTAATGCTTATCTCGCCCAACACCACAATGAGGAGGCGATCGCGGCATATCGTCAAGCGTTGAGATTGAAGCCTGACCATCGCCAATCGCTGCATAATTTAGGGGCGTGTCTGCAAAGTTTAGACCAGTTTGAGGCAGCGGCGATCGCCTATCAGCAAGCCTTAGCGCTCAAATCCGACCACGCGATCGCGCACAACAGCTTAGGCGAAATTTTGCGAAAACTGGGGCGAGTGGATGACGCGATCGAGCATCTCAAACGGGCGATCGCGATTGACCCCGACTTTGCAGAAGCACACAACAATTTAGGAGTCGCCTACTACTATCGAGGGCAGTTTGAAGAGGCAGACGATTGCTATCAGAATGCGCTGAGACTCGATTCTAACTATGCAAATGCTCAACTCAATCATGGGTTTTTATTGCTGCTAAAAGGCGATTTGCAAACGGGATTTCGACACTATGAGCAACGCTGGACAGGACAATCTCTAACGCCGCCGTCGTTTCCTCAGCCTCAGTGGGATGGCGCTAATCTCAACGGCAAAACAATTTTTCTATGTCACGAACAAGGCTTTGGAGATACGATTCAATTTATTCGCTATGCGCCATTGGTTGCAGAACGGGGCGGACGGGTTATCGTCGGGTGTTCAGCCCCATTGATGCGATTGCTTAAAACGGCTCCTGGTATTGATCAGCTTGTTCTCGAAGGTGAGCCACTTCCGCCGTTTGATTGCTATGCTCTGTTGCTGAGTTTGCCCTATCTACTGGGCACGACTTTAGACGCAATCCCGGCGGCGATTCCTTATCTCTCGGCTCCTGATCTTCCGAACCCTAATGCACGTCTAAAAGTCGGGATTGTCTGGGGTGGAAATTCTAAAAATGGAAACGATCGCGATCGCTCTATCTCGCTCACCGATTTGCTGCCGCTGTTAAGCTTATCTGGAGTAGAATTTTACAGTTTGCAGAAAGACAGATCTGAGGAGTTGCAGCAGTTTCGAGAGATGCACCCGCTGATCGCGATCGTCGATTTAGACGAGCAGCTTGAAGACTTTGCAGACACGGCAGCGGCGATCGCTCTCCTTGATTTAGTGGTCAGCGTCGATACATCGGTTGCCCATTTAGCCGGAGCAATGGGCAAATCGGTCTGGATTTTGCTGTGCGCTGTTCCTGATTGGCGATGGTTTCTCGATCGGGCTGATAGTCCCTGGTATCCTACGGCTCAACTTTTTCGACAGCATTGCCTTGGCGATTGGTCTAGCGTCACTCAATCTGTTGTAGATCAATTGTCTGAGATGATTGAGAATTCATCTCAAGAGTTTGCTTCTAGTTCAGATCAAAGTAGTAATTCAGGAATTATCAAGCCGCTCGAAACTAAGAAGATTGGCATTGGTTTTCCGATCGGTGGAAGTCTCGGCTGGGGCGTTTATGGATTAAATTTAGCATTGCAGTTATTGAAAATTCCCCATTTAGAACCTGTGCCGTTGGTAGAGATTTCCACATTATCAGAGTTGAATCCGGTGTTGCGATCGCGGCTCAACTCAGTGCTTCACTATCCCCAACAAATTCAAACTCTTCTGGCTCAGAATCCTGACAAGATACTGAACACAGACTTTCTCATACTCAAGCCTCTAGGAAATCACTTTGCAACCAGTGACGACAATCATCGCATTCAGGGATCTCATAATGTTGGCGTTATTTTCTCAGAAGACACGCAGTTTTTGCCGCACGAAATCGAGCAAGCGAAACGCTACGATCGCATCATTGCCGGGTCTGACTGGAATGCAGAAATCTTGCGAAGCTATGGACTGACTCAAGTTGAAACTGTTCAGCAGGGAATCGATCCGACCTTGTTTCATCCGGCTTCCAAGTCGGGACTGCTGCACGATCGCTTCGTCATTTTTTCGGGCGGCAAGTTAGAGCATCGCAAAGGTCAAGACATTGTGGTGGCTGCCTTCCGCATTTTTCGATCACGTCACCCTGAAGCGCTGCTGTTGATGGCATGGCACAACCACTGGCTGCACACCATGACGGGACTCGATCGCGCCAAACACGTCATCGGATTGCCCACCGTTGATGCTCGTGGGCAGTTGCAGATCACTCGCTGGCTGACCAAAAATGGTATTCCTGCCGATGCGGTGTTAGATGTGGGCAGGATTCCGAATGCGATCGCGCCTCAAATTCTCCGAGAAGCTGATGTCGCCGTGTTTCCTAATCGTGCCGAAGGTGGCACCAATTTAGTTGCAATGGAGAGCCTTGCTTGCGGCATTCCCACCATTCTCTCAGCCAACACAGGACATTTAGACTTGATTCAGCCCGATCGCTGCTATCCTCTCCGCACTCAACGTCAAGTGGTTAGAAGCGAACACTATCACGGCACTGAGGGCTGGGGAGAATCGGATGTTGAGGAAGTCGTCGAGCAGTTAGAGCAGGTGTACCGTGATCGCTCAGAAGCCCAGCGTCGAGGAACTGCTGCCGCACAGTTTATGCAAAATTGGACTTGGGAGATTCAGGTGCAGCGATGTCTCAAGGTTCTAGCAGATTTTCTTTAGACTTACTGCCATTGCTTCTGAAGCAACCACCCGATCGCGTCCCCTTCTTTTTGCCTGATAAAGTGCTTTATCTGCTAACGTCACTAGACGCTCTGGAGAGAGGGCGCGATCGGGGATTAGACTTGCCACCCCTAAACTCAACGTCACTGATGTATGAACGGAAGACTTGATATGAGAAATCTGCAACGCTTTAACAGCCGTGCGAGTTCTTGCGGCGACTTCTTCAGCACCTGCGATCGTCGTGTTAGGTAACACGATCGCAAATTCTTCTCCCCCATAGCGAGCAACGAGATCAGATGGACGTTTTGCTACTGATTGCATCACCTGTGCAACTTGACGTAAACAGCGATCGCCTGCCTGATGCCCATAGGTGTCGTTAAACCCTTTAAAGAAATCAATATCACACAAGATTAAAGACAATGGCGTTTGTTCGCGCCTCATTCGCCGCCATTCTTGGTTTATATATTCGTTAAACCATCGCCGATTAGCAATCTGAGTCAAATCGTCAAACCGAACGAGATGCTTTAAAACCTGATTGGCTGACTGTAGCTGCTGACATAACAAAGCCTGTTGCTGCTGAAGCCGAAACTGGTAGATTAAACGACGCAAACGCTGAAAAAACACCGCCCCGTTAATCGGCTTGGTCACATAGTCAGTCGCCCCAACGCTGAATGCTTGCTCGATCGATGCCACATCGTCCAGCGCTGTCATCATCAAGATAGGAGCAGCATGAATATCTGACAGCGCGTTCAACTCAGCACAGCAAGTAAAGCCATCCATCACGGGCAGTGCAGTATCTAGCAGCACCAGGTCTGGCTTAAGCTGCAAATAGAGGTCGAGACACTGCTGACCATTTGTGACTTCTACGACTTGATAGTGTTCTTGTTCTAGCAGTTCTTTAAGCTGAGATCGCATAAATCGATCGTCATCAACGATTAAGACGATAGGCGGATCAGAGTTAGAAATAGGTAGATTCATGAACGGTTATTATGGGGGCGACAATTGAATCAGGAGGGGATAAGTTGCGATCGAGCCGCCCCTTGAAAGGTCACTAAAATTCTACTTTTATTATGAGGAAGCAATCAAAAAATAAACCTTTTTAATCAGAATATCTGTAGAAAGAGTTAGGGACTATAGAAGCAACCTACAGGAAAGTCTGGCATTTGTTAACAACATTACCAGCTTTTTATACTCCCAAGCTAAAAAAAGTTTTAGGGATCAAGCTCTGCTCCGATCCCCAAGACTTTTCATCGAGATCTGATTCACTACTTCGCTGCTTTTTCAGCCTTTTCTTGTGCCTCTTTGAGAGCGCCTATTTTGTCTGACTCTTTAGGGTTATAGATAGCGCCCTTCTGACGAACGTTTAGATCGACGGTTTCTTTGATGTTTTCTCCCAATTTTTTGATGTTCTTCAACCCCGTTTTTCCGATCGGGCGATCGGGGCTATCTCCTAGATCCTCAGCGTCTCTCTGAATTTTCTGGATCATATCTTGACCAGAGGAGGTCTGACTCGGCATAGAGGCTGCCAAAGAAACAGCAGGAATGAAAAGAACAGTCAACGCGATAAAAATGACTGCGACCGCCGCACGTAATCCAACCGTTTGTAGCCAATTTGTAACTCGGTTCATTAGAAATCTCCTTAAATTTATCCTAGATATCGTGGTGATGAAATCACAACCATTAATCAATTCGTCTATAGACAAACGAACTCAAGTAACAATAAAAATGGTTGATAGCCAGTTTTTATTGCTTACGCCAGATTAGTCGAGAGCAACCGTTTCATCTTCCCTCGCAGGTGAGAAAACGGGATGCTATCAGGCAGTTTTCTCACTGAGCTTCTCTGTCTAAATGAGGATGTCAGGAAGCGATCGTGTCAATTAGCTCTTGAGCGATCGAGTCTTGGCTGACTCGTTGACCTTTGCGATCGAACAAAAAGGTACCCACTTTTAGAGACACATCTGCATACTTTTTGACATAGTTCGTCGCTTTTTGACTAATTAATACTGCTAAATCAGAAAACACTTGTTCCGCCAATCCGAGTTGAATAAGCTGCTGATGGGCATCATCGGCGGTCTTGGCGTTGAGAACTCGGTTCGCTGCTTCCAAACTGCCGCCCGATCGGATCACAGCCGCGCTGATGATTTCTAGTTTCGCGTCTGCCAAATGACTTGATGTGTTGAAAATTCCGCCTGCTAGTTTGATGAGTTTGCCTTGATAGCCCAGTAGTAAAACCGATCGGGCGTGGTGTAATCCGGCTTCGACGAGTAGGGCACCGAGCCAATTTCCGGTGGGCACGATCGTCGCTTCGGGAATATTTAAGCAATGAGCAACCTGCTGCCCATTGCTGCCGATGCAAAACACGAGATTGGGTGACTCACAGACTTTTTGCTGCAAAATAACCCGAAATTCTTCCAGGTGATCGGCGGCTGACAGCGGTTTAGAAATGCCGCTTGTTCCCAATAGTGATAAGCCTTCTAGAATGCCAAACGCCTCATTTGATGTGCGTTGAGCCAGTTGACGACCTTCGGGCAAAATAATCCGCACGGTGACGGTTTTATCAGCCGGAATCAAAGGCAGAAGATTGGCATCAAACAATCGTTGAGCATAGCGATAAATTGCTGCTTCGCCCGTGATGGTGCGTCCGAGTCCTTCGCCTGCTTCTAAAATTAGCGGCTGAGACTGTCGATCGCAGAGTCTAACCCATGCCCAAATCGGTGTGTTGCGAGTTAGATCGAGGTTGTCGCCAGGGTCGCTGAGGGTGACAGCTAGTGCGCTCATTTCGTCCAGCGCAGCGATTTGTTGAATTGCAACGTCGGCATTTCCGGGCAGAATATCGAGTTCGATCGTCGTGCGTCGATCGTCCCTATTCAACAACTGGAGTAGGGCAGCCTTTGCAGAGGCAACCGCAAAAACGGGCAAGGTGTAGCCAGACTGAGCCATCGTTAGGAACTAAGAGACAGACACTCAAACTGTGAGCAATGGTGTAGAAATCGCGTCAAAAACTGTGGCTGTGCGCCGAAGTGTAGATGCGTGTAAGACGCGTGAACTTGATGACATTGCCAACCCTCCGATCGCAGCAGAATGTTGGAGTGATAACCCTGAAGCTGAAAGAGCGGCTGATCCGATTCGTGGGTTAGTGTCGATCGATGAAATTCGTGACCCCAGGCGCGATCGCCGATGTTCATCATCGGACTGTTTTGCATCACGGTAGCTTGCCGATAGCCCAGTGTTAACTTTTTCCCCATTGTTGCAGTTGTAGGTAGGATGCCGACCATGTCGTGAGACTGTCCTGCAAAATCGACAATGAGATCGCACAAATACATCAATCCGCCGCATTCTGCATAGGTCGGCATATTGGACTGAATAGCAGCTTTAACCGCATGACGCGCCGACCGATTGTTGGCAAGTTCGATCGCAAACACTTCTGGAAAGCCACCCCCGAAATACAAGCCCTGTGTCCCTTCTGGCAATTGAGAATCCTTTAAAGGACTCCAATAAACGAGTTCTGCACCGAGTTTTTCTAATAGATCCAAGTTGTCAGCATAGTAGAAATTAAACGCAGAATCATACGCGATCGCGACTCTAACTTTAGAGATTGAACCATGAATATTAGAATCTTTTTGAGTATTGCTAAACTGCGTTTTGTCTAAGGTTGAAAGGGTTGATTGCTGCGGTTCAGTCAGCTTATGCCCCCTAAATCCCCCAAGAGTGGGGGACTTTGAATCGAAGCAATGTTGTGAACTCTGAACCTCTGTCTGTTTCAAAGTCTCCCATTCTGGGGGATTTAGGGGGCGAACAACTTTGGCAGCGACGAGTCGTTCGCTAGGCTGACCTTTCAACAGCGGCAACAACTGTGACCAATCGAAGCAAGTTTCACCCAAATCTGCAAGCCGATCGAGCAATGGATTCAGATTCTCAAGTTCCGCAGAAGGCACTAAGCCTAAGTGACGATCGGGGATTGTAATATCATCTTGACGACGCAAAACGCCCAAAATTGGCAGATTGAGCGGTTCTAAAGCGGCAGTCAAAAGCTCTAAATGACGATCGCTGCCAACTCGATTTAAAACCACTCCCGCAACTTGCACACGCGGGTCAAAACTGCGATAACCATGCGCGATCGCGGCAATCGATCGAGCCAAACTGCTGCAATTCAGAATCAGCAAAACAGGCAAATTCAGCAGTCGGGCGATGTGAGCCGTGCTGCCAAAATCATCTGATCCACTGGCTCCATCAAACAGACCCATCACCCCTTCAATCAAGGCATATTCAGCGTTTTGGCTATGTTGAATAAAGCACTGCTGCACGTAATCTTCTGAAGTCAAAACCGGATCGAGATTGCGACAAGCCCGTTTTGTCACATGGCGATGAAACATCGGATCGATGTAATCAGGACCGACCTTAAACGACTGCACCGCCTGACTGCGACGCTGCAACGCGGCTAACAGCGCCAACGTAACTGTGGTTTTGCCAACTCCGCTTCGTTCTCCTGCAATGATCAGTGCCATACATCAATCGTGACTACCTGTAAGATGGAAAAGCCTTCGGGCGATCGCACTTCCTCACTATAAACGCAATCTCCAACGCTTATGCACCGTCTCACAACGATTCCTGGAGGGTGGAACCCCGCCGCAGAAGGCGTGATTTTTGTCGAACAGCAACCCGCTCCGATCGTAGTGATTACGGCGGCTGACACTGATATTCAAACCCTGGGAGCGGCAGCAAATCGTCTACCCGACGGGTTTTCAGCCCTGAGAGTTGTCAATCTGCTGCAACTGCAACAACAACTCACGATCGACACTTACGCCGAGGATGTGTTGAGTCAGGCAAAGGTAATTATCGTTCGGGTGATTGGGGGGCGATCGTATTGGAGCTATGGACTAGAAGTCGTTGAAGAAACGGCAAAGCAAACGGGCGCAAAACTAATTATTTTGCCAGGAGATGAGCGACCTGATCCCAATCTAATGAGTCATTCAACGGTTTCATTAACCGAAGTTAATCAGGTTTGGAAATACTTTTTAGAAGGCGGCGTTGATAATTATTGCAACCTTCTTAAATTCGTCTCAACCTATTTCTTAAATCAAACCTACGCCTTTAATTTGCCCCAGCCTGTCCCGCGAATTGGCATCTATGGGGGACAGCAAACAATCGCAGAATCAACGGTTCATTCTGGAGTTGGCATCTTATTTTATCGGGCACATTATCTGTCTGGAAACACGGCAGTCATTGATGCAATGTGCGACGCGTTAATCAAACGAAATCTAACGCCCGTTCCTATTTTTGTATCGTCGCTAAAAGAGCCTGATGTGCAAAAAGAACTGCTGACTTACTGCGATCGGGGCATTGAGCTACTCTTCAACACGACCAGTTTTTCGCTGGCTCGATTAGAGTCAGAAACGCCTCAAGTCGAACTCTGGGAAGCGCTGAATGTCCCTGTATTTCAGGTAATTTTTAGTGGCGGAACTCAGGAGCAATGGGCATCGGGTTTTCAAGGATTATCGCCCAAAGATATGGCGATGAATGTCGCTCTACCCGAAGTCGATGGACGAATTATTACGAGAGCCGTTTCGTTTAAGGCGGTGCAAACTCAGAATCCGTTATTGCAAACGGATGTAGTTGGATATGAACCTGTTTTATCTCGAATCGAGTTCGTTTCAGAGCTAGCTGCTAATTGGATTAAGCTGCGTCAAACTTCGCCAAACGATCGGAAGATTGCGCTGATTTTAGCCAATTATCCGACTCGCGATGGGCGATTAGCGAATGGAGTTGGATTAGACACTCCGGCAAGCTGCATCGAGATTCTTAAAGCCTTAAAACTCGCTGGATATCACGTCGAAAATATCCCAACAAGTGATAAAGAATTGATTCAATTACTAACCACTGGAGTCACCAACGATCCTGAGGGTTGGACGTTGAGAAATGTCCGCCAATCTCTCGCATTGAAAGACTATCAAACTCAGTTTGACCAGTTGCCGATCGCTGTTCAAACGGGCATTCAATCTCGCTGGGGTTCGCCCGAAGAAGCCGCATTTCCAATTCCAGGCATTCAGCTAGGAAATGTGTTTGTGGGCGTGCAGCCCGCGCGGGGCTACGATCGTGACCCTTCTCTTAACTATCACGCCCCCGATTTAGAACCACCGCACAACTATCTCGCCTTTTATCACTGGATTCGATTTCAGTTTGGGGCAAATGCGATCGTGCATGTCGGCAAGCACGGCAACTTAGAATGGCTTCCCGGAAAAAGCGTGGCACTCTCTGAAGCGTGCTATCCCGAAGCGGTGTTTGGGGCAATGCCTCATTTGTATCCGTTTATCGTCAACGATCCGGGCGAAGGGGCACAGGCAAAACGCCGCACTCAAGCTGTGATTATCGACCACTTAACGCCTCCGATGACTCGCGCCGAGCTATATGGCAATCTGCATCAAGTCGAAGGATTGATCGACGAATATTATGAGGCGCAAACCTTAGATCCGTCGCGACTGAAACCGATTAGCGATCGGCTTTCTCAACTGATCATTCAAGAGAATCTTCACCAAGATTTGGGCATCGATAGGGCAGGTTTAGACGAGTCGAGTTTAGCGAGCTTTCTCAAGACCGCAGATGGCTATTTGTGTGAGCTAAAAGAATCTCAGATTCGAGACGGGCTTCACATTTTGGGGCAGTGTCCTCAAGATCGGCAGTTACGGGATTTGATCGTGGCGATCGCTCGTAATCCCAGCGCAAATCGACTAGGCTTAACCCGCGCCATTGCTCAAGATTGGCAACTCGAATTAGATCCGCTCACGTCTGATTTAGGTGAACTAATTCGGGAAAAGTCCCATCCCAAAATTCATCACTGTCGAATTAACGGCGATGTTGTAGAAGTCATTGAAGACTTTGCCGCAGATCTGATCACTCAACTAATGCAAAGTGACGAATTTTTAGAAATTGGGACGGCGACGATTCGAGAATTAAACTGGATTCACGATCGCTTACTTCCAGCGTTGCAAAAAACTGATCAAGAGATTCTCAATCTCCTTAAAGGACTCAGCGGACAGTATGTGCCCAGTGGTGCATCTGGCGCACCGACTCGTGGCAGACCCGAAGTGCTGCCCACCGGACGCAATTTCTACTCGGTTGACATTCGCGCCATCCCCACTGAGACGGCTTGGGAGATTGGCAGAAAAGCCGCAGAAGCCCTCGTCGAGCGATACACCCAGGAAAACGGCGACTATCCCAAAACGCTAGGCTTATCAGTGTGGGGCACCTCGACAATGCGAACGGGCGGAGATGACATTGCGGAAGCACTCGCCCTGCTCGGAGTCAAACCCGTGTGGGATGGCGTGTCTCGTCGAGTTGTGGATTTTGAGATTTTGCCCCTCTCCGCGATCGGTCGTCCCCGCGTCGATGTGACGCTGCGAATCTCTGGATTTTTTCGAGATGCCTTTCCTAACTTAATCGATTTATTTGATAGCGCCGTCACAGCCGTTGCACAGCTAGACGAATCGGATGATGAAAATCCGTTATCGGCACAAGCAACACAAGAACAAACGCACTGGGAATCACAAGGATTGACCTCAGAAGACGCAAAAGAACGATCGCTCTATCGCATTTTTGGCTCAAAACCCAGCGCCTATGGAGCCGGATTGCAGGGAGTCATTGAATCACAAAACTGGACAGACGAAACCGATTTAGCACAGGCATATATCAACTGGAGCGCCTACGCCTACACCCGCAAATCAAACGGAACATCAGCCCCCGAAGCGTTTAATCAACGTCTCAACACGATGCAAATCGTTCTGCAAAATCAGGATAATCGAGAACATGATTTACTCGACTCTGATGATTATTATCAATTTCAGGGAGGGTTAACGGCGGCGGTTAAGTCGATTTCTGGTAAGCAACCTGAGATCTATTTCGGTGACAACTCACGACCCGATCAGCCGAAAGTGCGTCAACTATCCGAAGAAATTAGCCGTGTGTATCGATCGAGAGTCGTCAACCCTAAATGGATCGCGGGTGCCATGCGCCACGGCTACAAAGGCGCGTTTGAGATGGCGGCTACCCTCGACTATTTGTTCGCCTACGATGCGACAACAAACTGTGTCCAGGATTTTATGTATCAAGGCATTGCGGAGACTTACTTGTTCAATTCTTCAGTACAAGAATTCATTCAAGAAAATAATCCTTGGGCACTGCGAGATATGTCAGAGCGATTATTAGAAGCACATCAACGCGGGCTATGGAAAGACGCTTCACAAAAGACGTTAGACCGATTGCAAAACTTATCACTAGAGGCAGAAGAAATTATTGAAAACCAGCTATGAAACGAGTTTTGATTCTGGGCGGAACGGGTGACGCGATCGCACTCGCAGCAAAAGCGTCTCAGATTCCCAACGTTGAAATTATCACATCACTGGCAGGACGCACTCAAACGCCAACGGCGATCGCGGGTTCAGTTCGAGTCGGCGGCTTTGGTGGCGCAAGTGGATTGAGTGACTATCTCCGCGATCGCCAAATCGACTACCTGATTGATGCGACTCATCCCTTCGCGGCTCGAATGTCTCACAATGCCGCGATCGCAATCCATGATGTGGGCATTCCTCACCTGATGCTCGTCCGCCCCACGTGGGAAAAAACGCCCCTCGATCGCTGGCTCGAAGTCGGAAGCATTGAGGCAGCAGTCCTTGCTCTCAAACCGATGGCTAAACGGGTATTTCTGACGATTGGGCGGCAACAACTCGCCCCATTTGCACAACTCCATGATGTTTGGTTTTTGATGCGATCGATTGATCCGCCCTCACCCGATATCGCCATTCCTAACGGAATCACAGTCCTCGATCGTGCGCCTTTTACGATCGAGCAGGAAAAAAAACTGATCCTTGATCACGCCATTGATACGATCGTCAGCAAAAATAGTGGTGGCAATGCAACTTACGCAAAGATTGTTGCTGCGCGGGAGTTGGGGATTCCGATCGTCATGGTGCAGCGATCGCCTACTCCAACCGTTGAGCAAGTGGCAGATGTCGAGGGCGCGATCGGTTGGCTGCTCGATCGTTTAAACTCTCTCCTGCCATAATTGCCGATCGCTTTACTCATCGACATCTAATTCATCAGTAAATTTCCACAATTCTTCTGATATCTCAAACTGTGGATCTGCACTTACTACAGCAATATCACCAACCACTGTTGCTTGATGAATTCAGCCAGAACACACAAACTGCATCGTGCTTCTAATAGAGAAGATGCTCGATCGTAGCCGCTCAGAATTTAAGAGTTTTCTGTCCCTCGATCGTGATGCCCTATAAATGGTATAAGGTCTACAGTTCTGGGTCTAGTCTATTTCGTTGGTAGGGTCAACCATGACTGAACTCGATTTTGTGCTCTTGACGGTCTATTTTCTATGCATCACCTATGTCTTATACGAAGTTATTGACTCGTTTAATGATGAGTTTACGATTCGACTCGATCAAAAAGAGTTAGACCAATACCTTCAGTCTCTCAACCTGCAAGACATCGTTAGCGTTAGCTTTAAATTTGACACCCATTACGAATTTGACAAGCTTAAAGAGTTATCGATCAGCATTAATAACAAATCTGACGACTATCCCATTTACATTGATTGGGACGATTGCTCAGTAACCGATCTCGATGGACGATCGCGTCGAGTCACCCGCTTGCCTCCCGGCACCACTCTCGATCTGTTTCAAAATCAGGTTTTTAGCGTCATTGCCCCCGGCAAAACTCTTAAAGAGAAAATCGCCTCTGAAGATATGCTTGCCCGACTAGGAGACAACGGGCTTTTGGTCGCAGAAAAGACGATTATCGATCTGACAAAGCCTGACCCTAAAAAATCGAGTGAACCTCAGCGAAAACGCTACAAAGATTTCGTGGATAGGCAAATAGAACTAAAGTTTTCGCTCTATTTAGCAATGCGGCTTAAAGGGTCAAAGACTTCTCCAACGGGCGATCGGACTCGCGTCCTCTGCAACTTCACCCTCACCAAACTCAACTGGACTGCCGGATTGCCCTGGAACCCCAGAAAATGATCCTAACCATCTCCAGCTAAACTGAAAAAGGAGAAGAGTCAGCGCAGGCAGTTGCGGACGGTGGAATCTCCATCCGTCTGAGGAAAGTCCGGGCTCCCGAAAGACCAAACCTGCTGGGTAACGCCCAGTGCGAGCGATCGTGAGGATAGTGCCACAGAAAGATACCGCCCACGAGAGGGATAAAACCTTTTCTTCGGTAAGGGTGCAAAGGTGCGGTAAGAGCGCACCAGCAGCATCGAGAGGTGCTGGCTCGGTAAACCCCGGTTGGGAGCAAGGTCAAGGAACAAGGGTTGGTCTTTTTCCTGTTCCGTGTGATGGCGGTAGACAACTACCGTCATAGAGCGCCGCTTGAGGCATTTGGTAACAGATGTCCCAGATAGATAACTGCCCTTTGAGTGCGCTGCACTTAGAGAACAGAACCCGGCTTATGTCTGGCTCTTCTCCATTAACGATTCTTCAACCGGAAGGGCTAACCACTCTTTAACCTTAAAAAATACTGAAGCCCTTAGTAGTTCCACAAACTATTCGCTGTCTAACGTGAAAGTCTTGATTTCTCGATATTCTTTAAAGTTTGATCGACAATATGTAGATTCAGCAAAGTCACTGAGTGAATGAACAGGATGCTTGTAACCTGCATTACCATGAGATGACTTGAGAATTTACTTGATTAAAGACACTTGCTTTACCTACGATCGTAGGATGACACTGTGAATAGTCAAACTTTGATGCTGATCACCCCATTTAGTCGTTCAGAGGTCGCCCTCCCGTCTGAGCACCTCGTTGCCATTAGCGAACAAAAAAAGAGTGGGCTAATCCTCTGCAAAGAATTTCACGCCGAGTTTGCAGGTCCGGGTGCTGTAATCGGCAGTCTCGTTGAGCCACATTATCGAGCGGTGATTGCGATCGGGTCACCAGAGTTAGTCCCTGTTAAGTCGTTTGACGATCGTCGGAGAGCCTACGGGCGACGAATTCAATGGGGACGATGGTTGCAGAAAATCATCGAAAACGCTGAGCCGACCCTGAGAGCAGAGCGGCTTTTGGCTGGGTTTGAAGAGTTTTTTGGTCGTCAAGTGGTAACTAGCCTGCCGAGCGATGTGTTAGCCATGCTAGCAGGAGTCTTTCCGAGCACGATCGATGCCGTGCGAGCGCAGCATTGGCAATCAGGCAAATTAGTCAATGCCGCTTTCCTTTCAAGTTCTGACCAACTCAAAGTGACGACGATTACGCTCGATCGGGCAGTTCCAGAAGTCAGTGAGGTTCCTCTGCTGACCACTGCCACCATTAGCGAGATTCAGCGCACCTATGATGGGTTGCGATCGGCTTAAGCATCAGACATCGAGAGTGGAGAAGGTGTAGGGTGGAGAAGATCGCTTTCATCTCCCGCACGTTAGGATGATTTTACCGTACCCTCGCCGTCAACAACAGCTACAGCAAGTCGTTCAACGATTGGGCTTGCCCGAAACGGCTCCCATTAAGTGGGAGTTACTAGATTTAGCACTGACTCACTCGACCGTTTCAGCAGAAGAAAACTATGAGCAGCTCGAATTTGTGGGAGATGCCGTCGTCAAACTAGCGTCGGCTGAGTTTTTGCTAGAAGTCTATCCTCACTTAAAAGTTGGCGAATTTACCGCTTTGCGATCGGTGCTGGTCAGCGATCGTATTCTCGCAACCATTGCAGACGACTATGGCTTCGATCGCTATCTGCTCGTTTCGGCAAGCGCGCTGTCAGATGTGGCAGGGCAAGAGTCGCGAATGGCAGACTCTTTAGAGGCAGTTTTGGCGGCTCTCTATCTCAGCACCCATACTTTAGAGCTGATTCGACCCTGGCTCGACCAGCGCTTTCAGCCGCTCGCAACCGAGATTTTGGCTGATCCGGCTCGACAGAACTACAAAGCAGCTTTGCAAACCTTGACTCAGGCACATCAAAAAACGCTGCCTGACTATCGTACTCAAGAAGTTGGGCAAACTCACAATGACCCCGATCGCTTCACTGCTGAAGTGTGGGTTCAAGGACAGTGTTTGGGTTGGGGCACGGGGCGATCGCGCAAAGCGGCAGAGCAAGCGGCTGCCCAGATCGCATTCCTGAAGTTGAGTGGTCAGTAGCGCCGCCCAATCTGCGGGTCAATCGAAGGAGCTTGAAGATGGCACGAACTGGGATTGCGATTTTGGGGGTGGGGCGCTGGGGTGTTCATTTACTGCGAAATTTTCTAGAAAACCCTCTGGCTCGTGTGGTGGCGATCGCTGACCCCAACCCAGAAAATTTGAGCAGGGCATCCGCTCAGTTTAGCCTCGATCGAGTCGTGTTAACTCACGATTGGCAAACCGCTTTAGAAACAGAAGGCGTTGAAGCCGTCGCGATCGCAACCCCTGCCGAAACCCATTTTTCTCTCGTTACGGCGGCTCTCAAGCAAAAGTTACACGTTCTATCCGAGAAACCGCTGACGTTGACCGTGGAAGAGTCCGTTCAGCTTTGTCGTCTGGCAGAACAGCAGCACCGTCAACTCGTGATTGATCATACTTATTTGTTTCATCCTGCCGTTTTGCGTGGAAAGGCGGTGATACAGGCGAAAGAATTAGGCGATTTGCGCTATGGCTACGCGACTCGAACTCATCTCAGCCCCGTGCGATCGGATGTCGATGCCCTGTGGGATTTAGCGATTCATGACATCGCCATATTTAACCACTGGCTCGGAGAAACGCCCTGTCAGGTGCAAGCCAGAGGGACGGGATGGCTTCAAGAAGGACTATCGGATGTGGTATGGGTGACGCTCACTTATCCGAGTGGGTTTGAGGCAACGATTCATCTAGGCTGGCTAAACCCTGATAAGCAGCGCAGACTGTGTGTGGTGGGCAGTCAGGGAACGCTGATTTTTGATGAGCTTTCGCCAGAGTCGCTCTCAATTCAGTGGGGGCAGCTTGCACGGCAAGAACAGCATTTCGTCCCAACTAATCAACGTCGTGAAGGTCTCAGCTTGCCATTGGGTGAGCCACTTCAGCAGGTGTGTGATCACTTTCTGACCTGTGTTCGACACAACCAGCCTTCAGAGATTTCGTCAGGTTGGCTAGGAGCGGAGTTAGTTCACTGTCTCGTTGGACTGACTCGATCGATGCAGCAAAATGGACGATCGGTGTCTCTTCAACCCCTGATTAGACACTATACTCGTTAGTTTTGAGACGTGATAGGCTGTGGCTCGGTGGGTTGATTGGTCGAGTTGCTGAGGTCTCGTGGGTCGATCGCTCCGACGGACTTATTAAGCGGCATCTGTTCTAGCAGAGGGAGCCAAATCCGAAAGGTGCTGCCCTTATTTTGAACTGAGTCAAATGAGATCGTGCCACCGTGCAGTTCAGCGAGGCGTTTTGTCAGCGATAATCCCAGCCCAGTGCCTTCGTGTTTGCGGGTTAAAGAAGAGTCAATCTGCTGAAAAGGACGGAACAACAGATGCCAGCGATCTTTAGGAATGCCGATGCCTGAATCCTGAACTTCTAGACACAGATAGGGCGTGTTGGGGTTAACAGGACTGCGATCGGGGCGATTGTCACGTTCTAACTGGTGCCCATAGCCTAGCCAAACTTTCAGTTTCACCTGTCCGCCTTCGGGCGTAAACTTGACTGCGTTAGACAGTAGATTGATCACCATTTGGCGCACACGGCGTTCGTCAATGAGCACTCGATCGACCCGATCGTCCAACTCCAAAACGAGCGTTAATCGCTTCATCTCTGATCCTGGCTCGACCATTTTGAGACACTGACGGCAGAGGTCTTGAATCGGCACAGGTTGCAGGTTGAGTTCGACTTTGCCCGCCTCAATTTTGGCGATGTCTAACAAGTCGTTGATGATTTTTAGCAGATGAAGAGCGGCATCATCGGCTTGTTGCAAAAATTCTAGCTCTTCGCCTCGATCGTCACAGCACCCATCTCTGACCAGCCGCACACAGCCAATGATCGCGTTGAGCGGGGTGCGCAACTCGTGGGATGTCGTTGCCAAAAATTCGCTTTTTAGCTGGTTGGCGACCTGAGCTTCTTGCCATGCCGTTTCGAGTTCTTCTGTCCGTTTTTCTAGCCGCTCTACCATGCTATCGAGGGCTTCTGCCAGGTGATTGAGTTCTCGAACCTTGAAATTTTTGGGCGCACGATCGGACGAATCGCGTTCTCGAATTTGTAGCGCATAGTCACTGAGTTGCTCGATCGGACGGGCTAAATCTCTGGCTAAATAGAGCGTTGCCAGCAGAATTGCCGTCAAGAATCCGATCATCAGAATTGAGAGAACTTGCTGAATTTCATTAAGGCTAGACAGCGCGGCTGTCAGAGGCGTGGCTGATAAGACGACCCAGGTTCGGGTGACGGTGCCATCCATCGGAACTTGCACTAAACTGTAACCTGCTAACCAATCGGCTCCATTTTCTTCAAACGTGGAGAGGTAGAGAGAGCCTTGTTTGCTGACGATCGCGTCTCTGACTAGGGTTTGCAGATGATCGTTGCCTGCTTGATCAATCGTTTGCCCCACTCGATCGGGGTTAGGGTGTGCCAAAATAGTGCCGTCTTCGTCGATCACGACCGTATAGCCAAAGGTCGTCTTCGTGGAGCTAATCTCATGTTGATGCAGCGCAGACTGGAGACTCAAGACATAGCGAAGGGGACTGACTTGGCTCTTAGAAGTCTGCGGCACATAAACCGGAGCGCTCAATATAAGACGAAGTTGATCAGCATCTTGGTTTGGCAACTTTAGAGGTTGAGCGACCACCTGCACCGCTGCCGGGTTGATCAGCACTCCGCGCTGCTGCTTTGCCCAGGAATTTATTGAAGGCTGAGCGATCGCTAATCGACCACAGGTGCTGGCAACCACCTGCTGGGTTTGAGCATCGGTCAATTGCACACACTGCACCTCGATCGCTGAAGCCTGCTGCAACTGCCCTAAAAATCCTTGAAGTTCATCAGACGGCTGAGATTGCAGAGCCGCCGCCGTGGTTGCCGTCGCTAAATTGGTTCTTAGAGACGTAAGGGCATCGCGAACTCCTTCTCCTTTTCTGACCGCACTGGCAGTCAAGCTAGCCCGCGCCGTTTCGAGTAGCCCCGATCGAGCTTTACGATATGCCACGATTTCTCCAGTCACTAAGACGGGGATGCTGAGGAGCAACAGACGCGCCAGCAAAATGCGACGAAAAGAGGACTGACGGAGTTTAGCCATAGAAGCGTGTAACCTGAGACGGATAACCCCATCGCGATCGCAATTTACTCAAACCCTACAGGAGCCGCTCTAAGTCAGATTAGAACTAGGTCACGAACGATCTATCTCAAGAATGGATTAGTCGATATGTTCCCAAAATAGCCTGTTTTTAACTCAGAAGTAGACGGGGTGCCTGAATATGAACCAATGAACCATTGAATATGAAAATTAAGACATCATTGGACATTAGACCTCCTGCACGAATAACTTCGCCCTCACCCTAGCCCTCTCCCTAAGGAGAGGGGACAAGAGGTTCTGGCTCCTTTTTCCTTGGGGAGAAGGGTTGGCGAGGGCTTGCCCCACTTCGTGAGGAGGGCTGTTCAGATTCACACAGGAAGTCTATTTTAACAATTTGACTGATGCAGGTGACTCCACTTCTGAGAAAAGTTCCTCATGCGACCGTGATTTTGGCGATGAGCGCTGACGGCAAAATCGCAGATGCGACTCGTGCCCCAGCCCGGTTTGGTAGCGCGATCGACAAACTCCACCTCGAAGCGCAAATTTCCCAAGCCGATGCCGTCTTGTTTGGGGCAGGAACTCTATGGGCGTATGGCACGACTCTTAAAGTTACCCAGGCTGATTTACTAAACCAACGCCAGCAGCAAGGGAAGCCGCTTCAACCCGTGCAAATCGTTTGTTCGGGATCGGCAAAACTAGACGCTGAGGCGCGATTTTTCTCGCAGCCTGTGCCACGTTGGTTGTTGACGACGACGATCGGGGCGCGTTGGCACCCAGACAAATTTGAACGAGTTTTAGTCGCGGAGTCAAAAGAAGATGCTTCAAAAATCAACTGGCAAGAAGCCTTTGAGCAACTCTATGCGCTGAGTTTGGAGCATTTGGCGGTCTTGGGCGGCGGTGAACTGGTGGCTTCACTATTCGCTGCCGATTTAGTGGATGAACTCTGGCTCACGGTCTGTCCATTGATTTTGGGGGGCGCAATGGCTCCGACTCCGGTTGAGGGAGTTGGCTTTTTAGCGGGTGTGGCTCCTCGCTTAGAGCTGCTAGACGTTCGACCCGCAGATGAGGAGGTGTTTTTGCACTACCGGGTTAAACGGAAGCCGTTGACATCCACCAATGAGCGGGAATGGGGCGATCGTACCTAAAACTCAATGTTGGCTTTCAGGTCTGATGAGTTAACGGTGAAGTTGGGCGGCGGCAGACAACCTCGAATCGCAGATATAGCACTACGAAGTTGCATGAGGACGCTGAGTTGCTGTCGAAGCAACAACGGGCTGAGGGCGTGTTTTGAACCTCTTTCGCTGCGATTCTATCGCGCCCTGAACTTCAATATCAGTGAAGAAGTTTCATTGAGTGCCCTGATAGCCTCCCTGTGTTCACGAGTCTTGTGAAGTACAGTATCTTGAGACATAAGGGCTTTAGGGGAAACGAAGCATTTGTATGCCCCATTTTTATTCTCGGCTTTTGAGCTTTTGTTTCGTACCTAAATAATCATTCATGATCCATCAAGCTGTTGATTTGACCAACTGCGATCGCGAACCAATTCACATTCCAGGGCTAATTCAGCCCCACGGCGCGCTGTTGGTTTTGCAAGAGCCAGACTTGACGATCATTCAGGTCAGCAGCAACACGCTTGAGTCAATCGGTCAGCGCCCTCAAGACCTATTAGGCAAACCGTTATCAACCTTACTCGCTCCCAAGCAGATTGCTACCATCCGGCAATGCTTAAGCGAAGACTTTGAGCATGTGAATCCGTTAGATATCGCCATCAAACGTGCAGCCAAACTGTTGCGGTTTGATGGCATTGTGCATCGCCAGAAGGCGCTGATTGTTTTGGAACTAGAACCCAAACAGAAAAGCCAGAAGGCGGATTGTTTTGAGTTTTACCAGCGGGTTAAAGGCACGATTACTAAGATTCAAAAGGCTCCCACCTTGCTTGAGATGTCTGAGGCGGTGGTCAAAGAAGTGCGAAAAGTCACCGGGTTCGATCGCGTCATGGTCTACCAGTTTGACGCAGACGGATCTGGACGAGTGATCGCAGAAGATCGGGCAGACGCGCTGACTCCTTATCTGGGCTTGCACTACCCTCCGAGTGACATTCCTAAGCAGGCAAAGCAGCTTTACACCCTCAACTGGCTGCGGCTGATTCCTAACTCTACCTATCAGCCGATCGCGTTAGTCCCGGCGCACAATCCAGTGGACGATCGCCCCACAGATTTGAGTTTATCGGTGCTGCGGAATGTGTCTCCTTTGCATCTGGAATATCTCAGCAACATGGGGGTTGGGGCTTCCATGTCAATTTCTCTGATCCAGGATCAAAAACTGTGGGGACTGATCGCCTGTCATCATTCAACGCCTCGCCGTGTGCCCTATAGTGTGCGAACGATTTGTGAGTTTGTGGGGCAGGTGATGTCGGTGGAACTGTCTAACAAAGAAGATCATGAAGACTTGGACTACAAAATGACGCTAAAGTCGCTGCAAGGCAAGTTTGTCGAATCGCTGTCTCAGTCAGAACGCTTTTTAGATGGGTTGGTTCAACTAGACTCAAATTTGCTTGATCTCGTCAGCGCATCAGGAGTGGCAATTTGTGCGGCAGATCAAATCATTTGTGTCGGTCAAACGCCCCCAGAAGCTGAACTGCCAGCCCTGCGAGATTGGGTCAAAACTCAGATTCAACACAACCAGTTTGAGACCCGATCGCTCGCTCAGCTTTACCCAGCCGCAGAATCCTTTAAAGCAGTTGCCAGTGGCGTGTTGGCGTTATAAATTTCTCAATTTCATCAAAATTACATTTTCTGGTTTCGTCCAGAGGTGATTCAAACTGTTGACTGGGGCGGCAACCCCAACAAACCTGTAGAAGTCACAGACGATGGAGAAACACGGCTATCGCCGCGCAAATCATTTGAAAAATGGCAAGAAACGGTGCAGGGTTGCTCTTTGCCCTGGAGAGCGTGTGAGATTGAAATTGTCACCGAACTGCGGAGCCTGATTGTGGGCGTGATTCTCAAGCAGGCAGACGATTTGGCAGAAATTAACCTAGAGCTAGAGCGCAGCAATACTGAACTCGATTCGTTTGCCTATGTTGCGTCTCATGATCTCAAGGAGCCACTGCGAGGGATTCACAATTACTCCAATTTCTTGATGGAGGATTATGCAGAATTGTTGGATGCCGATGGAGTTGCCAAATTAAACACCGTTGTGCGTCTAACGCAGCGCATGGAAGATTTGATTAATTCGCTGCTGCACTATTCTCGACTCGGACGCGCCGAACTCTCTCGCCAACTCACCAACCTGAATGAAGTGGCGCGACAGGCGATCGACACCTTGAGAATCAGCCAGCCCCAAAGCTCGATCGAGTTTCGGTTGCCTCGCCCCTTGCCGACGATTCACTGCGATCGCACCCAAATCAGTGAGTTATTCACCAACCTGCTAACCAACGCCATCAAATACAACGACAAAGCTGAGAAATGGGTGGAAATCGGCTTCACGCAGTCAGGCAAGGGCGATCCTGAAGACCCGTTACTTTACACTTTTTATGTCCGCGATAATGGGATTGGCATTCCCCCGCACCATTTAGAACGAGTGTTTCAGATTTTTAAGCGGCTGCATACGCAAGACCAGTTTGGCGGCGGGACGGGGGCAGGGCTGACGATCGTCCAAAAAATCGTCGAGCGACATGGTGGAAAAATTTGGGTAGAATCAACGATCGGTGAAGGCAGCACGTTTTACTTCACGCTGGCAGCAAGGCAATCATGAGCGAAGCATCTGTGACTATGATCGAGCAACCCCCGCTCTTGTTAGTCATTGAAGACAGCAATGAAGATTTTGAAGCCTTCCAACGCTATGTTCGTCGATCGCCGTTAACGATCCCGATTTATCACTGTGTAGATGGCGATGACGCGCTGGCATTTCTGGATCGCACCGGTCGCTACTCTGATCCCCAAAGCGCCCCGCGTCCAGGGCTGATTTTGCTCGATCTCAACTTACCCGGAACGGACGGACGAGAAGTGTTGCGAAAAATTAAACAAGATGAGATTCTGAAGGTAATTCCGGTCGTTGTTTTTACGACTTCCAACAACCCCAAAGATATTGAAGCGTGTTATCGACAGGGTGTTAACAGCTATATTGTCAAACCGATGGATTTTAATCGATTAAAGCATAGTATCCAAATCTTAATCGACTACTGGTTTGATACGACGATTCTCCCTACCAGCGTGATAGATCAGCGCCCATGAACACTCAACTTCATCGCACCATCTTAATCGTGGAGGATAGCCCAGAAGACCGCGAGCTGTATCGACGATATTTGATACACGATCGCGACTATGACTATACGATCGTAGAGGCGAGTCTAGGCGAAGAAGGATTGAATCTCTGGCACCAGCACCAGCCCGATGCCGTGTTGCTCGATTATCGACTGCCCGATCTGGACGGGCTAGAATTTCTTGCCGCCCTGCAAACTCAGAAGTCGCAAACGCCGCTGCCGATCGTGATGGTGACGGGAGCCGGAAGCGAAACGATCGCCGCTCAAGCGATTAAAGCGGGCGCACAAGATTATCTGGTTAAGGGACAAATCACGTCGGAGGGTCTGAAGCTGGCGTTGGATGCAACGATTAAGACGGTGCAGCTTCAAACTCAACTCCAAGAGTGCATCGATCGAGAGCGCGTCATCGCTCAGATTGCTCAGAAAGTCTTTCGATCGCTCGACTTAAACGAGATTTTGCAGACCACGGTTACAGAAGTGCGGCAATTTCTTCAGACCGATCGCGTGGTTGTGTTCCAGGTAGAGCCAGACGGCGACGGCAGGGTGGTCGCAGAATCTGTGGGCGCAGAGTGGCGATCGATTCTGGCAGACCAGATCCATGATCCCTGTTTTGCCGAGAGCTATGTCACTCTCCAGCGTCAAGGAAGAGTGACTGTCAAAGCCGATATTTATGATGGCAGCATCGATCCGTGCCACGTCCAACTCTTAGCTGGGCTTCAAGTAAAAGCAAATCTAGTGGTGCCCATTTTGCACGATGATCAGTTTTGGGGTGTGCTGATTGCTCATCACTGCGCTGCGCCTCGTCAGTGGCGATCGTTGGACATTGACTTACTTCAGCAGTTGTCCACACAGGTCAGCGTTGCCATTCGACAGGCAGAGCTTTATCAGCAAGCCCAAGACGAACTCGCGGAGCGCAAACGTACAGAGGAGGTGCTGCGAGGCAGTGAAGAAAGACTACGGCTGGGGCTACAAGCTGCCCGGATGGGAACCTGGGATTGGAATATTCCAGAAAACCGATTTATCTGGTCAGCCAACATGGAAGCCCTATTTGGGTTGGCTCCTGGAGAATTTGATGGCTCTTATGAGCAGTTTGTGGCAAGGCTGCATCCAGACGATCGCGATCGCGTTCTAAAAGCGATCAATGCGGCAATGACCCCTGGTGCAAACTACGACATCGAATTTCGGGTGCTTTATCCAGATGGCACCATTCGGTGGGCACTGAGTCAGGGAAAAGTGTTTTACGATGCGATCGGTCAACCGATTCGGATGTCGGGCGTAGATTTAGACATCACGAGTCGCAAGCTAATCGAGGAATCTCTGCGTCAGAGTGAAGAGTTTAGAAAACGGGTGTTGGAGAGCAGTAGCGACTGCATCAAAGTCCTCGATCTTGATACACGACTCTTGTATATGAATGCGGGAGGGATGTGCCTGCTGGAGATCGACGATCTAACTCCTTACCTAAACACGAAATGGGTCAATTTTTGGCAAGACGAATCTCGGCAAGAGGTAGAAGCGGCGATCGCGGTGGCAAAGTCAAACGAGGTGAGTAGATTCCAGGGCTTGTGTCCGACTGTAAAAGGCACAAAAAAATGGTGGGATGTGATTGTGACTCCGATGTTGGATGAGGAAGGGCAAGTCAGCCAACTCTTAGCGACTTCGCGAGATATCACCGACCGTAAGCAGACAGAGATAGCCTTCCAAGAGAGCGAGGAACGGCTCAGACTGGCAACCGATGCTGCACGGCTAGGCACTTTTGACTGGGACATCCCGACCCAGCAAGTCACCTGGAATCGCTTTCATCGGACATTGCTAGGCTATGCGCCCGAGTTGAGCAGTTCTTTTGCAGCTTGGGAACGGCGCGTTCACCCTGATGACTTAGCTGGAGTTACAGCAGCATTGCAATTAGCACAAGATAGCAATACCAACTACAGTTGCGAATATCGAGTAATTTGGGAAGATGATAGCCTGCATTGGCTCGCAGCATTGGGGCGATTTTATTATGACAGTGACAATCGACCGTTGCGGATGACTGGCATTATCCAGGATATTACCGATCGCGTTCAAATTGAACGCGATCGTGAGCGTATCCTACAACAGAAACAAGCTGCCTTAGCAGAATCAGAACGAGTCAACCGCATCAAAGACGAGTTTCTAGCCATTCTCTCTCACGAATTGCGATCGCCGCTCAACCCGATCTTAGGCTGGACAAAACTGCTGCAAACTCGCAAACTCGATGAAGCCAAAACCATCGCAGCGTTAGCCACAATTGAGCGAAATGCCAAAGCGCAATGTCAATTGATTGATGACCTGCTTGACATGGCTCGTGTGCTGCGCGGCAAGCTGAGTCTGAATATGGCTCCTGTCGATCTGTTATTGGTGATTGAGTCCGCGATCGACACCGTGCAGACTGCTGCGATCGTCAAGTCCATTCAGATCCATGCGGTGCTTTCCGATATCAGACAAGTATCTGGAGATGCCGTTCGGCTCCAGCAGATCATCTGGAACTTGCTAACCAACGCGGTCAAGTTCACGCCCAGCGGCGGACGCATCGACATTCGGCTAGAGCAAATCGACAACCAGGCACAGATCACCATCACAGACACGGGCAAAGGCATCAGTCCAGACTTTCTGCCCCACATCTTTGAGTCGTTCCGCCAGGAAGATGCTTCTGTGACTCGCAACCACGGTGGGCTAGGGTTAGGAATGGCGATCGTCTATCAACTGGTCGAAGCCCACGGCGGCACCGTCACCGCTGACAGTCCTGGAGAAGGAAAAGGCGCTACTTTTACGGTCAGGCTCCCCCTGCTCAACGTCAACTCAAAGAAAAATCAATCTAGCCCATCGCGAGAGCAAAACCTGGATCTCACCAGCATCCGCGTGCTGGTAATCGACGACGAGCCAGACAGCCGCGAACTTCTCGCGGTGATGCTGACCCAGGCTGGAGCGGAAGTGATGTCCGTCGCCTCTGCCGCCGAATTTCTCGCTGCTCTAGAGTCATTTCAGCCCGATGTAGCGGTGAGTGATATTGGAATGCCAGAGGTCGATGGCTATACGTTGCTTAGACAGGTGCGGTCTCTGTCACTAGAGCAAGGAGGGCAGGTTCCGGCGATCGCTCTGACTGCCTACGCTGGAGAAATCGATCGGCAACACGCGATCGCGGCAGGCTTTCAGAAACACATTGCCAAGCCGATCGAACCCGATCAGTTGGTGGTGGCGATCGTGAGTCTATTGAGTGGGCGATCGCTGCCTTGACTTACCTACTGCCTCCACCAATAATTTGGAGCAGCCCAACGTTGCCCATCACCCGCCGCTAGCAACCTTTGCTTCATAGTCGATCAACTTTCGGCGATCGGTGTGCGTGGGCGTTATTAAACTGCAACGTCTGAACATCCTTGTCAAATCAGTCCTCACAGTCCATGCAGTCTTTACAGCAACTCCTTGATTTTGATCGACTACATGTTTGGCACCCCTATGCCGCCATGCCCAGTCTTCTACCCGTGTTTCCAGTAGAGTCAGCGCAGGGCGTACATATTCAATTGATGGATGGTCGATCGCTGATCGATGGCATCTCTTCTTGGTGGACTTGTATTCACGGTTATAACCATCCCCGCTTAAACCAAGCTGCCCACGCGCAAATCGATCGGATGTCACACGTCATGTTTGGTGGTCTGACCCACCAGCCAGCAGTGGATTTGGCACAGAAATTGATTGCCATAACGCCAGAGGCACTCCAGCAGGTCTTTTTTTGCGACTCTGGCTCAGTAGCGGTAGAGGTAGCCATGAAAATGGCGGTGCAGTATTGGTACAATCGCGGGTTGCCGCAGAAGCAGCGTTTTCTCACTGTTCGTCATGGCTATCATGGGGACACCTTTGCCGCAATGTCGGTCTGCGACCCGGTGAATGGGATGCACCATCTTTTTCGTAATCTGCTGACCCAGCAATATTTCGCCGAGGCACCGCAGATTTCGTTCGATCGAGACTGGCAGGAACGAGATATTGACAGCTTTGCGGCACTGCTAGCCGCTCACCACGACCAAATCGCAGCAGCCATTTTGGAGCCAGTCGTGCAAAATGCTGGGGGGATGCGATTTTATCATCCAGACTATGTGCGACAAGCCAAGGCGTTATGTGAAAAATATAATGTCCTACTGATTTTAGATGAGATTGCTACGGGGTTTGGTCGCACGGGCAAAATGTTTGCCTGTGAACATTCGACGGTATGTCCAGACATTCTGTGTGTAGGCAAAGCGCTGACTGGCGGGTTTATGTCCTTGGCAGCCACGCTGACGACGCAGGAGATTAGTGAGAGTTTTGCAGCAGGTGAGGCAGGGGTCTTTATGCACGGTCCAACGTTTATGGCAAACCCTTTAGCCTGTGCGGTGTCTTTAGAAAATTTGGTCTTGCTGGAAAGTTATGATTGGCAATCCACGATCCGAGCGATCGCATCCCAGCTCAAAGCTGAGTTGGAACCTTGCCGGAGTCTGGCGGCAGTGAAGGACGTGCGGGTGTTAGGGGCGATCGGGGTAGTGGAGCTGCACGAGCCAGTGGATATGCAAGTGATACAGCCGCGCTTTGTAGAAGAGGGGGTCTGGTTACGTCCGTTTGGGCGACTGATTTATACAATGCCGCCTTACATTATTCAACCCTCAGAACTCACAGCCATTACTCGTGCTATTTACAAAATTGTTGCTCAGCTTTAGCTTGACAGGTGCATTGAATTTAATACGCCTGTTCAAGGTCGAGCTTGACTTTCAAGCTCTCAGTTACGGTAGTTGCCACAGCCTAACAAGTCGTTGGAGCAGCGAATCAAGTCTCCCCGTCTACGTTTCAAGGCTACTTTTCGCCGCTCAACTCAATCGTTATGAGTACGATCGCCAACCTCATCGATTGGTTTGGATGTTACGAAGTCCAG
>Ga0209511_1000881_pt1 | contig 27858 bp, 20 predicted proteins | sample SSSSmetaG_FD_184141 | JGI IMG/M metagenome (GOLD analysis project Ga0209511, IMG submission 184141) | Glacier valley bacterial and archeal communities from Borup Fiord, Nunavut, Canada, to study Microbial Dark Matter (Phase II) - ​SSSS... | ecosystem: Environmental > Aquatic > Freshwater > Ice >... | reverse complement strand
AGGGTCGGGAGTCGGGGGGGCGGGAATCTGGAGGTCAGGGTTGTCGCGGCTGGTACGAACGATGGCGCTGAGCATCCGGCTAGTTCTTCCGCGTTGCGTAGCAAGGAGTCGGCTAAGCGCGGCTCTAGACAGTCAGTAGATTTGAAGAGCCGCAGCCAATAATGCGTTTCCCGCGCTTCCTTGTAGGCAATGGCGCACTTGGCGATAAAGTCTCGGCGCGAGCTGCCGCCGGTCGCCTCTTCCATATTGGCCCCAACAGAGGTGCCGCTACGCAAAACCTGGTCCGCTAGCGAGCGCGGCTGTCCATTAGCCAACAAATACTTGTACAAGCGCACTACCCGTTGCGAGAATAAAAAGCTCTTGTAGAGCACTGTCTTTTCCTCCTCCATAACTCTTAACTCTTAACCCTTAACTGAACTAGGCGGGTAGCCGAAGTGGCGCGAGAAGCTGGTGCTGAACGTGGCCGGCGAGCCGTAGCCGACCTGGTAGGCGACTTCCGACACGTTGGCGGTTCCGGCCGCGAGCAGCTCGTGGGCGCGGGTGAGGCGCACGAGGCGGATGAAGTCGCCGGGGCTGTGGCCGGTCAGGGCCTTGAGCTTGCGGTGGAGCTGGGTGCGGCTCAGGTTGAGCGTGGCGGCCAGGGTTTCCACGTCGAGGGTTTCGTCGGCGAGCGCGGCCTCGATGGCGGCGCGCACGCGGCCCAGAAACAGCTGCTCCAGCGAGGGCGGGCCGGGCGGTTGTGGCAGCTGGTCGGCGGCTGAGGTGGCCGTCGCCGACGCGCCCAACGTGCCTGACCCACCCGACGCGCCCGATGCCCCCGTGCCGAGCAGCTGGCGGCGGTACGTGGCTTGCAGCTGCTGGCGGCCGCGCACGAGGTTGCGCAGCTGGGCCAGCAGCTCGTCGCGCTGAAAAGGCTTGGTCAGGTAGGCATCGGCCCCGAGGTCCAGCCCGTGCAGGCGGCTGGGCAGGTCGGCGCGGGCCGTGAGCAGCACCACCGGGATGTGGCTCGTGCGCTCGTCGAGCTTGAGTTGCCGACACACGCCGTAGCCGTCGAGGCGCGGCATCATGGCATCGGTGAGCACCAAATCCGGCAAATGCTCGCGGGCGGCGGCCACGCCCGCCTCGCCGTGGGCCGCTTCGAGCAGTTGATAATCGGCCCCGAGCGCGGTGCGCAGGTAAGCCCGCACGTCAGCGTTGTCTTCGATGACAAGAATGAGCGGGCGCTCAGCGGGGGCGGAGTCGGCGGAGTCGGCGGCGGGATTGATTGGGTCAGCAGGAGTGGCGGCCTCGGTGCCGTCCGCACCGGCTGGGACGGTTAGCTCGTCGGCGGCGAGAGCGGCCGTCGCGGCGAAGGCGGCGGTAGTGTCGGCTGGCGCGAGGGCGGCGGGGACGGCCCCGGCCCTGGGCAGCCACAGGCGCACGGTGGCCGTGGTGCCGCGGCCCGGCTCGGATTGCAGCGCGATGCGGCCGCCGTGCAGCTCGACCAGCTCGCGCGTCAGCGCCAGGCCGATGCCGGAGCCTTCCTGCTCGCGCGTGTCGGAGGGGTCGGCCTGGTAAAAGCGGTCGAATACGTGGGGCAGGTGCTCGGGGGCGATACCACGCCCGGTGTCGGCCACCGTCAGCTCCACGCCGAACAAGGCCGGCTCGCCCGATGCTGGGTTAAGGGTGGGGGTGTTGTTCGGTTTCAGGGCTGGTTCTGGGGTTGATTCCGGGACCAGGTCATCAGTCTCGGAAGCGGTTCTGGTGGTGGCGCTGCTGCCGGCTTTGGGGCCAGCTTCGCCGACAGCTTCAGCAGGAGCCAGCGCCGCCGCCGGCCGCAGATACACCCGCACCTGGCCGGCGCTGGGCGTGAACTTGAAGGCGTTGGAAAGCAGATTGACCAGCACTTTTTCCAGCTTGTCGGCATCGAAGCACAGGTCGAGCGTCGGCCAGGCGGCCTCGAACGAGCAGGCGATGCCGCGCTGCTGGGCCAGCGACTCGAAGGCGCTGGTCAGCCCCCGCACGAAGCCCACCACGTCGGCCGGGGCGGGGCGCAACGGCTGCTGGCCGGCTTCGAGGCGGCCCAGGTCGAGGAGCTGGTTGATGAGGTGGAGCAGGCGGCGGGCGTGGCGCTGCATCAGCTCGGCCTGCTGGCGGGTGGCCGGCTCCTGGGTGTGGGCGGCGATGTCGGCGGCCGGCCCCAGCAGCAGCGTGAGCGGGGTGCGGAACTCGTGGGTGATGTTGGTGAAAAACCGCGTTTTCAGCTCGTCCAGCGTGCGCAGCCGCTCGGCCTGGGCGAGTATCTCGTCGCGCTGGGCGGCCAGGGCCAGGTTCTGGTGGCTGATTTCGTCGGTGCGGGCCTGCACGGTGGCCTCCAGGCGCTCATTTTGGCGGCTGATGAGCGCGCGCCGCTCCACTTCCTGGGCCAGGGTTTGGGCCGAGAGCCGCCCGACCTGCCGCAGCTGGGCTTCCAGGGCGCGGCGCGTGACGGCGAAATCGCGGGCCAGGTAGCCCGACGAGCACACCGGCAGCAGCAGCAGCCCGAGCTGCATGGTCAGCTGCTGAGCCTGCTCGTAGCCGTGCCAGAGGTCGAACACATCAAGGGCCACCAGAAAATACGTGAGCAGCGTGCCCACCATGCCCAGGGCCAGCAGCCAGATGCCCGGTTGCCGCAGCCGCATGGCCCGGCCCAACACCCGTAGCGTATCGAGCCAGGCCAGCAAATACAGCCCGGCGAACCAATTGGCCAGGTTCTGAGTAGGTTGGGCCAGGGCGATGGCCGTCAGCGCCGCGCCCGCCGCGCCCAGGCCCAGCAGCCAGGGCCGGGGCAGCCGCCGCTGGCAAGCCGCGTACACGAAGGCCAGCAGCAGCAGCAGCGCCAGCGTGGCACTCACCTGGTAGCCCAGGTAAGTCAGCCACCGAAAATGGCCGTCCATGTTCGTGGACCACAAGTAGATAAACGCCCCCGTGCCGGCGGCCCCCGCCAGGTAGAGGCTATAATAAAGGTTGGCTCGCTGAGGCCGGTAATACAAAAACAGGAACAGGTGCAGCAAGGCCAGCACGCTCGCCCCCGCTACGTTGAGCAGGTTGTAGGAGTGCAGCTTAAGCCAGCCGAGCTGGTCGGCGGCCACGGTTTCGGCCGGCCCCACGAACGCGGCGAACCCTCCGCCCGGCAGCAGCCCGGCCCCAAACTGGGCGTAGCGCACGGCCAGCACGTGCGGCCCGGCTCCGGCCAGCGTGAAGGGCAGCGCCCGGTAGCGCGGGTAGTAGCCGCGGGTGTTGGCGGCCGTGGTGCCCAGCCGCCCGAAGCGCCCCAGCAGCCGCCCGTCGAGGTACACCTCCGACGCGCCCTCGTGGGTCAGCGTTAGGGCCAGCGCCCGCCCGGCCAGGGTGCTATCGAGCCGAAACCGTAGCCGGAAGCAGCCCGTGCCGGCCCAGCCGGGCGGCCCCTGGCCAAAGGCGAAGTCGGGGTCGGCGGCCGGCCAGCGGCCATCGGCGAGGGCAGGGGCGGCCCAGCCGGGCGGCGAGCCGGGTTGGTAGCGCCAGCGGCCCGCGTCAGCGTGCGGGCCAGCGCCGAGCGGGTGCCGGCCATCGGCCCGCGCGGCCGTGAGCAGCAGCGCCGGGCGGGCGGCTTCGGCGGCGGCTGACGGCCCGGACGGCGGCGGCGGCGCGGCCTGGGCGCGGGCGGCGGATGGGTCGCCCAAGCTAAGGCCCAACCCCAACCCCAAGCTTAGGCCCAAGCTTAGGCCCGCGCTTAGCAGCCAGCTAACCAGGTGCGAAAGACGAGGAGTGAGCATTGACGGGGATGGCTAAGGACCTGGCAACGGGCGGGCTGGGCCAACCAAATGTACGGATTATCAGCCACCTTAAATCCGGTCCTCGCTGCCCGCCCGAAAATCAGCGTCGGCGGGGCTATTGGCCAGGTTGTCAGCGGGGCTATTGGGGCCATGCAACAAAAACCAATGCTTTTGCAACGTGCGCGAATGCCGTCGCTACGGCCGCGAATGTTTTTGCGACACCCGCGAATGCGCGTCGGTGGCAGCGGCCACGTCCTTTGCGACGAGGATTGAGCCTGGGTCGAACGGGTCCGCGACCGCGCTTCCGGCAGCCCGCCAAGCTCCGGCCCCGGCTCCGGCTCCGCTTCCCTCATCCTGCTGCCTGCCCGCTCTTTCTGGGCTATGAAAACGCTTATCGCCCGGCTCCCGCCTGGGAGCCGGGCCAGTAGGGCCGGCCTGCTTTCCGCGCACCTTCTCCACCCTCACTTTCTTCCTTTCGCTCATGAAAACTTACTGCCAACCCGTCTCCACCGCCGCGCCCGCTTTGTCGGGGCGGCACCAGGCGCTGGCGCTGCTGGCGCTGCTCATGCTGGTGGGCCTCACCTTCTGGCTGCTGCCCCGGGCCGTGGGTAGCCTCTGGCAGGAAGCCCGCTACTCCACCCAGCACGGTTTGGGTAGCGTCGCCCCCACCCCCGCGCCCGCCCCCAACCGCTGAGCGGTTGCCTTCGCGCTGCCCGTCATTTACCGCTGTTGCCACGCCCACGTTTTTCCGCCCTTCAAAAGTCATGCTCTTTATGAAAACACTTCTGCTAACGCTGCTGCCGGCCTGGGGGCTGTTAGTTGCCGCGCCGGTCGCCGCGCCCCCGCTTTCCACCCAACCCGGCCCCCAGCACGCTACCACCCTGGCCGCGCTCATGGGCACGACGTGGCGCGCCACCAGCGCGGCGCTCGTCGTGGACGGCACGGCCGGCACCCAGCCCGCCGCGCCCGACACCTACCGCTTCGGGCCGGGTGGGCGGCTCGTCATCACCCACGCCGACGGGAGCGGGGCCGACACGCTGCGCTGGGCACTACGGCACGGCGGCACCCGGCTGGCGCTGAGCCGCGCCGGCCAGCCACCGCGGGTGCTGGCCGTGCGCGGGGGGGCCGGGCCAGACGGGCTGTACCTGGCCGACGACTTCGGGCGGCGCGCCATCCGGGCCGACCTGCGCGCCGGGGTGCGCCCCAGCCTGGTGCAACTGCTGCTGCGCTCGGCGGGCGGCTACGAGTTCGCGGCGGGCAGTCCGCCGCCGGTGCCCGCCGCCCAGCTTCGCCGCCTGCAATACCAGCTGCGGCTGGAGCCGGTGCCGGCGCTGGCCCACCGCTCGGCCGGGCGCGGGCGCTAGTTTCAGACGGGAGACGGTGAGACAAGAGACCTTAGGAAATCGGACGGGAGACTTCCCCGTCGAGCCATTTACTTCTCCCTGTCCCGCTCCTCACCGCCTCATTTCTTCCTTATAACTAGGATGAAAACGCCCCCCTTTCCCCTGCGCTTGGCCGGGCTGCCGCTGGCTCGAAACCGAGCAGGGTCTTTACCCGCGCCGCCCCGGCCAACGCTGGGAGCTGACCGGTTCAGTCGTGGCTGATGGCCACGCGGCCCGGCTCCGCTCTGCGTACGGGCCGCGCCCGATGGCCGGCTTTGGCTGGGCACCTACCGCGGGCTGGACCGCTACGACCCCGCCACCGACCAGCGCCGCCACTTCGGGGCGGCCGAGGGCTACACCGACGTGGCGGCGGCCGAAGAGGCGTTGCGCTTCGACAAGCAGGGCCGCCTCTGGGCCGGGGCCGACGACGGGCTGTACGTACTCGACCCGGCCCGCGCCTTCCACCAACCCGCGCCCGCCCGCCCCGGAGCCAACCCGCCTCACGGTGGGCGCGCGCGACACCTCTCTGGTGCCCGGCCTGCGCCTGCCCTACGACCGTAATCAGCTCACGCTCCGGTTCGTCGGCGTGAGCCTGACCAACTCCGGCCGGGTGCGCTACCCGCTACCGCTCGCGGCTGGTGGGGTTGCAGCCCGATTGGCAACCGCCCACGACCAGCCCCAGGACCTGAGCGCCCGCCCGCGTCGCCCAGCTGCTCGAAGCCCAGGGCCTGACGCTGCGCTTCGCCGCCGCGCCCTCGCCGCCCGGCCTGCTGGCGCGGATGCAAACCCGGCGCGGGGTGTTTCTCATTTTTAAAGAGCTGTTCAGCAACGTGCTCAAGTACGCCCAGGCCACTCAGGTGCGCGTCAGCCCCACCTTCAGCGCCCACCGCCTGGAACTGAAAACCGAGGACGACGGCCGGGGCTTCGACCCGGCCGCCCCCGCCCAGGGCGGCGGCCAGGGCGGCGGCCAGGGCCTGCCCAACACCCAGGCCCGCGCCGCCCTGCTCGGCGGCCCGCTCCACCTCGATACCGTCCCCGGCCAGGGTACCCGCTGGCAGCTACTGGTGCCGGTTTGAATTATAAATTATGAGTTATGAGTTACGAATTCAATTGTGCGATGAAAAAGAACGTTATTCAGAGTAAGTCTTGTGCGTTTGCTTCTCGCATTGTGAAGGCGTACAAATATTTGACTGATGAGAAGCGAGAGTTCGTCATGTCGAAGCAGCTACTGCGAAGCGTCACTTTGATGGGGGCTAATATGGAAGAAGTTTTAGCAGGCAGCTCCACCGCCGATTTTATTCATAAGCTCATTTACTCATAAGCTCAACATCGCCGCGAAAGAAGCCCGCGAAACTGACTACTGGCTACGCCTGCTGCACGACAACGGCTTCCTGACAACCGCCCTATTCAATTCCACGCCCAAAGACAACGGGAGAATAAGCAAGCTTCTGTCGAGCATCCTAGTCAGCTGGTCAGCAAGAAAGCTAACAGCGTAATTCATAATCCATACTTTAAATGCCTTACTACCGCCCCGCCGGTCCCGCGCCCGACCCAGCCCTGGTGCGCTCGCTGGCTGAGCAGCAGCGGGCGCTGCACCAGCGTCTGCGGCCCACGGAGGCCCTGACCCCGGAGCCGCGTTTAATTGGCGGCTGCGACTCGTCGTTCCCGACGCCGGACACGATTCTGTCGGTCGTCGTGGTGCTGCGGTTGCCCACGCTGGAGTTGGTCGAAAAAGTGTACAGCTACGGCCCCGTGCCGATGCCCTACGTGCCGGGCTACTTATCCTTCCGCGAAGCGCCCAACGTGGTGCGGGCGTTTGCCAAGCTGGCGCAGCGGCCCGACGTGCTGATGGTGGATGGTCACGGCGTGGCCCACCCGCGGCGGCTGGGCATCGCCGCCCACCTGGGCGTGCTGCTCGACGTGCCCAGCTTCGGCGTGGCCAAGAGCCGGCTCACGGGCACGTTCGCGGAGCCTGGCCCCGCCCTGGGCGACTGCTCGCCCCTGACCGATGCCCGCACCGGCGAGCTGCTCGGGCAAGTGTTGCGCGGTAAGGCGCGGGTGCAGCCGCTGTTCGTGAGCGCCGGCCACCGCTGCGACCTGGCCAGCGCCCTGCGCCTGACTCTGGCCTGCCTGCGCGGCTACAAGCTGCCCGAACCTACCCGCCTGGCCGACCACTGGGCCGAGCAGCTCAAAACTGAAGTGCGTGGCGGTGAGCTACCCCCGTCCTAATCCCGTTACATGGTGATTTTTGAGGAAGTAGGGTGCGGGGGCAAGCCCTACCGGGGCGCACCCCGCACCCTACTTCCCAACAGCCCAGCAAACGGGCCGAGCAACGCCGCATTTCCCGATAGAACTTTCGGCCGGCCAATTTTTGTAACGGATGCTACGGGCCGTTCGGGGGCTATGTAGAAAATAAAATTCCATCGGCCCGAAACCAGGCGACCAGGTTGGTGGGCCGAAACCGCTTCGGGCTGCCGGGCAGCGGAGTGGGCGGCGGCGGGCGCGTAACTTGGGAGTGTTTTTTTGCTGACTCAAGCGAGGCGTTACACCTTTGGTTTCGCGGCCAGGGCAAGCTTTGGCGCGAGCAGGCTACCGGCCGCGCGGCCCGCTCGCCAACAGCCAACAGCCGCGCGGCCCGGCCGCTGAATCAAGTTTTCTCACTAATTTGCTCATCTCGCTTTTCATGCCGAAACACTATGCGGTGGCGGTGGCCCTGCTCACCGCGCTGCTGACGCTGGGCACCGCACCCGTTGCCGGGGGGCAGCCGGCCGGGCCGCTGCCCCCCCGCCAGGGTGGCCCGCGCACCTGCGCGACGGAGCAAAGCAACGACGCGACGCAGGCCGGGCTGAAGCGGACCGACCCCGCCTACCACCTGGCCCGGCTTACCCGGCGCGCCCCGCAGGCCCCGCTCGGCACGGCCGTCAGCTACACCCTGCCCTACGTGGTGCACGTCATCCACGACGGCGAGGCCGTGGGCAGCGGCTCCAACATCAGCTTCGCGCAGGCGCAGTCGCAGCTGGACGTGCTCAACGAGGACTACCGCAACATCAACGCCGATGGGGCGCTCGTGCCGGCCCCGTTTCAGCCGGCGCGCGCCGACGCGCACCTCCACTTCGTGCCGGCCACCCAAGACCCCAACGGCAATTTCATGCCTGAGGCGGGTATCGACCGGGTGAACCGCGCCGCCAAAGGCTTCGCGCCGCCGCCCTACGCCTCGACAGCCTACATCAACGCCACGATTAAGCCTGGCACGTACTGGGACCCGACCAAGTACCTCAACATCTGGGTGATGAACCTCGGCGGCAACTTGCTCGGCTACGCGCAATTCCCCGACAACACGGCTGGTCTGGACGGCCTGAACCCGCTGGGCGGGGCGGCGGCCACCGACGGCGTGGTGGTGCTGTACCTGGCCTACGGGCGGGTGGGCAACCTGGCCCCGCCCTACAACAAGGGCCGCACGCTGACCCACGAGCTGGGCCACTGGCTCGGGCTGCGCCACACCTGGGGCGATGCCAGCTGCGGCGACGACTTCTGCGCCGACGTGCCTACCCAGCAGGGGCCGAACTTCGGCTGCCCGGCCTTTCCGAGGCGCACCTGCGGCAACACGGCCAGCGGCGACCAGTTCATGAACTACCTGGACTACACCGACGACGCGTGCATGTTCATGTTCTCAGCCGACCAGGTAAGCCGGATGCAGGCCGTGCTGGCCGCCGGCACCCCGCTGCGTAGCGAGCTGGCCACGTCCACCCCGTTTTGCCCGAACGGGGGCGTGGCGGCCTCCGCCACCAACAGCGGCCCCGCCTGCCCAGGGGGCACTATCACGCTGAGCGCCAACGGCCCCGCCGGCGCGACCTACGCCTGGACTGGTCCCGGCGGATTCGTCAGCACCCTGCCTGCTCCGGTTCTGCGTAACGTGGCCCCCGCGCAGGCCGGCACTTACACCGCGACGGTGACCGTGCCCGGCGGCAATCAGTGCCCTCGCGCCGTCAGCACCACGGTCGTCGTCAACCCCGCCCCGCTGCTGCCGGTGCTCACCACCGCGAGCGCGCTCGTGTGCTTCGGCGCGCCGACCGTGCTCGCCGTATCGAACTACGGCACTCCGCCGGCGGTGAGCTACGCCTGGACCCTGGTGAGCGGCGACGGGCTGCCGGCCGCGACCAACACGCCGAGCCTGACGGTGGCTCCCACCCAGACCTCGGTCTATCGGCTCATGGTGACGCTGCTCGCCACGGGCTGCTCGGCCAGCGCCGAACTCACCGTGCGCGTAGTGCCGCCGGTGTGGACGGGCGCGGCCAACGACGGCGACTGGCACAATCCGGCCAACTGGGAGAGCGGCTGCGTACCGAGCCGCCTGACCGACGCGCTCATTCCGGGCGGCTTGGCCACGCGCTACCCGCTCCTCAGCACGGGCCTGGCCGAAGTGCGCGACCTGACCCAGCAAGGGCCGGTGTCGCAAACCGGCGGCGAGCTGGCCATCTACGGTAACCTGGTCGGCACGATGCCCTTGCGGCTGACCGGCGGCACGGTCTCGACCCGCGGTACTGGTCCGCAGACGCTTACTGCCAACGCGTTTCAAACCCTGACCGTCGCCGGCACGGGCGTTAAAACGCTCACTGACGCGGGCGGCTCGGCCCCTACCCCGGCCTCGGTGGAGGTGTCGCTGGCGCTGGCCGGCGGCGTGCTCAACCCAACTTCGCCGCTGACGCTGGGCGCGCGCGCGGCCCTGAGCGGCGAAACCAACACGAGCTACGTGCTGGGCCAGCTGCGCACCACGCGCGAGGTGGCGGCCGTCGCCCCGCAAAGCTTCGGGGGCCTGGGCCTGACGCTCACCACGTCCGTCGGGGCCGGCCCCACGACGGTAACCCGCACCACGGGCCAGGGCCAGACAGCGGGCGCGAACACGAGCATCGCCCGCTACTATGACGTGCGGGCCGCCCAAAGCCGTTCGCTCCGGGGCGCGACGCTCAGCCTGAGCTACCTGCCCCGCGAGCTGAGCGGCCTGGCCGAAAACCAGCTGGCGCTGTTTCGCTCCACCACGGCCGGCGCGAGCTGGACCAACGAGGGCGTTACCCAGCACGACCCGGCCAACGCCGGCCTGAGCCGCGACTTCGTAACTGACCTCAACGGCCGCTGGACCGCCGCCAGCCTGAACGCGCCGCTCAGCATTGGCCCCGCCGCGTTCGCCATCAACGCCCTGCCCGTACCCTTCAACAGCGACGGGCTGTCGCTGCAAATAAGCACGGCCACGGCCGGTCCGGTTTCGGTGAAGCTTTACGACGTGCTGGGCCGCGTGGTCTATGACCAGGCCGTGGCCAACGTTGAGGTCGGCACGAGCACCATCAGCCTGCCCGGCACGCGCTATCTGCCGCCCGCCCGCTATATCCTGCTAGTGTCGCAGGGCGATAAGCAGGTGCGCCTGCAAGTGGTGCGCGAGTAGCTCGGTTCGTGGTTGAAGTCCGCGAAAACGACCTACTGTCATCGGCAGCGGGTCGTTTTAATAGCTAACCTTACGCGTTGAGCAAACCCTGAAGGGGTTTCGTAACCTAGCCCAGGGTTGGCGAAGCCTACCCTGGGACTGCTAACCCCTATGCTATCCGAACCCCAACGGGGTTCCGGAGCGGGTTGGATAGGTCAAAAAGCTACGAAACCCCGTTGGGGTTCGGGCAGGTGGGTTGGTGCCTGACATAGGGTAGGCTTCGCCAACCCTGGGCTGCGCTACGAAACCCCGTTGGGGTTTGCCTACTGCGTAAGGTCAGTCAATGTAGGACACTTGGTCATGCCCTGCGTGACGAATGCCCCCCGCAACGCGGCCAGCGACTCAGCCGCGCCGGTTGGTAGCCCCAGCAGCGCCGCGACGGCCTGAAACACTTGCGTTGGGCCACTGGCCTGGCCCAATACGGGCGCGGCGGGCACGGCCCCGCCCGCAGATTTGCTGAGCTTGGTCCCGGCCGCGTCCAGCAGCAGCGGGTGATGGTAAAAGCGCACCCGGCTGGCGTTGAACGCGCTGGTTTCGGGCAGCTGCGCGGCGAGCCAGAGCTGGACCGCCGTGCTGGGCCGCAGGTCATGGCCGCGCACGACGAGCGTCGTGCCCAGGCGCAGGTCGTCCACGACCGAGGCGAGCTGATAGGCCGGCACCGCGTCTTTGCGCCGCAGGCTGAACTCGGGCATTTCGGTTCCCAGCGGCACTGATACTGGCATTTCTGGCGGTGTTACGGGCCGCGTTTCGGTTCGATTATCAGCCCAGCCATCGGCCCAGCTCACGACCGTACCTGGCGGCACCCGCGCCCACCAGCCCACGCCCGGCGCGTCCAGCGGAAGCGGCGCGCTGGCAGTGGAGCCGCCCACGAGGCTGCCGACGCGCGAACGGCGGCTGGCCACGACCAGCCCCGGCCGCTGGGCCAGGCGGCGCAGCACGGCGTGGTAGGCGGGCAGGTGCAGCAGCTGCGAGTGGTGCCGCAGAAAGTCGTCGGGGCCGGTCGGGCCGCTGTCGTAATCGATGCCCAGCCAGTCAATCACCCGAAAAATATCGTCCAGGTAAGCGCGGCGCAGGCGGGCGCGGTCGAGGTCGTCGATGCGCAGGTGCAGCCGCCCGCCCGCCCGGCGCACGAGCAGCCAGGTTAGGACGAAGTTTACGGCGTTGCCCAGGTGCAGCCGCCCGCTGGGCGTGGGCGCGAGCCGACCCACGACGGGCGGCGGCAAGACCGGGACAGGAAGGGAGCTGGCGGGATTCAAACCAAATTAGTCGCCTTTTTTGCCGGGGCCTTTGCCACCGCGCACCGACATGGGCCGGTTGCCCTGCGGATTGCTGCGAATGTGCTGCACACCCTGGCCGACGCTGTTGCCGTCGGTCGTGTTGCCGTGGGCCGACACGTCGGTCGCGTTCGGATTCTGCACCTGGGTACTCTTGCGCTTGGTGCTGGCGGCGGGGCTGACGGAGGGTTTGACGTTCGTCTTATCGGTTTCCTTTTTAGCGAGCGACATGGCGGTGGGGGTTTTAAGTGGAAAAGCTATTCCTTGTACCGCGCCGCCGGTCGCCGGGTTGTGACCCGCCCGGCCTGGCCCGCCGCTGGCCCACTCCGCGCCTGACTTGCGCCTACGCCACGACGGCGGCTGGCATCACGCGCACCAGCTCAGCAAACTGCGCCTCGCGGGCCTCAATTTCTTCATCGGTAAGATTGAGCAGCCGCTCCGGCCCGAATTTTTCGACGCAGAACGAGGCCATCGCCGAGCCGCGCACCACGGCCCGCTTCAGGTTCTCGAACGAGCAGTCGTCGGTGGCGGCGATGTGGCCGATGAAGCCCCCGGCAAACGTGTCGCCGGCCCCGGTCGGGTCGAACACTTCTTCGAGTGGCAGGGCCGGGCAGAAGAACACCTTGTTTTTATGGAAGAGTAGCGCGCCGTGCTCGCCCTTCTTGATAATCAAAAACTTCGGCCCCAGCGTCAGAATTTTACGGGCTGCTTTCACCAGCGAATACTCGCCCGAGAGCTGCCGCGCTTCCTCGTCGTTGATGCTGAGTACGTCAATCATCTCCACCACGTGCAGCAGGTCGGCGGCGGCCGAGTCCATCCAGAAATTCATCGTGTCGAGCACGATGAGCTTGGGCCGGTTCACGAGGCGCTGGATGACGAGGCGCTGCACCTGCGGGGCCAGGTTGCCGAGCATCAGGTACTTGCAGTCGAGGTACGAAGTCGGAATAACCGGGTCGAAGGAGCCGAGCACGTTCAGCTCGGTGGTGATGGTTTCGCGCGAGTTCAGGTCCTGCGAATACTTGCCCGACCAGAAAAACGACTTTTCGCCGGGCTTGATTTGCAGCCCCGTCGTGTCCACGCCGTGCTCTTCGAGGGTCAGAATGTCGGCCTGCGGAAAGTCGTCGCCCACGACGGCCACCAGGTTCACGGGGCGCGTCGAGTAGGAGGCGGCCAGGGAGATGTAGGTGGCCGCGCCGCCGATAATTTTATCGGTTTTGCCGAAGGGCGTTTCCAGGGCGTCGAAGGCGACGGAGCCGATTACGAGCAAGCTCATTTCGTGGGGGTGAGGAGGTGAGTAAGTGCGGGACGATGAGGCTGGCAACCGTCAAATAAACAAAAAAGTCCCCGGTTTTGAGGCCGGGGACTTTTCAGGGGGTTGCTAAGGGGTAGAAGATGGGGCTCGAACCCACGGCCTTCGGAATCACAATCCGACGCTCTAACCGGCTGAGCTACAACTACCGTGTTTTTTTGTGGCACAAAGATACGCAAGGCGACGGAATGCGCAAGGAATCGGGTTTCTTGTTTCTAGTGTGATTGGTGAGGGCGTTGTCATGCAGAGCGCAGCGAAGCATCTCGCCTGGCGCAGTAACTTCTAGCGTTAGCAACGGGGTGAGTGGTTGATTTTACTGCACCAGGCGAGATGCTTCGCTATGCTCTGCATGACAACGTCCCCAACACCCACCCCATGCCGACCTTTGCCGGATGGATACCCCCGCCGCGCCTACCGCTCCCGCCACCTTCGCCGATTTCAAGCTCAACAAACAACTGCTCACGGCCGTGGCCGAAGCCGGCTTCACCGAGCCGACGCCGGTGCAGGTGCAGACGATTCCGCTGCTACTGGCCGGCCACGACGTGCTCGGCATCGCCCAGACCGGCACCGGCAAAACGGCCGCGTTCGGCCTGCCGCTGCTCATGAAGGTGAAGTACGCCCAGGGCGAACACCCGCGCGCGCTCGTGCTGGCCCCGACCCGCGAGCTGGCCATTCAGCTCGAAAAACATTTGCAAGCCCTGGCCACCCACACCGACCTGCGCATCTACGCCATTTACGGCGGGCTGGGGCCGAAAACCCAGATTGAGACGATTAAGGCGGGCCTCGATATTCTCATCGCCACGCCCGGCCGCCTGCTCGAAATCTATTTGAAGGGCGACCTGATTTTCAAGAACCTGACGACGCTCGTGCTCGACGAAGCCGACAAAATGATGGACATGGGCTTCATGCCGCAGATTCGGCGCATCCTGGAAATCATTCCGCGCAAGCGCCAGAACGTGCTGTTTTCGGCCACCATGCCCGAACGCGTGATGGTACTGAGCGAGGAGTTTCTGGAGTTTCCGGTGCGGGTCGAGGTCACGCCGCCCGCCCAGCCGGCCCAGACGGTGAGCCAGGTGCTGTACGAGGTGCCGAATCTGGCCACCAAAATCAACCTGCTGGATTATTTGCTGCACCGCGATGCCGAGCAGATGACGCGGGTTCTGCTCTTCACGCGCACCAAGGAGAACGCCGACCAGGTGGCGCACTTTCTGCAGCGCAAAGCGCCCGTGGGCGAGGTGCGCGTCATTCACGGCAACAAGGGCCAGAACGCGCGTCTCAACAGCATGGACGCGTTTAAGGCCGGCGGCGTGCGCTACCTCGTGGCGACCGACGTGGCCGCGCGCGGCATCGACGTGCCCCAGGTAAGCCACGTAATAAACTTCGACGTGCCGCTCATTTACGACGACTACGTGCATCGCATTGGGCGCACGGGCCGGGCGCGGCACACGGGCGCGGCCATCACCTTCGCCAACCCGGCCGAGCGCCAGCACATCGAGCGCATCTCGGAGTTAATCAAGCAGGAAATCCCGCTGCTTCCCATCCCCGATGAGGTCGAAACCACGGCCACACCCTTCGTGGAAGGCCAGCAGCACGCCCGCGTCATCGACGAGCAGCGTCGCCGCCAAGACCCGGAATTCGCCGGCGCGTTCCACGAGAAAAAGGAGTGGATAAAGCCCGGCGTCACCATCGACAAGCGCACCGGCAAGCCCTTCGCCGAGGGCAACCACCACAAAAAGAGTCAGAAAGGCGCCAAGAAAAATCCCGGCAAAAAAGGCGCGTCGGCCCCGGCCCAGAAAGCCATCAACGCCCGGCCCCGGCGGCGGAGCGGGTAAGAGTCGTTGTCATGCAGAGCGCAGCGAAGCATCTCGTCCGGTGCAGTAAATTCAGACGTTAGCAACGGAGCGAGCGGTTGAGGCTACTGCGCCACGCGAGATGCTTCGCTGCGCTCTGCATGACAACGACCCTTTTACAATTTCACCGCCACGCGCCCGGCGACGGCTCGGTTTGTAACTTTCGAGGCAAAATCCATCCCCCAGGTTTTAATTCTGTCCTGCCATGAGCATCAAGTTGCGCCTCATCGTCATGAGCTTCCTCCAGTTTTTCGTCTGGGGCTCGTGGCTGATTACCATCGGGGCCTACTGGTTTCAAACCAAGCACTGGTCGGGGGCGCAGTTCGGGGCGATTTTCTCCACCATGGGCATTGCCGCCATCTTCATGCCCTCGCTCATGGGCATCGTGGCCGACAAGTACGTCCGGGCCGAGCGCCTCTACGGGGTGTTGCACCTGCTGGGCGGGGTGGTGCTGTGCGCGGTGCCGTTCGTGGATTCGCCCACCACGATGTTCTGGGTGATGCTCGTCAACATGTGCTGCTACATGCCCACGCTGGCCCTGACCATCGCCGTGGCCTACGCCGCGCTTAAGCGGCAGGGGCTGGACGTGCAGCAGGCCTACCCGCCCGTGCGGGTCTGGGGCACGGTGGGCTTCGTGGTGGCACTCTGGACGGTGAGTTTGCTGCACTTCGAGACCTCGGCCCGGCAGTTTTACGTGGCGGCGGGCGCGGCTTTCGTGCTGGGCTTTTATGCCTTCACCCTGCCCGCCTGCCCGCCCCAAAACACGCGCCGGGGCAGCGGCTCGCTCACCGACGCGCTGGGCTTGCAGTCGTTCGCGCTGCTCAAAAACCCGCGCATGGCCATCTTCTTCCTGTTCGCGCTGCTGCTGGGCGGCGCGCAGCAGCTGACGAATGCCTACGGCGATACGTTCCTGCACGATTTCGCCGGGCAATCGGCTTTCAAAGACACCGTGGCCGTGCGCTACCCGGCCATCATCATGTCCATCTCCCAGATTTCGGAGACGCTTTTTATTCTGGTTATCCCGTTCTTTCTCAGCCGCTTCGGCATCAAGCGGGTCATGCTCTTCAGCTCGCTGGCCTGGGTGGCGCGCTTCGGCCTGTTTGCCTTCGGCGACCCCGGCGCGGGGCTGTGGATGATTGTGCTCTCGTGCATCGTCTATGGCATGGCCTTCGACTTTTTCAACATCTCCGGCTCGCTCTACGTCGAAACCCAGGCCGACCCGACCACGCGGGCCAGCGCGCAGGGCTTGTTTATGATGATGACCAACGGCTTCGGGGCCGTGCTCGGCTCGTCGGTGAGCGGGGTCGTCATCGAGCGGTTTTTCACCCAGCCCGGCGGGGCGAAGGACTGGCCCGGCATCTGGCTGAGCTTCGCCGCCTACGCGCTGGTCATCGCCGTGCTGTTCGTGTTCTTGTTCAAGCACGAGCAGCCGGCGCCGGGCGTGGCCGCCGCCGTGGCCGCCGAGCCGGCCGTGTCGGCGGCGTGAGCATCTCTCCTCCAAAAAACAGCCCCTCAACGCAAGCAGTGAGCGAATTAAAAAACTCCGCCCTCCCCATGCCGCGACAGGGCCTGGCCGAATACGGCCAGTTCGTGCCCATGCAGTGGTTTTTGCAGCAGTTCGGCGAGCTGGCCCACCGCGAGGCGTACCAGCTGGAAAACACGGCCGCCCGCGCCGAGCTGGTGGCCGAGCTGGCCGCGCACTGGCCGCCGGCCCAAACCACGATTCTACGGCACGAGCGTTTCGCCGAAGTCGGCAAGCCCGCCGAGCTGGACCACTTGGTGCTGAGTCCGGGGCCGCGGGTGCTGGTGTGCTTTGAGGACGACGGCCCGTTCGACGACCAGGGGGTGCAGCTGTATTTTTCGGCGGGTGCCGACGCGGAGCTGGTGGCGCGGGTGCGGATGCTGCTGGTGGCCCGGCTCAAAACCAGCACCGCCGAGCAGCGGCGCATCCGGGCGCTGCGCTCGCGCGACGGCAACCTGCACTTTTCGCCCCTGGAGCTGAACCTGCCCACGCTCGACCTGAGCACCCACTACAACGACGACCTGCTGCCGGTCCACGAGGTCATTCTCAAGCGCCTGCAAAAGCCCGACGACAAGGGCCTCGTCATCCTGCATGGCCCGCCCGGCACGGGCAAAACCAGCTACATCCGCCACCTGTGCGGCCTCACCGACAAACCCAAGCTCTTCATTCCGCCCAACCTGGCCCTGCGCATCGCCGACCCCGATTTCATCAACCTGCTCTACGACCACGCCAATTCCATCCTGCTCATCGAGGATGGCGAAGAGCTGCTGACCCGGCGCGACGTGACGGGCACCAACGCCGTCAGCAACCTGCTGAATCTGAGCGACGGGCTGCTCTCGGACAGCTTCCACATCCAGATTATCTGCACCTTCAACGCCGACCTGGCGCGCCTCGACAAGGCGCTCTTGCGCAAGGGCCGACTCATCGCTTCCTACGAGTTTGGCCCGCTGGCGCAGCCTAAAGCGCAAGCGCTGGCCACCGCCCTGGGTCAGCAAATCCCCATCACGGCCCCCACTACCCTGGCCGACCTCTACAACTACGAGGAACCGGCTTTCAGGAGCGGCACTAGTAGCGCTGGCCGCATCGGCTTCGGGCGCGCTGGTTAATTACCGACGTTACCCAGTGGTAAAACCCCGAAGGGGTTTCGTAGCCTAGCTCAGGGTTGGCGACGAAGAAGCCTACCCTGGGTCACACGTAGCCTTATGTACCAGAACCCCGACGGGGTTCCGTAGCTGGTCGTCAGGTGGGCGTGGGCGAAACCCCGTTGGGGTTTGGGTCACGTAGGGGGGGGCGGACCCAGGGTATGCTTCGCCAACCCTGGGCTAGGCTACGAAACCCCTTCGGGGTTTTACCACTGGGTAACGTCGGTAATTGGCCTTAGCTCCCCACCAATTAGCCAAAAAAAGCCGCCCGCCCCATTGTAAGCCCAGTCGCGAAATCCGCGCAAGCCGGGAAAACCCGTGCTGGTTAGTGCTGGAAGAAAAAGTCCGCTTCAATCTGGGCGTTCTCGTCCGAGTCCGAGCCGTGGACGGCATTGGCCTCGATGCTCTTCGCGTACTTCTTGCGGATGGTGCCGTCCTCGGCATTGGCCGGGTTGGTGGCCCCGATGAGGGTGCGGAAGTCGGCCACGGCGTGGTCCTTTTCAAGCACGGCCGCCACGATGGGGCCGCTACTCATGTAGCGCACGAGGTCGGCGTAAAAGGGCCGCTCGCGGTGGACGGCGTAGAACTCGCCGGCGCGCTCGGCCGACAAGGTCACTTTTCGCAGCTCGACGATGCGGAAGCCGCCCTGCTCTATCATGCTCAGAATGCCGCCAATATGCTGGTCGGCCACGGCATCGGGCTTAATCATGGTGAAGGTGCGGTTGGTGGCCATGCGGGGGGTTGGGGGTGAGTTTGGGGAAGTGAGACTGTGAGACATGGGACTGTGAGAAGCGAGATTATGAGACACGTGCATTCATTCTGTTGGTAAGCGGCTCATGCCTCACTTGCCACAATCTCATGTCTCACAGTCTCACTTCCCACAGTCCCGTGTTCACCGGGCAAAGGTAGGCTGACAGTTTGCTCGGCGGGCCAACGAGGCTGCCCAGCGAGCCGGCCCGAACCTTCGGCTGGAGTTTGGCTGTTGGTCCGCCATTCGTGCCGACCTTCGCCGGCCAATTCGTGCCCCGTATTTGCCGGGGCCACCTTAAGCTGCTCTGCCAGGTAGCCATTGCCGGTTCATTACGCTTGCCGATGTTTCCTTCCGTATCCGCGTTGCAAACCCTGCTGGCCCAGCCCCGGCAGGTGGTTATCACCACCCACCACAAGCCCGATGCCGACGCGCTCGGCTCGTCATTGGCCTGGGGCAATTACCTCAAAAAGAAGGGCCACTCCGTGACGGTCGTCACGCCGTCCGACTACCCGGCTTTCCTCAACTGGATGCAGGGCAACGAGGAGGTCGTCGTGTATGAGCCGCAACAGAACGACCGGCAGGTGCAAGACCTGATACGCCGCGCCGAAGTCATCTTCTGCCTCGATTTCAACTGCCTCGCCCGCATCAACGAGCTGGGCGAGTACGTGCGGACGGCCCCGGCCACGAAGGTGCTCATCGACCACCACCAGCGCCCCGAGAGCTTCGCCGACCTGAGCTTTTCCGACCCTACGGCGGCGGCCACGGCCGAGCTGATATTCGAGATTATCCGCGCCCTCGGCGACCAGGCCCTGCTCGACCAGGGCATGGGCGAGGCCCTCTACGCGGGCATCATGACCGATACCGGCTCGTTCCGGCACCCCAGCACTTCGCGCAACGTGCATCTCATCATCGCCGAGCTGCTCAATACCCACATCGACCTGGCGGCCGTGCACCGGCGCATCTACGACTCGCATTCCGAAATCCGGCTGCGCTTTCTGGGCTACGTGCTGCGCGATAAGCTCGTGGTACGGCCTGAATATCGCACGGCTTACATCGCCGTCACGCGCGACGAACTGCGGGCTTACGACTCGAAAACGGGCGATACCGAGGGGCTGGTCAATTACGCGCTCAGCATCGAGGGCATCGTGCTCGCGGCCGTGTTTATCGACCGTGGCTCGGCCGTGAAAATCTCGTTTCGGTCGGTAGGCGACTTTTCGGTGAGCGACTTCTCGCGCGACCATTTCGAGGGCGGCGGCCACCACAACGCCTCCGGCGGCATTAGCTACGAGCCGCTCGACGCGACCGTGAACCGCTTTCTGGGCCTGCTGCCCGACTACCAGGCCCGCCTCGTGAGCACGCTGTCCACCGCGCCGGTCGCCGTCGCGCCGCCCGTAGCGTAGCTTTGTTCTTTTAACGTGCTAAGGTGTTTTTGATGTGCTGATGTGATAGATGATTACACCGGTAGCAGTAGTTGCTCTGAAAATCAATTCGCACATCCGCATACTTTTCACATCAGCACATTAAAAAACACATCTCTCACATCAGCACTTTTTTTTCAATGCAGTTTTCTTTTCGGTCCGGCGCGGCCCGGCCGCTGGCCCTGGCGGCGGTTTCGCTCAGCTTCGGCGCGTTGGCGCTCGGCGCTTGCAACAAAGGTGGGGGCGGCGACTTCGCCAAAACCAAGTCGGGCATCGAGTACAAGATTTTTAAAAGCGTGAACGGCAAGTACGAGCCGCGCGTGGTGACGGGCAATGAAGACCCGACCTACAAAAGCCGGCAGGGCCAGGTGATGGCCGCCCACGTCGAGTACCGCTCGTCGGGCGACTCGGTGCTGATGAAGTCGCGCGAGCGGCAGTTCGGCGTGCCGGTGCGCGTGACGCTCCAGCCAATTACGCCGAAGGAGATGGGCATCGAGCCGGAAGCGTTTGCCCTGCTCCAGCCCGGCGACAGCGGCGTGTTCCGCTTCAATGCCGACACGCTCTACAAGCGCAACGCCCGGATTCTGGCCCCGGCCGCCCTCAAGCGCAAGGGTAATTTTCTGGTGATGACCGTAAAAGCCGTGGGCGTGCAAACCCGCGAAGCCGCGATGGCCGAAGCCGTGGCCGACCAGCAGAAGATGCAAACCGAGCAGCAGCGCCAACTGCGCACCTACGCCGCCGGCCAGGACAAAAAGGACGACGTGATATTGCAGGAATACTTGAAAAAGAACAACCTGACCGCCACCAAAACTACTCCGAGCGGCGTGCGCATCATCGTGACGCAACCCGGCACCGGGGCCAACGCCAAGCCCGGCCAGACGGTGAGCGTGACCTATCGCGGCACGCTGCTCGACGGCAAGGAATTTGACTCGTCGGCCAAGCAAGGCGGCAAGCCGTTTGACTTTCCGTTGGGCCGGGGCCAGGTCATTACGGGCTGGGACGATGCGCTGCAACAGCTCAACAAGGGCAGCAAGGCCACGATTCTCATTCCTTCGTCGCTGGCCTACGGCAAAGATGGCCGCCTGCCCGTCATCCCCGCCAACTCGCCGCTGCGCTTCGACATCGAGCTGGTGGACGTGAAGTAGGCCGCGGCCGGCGCTGCAACGGAGAATACCACCTTCGGCATCTTTGCGTCATAACGCTCGCTACCCCGCCCGTGCGGGACGCAGCGAAGGCTGCGTCCTACGACTTGTAACTCCCTTTTTATGAAATTACCCCGCATTCTGTTTTCCTGCGTACCGGTGCTGCTGCTGGCGTTGTCGGCGTTGGGCAGCCTCAGCGGCTGCGGCGAGAACGCCATCACTAAATCTGTCCGGGAGCAGCGCGAGAAATACGCCGCGCTCGACAACGACTCGCTTCAGGCGTATTTGAAGCGCAACAACTACACCACCTACACCCGCACCGAGAAGGGCGTGTTCATCGTGCCCCTCACGCCGGGCACCGGCACGTCGGCCATCGCCAATGGCTCGCAGGCGCGGATTCAGTACGTGGGGCGGGTGCTGACCGTGAACCAGTCGTACTACGGCATCGCGTCGGGGTCGGCGCCGGGCAAGGTCTTCGACAGCTCGTTCGATAACCGCACGGCCTGCGGCTGCGCTACGTTCACGGTCGGCTCGGGGCTGGTGCCGGGCTTTAGCGAGGGCCTCACGTATTTGCGCAAGGGCAGCCGGGCGCTGCTGCTGATTCCGTCGGCCCAGGCGTACGGGCCGGCGGGTAGCTCGGGCAGCATCTACCCCGACTCGTCGCTGCTCTTCGACGTGACGGTGTTGGATGTCAGCCCGTAGGTTCATTCTGATTTGGAAACCAAGGCGATGGCGGCGCCGGCCGGGCGAAAGTCGGCCGGCGCTGCCATCGTTGTTTTGGAGAATGGCTCAGGCTTGCTGAGCGTTTGGCTGACGCTCGTCATGCTTCGCTGCGCGCTGCATGACAACGACCCCTTTTCTGCTGACCCTCTAACCGCAACCCATGCGCCTCCCGCTCACCCTCCTCGCCGTCCTACTATCCTGCGCCGCGCTGGCCCAAACGTCCGGCTTCGAGCGGCTGCCGAGCGGCACCGAGGCGCGGCTGTTTCGGCGCGACGCGGCCAGCGGGCGCTACGCCCCGCGCCCGCTGCTGGTGCCCACCGACGCGCCCTATGCCAGCCGGGTGGGGCAGGTGCTGCTCGCGTTCGTGTAGTACCGCACCGACCGCGACTCGGTGCTGATGGACTCGCGCGCCCAGCGCCCCGAGCCGGTGCCGGTGCTGCTGGGCGAGCGGCGCGCGGCCGGCACCATCGAGGAAGCCCTGAGCCTGCTGCTGCCCGGCGACAGCGCCGTGTTTCGCTTCAACGCCGATACGGTATTCGCCAAGTCCATGCGGCAGCCGGTGCCGGCCTTCGTGCGGCGAAGCGGCAACGCGCTGCGCCTCACCGTCGTGGCCAGGCAATTGCTCACCGCCGAGCAGATGCAGGCCCGTCAGCAAACGATGCTCGCCGAGCAGCAGCGCCAGCTCAAGGCCCGCGCCGCCAAACAGCTCGTCAAGGACAACGCCCAGATTGTGGCGTATCTGAAAAAGAATCAGCTCACGCTCAAAGCTAAGAAGACGGCGGGCGGCACCTGGTACGTCGTGACGCGGCGCGGCACGGGGCCGCTGCCCAAAGCCGGGCAGCCGGTGCGCGTCACGTACCGGGGCACGCTGCTGGCCACGGGCCAGGAGTTCGACGCTTCGGCCCGGCACCCCGGCCCGCCGTTCGAGTTCATCCTGGGTCAGGGTCAGGTCATCGCCGGCTGGGACCAGGGCCTGGCCGTGTTGCCGAAGGGCAGCCGGGCGGTGCTGCTCATTCCCTCGCCGCTGGGCTACGGCGAGCGCGGCGCGGGGGCCGACATCCCGCCCAACGCGGTGCTGCGCTTTGAAATCGACGTGAAGTAGAAAATGCGGTAGATGTGCGGATGTGCTAATGTGCTAATGTGTTCGATGGGCGGATGTGTTTGATGTGCGAATGTGCTAATGCGAATAATCTTATCTGCTCGTTTGCATCAGCACATTCGCACATCAGCACATTTGCACATCAAACGTCGTCTCGCCGCGTTCGTGCGTTATTTTGCGGCTGGCCCCAATCGGCCGTTCGCGCGCGTGGGTATTTGGAGGTTCGTTTCAGGAGGTTGGCAGCGGGGCCGCAGGGTTCTGCTGCTGCTGCTGCTGGCGCTGCTGGCGGCCGCGCCGCTGGCCCAAGCCCAGCGCTACCCCAAGCGGCGCGGCGCGGCAAAGACGGCCCGGTCGAAAGCTCGGCCTGCGGCCAAAGCTAAAAGCAGCGCCCAGGCCAAAAGCCGCCCCAGGGCCGGCAGCAACGCCCGCCGCCGGTCGCGCCGCGGTGGGTCGGTGGCCGTGCCGCGCCCGGCCGGCCCCAGCAAGGAGCAGCTGGAGCGCGAGCGCCGGGCCAACCTGGCCCGCATCGCCGAAGCGGGGCAGGTACTGACCCAGACGCAGCAGAAGAAGCGCGTCTCGCTGGGCCAGCTCAACGTCATCCAGGAGCGGCTCGTCGTCAAAAAGGGGCAGATTCAGTCCATCTCGGGCCAGCTGCGCAGCCTCGAAACCGACGTGCACCAGACCGTGCGGCGCGTGGTGAGCACCCAGGAGCAGCTCGCCCGCCTCAAGGACGAGTACGGGCGGCTGCTCTACGCGGCTTCCAAGACGAGCAGCGGCTTCAATCAGCTCAGCTTCTTGTTCGCGGCCGACTCGTTCAACGACTTCGCCCGGCGGCTGCGCTACGTGCGCCAGTACACCCAGCAGCGGCAGCTGCAGGCGGTGCGCATCGTGGGCACCCAGCAGCAGCTCGGCCAGCAGCTCGACGGCCTCACCCGCCAGCGCCAGCGCCAGCAGCGCCTGCTCACGAGCCAGCTGCGCGAAAACCAGAACCTGCTCGGCCTTAAGTCGGAGCAAACCGAAGTCGTGCAGCAGCTCAGCCAGCAGGAGCAGGGCCTGCGCCAGGAGTTGGCCGAGCGCCAGCGGGCCGTGGCCCGGCTCGACAACCTCATCGCCGAGCGTGTGCGGGCCGAAATCGCCCGCGCCGCCCGCGTGGCCCGCCTCGCCGCCGCCGCCCGCGATGCGCGCGCGGCCCGCGACGCGCGCGAAGCCCGCCGCGTGGCCTTCGCCCGCGCCAAGCGTTTGGAGCCGAAAGCCAAGCGGCCCGACGCTGACGAAGAGCCAGCCACTACCACCAATCAACCCGCCGCCAACAACGACACGGCCGCCCCCGAAGCCGACGCGCCCGACGAAACCACCACCCGCGCCGACCGCAGCGCCCGCCGCGTGGCCCTGACCCCCGAAACGGCCCTGCTCTCGTCGGGCTTCGCCGGCAACCGGGGCCGCCTGCCCTGGCCGGTGGCCCACGGCTTCCTGGCCCAGCGCTTCGGCCGCCATCCGCACCCCGTGCTGCGCCACGTGCAGGTCGATAACCGGGGCGTGGACATCCAAACCAACCAGGGCGAGGCCGTGCGGGCTGTTTTCGCCGGGCGGGTGCTTACCGTGGCCCAGGTGCCGGGCATGAACACCATCGTCATGATTCAGCACGGCGAATACTTCACCGTTTACGCCAAGCTGGCCAGCGTGAGCGTGCGCGAGGGCGAAACCGTGGCCGCCCGCCAGGCCATCGGCACCGCCGCCACCGACACCGACGGCACGGCCCAGGTCCAGTTCCAGGTCTGGCGCAACTCGGCCAACCTCAACCCGGAGGGGTGGCTGGGCAAGCGCTAGGGCGGCGCGGTCAGCAGGTCAGGATGCGGTCAAACACGTTTGACGCGGGCGGGCGGCTTTTCGCCGCCCGCTCGCTTGGCGGTGTTAGGAACCTGGGGTTTTGTAACCGCTCAGGCGCGCTATTCAACGCCAAGCGGGCGGGCGGCGAAAAGCCGCCCGCCCGCGTCAGACGTACCCACGCCGTGGTCGGAAGCCATTCGCGGCTTGTCAAATGACGTTCGCGACTTGTTTAATGTCATTCGCAACTTGTCGAAAGGCGTTCGCGGCTTGTCAAATAGCGTTCGCGGTTTGTCAAATGGCTTTCGCAAGTTGTCGGAAAGCATTCGCGACTTGTCAAATGACGTTCGCAGGTTGTCGGAAGACGTTTGCGGGTTTGCGGATGCTTTCCGCGCTTTGTCAAATGCTGTTCGCGGGTTTGCAAATGGCTTTTGCGGGTTGTCAGAAGCTTTGGGGCTTAAAGCAAGGGCAGCTTGCGTGGGAAGCTTAAGCGCGGGCTTGCGCGGGGGCTAAGCCAGCAACTAGTGAGAAGCTTAGCTTGGATTAGCAAAATCTTCTTTACATTTGCTTCATTCTCTCACCTTTTGCTTTTTGTTCGTCATGCGCAAAGCCAAACTTGTTGAAGACTACGCCAAACTGCTGGTGGATACTGTTTCGCCCTTCGCCCACACCGTCAGCGCCGCCACCTCGGGCAGCCAGTTTCTGACCAAAGGGGCCGACCTGGCAAAGCCTCTGACCGCCGCGCTGGTGCCCTACGACACGGACGTGAACACCGTGCCCAATCCTACGCCCGCCGAAACCGCTCACCGCGACCAGCTGCGCGCGGCCGTCACCACTGAGCTGGGTCGCCTGGCCAAGCGCCTCAACCTCGACTACCCCGCCGACGAAGCCGCCCTGCTCTCGTCGGGCCTGACGATGGTGGACCAGCAGGCCAGCTCCACGGCCCGCGCTCAGTCTATGGGGGGCGAGGTGATGAGTTTCGAGCTGCTTGACGGGCGTACCGCCGGCTACCTGCTGCTCAAGCTGGTTCGGCCCACGGGAACCGTGCAGAACCTGATTCGCTACGCTACCGACGAGCGGCTGCCCGACGAGCAGTGGAGCGTGGCCGTGGGCGGGGGCCGCGAACGCGAAATTGGCCCTTTCGCCTCCGGCACTCGCGTGCGGGTTAAAGTAGCCGCCCTGACGGGTTCGACCAGTGAGCCGGTGTATTCAGCCACCGTGAGCCGATTCGTTCAGTAGGGGCGGGGCTTGCCCCCGCCCGATGTTCGCGCGGCCAAGCCGTTGCGATGAGTCGTTGTCATGCAGCGCGCGGCGAAGCATCTTGCTCGCATCATTGCTAAGCTACCGTCAGAAGTTACTGCGCCACGCGAGATGCTTCGCCGCGCGCTGCATGACAACGATTGGCCTCATTAACTTCGCTACGCGCCGCTTAATGAGGCCAGCCGTCCGGTTTTATTCCCGCACCACTTCCACCCAGCCTTTGACGGCGGGCGTGTCGTCGCCGAAGGTCAGCAGATAATAGTACAGGCCGCCGGCCAGGCCCGCCGCGCCCCAGGTGCCACGGTAGGCGGGGTCTTCAAAAACGAGGCGGCCCCAGCGCGAAAACACCTGCAAGCGGGGCGGGCAGCCGCCGAGGCGGGGCTTGAAAAAGTCGTTCCGGGAGTCGCCGTTGGGGGTGATGACGTTGGGTACCAGCGGCTCCCGCACTTTGATGGGGGCCAGCGCGTAGGCGCGCGGGCAGGGGGCCGGGCCGAGGCGCACCGTGAGCACGGGCGAAAACGTGCCGCCCGTGGCGTAGGCGTGGGCCACCGAAGCGCCCACGGCCACGGGCGAGCCGTCGCCAAAGTCCCAGCTCAGCGTGGCCCCGGCGGGCGGGGCCGTCGTGGTCGAAAACTGGATGGGGTAGGGCGCGACATTATCCGGCGCGGCCCCGGCCAGCGGGCAGGGCACGGGCGCGGCCCGCGCCACCAGGGCCGGGTCGGCGAGCAGCGTGTAGCGGCGCGTGGCCACCACCGGGCAGCTCGTGCCCGCGTTCACGGTGTAGGTCAGGGCGTAGGTGCCCGGCGCGGCCGGCAGCGTGAACGTGGTGCCACCCGCGTTCAGGCCGGGGCCGGCCCAAAAGCCGCCGGCTACCGAGGCCCGCAGCCGCACCGTGGTGCCGCCGCTGCCGGGGCAAAGCACCGAGTCGGGCGGCAAAGCCAGGGGCACGGCAAACAGCACGGTGATGGTCGTCGTGGCCGGCGTGGTGGGGCAGCCCGCCACGGCGGCCGGGGTGTAGGTCAGGGTTTGGGGGCCGACGAGCATCAGCGTGGGCGTGAAAGCGAAGCCCGCCGCCACGGAGCCGCTCACGCCGGGGCCGCTCCAGGTGCCGCCCGCCGGGCTGGCTCCGGTCAGCGGCAGCGGGCCGGTGGCGGCGCAGATGGGGGCCAGCGGGGTCAGCGTCGGTACCACGGGCGCGTTCACCGTCATCCGAAACTGGCCCGACGTGGCGCAGGCCGGCACGATGGCCAGCAGGTAGGTCAGCGTCTGCGTCCCGACGAGTGCCGCCGAGGGCGTAAAGACGAAACCCGCCGCCGCCGAGCCGCTCACGCCCGCCCCGCTCCAGGTGCCGCCCGCCGGGCTGCCGGTCAGCGGCAGCGGGCCGGCGTTGGCGCACACCGTCGCGTCGGGCGGCACGGTCACGGCCGAGGCGAAGAGCACCGTAATGGTCGTCGTGGCCGGGGTGCCGCCCGTGGCGCAAGCCGCCACGGCGGGCGGGGTATAAGTCAGGGTTTGGGGGCCGACGAGCGCCAGCGTGGGCGTAAACGCGAAGCCCGCCGCCACGGAGCCGCTCACGCCGGGGCCGCTCCAGGTGCCGCCCGCCGGGCTGGCCCCGGTCAGGGGCAGCGGGCCGGCATTGGCGCAGATGGGGGCCAGCGCGGCGGCCGTGGCCACCACCGGCGCGTTCACGGTGATGCTCAGCTGGGCCGATGCCGCGCAGCGCGGCACCACGCCCGGCACTTGGTAAATCAGCGTTTGCGAGCCGGCCAGCGCCGCTGAAGGGGTGAAGACGAAGCCCGCCGCCACGGAGCCGCTCACGCCGGGGCCGCTCCAGGTGCCGCCCGCCGGGCTGGCTCCGGTCAGCGGCAGCGGGCCGGCGTTGGCGCACACCGTCTGGCTCGGCCCCACGG
>Ga0209511_1000879_pt1 | contig 27936 bp, 22 predicted proteins | sample SSSSmetaG_FD_184141 | JGI IMG/M metagenome (GOLD analysis project Ga0209511, IMG submission 184141) | Glacier valley bacterial and archeal communities from Borup Fiord, Nunavut, Canada, to study Microbial Dark Matter (Phase II) - ​SSSS... | ecosystem: Environmental > Aquatic > Freshwater > Ice >... | reverse complement strand
CTACGGCATCCTGCAGCCGCACGTCGCCACGCCACTGCCCGCGCCCGAAGACGTCACGCTGTTTCATTGGCTGTTCGCCGGCCAGCCCGGCATCGACCCGTACAGCGCCGCCAGCTCCGAGGTCTATCAAGACGTTTTCAGCGAGGGCACGTTCACCGGCAAGGGCTTGCTGCACGTGAAGGCGATGCACACCGTGCTGAACGGCCGTCTGCCGCAGAGCCAGGTGCTGAGCCACGATCTGCTCGAAGGCTCGATCGCGCGTTGTGCCGCCGTGACCGACATCAACGTCATCGAAGACGCACCCTTCCATGCAGACGTGGCCGCCTCGCGCGTGCACCGCTGGACGCGCGGCGACTGGCAATTGCTGCCCTTCCTGCTGAATCCGATGCGCTGGCCGATGCGCACGGTCAACCGCTGGAAGATGCTCGACAACCTGCGCCGCTCGCTGGTGGCGCCGATGTCGCTGGCGGTGCTGCTGTTCAGCCTTGCCACGGGCATGGTGCCGCCGGCCTCGATGCTCCTGCTGGTGTTCCTCGCCTTCGCGGCGGGTCCGCTGATGGGCGCGATGGCGGGCTTCTCGCCCAGCCGCGACGACATCGCGCATGTGCATTTCTACCGCCAGGCGGGCGCCGATCTGGGGCGCGCCTTCGCCAGCGGCGCATGGCAGCTGGCGCAGCTGCTGCAACTGGCGCTGATGTCGGCCGACGCCATCGTGCTCGCGCTCTGGCGCACGCTCCTGAGCCGCCGTCACCTGCTCGAATGGACCACGGCCGCCGCGGCGCAGGCGGCCGCCACGACGAGCCTGCCGGCACTGCTGCGCAAGCACTGGGCGGCGCCGGTGTCGGCGCTGCTCATCTGGATCGTGCTGCTCGCGCTGCCCACTCCTTATCCGATCGCGAGCACGCTGCTCTGCGCCGTGTGGGCGCTTTCGGCCGTGTGGACGTGGTGGGTCAGCCGACCGCGGCCGGCCAGCTTGGCCGAAGCGCTTTCGGCCGACGACCGCGCCTATCTTTCCGAGGTCGCGCGCGACACCTGGCGCGTGTTCGAGCATTGCGTGAATGCGGGCGAGCACCACCTGCCGCCCGACAACCTGCAGACGGTGCCCAGCGAGATGGTGGCGCACCGCACCTCACCCACCAACATCGGCCTGTACCTGCTCGTGGTGTGCTGCGCACATCGTTTCGGCTGGATCGGCACGCGCGAGTTGCTCGGCCGCATCGAGGCTACGCTCGCCACGCTGGATACGCTGCAGCGCCACCGCGGACACTTCCTCAACTGGTACGACACGGTCTCGGCACAGGCACTGCTGCCGATGTACGTCTCGACCGTCGACAGCGGCAACCTCTGCACGCAGCTGCTGGCCGTGGCGCAGGCAGCGCTCGAGATCGCACGCGCACCCTTCGGCCCGACGCTGCTGCGGCACGGGCTGGCCGAATCTTCGGCGCGGCTCGCGGTCTGGCGCGAGGCCAGCGAACGGCCACTCGACGGCCCGGCCTGGTGCGCGGCCGAGCGCCTGGCCGACGCGGTGGCGCTCGGCGCCGACGACCCGACGCACGTTGTCGCTGTGCTCGACGCAGCGGCCGAAGAGGTGCGGGCCTGGCTGCCACCGGCCGTGGCCGACGTGCCGCCGAGCGCGTCGGAGCGCCTGGGGTGGGCGGCGATGGATCACATCGCCACCTTGCGCTCGGCACTGCTCGACGCGAGTGCGGGCCAGGAAGGCGATGCTTCGGACGATGCCGTGACGCGGCTCGAAGCGATCGCCGCGACCTGCCAGCGCATCGCCGCCGAGGCCGACTTCAGCTTTCTTTTCCACAAGAAGCGGCGTCTCTTCCACATCGGCTTTCGCGTCGCCGAGCACCAGCTCGATGCCGGCTTCTACGACCTGCTCGCCTCGGAGGCGCGCGCCACCAGCCTGTGGGCGATCGCCAAGGGCGACGTGCCCGCCGCTCACTGGGCCGCACTCGGCCGGCCGTTCTATGCGGTGGGCGCGCTCGCCGGACTGCGCTCGTGGTCGGGTTCGATGTTCGAGTACCTGATGCCGACGCTGATCCTCGAAGAGCCGCACGGCAGCGTGCTGCACAGCGCGGCCGTCGCGGCAGTGCTGGAGCACATCGACTACGCGCGCGAGCACAACGTGCCCTGGGGCATCTCCGAATCGGCTTACGCGGCGAGCGACCACACGCTGGCCTACCAGTACGCGCCGCAAGGCGTGCCACGACTCGCACTGCGCCGCACGCCGGCCGACGAGCTCGTCATCGCGCCGTATGCGACCATGCTCGCGGCCCAGGTCTCGCCGCACCGCGCCGCCAGCAACCTGCATCGCCTCGAAAGCGTGCGTGCACGCGAGCGCTACGGCTTCATCGAAGCGCTCGACTACACGCCGGCGCGCCAGTCAGGCAGTGAAGGCGTGAACCGCGTCTACACCTTCATGGCGCATCACCAGGGCATGAGCATCGTGGCGCTGGCCAACGTGTTGCTGGAGCGAGCGCCGCGCCGCTGGGGCATGGGCGATCCGCGCATCGAAGCCGTGACCTCGCTGCTGCACGAGCGCGCCCCGCGCGAGGTGCCGCCGCTGCTCGCCCCGCCGCTCACGCCCACGCCGAATGCGCTGCGACGCTCGCCGGGCATGGTGCGAGAGGTGGTCCCGGGCATGTCGGCCATCGAGCCGACGCACCTGCTTTCGAACGGGCACTACGCCGTTTCGCTGCGTGCCAACGGCGCCGGCACCAGCCGCTGCGGCGGCAACACCGTCTCGCGCTCACGCGACGACGCCTTGCGCGACGCCTACGGCTGCTGGTTCTACCTGCGTTGGGACCGCCAGCCGATGCCGGTCTCGCTCACGCAGCATCCGGCACCCGACCCGACCGCCGACTACCGCAGCACCTTCCTCGCAGACCGCGTCGAGTTCCTGGCCGCGTGGCCGGAACTCGAGGCCACGACCACGGTCTGGGTCAGCCCGGAAGACGACATCGAGTTCCGGCGCGTGGTGCTGCGCAACACCGCCGACCGCACGCTCGACGTCGAGTTGCTGAACGCGTTCGAGGTCACGCTCGCCGATGCCCGCGGCGACGAATCGCACCCGGCGTTTTCCAACCTCTTCGTCACGGCCGAATGGCATGGCGAACACCAGGCCCTGCTGTTCGAGCGCAAGCCCCGGCTGGCCACCGACAAAGGCGTGCTGGCTGCACACTTCCTCGCCGAGACCGATGCGCCCGGCGTCTCGCTGCGGGTGCAGGTCGACCGCCAGCGCTGGCTCGGCCGCAACCGCGACGCGGCGCGCCCGCTGGCTTCGTTCGCCGAGCCGCCGATGCCCTCGGACGACGGCGCGGCCGGGCGCCTCGACACCGGCCTCGACCCGGTCTCGGCCTTCGCAGCACGACTGCAGATCCCGCCGCGCAGCAAGGTGCGGTTGACCTTCTGCATCGCGGCCGCAGACAACCGCGCCACGCTGCGCGCAGTGATCGACAAGTACCGGCAGCCGGGCAACATCGAGCGCGCTTCGCTCATGTCGGCCACGCTCAACGCCATTCGCCTGCGCGAGACGCGCATTTCGGCCGAGAGCTTCGCGGCCATCCAGACGCTCGGCAGTGCGCTGGCTCTCTCGCTCAGCCGGGCCCACCTGCGCGATGCCGAAGGCGGCGAAGTGTGTGATCGGCGCCTGCTCTGGCGCTTCGGCATTTCGGGCGATCGACCGATCGTGCTCGTCACGGCCGGCGTGTCGGAAGGCGTCGGCCTGCTGCGTTCGCTGGCACAGGGCCTCAGGCTGTGGTCTTGGGGCGGCACCGCCTGCGACCTCGTCGTCATCAACTACGAGCCGGCCTCGTACGTGATGACGCTCAATCGCAGCATCGCCGGCCTGCGCGAAGCCCATGCAGCGGCCGCGGCCGCACAGCCTGGCGTGGCCGAAGGCAGCTTTCACATCTTGCAGTCGAGCGATCTGCAGCCCGACGAGATCACCACGCTACGCACGCTGGCGCGCGTGCGCATCAGCGCCGACGGCCGGCCACTCGCGCACCACGTCCAGGAATTGCTCGAGCAGCACGAGCGTGCCGCTGCCGAGCGTTCGGCCATCTCTTGCGTCGCGCTGCCGCAGGAAATGGGCGGCGAGATCGTGCCGCTCACCACCACCGGCGACTTCGCGGCCGCCAACGGCGAATTCCGGTTCGACGTGAGCGCGCTGAAGCGGCCTTCGAGGCCTTGGGTCAATGTCATCGCCAACCCGGGCTTCGGCACGCAGGTGAGCGAGGCCGGTGGCGGCTACAGCTGGGCGGTGAACAGCCGCCTCAACATGCTCACGCCGTGGTCGAACGACCCCGTCTCCGATCCCTCCGGCGAGTGGTTCCTGTTGCAGGACATGCGCACGCTCGCCGTTTGGAGCATCACGCCGTCTGCCGCCGGCGACACCAGCGCCGAGTACCGGGTCGCGCACGGCCAGGGCTACAGCGTGGTGAGCCACCGGCGTGGCTCGCTCGAGGTCAACGCGACCTGGTGCGTGGATGCAGAGACGGCCGTCAAGCAGGTGCGCATCCGCCTCGTCAATCGTGGCCACAAGACACAACAGCTGCGCGTGATCGGCGTCGCCGAATGGATCATGGGGGCCCAGCGCAGCGACCGCGCCAGCACGCACACGTTCCGCACCGAGCTGCATGCCAGCGTGCCGACCAGCAGCTTCGCAGCCGCCGCCGCGCGCTCGGCTGCCGATTCAGACGGCGCGGCACCGCCCCGAATGACCGCGCTGTTCTGCACGCAGCGCGACCGCTCCGCCGGCTTCGGCGAAGGCACCGCCTTCTTCGGCCTGGGCGGCGAAAGCGATGAGAGCGTCGACTGGACCTGCGACCGGCGCGAAAGCTTCGATGCGCGCGGGCGCGTCGTTGTTCCGGATCACTACGGCCACGCAGCCGGCTGCGGCCTCGACCCGTGCGCCGCGCTCTCGAGCAAGCTGCAGCTGCGTGCCGGCGAGTCGGCCGAGCGCGTGTTCCTGCTCGGCTACGGCGCCAGCCCTGCTGCTGCGCGAGAGCTCGCCGAGAGCGCCTCGCGCGTGCCTGCCTTGGTGCGCCTCCAGCGCGTGCGCGCACGCTGGGACGAGCTGCTCGGCGCGGCCGTCGTGCGCACACCCGATCCGCTGTTCGACGCAATGGTCAATCGCTGGCTGCTTTATCAGACCGTCGTCTGCCGGCTCTGGGCGCGCGCCGGTTTCTACCAGGCCGGCGGTGCCTACGGCTACCGCGACCAGCTGCAGGACTCGCTGGCGCTCGCGTGGGCTGCGCCCGACATGCTGCGCCGCCAGATCGTGCTCGCAGCCCAGCGCCAGTTCGCCGAGGGCGACGTGCAGCACTGGTGGCACGCGCCCACCGGCGCCGGCGTGCGCACCCATTTCTCCGACGATCTGCTCTGGCTGCCCTACGCCGTCGCGCACTACCTCGAAACCACCGGCGACGCTTCGCTGCTCGACGAAGCCGTGCCCTTCCTCGAGGGCGCGGGCATCCCCGAAGGCGCCGAAGACGCTTACTACGCGCCCACCATCGGCAGCGACAAGGCGAGCGTGTTCGAACATGCCGCGCGTGCCATCGACCACAGCCTGCGCACCGGCACGCACGGCCTGCCGTTGATGGGCACCGGCGACTGGAACGACGGCATGAACCGCGTCGGCCATGAGGGTCGTGGAGAGTCGGTGTGGCTCGCCTGGTTCCTGTGCGACGTGGTGGCGAAGTTCTCGCCCATCGCCGCGGCGCGTGGGGAGGCAGCGCGAGTCCTGCGCTGGGCGGAGGCCCGGCGCGGCTGGCTCGCCGCACTGCAGGAGCACGGCTGGGACGGCGCCTGGTATCGGCGTGCATTCTTCGACGACGGCTCGCCGCTTGGCTCGAAAGACAACGTCGAGTGCCGCATCGACCTCATCGCACAGGCCTGGGCCGTGCTCTCGAAGGCCGCTCCCGAAGCCGAGGCTGCGCAGGCGATGCGGTCGCTCGACGCGATGCTGGCCGACGCGAACGCCGGCCTGCTGCACCTGCTCGACCCACCGCTGGCCGAGGCACAACCGAGCGCGGGCTATATCCAGGCCTACCCGGCCGGCGTGCGCGAGAACGGCGGCCAGTATTCGCACGCCGGCGTGTGGGCCCTGATGGCGCAGGCGGCTCGCGGCGACGGCGACGCGGCCTATCGCTACTTCACCTACCTGAGCCCGGCACACCGTTCGCGCCACCCGACGCGTGCAGCGGCATACGCGATCGAGCCCTACGTGATGGCCGGCGACATCTACTCCGCTCCGCCCTATGTGGGCCGTGGCGGCTGGAGCTGGTACACCGGTTCGGCCGCGTGGATGCAGCGAGCGGCCGTGGAGTCGATGTTCGGCGTCGGGATGCATGGCGACGAGCTCTCGTTCGCGCCGTGTCTGCCCGCGGCGTGGAATCGCGCCGAGATCACGCTGTCTCGCGGCGGCAAGAAGTTGCGCGTGGTGTTCGTCCGAGAAGGCGTGTCGATCTCCGACGACGGCCTGTGGCTCCGAACCGGGGAACGCCTCGAAGCCGGGCAGCGCATTCGCTGGTCAGCCCTTGGAGAAGACGCCGGCTTCGTGTTCCACCTGCCAGCTGCGGCCCCGGCCACGACCTCGGGCGCAACAGCGCCGCTCTCCTACAGCGAGACACGCGGCACTCCGATGCCTGGCGCGAGCGCGCCTCCGTAGACTTCGGCGAAACACAGGTGAAGAGGCGGTCCCCCTTACGGAACCCGCCTGCCGCCGGAGGAAAAGCAAATGCTCAAGTGGGCCATCATTTTCGCGATCGTCGCTCTCGTCGCCGGTCTGTTCGGTTTTACCGGCATCGCTGCGGGCGCCGCCGGTATCGCCAAGATTTTGTTCGTGGTGTTCCTGGTGTTGTTCGTGGCGGTGCTGTTGTTCGCACTGCTGGGCGCCAAGGCCATCTCCAGGAACTGACCATGAGCACGCTCGCATTCACCGGCAAGGAACGCACGGCCAGCGATCAGCCTGTCGAACGGCTGCAACTCGACGTGGGCGCACTCGAGTCCGCCAAGCGCAGTCTCGAGAAAGGCGCGGTGACGCCGAGCTACGGGCCGTGGCGCGAAGACATCATCGCGTTGCTCAACGGCGCGCTGGCCACCGAAATCGTGTGCACGCTGCGCTACAAGCGTCACTACTTCACTGCCAAGGGTGTGTCTTCGCCCAAAATCGCCGAAGAATTCCTCGTTCATGCGAATGAGGAAACGGCCCATGCCGACCTGCTCGCAGAACGCATCGTGCAGCTCGGCGGGCAGCCCGATTTTTCGCCCGACACGCTGACCGCCCGGAGCCACGCCGAGTACGACGGCTCCGAAGACCTGCAGGCCATGATCCGCGCCAATCTTGTGGCGGAACGAGTCGCCATCGAGGCTTACGGCCAGATGATCAGGCTCATCGGCGAGAAGGATTCGACCACGCGTCGCATCCTCGAATCCATCCTTAGCCAGGAGCAGGAGCACGCCGACGAGCTCAGCGACTGGCTCACGGACTGATCGACCCATTCACTTCAGGAGACAGCATGAACAGCAATCGCATCCGCATCGCCATCGGCACCATCGTCACCACCGCGGCCCTCGCCTTCACCTCGGGCTGCGCGGTTTCTCGCGGCCAGGAAAGCGTGGGCGCCTATATCGACGATGCCGCGATCACCACCTCGGTGAAAGCACGCATGGTCGAAGACAAGGCCGTCGACGCCGCCGCCATCAAGGTCGAGACGCTGAACGGCACAGTGATGCTCTCGGGCTTCGCCAAGAGTTCTGTCGAGAAGAGCACCGCCGAAAGTATCGCCATGAAGGTCAAGGGCGTGAAGAAGGTGGACAACAACATTTCGGTTCGTCCCTGATCGGCCGGCCGAGGCGAGCCTAGAGCTCGCCACCGGTTCATCACCGCGCGCTTCTCAGCGCGCGGTTTCACGTGCGGGACACGTGAAGCTGCGGCCTCTGGCCAGAGTGTCGAGCGATTCGCCCAAAGCGTCTCCCAGACGCGCCACGATGCGCCGGTGTGCGGCTGCCAGCGCTTCAGTGCCGCCTAGGGCCGGCTCGCGCCAGCTCCATTCGCACTGCGAGACCCGCGAGCCTGGACCTTCGCCCGCAGAGATCGACCAGCTGCCGTCGATGCGTGCCTCGCGGCCGACGACGGAGTCGAACCGCCGGACTTCCAGAGCGATCCGCAGCGGCGGCCCGGCTCCCGGGACGGACCGCCCTGTGCCGGCTTCCCAACGCGTTCCGAGACTCTCGAGGAGCGCCTGGCGCAACTCGTCCTGCAGCGGGCTGGTCCAGCGGTCTTGTTCGAGTATCGCCACGGTGTCGTCGGGCAGGCGCACGAGCCACTGCGGCTGATCCACCTGCGCGGGCAGACGGATCGGCTCGAGCACGATGGCTGCGCGCGGCCGTGCAACGGCGGCAGTGCCCGGTGCAGCGGCAGCGGGCGGCTCTGCAGGCATCAGGGTGTGAAAGCGCGTTGCAGCCGTCGACGTGCAACCGGCGACAACGAACAGCGTGGCTGCCATGCCCAGGGCCGAGCCGAGCGCAGTGAAGGAAAGGCTTGGCAAGGTCGTCAGCTTCATGGCGGCACGGCTCAGCGTTGGCGTACCGGCGCATCGGCCGGCTTGCCGCGCAGCAGCGACTCGGGGTGCTGCTGCAGATAATCGGCGAGCACGCGCAAGGCCTTGGCAGTGCGCTGCAGTTCCACCATCGTTTCTTCCACGTTGCGCTGCACCGGCGCGTTGGGGTCGGTCACGTTGCGGTCGACGCTGTCGAGCGAGCCCTGCGCCTTCGTCAGCGTGCGCTGCACTTCGGCCAGCGCCCTTTGAGCTTCGGGCGTGAGCTGGCCGATGGCCGCGTTCGCACCGGCCAGCGTCTTGCGCAGGTCCTGCCCGATCTCGTCGAACGGAATCTTGCTCACCTTGGAAACGATGTCGGCGATCTGCGGCTGGATCTCGCTGAGCGTGCCCGGAGACGTGGGGATGGTGACGACGCCTGCGACGCCGCTGGGCAGAGTTCGACTGGTCGACGGAATGAAATCGAGCGCCACGTACAGCTGTCCGGTGAGCAGGTTGCCGGTGCGCAGCTGCGCACGCAGGCCATTGCCGATGAGGCGGCGCATCACCTCTGCGTCGTCTGCTCCCGCTGTTTCCGCGAGCAGTGCGTTGCGCAGGCCGCCGAGACGTAACGGGTACACGTCGGCCAGCACCTCGGCCGGGTAGCGCTTGCGTTGCGCGTCGTACTGCAACGCGACCGAGCGCACCTTCCCGATCTCGATGCCGAGCAGGTCGATGGCGGCACCTTCCGACAAACCGCGAACCGACTGCTCGAACACCATGCGCATCGGCACCACCGTGCCATCGGGCGGCGCGAGCGCGGAGCGGCGATCGTCGTAGAGCGTGAATACGGTGTTTTCGGGCGCCGGTGGGCCGGGCTTGACGCCCGGCGGGTTTTCGAAAGCCAGGCCACCGGCCAGCACCGAGGCCAGCGTTTGAGTGTTGAGCGTGAGGCCGTTCGCATTGATGGTGAGGTCGATGCCGCTCGCGTTCCAGAAGTGGCTCTGGCGCGTGACCAGCTTCTGGAACGGCGCCTCGATGAACATCTTCACCGAGAGCTCGTCGCGTTCGGAGTCGAGCGTGTAGCCGACCACGCGGCCGACGTGCGTGCGGCGGTGATACACCGGCGAGCCGACGTCGAGCGAGCCGAGGTCGTCGGCCTTGAGCACGAAGATGGAGCCCGGCTCTCCGCGCAGCACGAGTGGCGGCGCCTCCAGGCCCGCGAACTCGCTGCGGCTCGAGTTCGAAACGCCGGAGTCCGTGGCGATGTAGGCGCCGGAGAACAGCGTACCGAGACCGCTGACGCCGGCGGTGCCGATCCTCGGCCGCACCACCCAGAACGTGGTGTCCTCGACGGCGAAGCTGGCAGCCGAGCGATCGAGCTGCACGCCGACCATGACGCGCTTGCGGTCGTCGCGCAGCGAAACCGAAGTCACCTTGCCGATCACCACCTCCTTGTAGCGAACCTCGGTCTTGCCAGCCTCGACGCCGTCGGCCGAGGCGAACTCGACCTCGATACGCGGGCCGGTCAGGAACACCGTGCGAATGAGCATCGAGGCTGCCACGGCGATCGCCACGGCCGGCACCAGCCAGACCAGCGAGAGGTGCCAGCGCCTGGCCTGCACGACCCTCGGCTGGGGCATGTCGGGCGCAGCCAGTGGCGGCGCCGGTGCCACCGATTCGACCCGCTCGACCGGTTCGACTGGCTCAGTGCTCATCGCGAGGCTACCGTCGTCGCCGAGACCGGCGAGTCGCTATGCGCCACGGTGTGCGCGGAAGCACCGCGCCAGATCAGCCGGGGGTCGAACGACCAGGTCGCGAGCAGCGTAAGAACCACCACCGCCGCGAACGAGAGCAGGCCGGGACCGGCGGCGACGCTGGCCAGCGGTCCGAAGCGCACCGTCGCGGCAAGCAGCACGACCACGTAGACGTCCAGCATCGACCAGTGTCCCACTGCCTCGATCAGCCGATAGAGCCGGGCGCGCTCGAGGCGGCGCCAGCCGGGCGCATATCGCACCGACCACGCGAGCAGCGCCAGCACGCCGATCTTCAGCACCGGCACTGCGATGCTGGCGATGAAAACGATGATCGCCAGACCCCACGATCCGCCGATCCACAGTTCGTGAATGCCGCCGAGCAAGGTGTGCTCGCCCTTCTGCAGCGCACTGGTCGTGAGCATGATGGGCAGCACATTCGCCGGAACGTAGAGCACCGCCGCCGCGATCACGCAAGCCGACGTGCGCTGCACGGCGTAAGGCTTGGTCGCTTGCAAGGCGTGGCCGCACCTGCCGCATCTCTGGATCCTGCCTGGGACTTCACCGGAATGGCGAAACGCGTTGGCGGTGGCCAGGCCGCAGCTTTCGCAGCCGAGCCAGTCGGGTTGCGGCCATTGCGCTGCGGCGACGCTCATCGCGCCTGCCACCACAGGTGCTTGAGGCCGGCCGACTCGATGGCGGCGAAGAGCATCGTCAGCGCACCCAGTGCGAAAAGGCCGGGGCCGGGCGACGTGTCGGCGATTCCAGCGAGGCGCACCAGCGACAGCAGCACCCCCACGGTGAACACCTCGATCATGTTCCAGCGGCCTGCCTGGTGCAGCGCCCGCACGCACCAGGCGAAACCCGGCGGGCGGCTGCCGCGCAGCAGCGGAGTCAGGACATAGAGCCGCAACAGGATGAACCCGCCGGGAGCGATCAGCGCCGTGATCGCCGCCACCACCGCGACGAGTTCCTGCCCACCCGACCACGCATCAACGATGGCTTCGGGCAAAGTCGCGGCCTCGTTTCCGCCACGCAGGTTGATCGACATCAACGGTGCAGAAACCGCCACGAGCCACGCGGCTGCGGCCGCGACCGTGAGCGCCAGGACACTGGGCAGCTCCAGGCGATGACCCCGACCGACGATCGCGTCGCAACGGGGACAGTGGGCGATCTCCCGACGATGCATGGCATGCCAACGCTGTGGCAGGCCGCACTGTTCACACACCAGAAGCGAGTCGTCTTCGCGGCTCATCGTCATTGCACGCAACCCAGGGTCGCCACGCGGAACGCCGGGATCGGCGGGCCGCGGCGATTATCGTTGCGAACGGATGGGAGGCGCTGTCGCGCTCCCGCGCGACTCCTGGGCTCTGTCGTTCCACTCGCCTCGCCTCTGTTCGGCACGCGTGACCACGCTGCTCACGACCAGGTAGAAGCTCACCAGCAGCATCGCGGCGATCAAGGCGCCGCTGCCGATGAAACCGCGGTTGAGGAGAGTGACCTGTTCTCGACTCATGCTGGCCTCCGGGGCGAAACCGGATCGCGATCACGCGTGTTCATCAGCGCCGGTGCCGGCGAAGTGGGAAGAGGGGCAGTGGATTCGAGCTCGAGATCTGCACGCGGATCGCAGGTGACGAACCAGCGAACGAACCGATCGAAACGGGCGCTCAGCGAAGGCATGGCGAACTCCATGGAATGCCGTCACGATATCGACCGCCCGTGGCATGCACAGCCGGGTGACCCCGCTGCAGATCGTCGGACGCTGCCTACAACGCTCGCATGAGACGCTCTCCTACAGGCGCTTCATGTGCCATCGGACGCTCGCTACGCATCACGGCGTGAGACGCTCCGTACACAGCCAAGGGAGTTTGGCGAGGAGCATTTCCATGTTGATCAGGATTGGTTACGACATCGAACTTGCCGTCGCCACGCCGATGGCGATCATCTACCTGCTGCGTGTTCATCCGTCGCGACGCGACGATCTTCTCGCTCCGGAAACAGTGACCGTGAGCGGCGGTCTGGTTCCCGAGGAGTACGTCGACAGCTTCGGCAATCACTGCGGTCGCGTCAACGTGCCTGTGGGCATGCAGACCGTGCGCATCACCAACGAGGCGATCGTCCGCGATCCCGGCGAGCTCGACATCGAAGGTACCGAGGCACGCCAGCACGACCCGACGGAGCTGCCCTCTTCCACACTGCAGTTCCTGTTGCCGAGCCGCTATTGCGAAGTCGACAGCGAGTTGCTCGGCTTCGCCTGGAACCAGTTCGGAAACACGCAGCCGGGCTGGCCGCGGGTGCGTGCGATCTGCACCTGGGTGCACCAGCACCTCAGGTTCGACTACAAGACCGCGCGGCCGACGCGCACCGCGCTCGACGGCTACCGCGAGAAGGAAGGCGTTTGCCGGGACTTCACGCATCTGGCGATCACGCTGTGCCGTTGCATGAACATCCCGGCCCGCTACACGACGGGCTATCTCGGCGACATCGGCGTGCCGGCTTCGGGCCCGATGGACTTCAGCGCGTGGTTCGAAGTGTTTCTCGGCGATCGCTGGTACACGTCGGACGCGCGCCACAACGCGCGGCGCATCGGCCGCATCGTGATGGCACGCGGGCGCGATGCGGGCGACGTACCGATCACGATGTGCTTCGGCCCGAACACGCTGCTGCGCTTCGACGTCGTCACCGACGAGATCGTCGAATCGCGACCCGGTGGTTTGCCACCGATGGCGCAGCAGGCGCAGGCCGCCTGAACCGGCCGCGCCGGTCTACTTCTTCGAGACAGCCGGGGCCGCGCCGCTGGCCGGTGCAGCGACAGGCGGCATCGGAATCGACTTCGGGCTCTTCACGGCGGGCGGGATCACGCCGCTGGTCTTGACCAGGTTCGCGCATTCGGCACCGGCTTTTCCGGCCTGGTCTTTCGAGCCGGTGTCGATGAACGGGATGATGGCCGCCAGCGGGTTGAGCAAGGCGAGCAGACCGGCTGCGCCGGCCCTGCCGGCCAGCTTGCCGAGCTCGACCGAAACCGCCGGATTGCCGAGCGTGCCCTTGACGTGGATCGGCGTGCGCAATGCGAACGGGCTGAAGTCCTTCGGCGAAACGACGGCGCGAAGATCAAGCCCTTCGTTGCGCAACGAGACGTTGCCGTCGATCCAGATCGTCGAGTCGCGGGTGTTGATCACGAACACGCGCGGCGTGGCCACGCCCTTGACGATGTCGAGATCGGCCACGTTGCACAGGATCGGCAGCGAGTCGTCGCCCTTCACGAGCATGCCGAGCGCTTGCGCTACGTCGATGCCCGCCACCTCCACGGCGAGGTGCGAGATCGTTCCCTCGCGCACATGCATGCGCAAGTCGCCGTCGAGGCTGGACAGGATCTCGGCCGTCGATCGCCCGCTGCCCTTCACCTTGACCAACGCATCGAGCTTGCCGGAGATATACGGAGGCGCGTTGTCTGAGCGCTTGATGCGCAACCAGCGCGCGAGATTCACGCCCAGAAGGCGCGCATCGGCCGTCCACAGCGCCTTCTCGTTGCGGCCGTCGAGTTGCGCATAGCCAACGATGCGCCCCTCCGTCAAAACGCCTTCGAAGTCGGCGATGGTCAACACGCCGTCTGCCAGCAAGAGGTGCGCGCGGACCGGCCGCAACGGCTCGATGACCGTGGTGCCCGGATCGAACATGCCGATGTCGAACAGCACGTTGGCATTCATCGCCCGCAGCGAGGGCAGGTCGAATTTCTTGTCGGGGATCACGCGGCCCGGCCGGGTGGCGTCGTCCGGGGGCTGACCCGCTTTGGCAGCGCCGTCGCTCCCGGGCGACGGCGTGCCCACCGCAGGGCCGAGGTCGGCCAGCAGCAGCCGCGTACCGGCCAGCCTGCCCGCAAGCAGCGGCACCTTGGGCCCGGTGTCGTAGGTGAATGCGCCGTTGAGCTGGCTCGAACCGATGCGCGCCTCGTCGAATACGGCTTTCCACAGCTTTCCGTCTTTGACGAGCGCGCCGCGGGTCGAGAACGCGGGCGTCGTCGGCAGAGTCACGCCGAGCGGATCGCCGACGGCCGCGAGCGACGGTCCGGCGAGCTTGAAGCGACCGGTGAGCGCCGCGAAGTGCAACGGGTCGGTGGTGCTGCCCTGAAACGAGAGGTCGGCACGGCCGATGGTGGCGACCAGCGTCAGCGGTTGGGCTTGCGCATCCTTGCCCTCGGCAAGAAAGCCCAGCACGCCGGCGGTGCGCAGGTCGACGAGCACCGGCAGCTTGCGGTACCGCCCGGTGGCGGCGAGCCGCAAGCCGCTCTCGCCCTCGGCCAGCGTCACCGGGCGTGCCGGGGCCGATGCACCCGAAGCCTTGCCGCCTGCGCGCAACACGACTCCTGCGTCGCTCGCGGCGATCGTGGTGCTCACCGGCGAAGAAGCCGATGAACCGATCGTCCTGACCAAGCCGTCGCTCAATGCAAAGCGCGCGTCGATCTGTGCCGGCAGCAGCGCATCGCCAAAGGCGAGATGTCCGTCGCCGACGCGCAGGGTGCCGAAGGTGGGCAACGCTGCCGGTCTGTCTTCGGTGTCGGTCGTCTTCCTTGTGCCGAATTGCCACGAGGCGCGGCCGTCGGCCAACCGCTCGAGCGAGGCGTCGAGCACGGTGGCCTCGAGGGACTTGACGTGCAGCGGCTCGCCGCGCCAGGCGCGCCACAGGTCGATGTAGCCGAGCTGGAGCGCGGCGCCCTGGGCCAGCAGCATGTGCGGCGCCTGGCTCCATGGGGGCGCGCCGATCTCGATCGAATCGGCATGCACCCGAACGCTGCCGAGCAAGCCGATGCGCACACCCGAGGGCGTCTCGGGTGCGTCGCCGAAGACGACGCGTCGGTCAAGCGCTTTGCTCAACTGGCGCTGCACCGGGCCCACGAGGAAGGGCCAGCCGACGGCTTCGCAAATGCCGACGATGATCACGATGCCGAGCAACGAGGCGATCAGCGCCAACGGCCAGCGAACACCGGAGCGCCACGCGGCAAGCGGGTTTGTCATCAACAGATTCTGTTCGCCTGCGCCTGCATGACCTATCGGTTGCAGCCGGCGGCCCCTGTGGGGAGGCTCCTACAGCGCGAGCGGCAAAGTCTGCGGATTGAGTGGCGTGGGCGGCTGCCTGTTGCCGCCGGCAGCGAGCGCCGCGATGAGGTTGCTGGCCGCGAGATGCGCCATCGCGCGACGCGTCGGCAGGCTGGCGCTGGCGATGTGAGGCGTGAGCACGACGTTGCTCAGCGCGAGCAGGTCGCGATGCACCGTGGGCTCGCCTTCGAACACGTCGAGCCCGGCCGCCGCGAGCCGGCCTTCGCGGAGTGCCGCAGCGAGGGCCACATCGTCGACCACGCCGCCGCGCGCGATGTTGACCAGCGTCGCGCCCGGCTTCATCTGCGCCAGCTCGGCGGCACCCACGAGGTGGTGCGACTCGGCGGTGTACGGCACGACGATGACGAGGTGGTCGGCCGTGGCGAGCAGCTCGGCCTTGGCGACGTAGCGCGCGCCGAGTTCGGCCTCTGTCGCAGCGTCGAGCCGCGAGCGGTTGTGATAGATCACCGGCATGCCGAAGCCCTTGGCACCGCGCCGCGCGACCCCTTGCCCGATGCGGCCCATGCCGAGGATGCCGAGCGTGGCGCCATGCACGTCGGCGCCGGCGAAGAGGTCGACGCTCCACTTCTCCCACTCGCCGCGGCGCAGGAATCGCTCGCTCTCGGTGATGCGGCGTGCAGTGGCCATCAGAAGCGCAAAGCCGAAGTCGGCCGTGGTCTCGGTCAGCACGCCGGGCGCGTTGCTCACCATCACGCCGCGCGCCGTGCAGGCCGGCACATCTATGTTGTTGTAGCCGACGGCCAGGCTGCACACCGCGCGCAGCTCGGGGCAGGCAACCAGCAGCTCGGCGTCGATTGGCTGCGTGCCGGTGACGTAGACGCCGGCTTTGCCTTGCAGCCGATGCACGAACTCCTCGCGGCTCCACACCACGTCGGCGTCGTTGGTTTCGAGCGCGAAGTGCTCTTCGAGACGCGCGAGCACGTCCGGGAAGATGCGGCGGCAGACCAGCACGGCAGGCTTCATCGACACGGCCTCATTCCAGGAACCGCGCGAACGATGCAACAGGCTCGCGCTCGGTGACGAGGCTGTTCTCGATCGCCTCCGGGTCGGCATGACCGAGCGACATGCCGCACACGAGCTGCTCGTTCGCCGGAGCGCCGATGGCCGTCATGATGATGCGGTGGAACTGGAGAAAAGCCGCCTGTGGGCAGGTGTCGAGCCCCTGCCCACGCGCAGCGATCATCACGCTCTGCAGGAACATGCCGAAGTCGAGCCAGCTGCCTTGCCGCATCACGCGATCGATGGTGAACATGAGACCGACGGGCGCGCCGAAGAACTCGTAGTTGCGGCGATGCTGCGCGTGCATGCGCGCCTTGTCGGTCTTGGCGATGCCGAGCAGGTTGTAGAGATCCCAGCCGACCTTCCGCCTGCGCTCGATGAAGGGCGACTGCCACTCCGTCGGGTAGTAGGCGTACTCCTCGGTGTGCAGCGCCCGCTCGGCCGGATCGTCGTAAGCGGCAGCGACCGCTCGTGAAAGCGATGCCAGGGCGTGACCGGTAAGCACATAGGCCCGCCAGGGCTGCGTGTTCGTGCCCGAAGGCGCACGCGACGCATCGGCGAGGATGGCCTCGATCGCCTCGCGCGGCACCGGCTCGGGCAGGAAAGCGCGGATCGAGCGACGCGAGACGAGCGCCTCGTGGCCGGAGATCGACGTGGACCGATCGGCGCTCACTGCAGCGCCTTCGCGATGGCCTGCAACGGCGGCGGCAGCGGCACCGGCCGGCGCGTCTGCCGGTCGACGTACACGTGCACGACGTGGCCGCGCGCCGCGCTCTCGTGCGCACCGGCCGCGAAGATGCCGACCTCGTATCGCACGCTCGACCGGCCGATGCTGACGACGCGGATGCCAGCCTCCACGGCTTGTGGAAACGCCAGCGATGCGAAGTAGTTGCAATGCGTCTCGACGACGAGTCCGATCGCCTCGCCGTGCGCGATGTCGAGCGCGCCGGCCTCGACCAGGAGGCCGTTCACGGCACTGTCGAACAGCTGGTAGTAGACGACGTTGTTGAGGTGGCCGTAGGCATCGTTGTCGGCCCAGCGGGTCGTCAACGGCACGAAGCGACGGTAGGCCGAGCGCGACGCCGGCGCCGGTCGATGCACGATCTCGGGCGGCATCGTGGGCGCGAAGCCGGCGTGATCGGAACGGTGGGGCGACGGGTCGAGAGACGCGTCAAGCGAGGGTTCGATGCGTGCATTCATGGCGCCGCATTCTTCCACCCGCGCCACGAGTCGGCCGCGGCGAGGATGGTGGCGGCCTGGATCGCGACCGTGACGTCGACGTCGTGGCCGTAGCCTCCGGCCATCGAGAGCGCTGCCGGCACGGCATGCTCGCGCAGCTCGTCGAGCACGAGGCGGTCGCGTGCCAGCAGGCCCTCGGCGCTCAATTTCAAGCGGCCGAGACGATCGCCTTCGTGCGGGTCAGCGCCGGCGAGATAGAACGCCAGGCCGAAAGGCCGCGACGCGTGCTCTTGCCACAGCACGTCGAGAGCGCGTCGCAAGGCGGCGAGGTAGTCGGCGTCTCGCGTGCCGTCGGGCAACTCGACGTCGAGGCTGCTGGTGGCCTTGCGGAACGGGAAGTTGCGCGCGCCGTGCATCGAGAGCGTGAACACGCTTGGATCGCCGGCAAAGACGGCGGCCGTGCCGTCGCCCTGGTGCACGTCGAGATCGATCACCGCGATGCGTAGAGGCCGCTCCGGAGCGCGCTCGCGTTGCAGCAGCCGTGCAGCGACGGCCACGTCGTTGAACACGCAGTAGCCGCTGCCGCGCGAGGCGCTCGCGTGATGCGTGCCACCGGCGAGGTTGGCGGCGACGCCTTCGCCGAGCGCCGCACGGGCGGCACCGATCGTGGCGCCCACAGAACGTCGCGATCGCTCGACCATTCCCTCGCTCCACGGAAAGCCGATGGCCCGTTGCTCTGCCGCTGTCAACGTTCCTCCGATCACGCCCGCGAGGTACGCCGGCTCGTGCACGAGGGCGAGCTGGGCATCTGTGGCGGGCTCGGAGGCGATCGATTCGATGTCAGCGGCACCATGCAAACGCTCCCGCAACAGGCGGTATTTGCTGCGGGGAAAGCGATGGCCCGGGGGCAACGGCAAGATGTGCTGGTCGCTGTGGAAAGCCTTCATGCGGTCATTGTCGGGAAGGCTGCCTTGTGCCGGTCGATGGCGGGCTTCTAGGCCGCCCTCCCTAGAGTGCTGCGCTGCAGCAAACGAGGCTTGCAATACACGGGTTTTCCTCTACACTTCGTTTTTGTTGCAGTGCAACATTTTTTTGCCACCGATCCGCGAAGAGGAACTCTTCGCCAACTCTTCAGGAGACCACAACATGATGACCGTCGAACAAATGATGGGCGCCCACAAAGCCAATGTCGAAACCCTCTTCGGCCTGACCGGCAAGGCGTTCGAAGGCATGGAAAAGCTCATGGAGCTGAACATGCAGGTCGCCAAGACCGCGATGGGCGAAGCCGCGCAAACGGCACAAGCCGCCCTGTCGGTCAAAGACGCGCAAGAGCTGATGGCGCTGCAAGCCAGCATGCTCCAGCCGGCTGCCGAGAAGGCCGCCGCCTACAGCCGCCACCTGTACGAGATCGCCGCCGCCACCGGTGCCGAAGTGACCAAGGCCGCAGAAGCCACGTCCACCGAAGCGCAGGCCAAGTTCATGGCCGTGGTCGACAGCGCCGTCAAGAACGCGCCCGCCGGCAGCGAGAACGCCGTCGCCCTGGTGAAGTCGGCTGTTGCCGCTGCCAGCAACGCCTTCGAAAGCGTGCAGAAGGCCGCCAAGCAAGCCGCTGAAGTCGCCGACGCGAACTTCCATGCGTTGTCGACGACGGCCGGCCGCGCGGCAAAGGTCAAGCGCGCCGCCTGACGCATAGCGCCGACGAGCGAGCCGCCGCTGCGGCTGCTTCGCGAGTTGGAACAAGGGCCCGGGTGTGAATCCGGGCCCTTGTTTTTTGGTGCGGCCCAGCCGCACGCCATGTGATGCTCACGCGGTGACCGAAGACCGTTCAGCGCCCTCGCGAGTCTCGTTCGCAGAGGCCTGCCGGTGGTGGCTCAAGCTCGGCTTCATCAGCTTCGGCGAGCCGGCTGGGCCGCGACTCAGTGGCTCTTGGCGGCGAGCTTGCCGCGCAGCTCGGCAAGGTGCGCGAGCGTCACGTCGCGGCCGGCCTTGATCGACTGCCTTCGCGTCGTGAAGTCGGCACCCGAGACGCCGGCAAGCGCGGGCTGCAGCACCACGTCGGCCTCGCGCAATTCATAGCTCTTCAGGCTCTTGCCCATGATGGCGAAGGTCTGCATCAGCATGCGCGCGGCGTCGCCCGTGGGGTTGCCTTCGGGCACGGCCGAGATGTCGACCGCGATCACGAACTCGGCCCCCATCTGGCGCGCGTGATGAACCGGGATCGGCGCCGAGAGCCCGCCGTCGACGTACTCGCGGGTGCCGATCCGCACCGGCTGGAACACGGCCGGCACCGCGCTCGAGGCGCGCACCGCGGTGCCGGTGTCGCCGCGCTGGAACAGGATGCCGGCGCCGCTGTCGAGATCGGTCGCGGCGATGCCGAGCGGCAGGCGCATCTTCTCGATGTCGCGGTGGCCGGTCTGCTCGCGCACGAACTTCGCCAGCGCCTCGCCGCGGATCAGGCCGCGGCCGGGATACGACCAGTCGGCGAAGGCGGTCTCGTCCATCGCGTCGGCGATCGTGGCCAGCTCGCGGCCACTGCGGCCCGAGGCATAGAGCGCCGCGACCAGGCTGCCGGCCGACGTGCCCACGATCAGGTCGGGCGCGAGCCCGTTCTCCTCGAGCGCCTGGATCACGCCGATGTGCGCGAAGCCACGCGCCGCACCGCCGCCCAGCGCGAGGCCGATGCGGGGCCGGCGGGGCAGGAGAACAGGCGCGGGCGGCAGCAGCGCAGCGGGCGTGCTGGCAGCAGACGCCGCGGCCACGACCGACGGCGCCGCCGCGCGTGGCGTGCTCGAGCACCCTCCGAGCAGCCAGCCCGCGCCGCCGCCCATTGCTGCCAGCCAAGCGGCCAGGCCGCGTAGAGACTCGCGGCGCGGCGAGTCGACCGCGTGGGTGGACTGTGTCGAGCGCGAAGGTGGGTGGTTCTGCTTATGCCGCATCGGGATACGCATCCGACGAATCTGTGTTTCTCAAGAAGGGTCGCCGTCGATAGAGTCGCGACTCCGCGCGGGGAAGCCGGTTCGGCCGCGCATTCTGCGGCCACCCCGGCACGAACCCTGCCCCCATACACGCCGCCATGTACCAGTACAACGATTTCGACAGCCACTTCGTTCACCAGCGTGCCGCCCAGTTCCGAGACCAGCTCACCCGCCATCTCGAAGGCACGCTCGGCGAGGAAGAGTTCCGCGCTCTGCGGCTGCAGAACGGCTGGTACGTGCAGCGCCATGCGCCCATGCTGCGAGTGGCCCTGCCTTACGGCGAGCTGAACGCACGGCAGCTGCGTGCACTGGCCCGCATCGCCCGCGAGTACGACGGCAAACCGGGCGGCATGTATGCGCCGCGCGGCGGCTTCGGCCACCTCACGACGCGCCAGAACGTGCAGTTCAACTGGATCGAACTGGCCGACGCGGCCGACGTGATGGACCTGCTCGCCGACGTCGACATGCACGGCATCCAGACCAGCGGCAACTGCATCCGCAACATCACCAGCGACTGCTTCGCTGGCGTCGCGGCCGACGAGCTGATCGACCCGCGGCCCTACTGCGAGATCCTGCGACAGTGGAGCACGCTGCACCCGGAATTCGCGTTCCTGCCGCGCAAGTTCAAGATCGCCGTGACCGGCGCCACCGAAGACCGCGCTGCGACGGCGTGGCACGACATAGGCCTTACGCTGAAGAAGAACGCAGCCGGCGAGATCGGCTTCGAGGTACGCGTGGGTGGCGGCATGGGCCGCACGCCGATCGTCGGCACCGTCGTGCGTGAGTTCCTGCCGTGGCAGCAGATCCTCGTCTTCATCGAAGCGGTGGTGCGCGTCTACAACCGCTACGGCCGGCGCGACAACATCTACAAGGCGCGCATCAAGATCCTCGTCAAGGCGGAAGGGCAGAAGTTCGTCGACGCGGTGAATGCCGAGTTCGAGGCCATCCTCGAGCGCGACGTCGAAGGCTCGGCGCATCTCGTGAGCGAGGCCGAGTTCAATCGCGTCGCGGCCTGCTTCGAGCTGCCGGCAGGTGTGGTCGCCGTCGAGCTCGAAGCGTCGGCCACGCACGCCTCGAAGCCGGCCGGCTATTGCCGCTGGCTCGAGCGCAACGTGCACGCGCACCGGCTCGCCGGCTACCGCGCAGTCACGCTTTCGCTCAAGCGCGCCGGCCTGCCGCCCGGCGACGCCACGGCCGAGCAGATGGACCTGGCGGCCGACCTCGCCGAGCGCTTCAGCCACGGCGAGTTGCGCGTCTCGCATGACCAGAACTTCGTGCTGCCGTGGGTGCTTGCAGCCGAGTTGCCGGCGCTCTGGCAGGCCGCGCGCGAAGCCGGCTTCGCCACGCCCAACATCGGCTATCTCACCGACATGATCGCCTGTCCCGGCGGCGACCTGTGCGCGTTGGCCAACGCGCGCTCGATCCCGATCGCCGCTTCGATCACCGAGCGCTTCGACGACATCGACGAGCTGCACGACATCGGCGACATCGACCTGCACATCAGCGGCTGCATCAACTCGTGCGGCCACCACCACAGCGGTCACATCGGCGTCCTCGGCGTCGACAAGGACAACACCGAGTGGTATCAGGTCTCGCTCGGCGGCGCCGACGGCTCCACGTTGAGCGGCCCGTCGGTGGCCGGCAAGGTGATCGGCCCCTCGTTCGCCGCCGACGAAGTGGCCGACGTGATCGAAGCCGTGATCGAGACCTACCGCGCGCAGCGCTCGAGCGCTGCCGAGCGCTTCATCGGCACGGTCAAGCGCGTCGGCCTCGAGCCGTTCAAGGCCGCTGCCAACGCGGTGCGCCGCTCGACGGCGATGCACGCATGAAATCCGTCATGAAGTTCATCGCCGCCGGCGCAGTGCCCGCTGCGCTCGCTGTCGCCAACGACGCCGACATCGACGACGCTTTCGCCGCGAGCCTGCACGGCGTTGCCTCCGTCGCACTCGCCTTCCCGAAGTGGACCGACGGGCGCGCCTACAGCCAGGCGCACCTGCTGCGCGCCCGCTACCGCTACGCCGGCGAGATCCGCGCCACCGGAGACGTGGTGGTCGACATGCTGCCGCTCCTGCAGCGCACCGGTTTCAGCGCGGTGCAGCTGCGCGCCGATCAAGACCGCGCCTTGGCCGAACGCGCTCTCGCCTTTTTCCCCGATGGCCACTATCAGGGCGACGTGATCGGGCCGGGCCCGCGCTTCGCTAGCACGGGTCTTGCAAGCGCCCCGGGCACATGAGCCTGCACTCGATTCCTCCCGTCGTCTTCGTCGGCGCCGGCCCCGGCCGCGCCGACCTCATCACGCTGCGCGGTGCCGATCGATTGAAGCAGGCCGAGGTCGTGCTGTTCGATTCCCTGGCCGACCCGGCGCTGCGCGAGTTCGCCCCGCAGGCGCACTGGCTCGACGTGGGCAAGCGCGGCCTGCGCGGCCTGCCGCACGCACAGTCTTGGCGGGATGGCGCAGGCAACGAGAACACCGGACAGGCGACCATCAACGCACTGCTGGTGAAGCACGCCCGCGCGGGCAAGCGCGTGGTTCGGCTCAAGGGTGGCGATCCGAGCGTGTTCGGCCGGCTGGAAGAAGAACTCGAGGCACTGGCTGCAGCCGGTATCGGCTACGAGATCGTGCCGGGCGTATCGGCCGCGATGGCAGCCTCCGCGGTCACGGGCCGCCCGCTCACGCGACGCGGCGGCGGCCGAAGCGTGAGCCTCACCACCGCGATGACCCACGACATTGGCCTGCGTGCCGGGCGCCACGCCGACACCGAGGTGTTCTACATGGCTGGCAAGCAGCTCGCGGCCTTGTCGCGCAGCCTGGTCGAGGCGGGCTGGCCGGGCGACGCACCGGCGCTCGTGGTCTCGCGCGCGGGCTGGCCCGACGAGCTGGCGAGCGACCACGCGGTCGACACGCTGGGTTTGGCCACGGTGCTGCACGCCGGCCGGCCGACGGTCGTGATCGTGGGCGCGGGCGCACGCGCCTTGGCGGTATCTGCGCCCCCGCGCACGCGGCTCGCAGCGTCCAGAACATTTGGCGAGCGAGCCCGTAAAATTCGAGTCTGATCTCTCGTGCGCAGGCCCCGTGCCGCGCTTCTTTCCCCCGAGCCCGCGCCACCATGACCCACGTCGTTCTCGAATCGTGCATCCGCTGCAAGTACACCGACTGCGTCGACGTGTGCCCGGTCGACTGTTTCCGCGAGGGCCCGAATTTCCTCACCATCGACCCCGACGAATGCATCGACTGCGCGGTGTGCATTCCCGAGTGCCCGGTGAACGCCATCGTTCCCGAGGAAGACGTGCCCGGCGATCAGCAGCACATGATCAAGCTCAACGCCGAGCTGGCGATCGGCTGGCCCAGCATCACTCGCCGCAAGGCGCCGCCGCCCGATGCAGACGACTGGAAAGACAAGACCGGCAAGCTCGATCAGCTCACGCGATAGTTCGTGATGCCGAGCTCAGCGCAGCCGGTCGAAGCTTCGGTGCAGCCGATGGAGATCGACGCGCTGGTCGTCGGCGCCGGCCCGGTCGGTCTGTTCCAGGTATTCGAGCTCGGGCTGCAGGAGGTTCGCTGCCACGTCGTCGACACGCTGCCGCACGCAGGCGGCCAGTGCCTCGAGCTTTATGCCGACAAGCCCATCTACGACATCCCCGCCCTGCCCCTCGCGAGCGGCCGTGAACTCGTCGAAAAGCTCCTGAAGCAGATAGAGCCTTTCGGCGCGGAATTTCACCTCGAGCAGCAGGTGACCGGAGTGGCGACACGCGCCGACGGCCGCTTCGACATCGAGACCTCCGCCGGCAGGCGCTTCACTTCGAAGGCGATCGTGATCGCCGGAGGGGTGGGGTCGTTCCAGCCGCGGCGACTCAAGCTCGAAGGTCTCGACGCGCATCGCGGCACGCAGCTGTTCGAGCATGCGGCTGCGCTGCATGAACAGACCGGAAAGCGCGTGGTGATCGTGGGCAACGGCGAAGCGGCGGTCGCCGCCGCCATCGCCGCGGCGGCAGACGGCGCGTCGCGCGCTGCGAGCGTCGTCCTCGTCCATCGGCGCGACGACTTCACGGCCGGAGAACCGATGCTGCAACGCCTGCGCAGCCTGCGCGCCGAAGGGCGCATCGAGTTCGTCGCCGGGCAAGCCGAAGGGATCGAGGAAGCCGGCGATGCGCTCACCGGCTTGAGGCTGCTTTGCAGCGACGGCAGCTTGCGCACGATGCCGCTCGACGCGCTCTACGTGCTGCTCGGCTGGAGCCCGAGGCTCGGGCCCATCGCAGAGTGGGGCCTGGCGCTGGAGAAGAAGCAGCTCGTGGTCGACACGGCGCGATTCGAGACGTCGACGCCGGGCATCCATGCCGTGGGCGACGTGAACACCTATCCGGGCAAGAGGAAGCTCATCGTCTGCGGCTTCCACGAGGCCACCCTCGCCGCATTCGCCATCGGCGAGCGCGTGTTCCCGGACCGCGCGCTGCCGCTGCTGTACACGACCACGAGCACGCGCTTGCATGCGCTGCTCGGCGTGGCGCCGCACCTGCAATCGTTCAACGGATAGATAATCCGCTCGTGCTGCGGCCTTCGGGCTCGCGGCGCATCCGCTGGGGGTGTTGGGATGCATGGCGACGAATCGCTGCGCACCTCGACTGAGACAAACCCTTTGAACCTGATTGAGGTAATCCTCGCGCAGGGAAGCCACGCCGAACCGGCCGTTGCCGGTGAACCCTCGGCCGAGCCACCTGCCATCGAAAGACACGATGGCCCACATCACACGACCCTTCCACCGCACCGCGCTCGCGCTGCTCTTCATCACGGCCGGTGCGCATGCGCAGAGCGCCGACTCGCTCGCGCCCGTCACCGTCACCGGCAAGTCGCCGGTCCCGGCCAGCGTCGCCGGGTGGGGCGACGTTCCCTTGTCGCGTGCGCCGGTCGCGGCCACGAGCGTCGATGCCGAGCAGATGCGCGACGCCGGCGCACGGCGCTTGAGCGACCTCATGCGCTTCGACGCTTCCGTCGGCGAGGCTTACGACACCGAGGGCTACGTAGACTACTTCACCGTGCGCGGCTTCGTGATCGACAACCGATTCAACTTTCGCCGCGACGGCTTGCCGATCAATGCCGAGACCTCGATCCCGCTCGAGAACAAGGGCCGCGTCGACATCCTCAAGGGCCTGAGCGGCCTGCAGGCCGGCACGAGCGCACCCGGCGGCCTGGTCGACCTCGTCGTGAAGCGCCCGCTCGACGCGCCGTTGCGCTCCGCCTTTCTCGAATGGCGCGGGCGCGGCAGCGTGCTCGGCAGCGTCGACATCGGCCAACGCTTCGGCGTCGGCGACGCGTTCGGCCTGCGGCTCAACGCAGGTGCGGAGCACATCGACCCGATCGTGCGCAACGCCAAGGGCAGCCGCAACGTGCTCGCGCTCGCCGGCGACTGGCGCGCGACGAAGCAGACGTTGGTCGAGGCCGAGGTCGAGACCAGCCATCGATCGCAGCCCAGCGTGCCCGGCTTCAGCCTGCTGGGTGACCGCGTGCCCGCCGTGGCCGACCCGCGCCTGAACCTCAACAACCAGCCCTGGTCGCTGCCGGTGGTGTTCGACGCGACCACCGCCTCGCTGCGCGTCACTCAGCAGCTCGCGCCAGGCTGGCACGTCACGGCGCATGGGCTCGTGCAGCGTCTGCGCACCGACGACCGCATCGCCTTCCCGTTCGGCTGCACCGACACCGACGGCACCTACTACGCCGACCGCTATTGCCCGAGCGGCAACTTCGACCTCTATGACTTTCGCAGCGAGAACGAGCGGCGCCGCAGCAGCACGCTCGACGTATCGCTCCACGGGCGGGCCGCGAGTCTCGGCCTCGGGCACGAGTTCACTGCCGGCGTGCAGCGCAACCTCGTGCACAACCGGTTCCAGGGGCAGGCGTTCAACTTCGCCGGCACCGGCAACGTCGACGGGACGCTCGTCGTGCCGCCAGCGCCCGACATCACGGCGGCCAACACCGACCGCGACGAGCAATCGACCGAGCTCTCGGTGCGCGACGCAATCTCGATCGGCGAGCGCGCCACGGCATGGCTGGGCCTGCGCCACACGCGTCTTGCGCGTGGCACGCGACCCACCGACGGCTCGCCCGGCACGGCCTATCGCCAGTCGTTCAGCACGCCTTTCGCCGCACTCACCTACGCCTTCGCGCCCGGTCAGCTGGCCTATGGAAGCTGGGGCCGCGGCGTGGAGAGCGATCTCGCTCCCAACGTGCCGCTCGACCCGAACGCCATGCCGGTCGTGCGCCGCTACACCAACGCCGGCCAGGCTCTGCCGGCGGCGCGCAGCAAGCAGATCGAAGCGGGCCTCAAGGGTGGTCTCGGCAACGCCGAGTGGAACCTCGCCGCGTTCGACATCGAGCGCCCGCTGTTCGGCGACGTGACGCCGTGCCTCCCGACAGTGCAATGCACGCGCGGGTTGAGTGGCACGCAACGCCACCGCGGCTTCGAAGCGGGCGGCGCGTGGCGTTCCCGCGCATGGGACCTGCACGGCGGCGTGCAGTGGCTGCACGCCCGCGTCGACACGCCCGCCGATGCCGCTCAAGACGGCAAGCGCCCGACCAACGTGCCGGCCTTCACCGCACGCCTGCAGACGCTCTATCGCATCGCGGCCTTGCCCGGCACCAGCCTTCAAGCCGCTGCCGTCTATGAGAGCCAGCGCGAAGTGCTGCCCGACAACAGCGCGCAGATTCCCGGCTACGCGCGCTTCGATCTCGGCGCCCGCCACGAGGTGAACGTGGGCCCGGTTCGATGGACTTTGCGCGCAGGCGTCGACAACGTGTTCGACCGCCGCGCCTGGCGCGAGAGCCCTTACCAGTTCGACCACGCCTACCTGTTTCCGCTTGCGCCCAGAACGTGGCGTCTGTCGCTGCAAGCCGACCTCTGAGGCCCGCCCGCCAAAGGTCGCCCGCTATAATTCGAGGCTGTTCCTCGATAGCTCAGTTGGTAGAGCGCCGGACTGTTAATCCGTAGGTCCCTGGTTCGAGCCCAGGTCGGGGAGCCACTCAATGAGTGCTCTAACTAGTTGAAAACAAAGGCCTTCTTCGGAAGGCCTTTGTCGTTTCTGGCTTAGTGGCGCGCTAACCGCAGGGGTGATAGCGCAAGTGATAGCGCTGTCTGGAGGGAAATCGGCATGGTCGATGTCGGCTGATGACGCGGGTGGAGCTCTCCACTTCGGTCAACAGCGGACACGCGACCTTGAACGGCGCCTTGCCAGTCAGGCTGACGCACGCTGTCCGTGGGGTTTCGTGGTGCGACGGCCAAAAGGGCTAAACACGATTCCCTCTACCTGTCACCTCAACCTGGAGATGACAGTGACCCTCGAGCTCAGCCCCACCCGCCTTGCTGGCACCGCACAG